>Ga0209249_1003686_pt1 | contig 10734 bp, 7 predicted proteins | sample SaaInlV_200m_DNA_4_FD_184653 | JGI IMG/M metagenome (GOLD analysis project Ga0209249, IMG submission 184653) | Marine microbial communities from expanding oxygen minimum zones in the Saanich Inlet - SI037_S3LV_200m_DNA (SPAdes) (version 2) | ecosystem: Environmental > Aquatic > Marine >...
CTCCGAGCTCGTGGCGTCGGCAACGATCGATTCCACGCCGCTACCGGTCGAGTGGAGTTCCTCGACCAAGGCGCTGACACGATCGCGGTACGCGGGACTACCCGTGTGAGTGAAGAAGGTAAATGCACCCGCCTGCGCAAAGGCGCGCGTGATCCCCGCACCGATCCCGCGTGAACCGCCAAGGACCAGAGCAACAGTCTCGTTCAGGTCAATCTCCAACATCAAACTTCTCCAACGACCAATACCGCGTCGCGGGCGCCTACGCCAGCGCCGCTTTTAATGCGTCTTCCAGGACACTGAGCACCTCGTCGCACTCCGCTTGTCGGATGACCAGCGCGGGCTTGATCTTGAACAGGTTCTTGCGCACGCCCGCGACGCCGATGATCAAACCGCGCTGCATCGCTTCTGCGCGCAGAGCCGCCACTGCGTCAACGTCCGGTTCCCTGGTCTCGGGATCCTTGACCACTTCCACGCCGATGTGCAGTCCCGCCTGGCGGATGTCGCCGATCCGCGGGAACTGCTGCTGCAGCTTGAGCAGACCGTCACGCAGGTACGCCCCCATCCGGGTGGTATTGCCCATGATGTCGTCGCGCTCGATGATGTCGAGCATCTTCAGCGCAGCGACCTGGGCCAGAGAGTTGTTCGCAAACGTGTGCAACTCTTCGGCGTCGGGGCTGTAGCCCTCCAAACCGTCACGCAGGATCGTGACGCCGAGGGGCAACCCGCCACCCACGGCCTTGCCGAGGGCAATGACGTCCGGGGTCACCCCGTAATACTCGGCCGCTGTCCATTTGCCCATGCGCACAAACGTCTGAATCTCGTCGAAGATGAGCGGCACACCATAGCGGTCGCAGATCTCACGCACGCCCCGCATGTAGCTGTGGGTGAGCGGGATCATTCCACCGCTGGCTTGGAGCGGCTCGACGATGAAGCCTGCGGCGGGACCGTTCACTCCTTTCTGCAGCGTCAGCTCGAGCATGGTAAGACAGATGCGCTCGTTCTCATCCGGGTCCGCCGAGAAGTACGGCCGGTAACGGTAGGGGTTCGGAACCCGGATGAACTGCCGGGTTAGCGGCAGGAATCGACTGCCGCCGGCGAAGTACCCCGGGGACTGCGTCGAAATCCACGAGGCGCCCATCGTGCCAAGCGTCGTGCCGTGGTAACTGTCCATCAGGCAGAGAAAATGCGCCGAGCCCGGACGATTCTTCAAGGCCAGCTTCATGGCGCCTTCGAGCGCGATCGCGCTGGTAGGCACAAACGAGACACGGTTCAGTTCCGCGGGCATGATCCCGGCGATCCGCTCCGCAAGCGCGAAGCGAGGCAGCGTGTCGAAGCCCTGGTGAACGTGCGTCAGGTTCCGGGCATGCTCGTCGACCGTTTCCCAGATCTCGTCGTTGCAGTACCCGAGGTACAAGGCCCAGCTCTGTGAGGTGCAGTCAATGTACGCCTTGCCATCGGTGTCCCAGACCCGCACGCCCTTGCCGTGATGCAGCACCGGGCCGCCGCGCGTGCCGCCGCCGACCATCAGGTGTTCGGAGCACGCCGCGAGCTGCTTCGCGTCCAGGCCATAGATGCGTTCGAGTACTGGGTCCATGCCGATGAATTCCTTCCTGTATCTTCCCGCAAGACGGGTTGCGCCCCGCGCCGACACCGGCTACTATATGCACGTTAATGCTTGCGGCAATCACTAGTGGTTGTTATTGGCGACTGCGGCAATCGCTTTCTGGGCGGCTCGACTGGTTTCTGCCCGGCTTGACGAGATTGACCCCAACGACCAACAGGCCCCATGACCAGCAACCACATCTCGATCGATCTCGGCGCAAGCAGTGGTCGCGTCATACTCGGCGCTCTGACGGACGGCGTGTTGACCGTGTCGGAGGCGCATCGCTTCCAACATCACATGATTGAGTGCCGGGGGGTGAAGCGCTGGGACTGGGCTTGGATTCTCCGGGAAGTGCGTCGCGGTCTGTCGCGTGCGTGCGCCCAGGCCGGAGACCGGCACATTGCCGGCGTTTCCTGTTCGGCGTGGGCGCAGGATTTCGGGTTGCTCAATGCGCAGGGCGAGTTGTTTTACCCGCCCGTCAGCTATCGCGACGACCGTACCAAGGGGCTACCGGAGCGGTTCAACGCTGTGATCGCACCGTGCGATCTGCACCGGCGCGACGGCTCGCTCGTTCATCCAATGACCACGCTTTGCCAACTGCGGGCGATGGCCGAACATGAACCGGAGGCGTTGTGCCGCGCGCGGGATTTGCTGTGGATCGCGGACCTGGTGCACTGGGATCTGTGCGGCGCAGCGGCGACGGACTGGTCTCTGGCCACGGCGAGCCAGGTGCGGCACGTGGCGAGTGGTACCTGGGACACCGACCTGCTTGCGCGCCTCGACATACCGGCTTCGATCCTGCCCCCCATTCTGCCACAGCCACAAGTGATCGGCACGATTCCGGCCGGGTCGGCGCCGGACTCGCACCTGGTCGGTGTGCCTGTGATCAGTAGCGCGGGGCACGATACGGCCGCGGCATCGGCCGTGCTCGCGCCGTTGGAGCCCGGCACGCTGATGCTCAGCCTCGGAACTTGGGCCATGCTGGGCGCCTGCACCGGCAAGTTCCAGGTACCGGACAAAGACCAGGTCGCCGTGCTGGGACTGCCTTTTGGCCAGTGGGGTTGCTTCCACGGCGGCATGGGACTGTGGCTGCTGCAGGAGTGCCGAAGGGCATGGCGGGAATCCGGCGCGAACCAAGACATTTCAGAACTCGTCGTCAGCGCGGCACGCAGCTCGGTCGAGAGCGTCATCCCAGTGAACGACCCGCGGTTCTTCGCACCCGACAATATGCCCGCTGAAATTGCCGGATTCTGCGCCGCAACCAGGCAGGCAGTACCCGAGCACCCGGGCGATTTCGCACGTGTGATCTTTGACAGCCTTGCGGCAGCGTTCGCCGACTCGATAGACCAGTTGCGGGAGCTGACAGGGCTGAGTTTTGAGCGGTTGCGCATCGTGGGGGGCGGTTGCCGGAACGAGTACCTTTGCAGGCGGACCGCACAGGGGGCATGTCTGCCCGTCGTTTGCGGCCCGGTCGAAGCGACCGCGGCCGGGAACCTTCTGCTCCAGGCCGTCGCTCTCGGCCTCCTCGAACCAGTGGTAATCCCTGAGGTCATGGCCGTATCGTTTCCCTTGGTTGAATACGCCCCCCCAGCTCGAAGTCCACGATAAGGAGCAGTGAATGGCAGTCCACAGACCTCGCATCGCGCGGATTCCTCACCGCCGCACCCCGTGGAGGGCACACCGCCAAGATGAGCAATGACCTGCATTTCGTTGCCTCGCTCCGTGGTTCGTACCATGCCGTGAAGGCGGCTCTGCCGTGGCTGGATGCGTCCCGCTGTGACGGCGACCCGCCGGCGTTCACGGCTTATGCGCGCCCACCGACGGTGCCCGGGGTGCGTCGGAGCATGCTCTGCGCCCCAGATGACACCGCTGCGGACCTCGTGGTCTATGATCCCGACCGCAACGCCGGCATCGACGTCATCACCGACAATGCCCGGCGCCTGATCGAGGCGCGGACGCCGCTGGTCCTGTTGCACACGGATGTTGACGTGACCACCGTGGGGGAGATAGCGGAAGCACACCCCGACCTGCAGATCATCATCGAATCCGGTCCGCGGAAGCTCCTCTACCACTACGAGGCGCTGCGGCGAACGCTGGCGGCACACAGCAACGTCTACCTGAGCACCTACAACTTGCTGAACTGGATGGGGCTCGAAGAGCTCTGTGCCGCGGGGCTGGGCGAGCGCCTGCTGTATGGCAGTCACGCCCCGCGGTATAGCGAAGACATGGCCATGGGCCCGATCGCGATGGCCGACATCCTGTGGTCGCAGAAATGCGGCATCGCCGGCAACAACCTGCGCCGGCTCCTCGGGCGCGCCGAAGCGGCCCCGCCCGAGCAACCGTTCACGGCGCCCTCGCCGTTCATCATTGACGCGCACGCCCACTGCGTGCGACCAGGACGCACAACGGTCAATCCCTTCCCCTCGCCCGACCAGCGCTTCTCGCCGGGCGACTGGCTGGCATTCATGGACCGTTGTGCTGTGGAGCGGATGATCCTGACGCCCATGGAGACGATCTTCGACGCGGCACAGCCCGCGCACGAACTCGCCCGGGACCTGTGCCTCGCTGCGCCCGCCCGTTTCGCGTATCTGGAGGCCTTCCATCCGGACGGCGATGCGGCGCACCTGCAACGGCTCGGGGCCTCCCTGCAATCGGCCTCTTGCGCCGGGATCAAGATCCACCCGACCGTACACCGGATTTCCGGCGACGACGATCGCTATGCGCCAGCGTTCTGCGCAGCGGCCGAGTCTGGGAAGCCGGTTATGACCCACAGCTGGGAAATCTCGGAGTACAACCCCGACCAGCAGTTCTCACATCCGGACCGGTTCAGGCGTTGGCTCCGCGAGTTTCCCGATGTCTGCCTGGTCCTAGGCCACGCCGGCGGCCGACCGAGCAGTTTCGACAGTGTCGTCAGCCTGTGTCGCGAGTTCCCGCAGCTTCGCGTCGACCTCGCCGGAGACTACTGCGACAACGGCCTGGTCGAGGCGCTGGTGGCTGAGCTGGGCACGGAGCGCGTCCTCTTCGGTAGTGACGTCGACTGGTTTGACCCCCGCGCCCACATCGCCCTGGTGCTCGGCTCGCAATTGACCGACGATGAGGCACTGTCAGTACTGCGCGGCAATGCCGCAAAGACATATCTCTCGCCGCTCCAGCAATACTCGACCGGCGTTCCTCTTCCACCAGGGCCAGAACGGGGAAGCCAATGACCAATGCCCCAACATTCAAGCCAGTGGCGTCGCCTCGCATAGCGGCGCTGGGGCTGTCGCTGGAGTTCTACGACGAGGCGATTCCGGGTTACATGGCGCGACTCGAGGCACAATTGGGACGGTTCCTTGCGCCGATTGCGGCGCGCGCCGACATCGTCAGCCGCCGGCTCTGCTGGCGCGACGCGCACGTGGTCGAGCAGGTTCAGGCGGCCGAGGCGGCGGAAGCCGACGCGCTGCTGCTGATCCCGATGAGTTACGCGGCCAGCATGATGACCGTGCCAGCGTTGCGGGACACTTCCCTGCCGATCGTGATCTGGAACACGCAGGAGGCGTACGAGGTCGCGCGCTCCTACACCAGCGACGACCTGCTGATGAACCATGTTACGCAGGGCACGCAGGACCTGACCAACGTGCTGTTGCGCAACCGCATCCGGTTTGGGCTCGAGTCCGGCCACTACGCCGACGCGCCGGCCTTGGACAGGCTCGGTGAATGGCTAGCCGCCGCGCGCGCGATGCAATCGGCCCGGGGATTGCGCGTCGGCCGGTTGGGCGCACCGTTCGAGGGCATGGGCGACTTCAGCGTCGACGAACAGCGCATGGCACACGACTGGGGACCCGAGGTCGCGCCGTTGCCGGTCGACCAGCTCGCGGCGTGTTTCAACGACGCCCGCACAGAAGACGCCGAGGCGCTCGTTGAGCAAGACCAGGCGCGGTTCGAGGTGGCCCCCGAGGTCGAGCAGGAAATGCACGTCGTGTCAGCGCGCCTGGAACTGGCCATGCGGCGGCTGGTTGCGGAGGCGGAACTCGGCGCGTTCACCATGAATTTCCGCGAGATCATCGAGGCCGGGGGTGTCCCCACGCTGCCGTTCTTAGGCTTGAACAAGCTGCTCGCCGACGGGCTCGGGTACGCAGGGGAAGGCGATGTGATGACCGCCGCGCACATGGCGCAGATCCGGCAACTCTGCGGGATCGCGACGTTCACCGAAATTTACACGATCGACTATGCGACAAACGCCATGGTTATGACGCACATGCAGGAGTGCAACCCGGCGATGGCCCGAGACGACCGCAAAGTCCGACTGGTCCGCAAACCGTTCTGGGCGCCCGGCGTCGAGGATTACGTGGGCATGCATTTCACCCTCCAGCCCGGCCCGGTAACATTGACGGCCATCACCCCGAACGCGGACGGGCGTTTCACGTACGTGTGTCGCGAAGCCTGCATTCGTGACATGGCCCCATTCCCGGAGTATGACGCGCCGCACTGGATCGCGGAGCTCGGCGAACCAGTCGGGGACTTCCTCACGCGCTACGGTCTAGCCGGCGGCCCGCATCACTTGGTCGCAGCGCCCGGGTGCCGGGCTGAAGCGCTGCGCAAGCTGGCGTATTTGCAGGGATTCGGATTCATAGACTTGTTTCCAGAAGCAAATAGGTGACTGCAATGATCGCGTCGCGTTCCCTGGTGTTAACTGTACTCGCCGCGCTCTCAGCGTGGGCTAACGAGGCGCCGTCAACCACTCCAGGATCTCGCGGTTGAAGACTGAGCTGTCTTTTCCCCAGTAGTTCGTGTCGCGCGGCTTTGTGCCGGTAAGGCGAACGCCGGTCTTGCCGCCCATGAAGAGGAAAGCCATACCTTCACCGAGGACGATGATACGCGAGCCTTTGGGGGTCACCGTGTAAGCCCCATGTGCGAGTTCTGTCGCCCGTCCTTCTCTGTCGAGAATGAAGCTAAACGGCGTGCCCCCTCTGACGGCCCGGCCGCCGCTGTAGGGAACTTCTCGGGCGCCTGCGTTGACTACGCCTTTCTGCGCTATGGCTCCACGATTGTGCAGGTACGGGGTATCTTCGGTCAACGCCATTCCGAAAGGCGCAATAAGGCCGTTCACACCTGTCTTCTTCAGGCTCTGGCGTTGTTCCTCGTCAAGCACGAGCAGTAACGAGCCGCCACCTTTGACGAAGCCAGCGACAGCATTCCTTTCTCCATCCGTGAAAGGCTTCGTGGGCATGAAGATGAAAAGCACGTCCGCGCTCCGCAGCGTGTTGGGGGTTATTGCCTCGTCTGACGTCACGACATCGAGCCCGATGCGCTCTGCCAGCTTCGCAAGCCGGGAGGGGGGCTTCCATTCACCATGCGCCCGGGTAAAGAGCAAGCGGCATCTACGCGGGTTCCTTCCAGGATCGGCATCTGCAGGCGTGACTTTGAGATTGGCGAAGTAGGCACTCTTGTGATAGGTGGTCAGGCCGACACCCCCTTCTGAAAGCCCGTGCTTCAGGTCCTTCACTACCAAGTCGGGGGTCGTGGCATCATTGACATAGACCTTGGCGGTCACCCCCGCGATCACGATCTTCACATGGAACCAACCGGTCTCCGAGAGGTCGGTTTTGGCTTCGTATACGCCCGGGTAGTTCTTCCGCAGGTACGACCAGTTGCACTTGGTCCCTGATGCGCAGTACTGGATCGCGTTCCCGGTGCCGGACGCGAAGGGGCGGAAGTAGATATTCTCAAACAGCCGTTTGCTGCTGTCGCGGACCTTCAGATTCCTGGCCACTTTGTCCTGCACACGGAACGCCACGCCGAGGTAGTGGTTCCCTTTGCCGGGGGCGGCAATATCGAGCTCGATCGTACCGTCCCTGAAAGACATGCCACGCCGGCGGGCCAGCGTCAGCGTTTTGGATGACACCAGATGGAAGGCCTCCTTGCCTTGGTAGTTCTCGACCGCGATCGTGCCGTTCGTCACGTTCCAGTCGTCGACCTGCCTTTTGGGTTGCTGGGCTGCCGCTACACAGGCGACCAGCAAAGCCGCCATGAACGTCGTCAAATGCCGTGTTGCCATCATCGTCTTCTCCTGCACCTGTGGTGGGCGTCCCAAATCCAGAAAGCTCCGATCAGTAAACTACAGTACTCCCGACGCTTCTACCCCTATTCGCCTCAGGGCACGTACCAGAACGAGCGCCAGTAGGCCCGATCCGTAGCGTAGACATCGATGGGCTCGTCTGCGCCGTCCTGCTGGGGAGGGAGGATTCCGTAACGCCTCATTTCACGGACATAGTGCTTGTTGGGACGGAAGCCGTCCATGTCACAACGTCATTACACATTGCGTTCATGTCTTGCTAAGTTGCGTATGAAGAGTGTGTTGTGACTATTGATTGGGCAACGGTGCGTGATATGAACGCAGCGGCCCGAAGCATCCCTGATTCGACCTCGCCGCATTCGGCGAACCCTCCTGAAGGCACCCGCTGCCAGTACCCCATACTATGTCCGGACTCGATCCGGACGCAATCGGGATTCTATCGCCACAAGTGTGGAACATCGCGTACTTGGTGCTGCTTTGGCGGTCTGCTGTAACCTGCTTCAGAACAGTGAATTAGCTAGGCATGACCGCGATGGCGCCAGCGTACCGACGCGGCATATCACTGTAACGGGGTGACCGTGATGTCGTCGTAGAGGACGGAGCCGACGAAAGGCTTGCTGCCGGAGTTCCAGGCCAGGCACCAGAAGCAGACGCTTTTCACGTCCGGATACAGCGACAGATCGAGAATGAACTCGTACCGGTGCCACTTGCCGGGATCAACCTGGTCGGGGGAGATGTTGACGTGTGGATGATATGTCTTGCCGCGGCTGGTTAGACTGAGATAGATCGGTTTCACGTGGCCGCTTTCAAGGCTCTCAACGAACACGTGCGAGGTCAGCAGTAGCGTGCTGCCCGGCTGGAAGCCGCTGAACACTTGGGTCGCGGCACGACGGCCCTGGGTGTCGCCGACCTGAGCGGCATCGGGACAACTCAGTCTGATCGAGTGCTTTCCTGAGCGCGCCGTGCCCGTGACGCGTGTGTAGCCGCCGTAGCTGCTCGCCCATGCCGCGAGCTTGCCGTCCACGTCAACGTCTTCGAACGAGCCGTCCCGGAGCACCGACGCGCCGGTAGCGAACGGGCGCGGTTCCGTGCCCAGCGGCCCGCGCAAGGCCAGTACATCTCCGGCCGGGACGGTGATGCGGACGCACTTGCTTGGGTCGTATTGGGTCTGCGTGTTGAGCTCGGTCAGCACCCGTCCGGGCCGCCGCAGCCAGAGCCCGGCTGTCTGCGCCGCTGAATGTGTATTCATAGTCAGCACGAGAATCTGGTTCTCATGCGTATACGCGGCGACGTTGTCGGGTGCGATGCCGCTGACGACGACGTCCTTGTCGCAACGCGTGCCGTGCAGCAAGAATGGCTCGACTGCCGCAATGGTTCGGGATGCGCGAGCGAAGGCGGTGAGTGCCCGGGCGTCCCAACGGGCTTCGTACCAGCAGAGCACGCCGCCACCGCAATCAACCACCTTCCGCAGCAGTTGCGCCGGTTCGTGGTATTGCGCCTTTGCGCCCATGGTGAGCAGTCCGCCCACAAGCGGTTTGCCGGCCAGACCTTTGCGTGTGGCCGCGATCAGTCCCGGACTGCGCCCGTAGCCGCAGTAACCCATGTCCAGGTTCGGGCCGAGCTTGCTCCAGTCTACGCCGTAGCGCCAGTGCGTGTCCCAGCATTCGTAGCCGCTGTACACGGTCATCTTCAGTTCGTGCTTGTGGCAGGCGTCACGGAGTACGCCGCAGACAGTTGCCATCTCGCCGCAGGCGAAATCGACCCAGTCTTTCTCATACTCCTCGCGGAGCAGCTCCGGCGTCAGCGTCTCACGGATTCCATGCAGTTCGGCGAAGGCAGCGATGCTGGCCTTGGAGAAGCAGGGGTAGAACGAGTGCCCGCGCTTCTTTGGGAACGGCGAGAATTCGTAGTCCCACAGCAGGTGTGTCAGGCTCGGGTTCTCGGCTTTGATGCGGGCGACCTGCTTCTCGAGGTACGGCCAGGTTTCGGGATGCCGTGCCACGTATGAAAGGCAGATCGTTGCCTTCTTTTTGCCGTGAAAATCGATCGCTTGCGCCTCGGGGAAGGCGGCCAGAAGCGGTTCGACATCGGCGTCGGTGCTGTTGAAGAAGGGATTGGATGCTTCGCGGAAGTTGAAGAAGAACGATTGTCGCAGACCTGTTCTGCGCGGGAGAGGTGATGGGAAGGCGCCCCAGATCTCATTGATGCCGGCGGCGCGGATGGTGTCGAAGTAGGCTCGGTACATGTCCGGCTCGGCCGCCAGTTTCTGTTCATGGGCGGTGACGAACAGCACGGTGTTCTGTGGTTGCTGACCGTCGAGTTTCGGCAGGATCCGGCACGATAGCGTGTTCGGGATTTCATGCATGGCCTCGCCCGCTGCCGAGCAGTAGTAGAGCAATGGTAGCAGTTCGTCGGACGCCGGGGCAGTGGCACGGATGAAGATGCTGCAGCCGTGCTGCTTCCGGCGCGTGCGCACGCCCCAGGCCTTGTTGTACTCCATGAGCTCGACAGGGGTGTTGCGGGTGATCGCGTAGAGCTTGAACTCCTGACCATCATACTTGCGCTGGCCGAGCGCGCTCCAGGCGTACACGGGCGGGGTGCCCCAGTAGCTGCTTTCACGCTTTTCCGGGGCGCGGCCCGCGGCGCCCAGGAAGGTGAGTCCGCCTGGCACGCCGATGATGAGACGGAAATCCGGCAGCGGTCGGTCCAGGTTCCAGCCGGTCGCACCCATCCCGTTCCAGTGCAGAGCGTGAGTACCGTCAGCTGAGAGGTGCCAGATATTGTCAGGGCAGGTTGGGTAGAGGGCTGTGGCCCGGTTCAGGAGCGTCTTTCTGAAGACAACGGCCGTGGCGCCTGCCGGGGCAGGGGGGGCGGACACGGTGTCGGCGTCGGCCACGGCTGGTGCCCAGGCTTGGTCACTACATGCCAGGCTCTCCCAGCCGTCCGGCGGGTTGTGCCCAGTTGATTTTTGTCTTCTTGTGCACAACGCTTCTCGGTTTCGTGCTTTATGTCTTTTGCCAGGCTCTCCCGGCAAACAGACTATTCTTGTACAGACACTTCGGAAGTGGGACGTGAG
>Ga0209249_1003687_pt1 | contig 10732 bp, 8 predicted proteins | sample SaaInlV_200m_DNA_4_FD_184653 | JGI IMG/M metagenome (GOLD analysis project Ga0209249, IMG submission 184653) | Marine microbial communities from expanding oxygen minimum zones in the Saanich Inlet - SI037_S3LV_200m_DNA (SPAdes) (version 2) | ecosystem: Environmental > Aquatic > Marine >...
CGATTGGTCGGAGGTTCAAATCCTCCTGGTCCCACATAAGGTAAAAATAAAACTAAAAACAATGAAATTGTCATTTAGAAAGGCTAAATACTTCGATGGAAAGCTTTCACATGGTCTTGTTTCATTATTGACCAGTAGGGTTATTACTAATATTGCCTCTGGTTTTTTTGGTGTATTTTTACCTATCTTTCTATATGATGAACTTTTCAATAGAAACATAACTTTAGTGGTTTTATACTACTTAGCTAGTCAAGCCCTTTATTTAATCTTTTTGCCCGTTGGTGCACGGTTTTTGAATAAATTTGGTTTTAGACATTCGTTGCAACTAAGCACTGTTTGCGGGGCTTTGTATTATCTTGGTTTAAGATTGCTAACCCCAGACACAGTACACATAGTTGTTCCTTTTTTGGTCATTATTATAACAATTTGGAGAATTCTGTACTGGGTTCCATACCACGTGGACTTTGCAAAGTTTTCCGGAAAACGCAACAGAGGTAAAACAGTAGGGCTTATGCAATCAATTTTTAGTCTAACCGGGGTTATCGCTCCAGTTGCTGCAGGTTTCATTATAACAAAATTTGGCTATGATACACTTTTTGTTGCAGGAGTAGTTATTTATATTGCCTCCTTAATACCATATGCTACAATCCCCAGAACAAAAGAAAAGTTCGCTTGGGGTTATTTTCAAACATGGAAGAAGTTGTTTAAGAAAAAACACATAGGCACAACGCTTGCTTTTGTTGCAGATGGTGCAGAGGCCGTGGTGGGAATGATTATTTGGCCAATTTTCATCTTCTTAGTACTGAAAGGTGATTATATGAAGGTTGGGTCAATTTCTTCAGCTGTAGTACTTATCACAATGACTGTACAGCTTTTTATGGGGAAATATGCCGACAAAAGGCCTAAAAAAGCTATGTTGAAAATAGGCACGGTTCTGTATGCCATAATTTGGATTGGAAAAATCTTTATTCTAACGTTTTTCCATATTTTCTTAGCTGATATGTTCCACAAATTTTCCAAGATTTTCCTCAGGATTCCTTTTGATGCAGTGACGTATGAAATTGCTGCGGATCAAGGGCATTACGTTGATGAATTTACAGTATTACACGAAATGGCTGTTTCCATGGGAAGAATTCTAATGTATGTATCTATTATTGTGCTCGTTTGCGTATTTTCGTTAACATTGAAATGGGTCTTTATCTTGGCGGCTGTTGCATCCTTAACCTTCAACATGATCTATTTTGAAGTAACCGACAAAAAGGCGTAAAAGTTTCAAAAAACAAGTAAAAATGCTTATTTTTCGCATATATACACAACTTATCCACAGGGAGAAAAAGACTTAGATAAGGGATTTGTGAACAAAAGGTGGAAAAAATAAAAAAAACTGTGGAAAACTTCTAAATCTTCCTAAGAATAAAGTTTTTTAGAGCATAAAGAGAAATAAGGAATGAGGGGCAGAAAGGAAAAATGAATAAATCAATCAAAAAATTTGCCAATAAGCAACCACTCGCTGATAGACTTAGACCAAAAATATTAGGGGACTTTTTTGGTCAAGAAAAAATAATAGGCAGAAACACTTTTTTGAAAAGGGCCATTATGAGTGATTCAGTTCCTTCTATGATTTTATGGGGACCACCAGGGAGTGGAAAAACCACATTAGCTCATATCATTGCTCATAAAACTAAGGCAGATTTTGTACAACTAAGTGCCGTTGCAAGCGGTAAAAAAGATTTAGTGGAAGTTGTATCAAAGGCGAGAACAAGAAGCGAACAAGAAAACAAGAAAACAATTCTTTTTATTGACGAGATCCATCGTTGGAATAAAGCGCAACAAGACGCACTCTTGCCTTCAGTTGAGAGGGGAATAGTAACGCTTATTGGAGCAACCACCGAAAATCCTAGCTTTGAAGTTAATTCAGCTCTTGTTTCACGTGCAAGAGTTTTTGTTTTGAAAAAACTCTCCAACATTGAAATCGCAGGGATTCTCAGAAAGATATTAATTAAGCTTGAAAAAGCTGGAGAAAAAGCACGAATTAAAAAAGAAGCAATAGCTACTATTGCAGATTTCTCCAACGGTGACGCCAGAATGGCTTTAAACACACTAGAAGCTTGCATCGAAAGTTCAAAAAAGACAAAAAAAGAGATCACAAAAACGGATATCAAGGAGGTTTTACAAAAAACACATATTTTGTATGATAAAAATGGAGAGGAGCATTACAATATAATTTCAGCTTTGCACAAATCCTTGCGAGGAGGAGATGCTCATGCCAGCGTCTATTGGTTAGCAAGAATGTTAGAAGGAGGAGAGGATCCAGTTTATATCGCAAGAAGATTAGTGCGTTTTGCCGCGGAAGACGTTGGATTGGCTGATAATCATGCGTTGATTTTGTCAAATGCTGTATTTGATGCTTGTAAAAAAATTGGTTATCCAGAATGCAATGTTCACCTTTCTCAGTGTGTGATTTATCTCGCCAAAACCAAGAAGAGTATTTTAGCGTATGATGCCTATAAAGAAGCTAAAAAAGACATTGAAAGACATGGAAACCTGGATGTTCCGTTGCAAATCAGGAATGCTCCGACAGGGCTTATGAAAAATTTAGGATACGGAAAAGGTTATAAATACACTCCAAAAGAAGATAGTTCTGAGCAACAATATTTACCAGATAAACTTAAAGATAAGCGATATTTTTAATAGATAGGACTGACAAGATAGTAGAAGGAGAAATGCCAGAGTGGTTGAATGGGACGCTCTCGAAAAGCGTTGAGCCTTCACAGGTTCCGAGGGTTCGAATCCCTCTTTCTCCGCAGAAAATTAGAAATTTAAACAGTTTATTGAAAAAGAGGGGAGCTAATGAGAGTTTTTGCAAAGAAAGTGTTTTAATAAAAGATTACAAGTGTATGCTATAATGAAATCAACTTTTTCTAAATAGTAGTACAAAATTTTTAAGAGGTTCAACATGGAAAACATTGAACAAATAAAAAAAGAAAGCATAAAAGAGCTTGGATCATTGGTCAACAAAGAGAAGTTCGCAGATTTTATGCTAGAAGGATTTTGGGATAGTGAAGAAAAGTTAATCAGCAAGCATTTTGAGGTAGGCTCAAAAATTATTGATATTGGTTGTGGGCCTGGGAGAGTTACAGTTCCCCTTTGTAAATTAGGAAATGAAGTTATAGGAATCGACTCCTCAGCTGAAATGATTGACATTGCTAGGAAAATTGCACTTTCAACCAATTTGAACCTAGGATATCGTATCGCGAGAGCTACAAAAATTTCCTTTAAGGATGATTTTTTTGACTGTGCCATCTTCGCTAATAATGGTTGGGGGCAAATCCCAGGAAAAGGAGAAAGACAACGAGCGTTAAAAGAGGTTGCCAGAGTCTTAAAACCTGGCGGAAAGTTTATTTTTTGTGTTCACCAAAGATATTATTTTAGCCCGTTTTTATTTTTTTGGGCAGCGAAATTTTTTGAATATTATTTCCTGCATTTAATTGGATTAAACATAAAGGAAGTTGACTTTGGAGATGTTTTTTTGAGTAAAAATAAAGTAGGGGAGAAATTGAAACAGAAACATTTTGTGCACATTGCAGGGAAGTGGGAAATTAAAAAAGCTCTTAAAAAAGCAGGCTTTAAAGTTAAGGAGTATCAGAAAATGGGAAAACTTTCTTTGAAAGATCTCAAAGAGCGTAGAGGAGCATTAACAAAAACATTTAACTCTTGCAAATCACCAGTTTTTTATGTTTGCGAGAAAGAAGGCGCTTTAGAAGGGGATGATAATTAAAAAAATCTTTGCAGGTTTCAAGGTCTTAAACTTCTCTTTTCCACAGATTTTTTAGAATCTGGAATAAGATCTAGTTTTTTTCTGACGAAAAACAAGGATAGTTGCTAATAATAGAAAAGACACATGCCAGAGAAATTAGAATTACACCACTTTGCTTTTAAAATAAGACCAAACACGCTTGAAAAGGCGGTTGAAATTTTTGAAAAAATGGGTATGATTTTATCATATCGAGAGGGTGATGCTCGTTGGGCTTTAGTGGAATTTGTTGACAAAAAAATAGAAATTCAACTAATCGAAGTTGAGGAAAGTAGCTTGGAGACAAAAAAGAAACTTGAAACACATATAGCTTTTATAAGCAAAAAACCTCAAGAAGAGCTTGAAAAGATAAAAAAATGGGCTAAGCTAAATAAAGTCAAATTAGAATTAGGTGAGTGGAACGACCGAATGCTATGGTTTGATGCGCCAGATATTTTTGTTAATTTCGTGGTGGAGATCATGAACCATTCCGTAGTGGGTAGATAAAATATTTAAATTAAAAAGATGATCGAACTTGAAAAAACCTATTTAGCCAAAAAATTGCCAAAAGATTTAGAGAATTGTGAGCACAGGGAGATTATCGATGTGTATTTACCAAAAGAAAGCGAGCACCCAGTATTGAGGTTACGCAAGAACGGTACTAAATATGAAATAACTAAAAAGGAGCCAATTAAAGAAGGAGATGCATCAAAACAGCTAGAGCAAACAATCGTCTTAAGCAAGGAAGAATTTGAAGGACTGCAGAAAGTTCCGGGAAAAAGAGTTGTTAAAGAAAGGTATCGCTATCCTTTCGAGGGAGTGATTGCAGAATTCGATGTTTTCAAGGAAGGATTAGAGGGTTTAGTTGTAGTGGATGTTGAGTTTGAAAAGGAAATTGATAAGGATTCTTTTCAAATTCCAGAGTTTTGCTTGGTCGATGTTACACAAGAAAAGTTTCTTGCAGGGGGAATGCTTTGTGGTAGAAATTACCAAGATATAGAGAATGACTTAATTCGAGTGGGCTACAATAAGCTTGATTTTTAAAAAATGCATTCAAAAAATAAACCGATAGGCATCTTAGATTCCGGACTGGGTGGACTCTCTATCTTAAAAGAGATTGTAGAGATTTTACCAAATGAGTCGATTATTTACTTTGCTGATAGTAAGAATTGTCCGTATGGGGAGAAATCACTAACGGAGATTAAGAAAATTACCACAAAAGTGATTGAATTTTTAATCAAGAAAGACTGCAAGCTTATTCTCATCGCCTGCAATTCAATTACCTCGGTATTTATCGATGAATTGAGAGGGTTATACGAGGTTCCTTTCGTAGGAGTGGAACCTGCAACCCTAGTGGCTGCTAAAGAGACTAGGAAAGGAAAAATAGGTGTTTTGGCAACTAAAACAACAGCCCAGAGCAATCTTTTTAAACAAACAAAAAATAAGGTTTCTCCCAGAATTGATGTTGAAATCGAAATTGGCAAAGGGTTGGTTGAGTTAGTGGAGGAGGGTAGGATTAAGAACAAGGAAGCAAGAGGGGTTGTGTTGAGTAATTTAAAAAACTTTAAAAGAAAAGGCGTTGATCAGGTTGTCTTAGGATGTACCCACTACCCATTTCTAAAAGATGTGATGAAAGAGATTGCTCCAGAGATGAATTTCATTGACCCTTCACTTGCAGTTGCAAGGCAAGTTGGAATCATTTTGACAAAAGAAAATTTGTTGAGCACATACAAGAAACCTTTTTGGAAGCTTTATTTTTCAAAAAAAGCTAAGGGGATGGAATTATTACTAAAAACAACAGGGCTAAAAGAGATTAAGGTAAGGGAAAGGGTCATTTTTTAGCTATTGATTTTTCCTATTTTTGATGTTAAAGTATTTCTGTGTGTTAAGGAGCCGAGGTAGCTCAGTGGTAGAGCAAAGGACTGAAAATCCTTGTGTCGGCAGTTCAATCCTGCCCCTCGGCACTACTAGAACTTGAAATGATATGCAATTGCAATGAAGAGTCCGGGTTTAAAACTTTTGTGTTTTAAGTCCGATTCTTTTTAGCGGGTATAGTATAATGGTTATTACTCTAGGTTGCCAATCTAGTGATACGGGTTCGATTCCCGTTACCCGCTCATAACAGAAGAATTTCTCTTGCCCAACGCAAGAGTTTTTATTTTCAAAAAGACAAAAACAAAGACATTGCAACAAACCCTTAAATATACTAAAATGGGGGTGATACAGTAAGTAGAAAAAATGCAAAGAAAAGTTGCAGTAAAAGTTATATTAAGCACACTAATAACCTTCGTTATAGTATTTTTTGGTGTAAACTTTTATAGTGAAACTAAGAATAGCAAAACAGAGGTTCAACCAGTGAAAGAAGTCACAACAAGTGTCGTTGAAAAACAACAGATACAAAAAAAGGAAATTGTGGAGCTTGGAATTGATATCCCGATCAAACCTCCTTCGATGGAAGTTATGAAAAAGAGAGGTTGTATAGCAGACGGACTATTAAATGGTTATGATGAAAACACAGGAAAGGCCTTGAAAATGATCAACAGGTCTGAATGTCAATATTTGCACCGAGCAATAGAAACTTGGTTGGAAGCACCCGATTTTCTTGAAATTAGAAAAAACAAAGAAGAGATTATCAAGCAGGATATGATCTACGGGATGTTTCTAGCTGAAGCGATAGATACGAAAGCGGAATATTACTATCCAGATGAGGATAGAATGTTTGATTTTTCAGCAATGTGCAATAAGGCCACAAAAAACTATTGGGGCGAACACACTTGCAGACCATCAATGAGAAGAACTGAATATAAAAAGTATCTAAAATTTATAACAGAACAAGCAATTGACATTGGAGTGCAGAGTTTTATGTTTGGACAGGTTTTTTATCAAGACAGTACTTCTGATCCAGAAGTCGACAAAGTTATCAAAGAAATGCGTAAATATGCCGCTGTAAAAGGAATTGAAATTGTGGTAGGTGCTCAAACTAACGATATAGTGAAAAAGAGCTATTTGAAAAAATTTGATTATATCGAAGGTGGTGTCGGTTTGGGGAGTGATGGAAGTTTTGAGGATGGCCCATGTTTCTCTCGTTGGTGGAAAAAAGAAGGAGATTGGTGCTGGGCGCTTCTTTGGAATAAGAAGTATTCATCTCTTGTTGAAAATGTCTTTATTCATCTAGACTGGAGCGGAAAGTTAAATGATGACATGAGCACCTTTGCTCAAATGGACGAAACATTGCGTGCTGAAACACTAGAAAGGCTGCACACGTATTTTACAAAGCAAGGGCATGGATTTCTAATGCCGATGCTTGCGGTTTTACCCAAGAAAAATGGAGGTTGCTACGGATCAAAAAAAAGATCGTATTCTTCAGACAGAAGGTATTCTTGTGGAGATGAAGACATTATCAATGAAATTATCAAAAAAGCCAACATTAAGACATTTAACTAGACAAATAATGGATGAATGTTAATATGTGCTAGAATAAAAAAGCGTTTTTTAATTTTTTAAGTATATAAAAGATATGAATATTCAAAGTTTTTTAGAATACCAACTATTAGGCAATGCTGGGCAACAGTGGTTATTGGCAATAGCAACTTTTGTTGGATTAGTGATTGTGTTTAAGATTTTCTCCTCTATGGTTATTGCTAGATTGAAAAAAGCGTCTGAAAAAACAGAAACTGACATCGACGACTTCTTTATTGGTTTAGTTAATAATGTAAAGCCACCATTTTATTTTTTTGTAGCGCTTTATGCGGCGACACAACTTCTTGAACTCAACGGATTAGTGGGTAAGATAATCTTTGGATTATTTTTATTCACCATTGTTTATCAGGCAATAACAATTCTTCAGAGGGTGATTGACTATGGTATCCAGAAAATTTTAATGAGTTCAGGAGAAGAGGACAATCAGGACAAAGAGGGTGTTGTTAAGTTGATTGGTCAAATAGCAAAGGCTGTTCTCTGGGTCGTAGGAGCTTTGATGATTTTTTCTAATTTTGGAATTGATGTAACATCCTTAATTGCAGGTCTTGGTATTGGCGGAATCGCGATTGCTTTGGCATTACAAAATGTTTTAGGAGATCTTTTTGCTTCCTTTTCAATTTTCCTGGACAAACCATTTAAGGTCGGTGATTATATTTCAATAAGTCCAACGGAAAAAGGGACCGTTGAAAAAGTTGGTATTAAAACAACCAGAGTAAGAACATTGCAAGGACAGCAATTAGTTGTTTCAAATAAGAAATTAACCGATAGCTCAGTTGAAAATTTTCGCAGAATGGACAAAAGAAGGATGACTTTTGTGTTTGGAGTTGTTTATGAAACACCAATAGAAAAGTTAAAAGCCATTCCTAGCATGATAACTGATATCATTGAAAGTGTTGAAAAAGCAAAACTAGATAGAGTTAATTTTAAAACACTAGGGGCTTCCAGTTTGGATTTTGAGGTTGTTTTTACAATGCAAACACCAGAATATCCTGAGTATATGAACGCACAAGAAAAGATTAACTTTGCAATATTGGAAAAGTTTGAAAAAGAAAAGATTGAATTTGCTTATCCAACGCAAACACTGTTTGTGAAAAAATAAGAAAATAGCACCTAAACGAAGGAAAAGCATTGAAATTAGCTTATGAAGAAAATTAAAAATTATTGGAAGAAGAATTGGCACCTTTGTTTGCTGATTGGATTTATGCTTATAGCACTCGGTGTTCGCTCCTGGAACATCGAAGAGACTGTTTATTTCAGAATGGATCAAGCAAGGGATGCAAAACTGATTCAAACAGCTTTCAATGGCGGGGTAGAGGAATTGCCATTGTTGGGCCCACGAGCAGCAGGCTCATTTTTAAGACTTGGACCAATGTTCTATTATTTTCAATTTGCATCAGCTAAGTTTTTTGGTTCCATAGAACCTTATGTACTTGCTTTTCCTGATTTACTTTTCTCTATTTTAACAATCCCACTTTTTTATTATTTTTTGCGTAGCTTTTTTTCGAAGAAAGTTGCCATTATAGTTATTGGTGTTTTTTCTTCTTCTTTTATCCTAACCCAATATGCACGCTTCGCCTGGAATCCAAACTCAATACCTTTTTGGGCTCTTTTAACATTATTAGGAGCTTTTAAATGTGTTGTTCAAAAAGATGCTAAAAAAGCAGGAAGGTGGTTATTGGTAGCAGCTTTTGGTTATGCAATTGCAAGTCAATTGCACTTCACAGCATTTTTAGCACTGCCTGTTGTTATTGCTGTTTTTTGGATTTTCAATTGGCCAAGAAAGATTAAATTGAAATTTTGGTTTTTAGCATTAGGGATTCTTACTTTTTTCTATGTCCCAGTAGCAATCAGTGAAGTTTTTACTGGATTTGATAATACACACCAATTTCTTTATGCGCTCTCAACGAAAGGTTCAGATGATGTAGCAATAGCAGTTCAACTCGATCAATCATTGAGATTGCATGCTAAATATTATTCAATGATACTCACTTCGTATGGAAATTTAAGCTCCAAGGAACTTATTTGGTTTTTAGCTTTCATGATAATTTTCTCATTTTGGAGATTTAGAAGGGTTTGGAAAACGGAAAAATGGCATACTAAAAAAGCTTTTATATCCCTTGTAGCCAGCTGGTTTTTAGTTTTTGTTGTACTTTATTCAAAACTAGCAATGGATATTTCAAAGCCAAGATTTTGGTTATTAATAGCCTTCTTACCATTTGTATTTCTAGCATTGTTATTTCAATGGTTTGAAGGATTTAAATATAAGAAAATCTCAAAAGTCTTAGTTGCAGGGATTGCCTCATTTTTAATTATTGTTAATAGTTATGCTGTTGGTTATTGGTATTATTCTTTGGATAAACAAAAAGAAGGGGAGGGTAGTTATATTAGGGATTTAGAGCTTAAACAGGGAGATTTAATTGGCGTTAAGCAGTTAAGAATTGCCGCACAAGAGATGCTTGAGGTTTCTAAGAAACAAAATAAAAAACTTTGTTTTCGTTCAGAGCAAACATATCTTTCACCCTATGGTTATATTTTTGGGTTATATTATCCAGAGAGCGAAGTGAAAAGAATTTCTTTTTCTACTGATACAAACCAGTCTTGTGCCTTCGCCTCTGTTCGGCATGGAAACACAGAAAATGCAAGTTATATTTCTAAAAAACACAAAGATGAATTTGAAATTGTTTCAGAAAAAGTTATTGGCAATATGAAAATTTGGGAATTATCACAAAAAGAAGACATAGCGAAACAAAAATCAAAAGAAAAAGAAGAAGCAAAGGCATTAAAAAGAGAGGAAAAATTGAAGAAAGAGTCCATAGAAACACAAAGCGAGGACAGTCTGATTGAAGAAGATGGTTTGATTGAAGCGGAAACTGAACAAACAGAGCAAAAACAAAAAGAGGAGCAAGAGAGAAAAAAGAAACTCCCTCGAAAAGAGCGTGTTTTTTGGAAACATGTGCTGGGAAAAGAGGAGTACAAAGGTTAATTTTTCATAAAAAACAATGATACCATTTGGCTTTACAAAGGAAGATATAGAGAGATGGAAAGATCAAGGGTTTTTGCTCTCGGGAACAAAAGAGACGGCCGTGGTTATTTTGCATGGTTGGTCAGCCTTTCCCAGACAAGTCAAAGCATTGGCAAATTTTATTAATGAAAAGGGCTATCTAGTACATGCACCTCTCTTAAGTGGGCACGGGACAACGCCTGATGATCTGGTTGAAGCTAAAGAGAGCGACTGGATTAACGATACTAAAAGAGCTATCAAGAAAGTGAAGTCAGAAAAAGGAATTAAAAAGGTTGTTTTGATAGGCATTTCACTTGGTGGAAATATATCCTTGCTTGTTAGTCAAGAAGTGACAGTGGATGGAATTGTTCTTTTGGGAACGCCTATTCATTTTAAAAATCATCTTGGTGCTTGGATAGGTTCATTTTCTGTACCGTTTTTTAAAAAATATTTCAAAA
>Ga0209249_1003692_pt1 | contig 10711 bp, 12 predicted proteins | sample SaaInlV_200m_DNA_4_FD_184653 | JGI IMG/M metagenome (GOLD analysis project Ga0209249, IMG submission 184653) | Marine microbial communities from expanding oxygen minimum zones in the Saanich Inlet - SI037_S3LV_200m_DNA (SPAdes) (version 2) | ecosystem: Environmental > Aquatic > Marine >...
CAAAATATGAATCTGGAGTTGTATTTAATATTCCAACTATTTTATATTCCTTTTCCATAAGGACATTCTATATCTAATAATCTTATTAATCATACACAATTTATATGTATTCTATGCTGTCCAAGCCTTTTCTATGTACTCATTAACACATCTATTTGTGTTAAAGAAACCAACAAGCCCTATTGCTCGTTTCATACGCCTAATCCATCTAATTCTATTCTCGTAATAATATTCTGGGATTACCTCAAATTGTAATTGTGTATACAAATCCTCAGCATCTATTTTTCTGTGTGCCTCACCATCCGTAGCCCTAGCCAGTGGCCCTATTCTCCATCCGCTTTCTGGATCTTTACTGTACCCCTCTATCCACCAACCATCTAATGTGGATAGATTTAATACTCCATTCACACATGCTTTCATCCCAGATGTTCCAGATGCCTCAAATAAACGCATAGGAGTATTAAGCCAAACGTCTGCACCACTTACCATAAGTTTTGCAAGATCAGGATTATAGTTTTCTAAAAAAACAATTTTTACAAAATCTTTTAGTGAACTAGACCTCTGCACCATTCTTTGTATTACATCTTGAGAAAACTTATCGGAAGGATGTGCATTACCAGCATGAATAATTTGTACTCTACCTCCTGCTACTTCTTTTAGTCTTTCTAGATTCTGATACAATAGTTCTGGTCTTTTATACGGAACAACACGGCGCGCGCTTGCTATTGTTAGTGTATCTGAATCAAATGGAGTCACTGTGTGTTTGTTTACCTCTTCTATTAATCTTTTCTTTGCAGATTGATGTGCATTCCATATCTCTTTGTCTGGGATATCATCACAATCTAAAACGGTAAGTACCGATGGATCTTTTTTCCATCCAGATGCATATTTATCGAGTACTTTAGACATCTCATCACATGCCCATGTTCTATGGTGTATTCCATTCGTTATATAATCGACTTCTTCGTCTGGAAACATAGAAGCAGAAACTTCCCCATGAATTTCTGAAACACCATGCGTGTAATGACTCAAGTGCATAGCAAGTAGAGTCATAGATAATGAATCCTGACCTGCTAGATCTTTTATATGCCAAGGTAACATGTCTCCTACTACTCTATGTGCTATTTCATATGAAAATACATCATGACCAGCTTTTACTGGAGTATGAGTTGTAAAAGCACAATTAGGCCTTACGAGTTCATCTTTATAATCTCTTTCTTTTAGTAACTCTAAAGTTAAAAAAGCTGCATGTCCTTCGTTCATATGGAATGTCCCAATATTGTTGTAGTTCAGGGCTCTTAGCATTCTAACCCCACCAATACCAAGTACTACCTCTTGTTTTAGTCTCATATATCCATCTCCTCCATAAAGATATTTTGTTATCTCTCTATCTTGTGGGGAGTTCTCTTCTAAATTTGTATCTAAAAATATAACTGGGACTATATTCTCTTCTATACCTGCAACATCGTATATCCATGCGCCTACTTTAATTTCTCTCCCCTCTACTGTTACAGAAATTGTTTTATCCACTTTCTTCATTACATCTATGGGATTCCATTTTCTATCTTCGTATGTTTGTGAGCCATCTGCATGGATTGTCTGTTTCATATATCCATGCTGCCAACACATTGTTACACACGCAGCATTTACACCCATATCTGCACATGAGCGCATCATATCCCCTGCTAACATCCCAAGTCCGCCTGCATATGTTGGAACATCGGACCTTAGGCCGATTTCCATCGAAAAGTATGCAACTTTTAAATCAGACATATAATTTTTATTTCATGTATATTATACCACATATTGATGTGTAGGTCGAAAGTCTTAATGTCAAAGGTCAAAGATCTTAAAGACTTTCAACTTTTGACCTGTGACATTCGACACATTACTACACGATAGCAACATAACACTGTATGATAATAAACAATGGCATCAGTTGATCCAAACATTTTTCGTGCATACGACATAAGAGGAAAAGCACATACTCAAATCACATCAGAAGCATGTGAGCTAATAGGCAAAGGATTTGGCTCTATATTAATTGAAATGTATGGGGAATCACCAAATATTGTAGTTGGTAGAGACGCAAGAACTCATGGAAAAGAATTTGAACAAAGCATAATTAATGGCCTTGTTTCTACTGGATGTAATGTACATTTGATTGGTCAAACACCTAGCCCAGTAAATTATTTTACAATATGCAATGAAAAGTTAGATGCTGGTGTACAAATAACTGCTAGTCATAATCCAAAAGAAGACAATGGAATTAAATTACAAATTAGAGATGCAGAAGCATTTGCAGGAGATGATTTACAAACTTTAAAAAATAGAATATCAGAAGGTTCTTTTGTATCTGGTGCAGGAGAAGTACACGAACTTGATGGAATTACTCCTTACGTAGAGCGCTTGGTAAGTTCTTTTAAAAGAGTTGGAGATGGATTGAGCATTGGGATAGATTCTGGGAACGGAGTTGCAGGACCTTTGTATAAAGAAGTTTTAGAAAAAGTAGGCTGCACTGTATATGGGTTATTTATTGAGCCAGATGGAGAGTTTCCAAATCATCCTGCCGATCCAAGCAAACACTCAACTCTGGCTGATCTGCAAAAATTAGTTAAGACTGAATCACTTAATTTAGGTTTTGCTTATGATGGAGATGGGGACAGAGTTGGCTTAGTAGATGAAAATAGCAAAATTATTACAGCTGATGAAGTACTTCTTATGCTTGCAAAGGATCATCTACAAAGATTCCCTAGTAATCCTGTTATTTTTACTGTTAGCAATTCTGGTACTTTGCATACAGAGATAGAAAAATGGGGTGGCAAACCTGTTATGTGCAAAGTAGGACATTCATACGTAGAACATGCAATGAGAGACAACAACGCATTGCTTGGAGGAGAGCAGTCTGGTCATTTCTTTTGTGCAGAAGAATATTTTGGGTTTGATGATGCGCTTGTTACAACACTTCGCCTACTAAGTATTTTTAAAAATTCTGGAAAATCTGTATCTGAACTTTGTTTAGATTTCCCAAAAGTTTATCAATCGCCAGAACAAAGACCATTTTGCCCAGATAATGCAAAGGCTTCTATCATTGAGAGAGTTATAGAACATTTTACGAAAGAATATCCTGTAGAAACTATGGATGGTGCCCGTATAGATTTTGGAAAAGGAGGGTGGGCAGGGATAAGAATGAGCAATACAAGCCCATGTCTCTCTATTTGCATAGAAGCTAGAAGTGAAGAATCTCTGCAAAATATTGAACAAATAGTGCTGCGTCATCTAAAAACATATGACGAACTAAAGTAGAAGATTGCGCAAATAATATGTAATTCATCCTTCGAAATGAGGCTATCTTTTGCTATACTCTTCTGGCTATGAGGTTCCCCCTTTGTCGTAAACGTAAGAGCAAGACACAACGAGCCGTTAGACACGCAATTGCAGGCCTAATTATTGGAGGCGCTGTTGGTTCTGTTGTAGGTCGTCACCTTATGGAAGAAAATGAAGAAACTGATGAAGAAGAAAAAGGTGAATAACTAATCCATTGAAAATTCTCCTACCAAATTCTTTTCCATTATTTCTTTTAATTTCTTTTGTGTTTTTGCCTGCTTAAGTGCCCACATTAGTTTTACTACAGTACATTCAAAAGTCATATCCATTCCAGAGATTATTCCCAGTTCCTCCATCATCATTTGTTTGCGATATTTATGTAAATCTACAGTTCCTCGCAAAGATTGAGATGTAACTACAATAGGAATGTTTCTTTCGGTTACTCTTCTTATCCAAGGGAATAATGAATCTGGCAACATTCCAGATCCATATGACCTTAATATAATTCCATGTGGATCCGATTTAAGCATTGCATCTAAGTATGATTCATTTAAACCAGGGTGCATTGTAAGAAGTAATATGTTTGGATCAAACGATGGATTGCACACCAAGGATCTTTTCCTGCGAACTATGCGATGGTCACTCAAATTAACCTCTGTTGTAAATTCTGCCAGTGGCAATACTTTTGGACTATCAAAAGTACGCAAAAATGAATGATCTACCTTCTTAGATCTAGAGCCACGAAGTATATGAGGTCCCAGAACAATACAAACTTCAGCAATATCTAATTGAGCAGCACGTATTGCAAATATCAAATTCATTCGACCATCTCCAGCTAAATCATTTATTGGAAGCAGCGCCCCAGTTAATACAATAGGTTTACTTAAACCCTGCAATGCAAAACTTAATGCAGCAGCTGTGTAACTCATTGTATTTGTACCGTGGACAATCACAAATCCTTCAAATTGGTCATAAAGCTTTTTAATCATCTGCGCTATCTCTACCCAATGCTCTGGAGTTATGTCTGATGATCCAACATTAGTAATCGAATAAAATGTTAGGGATACATCTCGTTGAAGTTCAGGCAAAAGCCTATGAATCTCTGTGAGAGATTCAATTGGTTCTATCCTCCCCGTTTTCTTGTTCATTTGCATTCCTATGGAACCGCCGACGTAGAGTAGTGCAATCTTAGGTCGAGCCACGGCACAAGCTTAGCAGCTAGAGAAGTTTTGAGCTATGAGTTATGAGTTATGAGTTGTTATCAATAATCGTAATATTTGATGTATTACAAAAAATAATTTATATATTTAAAATATATTTTGTACTCATATCTCAAAACTCAAGACCCATAACTGTCTCTACTTCTTCAATTGTTTCATCCAATTCTCCTTCTCTATTAATTATTTGAAAATCACATTCAGTGGCATATGTAAGTTCTTGTTCCATGCTTGCAATTCTACGAGCTAGTTCTTGTTCAGAAATTGGAGCCCTATTTGTAATACGAGTAATTAGCTGACCCTTGTCATCTGGCAAAATAAATATAGATTTGAGAACATAAGGAGCCTGCTCACCGCGAAATAGCTCATGGGATTTTATGCTATCAAACCCTTGTACATCTACTTCTCTTATTACTATTTTACCTTCTTCAATTGGAGGAATAATTTCCTCTATCAAAGTACCATACCTAGCACCACCATGAACGACTGCCCATTCTAAAATCTTTCCATCTTTCTGCATTTGATCAAACTCCTCATCCGTTACAAAGTGATACAAGTCATTCCCCTCCCCTTGCCTTTGTTGTCTTGTAGTTGCAGATTTTGGGAAATGTAATTCTGGGTTCCTTTCGCGCAATGTATTTAGTATTACGCTCTTTCCAACTCCACTTGGACCGATAATAAGGATTAGTTTTCCCTGATTCATAATAAGATTGTACTAAATTGCAGGATTGCATGCGAGCCGTAATTAAGGTATAATAATTTGATTTGTTCTTTTTAAATCTTTGTCCCTTAAACGTAGAGAGAGGCGAGGAGTGACGCCGTAAAAGCACGGTGCAAATGGTTTTTAACTCTTTGTATCCATGTAGTTACGGTCCATATCCTGGGCGAAGCCCAGGACACTCACTTCTGTGGGTTTTCAGCCACTCCTCACCCCTCCCTACTTGCGAATTCACCACTCGCGTTAATACAAAAATACATAGTCTCCTCATTAGACGTTAAACAAGAGACCTGATGTCCTGGTTACGGACTAAATACAAAAATAAAAAAGGCGGTACGCCATTCTCGTACCAAGTGGTAGGGATTAGCAATTGGTAATTGCAGCTCATTAATTAGTATTTCATTTATGAAATGCTTAATGGGATAGCCGGGTATCTACTGGTGACGATCTTTGATCGCTACCAGCTGGGTGCCCGGTTTTTTAAATTAAATATAAAAATAATCTCAAATTATGAATTGGTAGATGAGGGATATTTTGAATTTTGTAGGTAAAACGATTAGAATCGGTAAATTGTGTGGAAGTTGGATTTTAAGAACTTGAGATGAAGAATCTAAACTATGTAATATGAGCTCAAATAAAATATTATGGAATAATCTTACATATAGAATTTTCTACAACAATTGCTTGGTCATCATTGAGTAAAATAGTTTTATAATCAGTGGTGTCGTAATATTGCTTAATTGAATTAGCTCTGTCCTTAAAGTCAGCGTCATCCCAATGTGGGATAACTACAAAGTCACACAAATGTAATCCACTATCAATCATTTCATATGTTGGTGAATCGGCTTCATGAAATGTTTTAATAGTTGGTCCAGCAACGATTGCTCCTGCACTTCCACCTCCATAAACAATTCCTGATTGTATTAATTCTTTTAAATGTTTATCGAGTTCAGTTATTTTTAATAGATAGCGAATATAATAAGTATTTCCACCACCAATCCAAATAACATCAAAATCCTTTAGCTTGCCTACAATTGCATCACCATTGTTAATGTATTCATGAATATCAATAAGTTCTATTTGCATACCGAGATTCATGAGTGCAGAACGAGTATCGTATACAAAACCCTTATTCTCTTCTTTGTGCAAATCTGATGCATTTTCTATTAATGCAAATCTGATACTACCTAATTCTTTACCAACTAGTGCCTTAAAATAAGGCAGCTGTTCATTGTTTATATTTTTGGATGATAGAAATAACTTCATAAGCAGGATTGTATATCCTGATCTATAAAAGTTCGACCTCATAGGCTTGCCATAAGAGAACGAACGTAGTGAGTGAATCGAATGGTGGAGCTAGCGAGAGTCGAACTCGCGACTTCTTGCATGCCATGCAAGCGCTCTGGCCAACTGAGCTATAGCCCCAAAGCTGAATTGCAGATGAGTAAGGAACGAAGTGACGAAATGAATCGCAAGATACTTTGTCCTCCGAAGTTACGCCGTAGGCGGACGAAGGAGGGCTATGAAACTAATCAATTATTTATATTGGTGCGCCCGGCAGGATTTGAACCTACGATCTCCTGGACCGCAACCAGGCGCTCTATCCAGACTGAGCTACGGGCGCAAAAGTAATAAATAACTCGCAAAGCGTAGCATTACACAGAGCCTTATTCTAGAAGTCGTGTTATATTTTCCCTCAATTTATGCTACGTTCTTCTTAATATGCTTAATCCATTACGTACTAATCACAAAGACTCAATCCTAATAGCCTCTAAAAAAGAGCAACACGAAGCCATAGAAAGCCTGATCCAACAGGGTTCTATGAAAAATGGTTATTACTTACTACTAATGATTGCAACTGCAATTGTTACACCTGGGCTACTTATGAATAATGTAGCTGTAATAATTGGAGGGATGATTTTAGCCCCATTGATGATTCCTTTATTGTCGATTTCACTTTCACTGGTATCTGGTAGCTTGCATGGTCTACTAAGATCATTAAGGATTCTTGCGATTTCCATAATACTAACGTTATCACTTTCTGCGATACTCACATTAGCTCTTTCTCAATACGATGTTATCACTTGGATACCTGAACAAATAACTCCAGGTGTATATATATTCATCGCATTCTGTTCTGGTCTTGCTGGAGCTTTTGCTTGGGTAAAAAAGAATCTTTCTTCCTCTGCTGCTGGTGTTGCAATCGCCGTCTCATTACTCCCACCACTTTGTGCTTCTGGTATTGGTATGGCTCTAGGCCAGTTTGTTCTTGTTCGTAATTCTCTTGTAATCTTTGGTGCTAATCTTGTTGGAATATGTATGGCTGGATTTATAGTATTCTGGATGCTTGGATTCTTAAATTCAGGTAGAACAGAAGAAAAAGAGATAGAGAAAACCGAGCAGGCTTAATTGCCAAATTATTAAATAAAATAGTAACCCTATTTTAAAAAAATCCACACTGCTATACACTTGAACTATGAAAACTACACTCCTACTTGGCTCTAAGTCAGATACAGAATTTGCAGAAAAGATTGGAAAAGTTCTAGATGAATTTGAAATTCCTTGGGAGATAATCGTTGCATCTGCACACAAGGTGCCAGAAAAAGTAGCGCAGATTGTAGATGAACTAAATAAAGAAACACCGCAAGTAGTTATTACTATTGCTGGAATGAGCAATGGTCTTGGTGGAGTAGTAGCAGGAGGATGCGTACATCCAGTAATCACCTGCCCTCCTCATGAATCCTTAGAAGAATACATGGTAGATGTTCACTCTAGCCTGCGTATGCCGTCTGACGTGCCTGTAATGACAGTACTCAATTATAAAAATGCTGCAATTGCTGCTGCAAAGATTCTTGCAGAGAGTAACCCCGATCTCCAAGAAAGAGTTCAAAGGAGAATTGAAGCAGTAAAAGCAAAATACTAGAACCATTTATGAATTCAGCATGAACCCATAACTCATAATCCATAACTCAGAACTTTAACAATGGAACTAACAATCGAGGAGCTCCAAAATAAACTTAAGGCATGGAAAGGGTGTGAATTAGCAAAGAACTCTAATCCTGTACTAGGAGAAGGAAATCCAAAAGCAGAAATAATGTTTATAGGGGAAGCCCCAGGGCAAAAGGAAGACGAACAAGGCAGGCCTTTTGTAGGCTCTGCAGGAAAATTATTAAATGAATTGATAGAATCTATTGGACTAAAGCGTGAGGATGTTTATATATCTAACGTTGTTAAATATCGACCACCAGAAAACAGAGATCCAACTGATGAAGAGAAAGCCCAATGTATGCCGTGGTTAAAAATGGAGATTTTAATAATTAAGCCAAAAGTTATTGTTCCACTTGGCCGGCACGCTCTTGGACACTTTTTCCCAAAGCTTGCTATAAGCAAAGCACACGGGTTACCACAAAAAGTAAGTGATAAATTAACTATATTCCCTATATATCATCCTGCAGCAGCTCTACATAATGGAAACATTAGACAGCCACTATTTGATGATTTTGCAGCATTAAAGAAATACTTAGAGACCTAAAATTAATGGTCCAAAGCAAGCTCTATAAATATAAACACACCTAGAATCATTGGTGTTATCCACCAATTAAGCAGATTTAGCAGATGGAATATTAGTATTACATCTACTGCACATCCTAATAAAAATCCTTGTCGCAAAGATATAGATAGTAATTTTCCTCTATCCCATGCATGTATAGGGATCACTCGCCACATTGCATATAACAACAGCGCTCCTAGTGTACTAACAGCAAGAAAAATACTTATGAAGAATACTGGCACAGCCTGCGCTGGTGCGGTTAAAGGACTTACTCGCATAAGAACAATAATCAAAGATGTAACAGATAGCAGTGCCGACAAACTGATCCCAAACAAAAGAGAGTTCACAACCTTTATTGTAATGAAAGAATAGAGAGGTACAATACAATAGATGATTGATACAAAACCTTACATAGAGAAAATTAGTGCAGCCAAAACTGTAACTGAGCTAGGAAACATAACTCAGGAGCTATTTGGAAGAAAGAACGGAGTAATAACTCTTGCAATGAGAGAACTAAAATCACTTCCTGATAAAGATAAAAAGTCTCATGCTAAATCATTAAATACTGCAAAAGCTGAATTAAATACTGCAATAGATGAAAAAAAAGCTGAACTTACAGGAGCATCAGGAGACACTCTTAAGAATACAGATAACATAGATGTAACTCTTAATCTACCGCAGGAGGAGCGTGGGCACCTACATTTGATTCCATCATTTATAGAAAAAGTAGAAGAAGTATTTGGTCGAATGGGATTCGATACAGCTTCTGGTCCAGAAATTGAGAATGAGGAACTAAATTTTGATTTACTTAATTTTCCAAAAGATCACGCTGCCAGAGACGCTCAAGATGTTTTCTTTATAGAAAGTGATGCACCAGAAGATAATAAATTACTGCTTCGTGCACATACATCCCCTGTGCAAATTAGATATATGCGAGAACACAAGCCTCCATTCCGAGCGATCTTCCCTGGAAAGGTATACAGGAAGGACGCTGACGCAACACATTCCCCAATGTTCCATCAATTTGAGGGTTTAATGATTGGTAAAGATATAACACTCGCAAATATGAAAGCTGTTATGACTACCGCTATACGGGAGCTAGTTTCAGAAGACGTTGAATTCCGCTTTCGTACTGCTTACTTCCCTTTCGTAGAACCAGGGTTAGAACTAGATATGCGATGGAGAGGAGAAGATGAATCTAGCCGAGAGGGCAAATGGATGGAGGTTGTTGGATGTGGAATGACTCATCCAAATGTTCTTAGAAATGTGAATATTGACCCAGAAATATGGCAGGGCTTCGCATTTGGATTTGGAGTAGAGAGGATGCTAATGATTAAGCATCAGATAACAGATCTACGCCTATTCTTTCAAAACGATCTAAGGTTCTTAAGGCAGTTTTAATAATTGAGCAAGATTTTTGATCATGTATAATTTTTTTATACATAAAAAAACCACCATCCCATGCAAAGATGAGGATGGCGGTTTTGGCTCATTAATTGAGCTTAAGGTTTCTTTCATAAGATCTGTGTTAGAGCCGGAGGAATGGAATCCTATAGCTCTTCAAAATCTTCTACTACCCTGAGTACAACGTCGACCTAATTACCGATTCTGGAATTAAGTCGAGCCAGTCATAATCCTCGGACACGTCATCGATATCCCACACGGAAATATGACTCCCGTCGAGACCGAAGTCGAGGTCAGGATCCGAAAAGCTTTCGAAGCTTATCTCAAGTGACGATGGGTAACCATTTACCGATGTGCTCGGATCTTGGATGACCATTTCTAACGCTAGAGTCAGATCATCACCCTGATAGATTGCCGTATCGACTACACTTCCGTACAGCTCTTCGAACACTGCATAATACGTTCCGTTGCCGACGAATGCCGATGTCATCAGGG
>Ga0209249_1003694_pt1 | contig 10709 bp, 12 predicted proteins | sample SaaInlV_200m_DNA_4_FD_184653 | JGI IMG/M metagenome (GOLD analysis project Ga0209249, IMG submission 184653) | Marine microbial communities from expanding oxygen minimum zones in the Saanich Inlet - SI037_S3LV_200m_DNA (SPAdes) (version 2) | ecosystem: Environmental > Aquatic > Marine >...
CTACGCCGTGAAGCCTTGTCTTCGCGGCGTTACTTTGACAAATGAGGTGTTTTTGGGTTAGTATACCCATTGTCTTCTTAGGAAAAAAATCATAGCCAGCCATAAAAATGACGGGCGCAGTCCTCTGGACGAGCAGGCATTTTTATGGGAGAGGAGACGCATGCGATGGGTGAAGTGGCTTACAATCTTTGATTGAAGACACGCAGCGGTGAGCATTGTGGCCGGGGCCTGCCCGCCATCGCAAGCCGAGCTTGCTCAAGCGTTGCGGGCGGGTAGCTCAGTAAAAATAATGTTTTGTACGTTCTTTTATACATATGTTCTAAGAAGTACAAAAGATGAAAAATTGTATATAGGTTGGACGAATAACCTAAGGCAAAGATTAGTTCAACATAATAACGGCAAGGTTGATTCAACCATGCATAGACGTCCATTAAAACTTGTGTATTATGAGGCATGTGAAGATAGAGAGAGAGCTGTAAAAAGAGAAAAATATTTTAAGACAGGATTTGGAAGAAGATTTTTGAAGGATAGGATATAATTCATACATAATCCGGGGTAGCTCAGTGGTAGAGCAGTTGACTGTTAATCAATTGGTCGTGGGTTCGAGTCCCTCCCCCGGAGCCATACCGAATGGTCTGCCGAATAGGCAGGCTTTTCGTTTTGTTCAAGATTGATTTTTTGCAGTAAGTTAAAGGGTTCTTTAAGCTTTAGTGTTAATTTTTTGCCGTCTAATAACGAGTTCTGAAGTAGGAATCCTAAAAGTGTCTGTTTTTCGAGAGGTTCAGAACTATCGAATATTTCATAAGCTCTACTTGCTACGTCTAAAAGCGTAGAAGCGGCGCTATAAAAGGACTCGTCGGCGTAATTATGTTTTTGCATTTCATCGAGTAATTCTTTCTGCTCCGATTTATATTCTTTGAGTTTTTTGTCATACATCTCAGTAGTAATACCCCCGTCGAGTTTGTCGTCATACATTTTGCTGACACGGGTTTCTATTCGGTCGTACTGTGTCTTTAACGCTTTCATGTTGTTTTTATGAAATAGTTGCTCTGAATCTTCTGTACGCTTTAGCTCTATCTTGAGGTAGGAAATTGCATCATCGGGTAGACGAAGCCCTTTCAAGAGCTTGTAGACGTGTTCTAATAGTTCTTCTTCTCGTACATAGATGCGTTTGCAGGTTCCTTTGCCGTTTGTGCAACTGTAGTATGTATATCTGCCTTTTTTGAGCTCTGCGGTTATCGTGCAACCACATTGGGCGCAGGTGAGTATTCCCTTAAGTGAAAATGGTTTAGCAGCTTTTTTAGCAGAGCTTTTTTTATAACTTGCCATTACTTCTTGGCATTTATCAAAAAGATGTTTTGTAATAATTGGCTCATATATGTGTGGGTATTCCTGGCCTTTAACTCGCATTACGCCATAGTAGAATGGGTTTTTAAGCATTTTATGAATAGAACTATTGCTTAGGACTTTTTCTGATCTATGATGTCTTAATCCTAGTTTCTTCATTTCTTTTTGGATTGTTTTTACAGAATGAGTTCCTGTTGCGTATAGCTTAAAACTTTTATGAACGAGATGTTCTCGGTCACAATCGAGGATTAAGGTTCTTTTTTCTTTGTCGTCGAGTAAATTAAGATACCCAACAGGTGCCTGTCCGATCCATTCACCTTTTCTTATTTTTTCTTCCATCGCCCTTTTGGTGTTGTCACTAATAGCATTAGAATAATACTGAGCAAGACTAACGGCAATATTAAAATGAAACAGGTCAGTAGCAGGCGAGTTTTCTGTAAGGACAAGATTGTCTCCTGGAAAGTGTAACTCGATTTTTCCTTCTCGTCGTAGTTTTTCAATCTTTGGAAGTCCTACTAAAAAATCTCTTGCTAATCGATCTACTTTGTCACAACAAAGAGCAACAAGTTCTTTTTGTTGTTCTAGGTAATTTATTACGTCATCAAATTTTTGACGTCCTTCTTTGTAGGCGCTTTCATCAAAGGTAAATTCTTTATCAAGTTCAAGGTTGGGAGTTCGTTCTGTATAATCTTTTAAACGAAAAACTTGAGCTGGTAATGAGTTTCCTGCTTCTTTTTGTTCTTGAGTTGATACTCTTGCGAGGATTATGGCTTTCATATATTTTATTCTAAAGAACTTAATAGCTGTTTAGTTAAATGCCACATAACAACAGGTGCGACTGCATTTCCTAATGCTTTATAATTTGTAGTTTTTGAGCTCGTGAGATCAAAAGAATCTGGAAATGATTGTATTCTTGCAACTTCTCTGGGGGTGAACATCCTATATTTCCCATTGGTTATCATGACTGGATCAGTACTGTTTAAGCTTACTTTTGCTAAGTGAGCCCCAACCGTATTGCAGGGTTCATTCGGATTTTGTGCACGACCTTTATTCATTAGTCGACTATTTTTCGATTTTTTCATGCCAGCAACTGCTTTGTCACTAAAGAAATATTTTTCATCAATTTCGTTATCTTTCAGCAGTATTTTATTTAAAGCTATGGGGGCATCTAAAGTAGTTGGTTTTGGGAATTTAAAATTATTGAAATGTTTTATATTTTTAAAGCCAATAATAAAAACACGCTCTCTTTTTTGTGGAACTCCATAATGAGAAGCATTTAGTATTTGATATTTAACATGATAACCTGTATTTTCAAATTCTTTAAGAATTAAGGGAAAGGCTTCTCCTTTGTTAGCTGAAAGTAGTCCCTTAACGTTTTCTGCAATAAACACAGTCGGTTTATGGTGTTTTAGTATCCTAGACATCTCAAAAAAGAGCTTACCTCTTTTATCTTTGTATCCAAGCCTTTTAGGGTTTTGTGCAACAACTGAAAATGATTGACAAGGGAATCCACCAGTTAAAATATCATGTTTGGGGACGTCTTTTTCATCTAAATTTAAAATATCTTGATGAAAACATTCATGACTAAAGTTTTCGTTATATACTCCTGTTATCGGTTTATCATAATCCATTGCATAAGTTATTTCTATATTTAGGGGGGAATAATTATTGCCTAAGTATTCAAAACCTCCTAGCATTCCTAAGTCCATGCCACCACAACCACTAAATAAAGACGTTACTTTGAATTTATTTTTTTTCATACAAGTAATTTTTCCCAATTACCAGAACGTTCATTATATCGAATATCAGCACCATTTCTTGGTGTCATATCAAGTAAATCATCTCTTTCTTTTCCTACAGGATCTTGAATAACAAATAGAGATATGTCTGAACTTGAAATCATAATTCTATATACAAAATATAATTTTCGATTCGATTTCGCAGAGTTCCACTCATTTGGGCTCATTGAGAAATTGTTTCCTGATAATTTACCTCTGCTAACTGTTGTTTTAACTTCAATGTACTTATGAGTCTCATCTATTTCTCTAGAATTAATGTCATATCCTACAGCAAGTCGTTCTGGCATTTTTAGAACAAGATGGATAAGATCTTGTCTGTTAGCAATAGTTAAACGATTTTTTTCGTGTTCAATAGTAAGAGCTTCTCCTACATCTCCAATCTCCTTTGTCTTTAAGCCTGCTGTGTCTCTAATTTTTTCAATAATTTGTTTTATGAATTTGCGTTGGTCAATGCTGTCCGCTTCGTCAGCGGCCTCTTCAATGACCGAAAGAACATCAGCTTTGAATATTTCAGGATCCAGGCGGCTGTTAACATAGTGGAACCATTCATTTTGAGTTGCCTTTATATCTTCTAAGATCAAATCTTTCTTGTTATATAGAGGCGTGTATTTTTTGAAAAACGAATTATCTTTGATAAATGCCTGGATGACTTCGGCGTTATGTGTGTTCGGGTAGTACTGATAATTCGGCCGTAGCGTTACTAAATCAGCTAATTGCATGTAATCTAATATGTCTCCAGCATATCTAACAACATCACCTTTGTTGTCGTATGACAGGCCAACGTCACGATTAGATATGATTTGACGAGCTGTTTCCTCTGGAGTTTTGTTTCCTTTTGTTACTCTTAGGTCATTAAATATCAGGTGTGTCGCTTCCGATTTTGTGATACCGAAATTTTGATCATTTCCAATGATCTCTCGCCCTTTCATCATTACTTCTAATAAATATTTTGCTGGCTTAAATTTTACGCCTTTTTTGATTAGCTCAAGGGTTTCGCTAGGTTTTAAGTGTCCCCCTGGATACTGGAAGTTGAAAAGAGAGTATCTAAAAAACTCAATAAGATCTTGCCTTTCTGCGAGAATATTTGCCATAGTACTTGGCTTAGATGTTTTCTCTGTATATTCAATTAAACCAAAGAGTGCCGAGATTTCAGTTCGCCAATTATCTATTGTTTTTTTTGTTTTAGACGCATTCCCAGGGTATAAATTAATAGAATCGTTGAGTGCTGTTTTAAATTTTTCGTGGGGCATCTCGCTTAGCCTATTAATTTCAGTTGCCATGAAAAGTAAAACACTTTCGACATCATTTTTAAAGCGTGGTCGTACATGGTGGAGTCGAGTATTGAATTCTTGTGGTGTGGTGTACATAGTTTTAACGATTTAATAGAATCTTCTTGAGTTCAGAAGCGATGGCCTTCGCTAAAAGAGGTGGTACTGCATTACCAACCTGTTTGTATTGGCTTGTTTTTGATCCAAGAAAAATAAAATTATCTGGGAAGGATTGTAGTCTTGCTGATTCTCTTACAGTAGGGACTCTATTCCATTTGTAATGAAAGTGATGGCGATGGCCTGTATCAATGGTTAAGCTCGGCTTTTTGCTATTGTATCTTGTCCAAGCAATATTTACTTTTCTGGTACTCTGTAGGTGAGTAGGAAGATTTTTGTAATTACCACCGTCGGGGACTAAGCTAATTATTTCGATTGTTTTCTGTGAATGATTTGTGATTAAGTGATTATAAATTTTATTTGTTTTTTTTCTCATCAATTTTTGATAACTGGAAGCTGGAGGAGTAGTGTTTTTTAAACCATCCTCAATGGTCTCTTCTGGTAGATCTGATAGTGCTTGGTGGCAAGTTAACTTGTTCTCTGACTCAGAGTACTTCCCTTCTGGAAATTTGTATGGAGTATTTTTTTTGGTTCCGACAAATACTACCCTTCTTCGATTTTGAGGAACTCCATAGTCTGAGGATAGTAGGATTTGATAACTTACTTCATACCCAAGATCAGAAAAGTTTTTCATGATCATATCTTTTATCTTTCCAGATTCCATAGAAATAAGATTTGGGACATTTTCCATTACAAAAGCACTAGGTTGAAAGTGTTCAACGGTTTGTACAAAACCTCGATACAATTTATTTCTAGGGTCATTAGGATCTCTCTTTCCTGAAATTGAGAAACCCTGACATGGTGGCCCGCCAATTATGACATCTATATTTGTGGCAATGCTATCTAGGTCTCTATTGCTAAAGTTGCCAAGATCTATAAGTTTTGTAACGGAGTTTTTGTGATTTTTTTTAAAAGTTTTTAGAGCATCTTTCCAATTATCGACTCCAGCTACAACATTGAATCCTGCCTGTTCAAATCCATACGAAAGACCACCACAACCAGAAAATAAATCTAATACTCTTAATATTTTATTTTTCATAATTATCTAGTTTTGCAGTCATTTAGGAATTTTTCCCACACTTTCTTCTCAATTCTAAACTCTTTACTGAACTTGTATGCTTCCAGTTTCCCAGAGTTTATATAACGATAAATTGTCATGATATTGACCTTTAAAATATCAGCAATTTCTTGGGCTGTATAAAATTCTTCTGGGATAGTTTTATTCTTGCTAGTCATATATATATTGTACTTTACTTTTCTTTACAAATAAAGGTGTTACGGTTTTGTTAAATATTGCTTTTTCTATATCTGATATGAATCCGTGAAGATGGTTTAAGTTATTAAATTCTGGATGATCAAATAATTTTAGATCTTGCTTTATTCTACTCCAGACAAGTGAGGGAAATAATTCTTCGAGCCTGTCTCTTGTTGCTCTTGCTCCTTTTTCTTTTATAAGAAGGTTAAGTGATAGTAATGAAAGAGCTTGTTTCTGTTTAATTTTCGGATTTGCTCTCTTGATTCTCATCAATAAAGAAGTAGGAGAGTCCGATAAATCAAATATAAATAGATTCCGTTCGTTTATAAGAGTTTTCCAGTAGTACATTAAGACATCTTGCCATAGGTTTTGAGAGAAAAGATCTCTGAAGATCGGATCTTCTTGCTGTCCTATCTTCTTTAAGACACTATTCATTTTTCTTTTGTTGCAGAGTCTAACTTCCATTCTTAGTATTTCGGCATTTTTGTTGAAGTTCCAAGGAATTTCTCTTGGAAGGCTTTTATCAATAGCTCTAGCTGGAGGTTTCATCATATCTGCGACTTTGTCATAAAAAACCATTGAATGTGAGCCTGAGTAGTACTGTAATGATTGACCTCCATTCATAAATGTTGTTTTTGTTAAATCTAGTTTTTTCGTCATATCTATTTTACTTAATTCATTAATGACAAAGGATGAAGTGTATCCATCGCTTAGAGTAATGTTTTTACCCACATGGAATGAGGATACAGGCGCCTTTTCTAGTAGATTGCTAAATATTAAGACATCAGCATTTCTGAGTGTTTCCGACAGCTTATCAATTATTAATTCTATATGATTCTCGTCTATCTCTTGAAGGTTGTTTCCATAGAGAAGTTTTGGCACTGAAAATTCTAGTTTTAAGGTAGTTTCCAATTTTCCACTTCTCAACGTCCTTTTTTCGGCGGTGATTCTGCATTTTTCCTTTTGTGTATTATTTGTTGCTTTCATAAAAGACCCTGTACTGTTTTCAAGGTTGCTGTAATGAGGGGTGAATTTTTGCTTGTCCATTACGGTATAGTACCCTTCAGGAATTTTTAGGATTACTGTGTCTAACACATTGATACGTCTTTGTTACTTCGAATATTTGTTCGACTTGGTCAATTACTTTTTTTTCTATCTGCTTGCTTAGATATTTGCTCAACGGTTGAAACATATAGAATTGAGTTTTTCCAGATTGCTTTATTGGGTATGTAAGCCTGTATCCAGTGCCGTTAAGCTTGGTATGCACTCCTATCGAGTTTAAGAGCAGGCAATCATCTATTGTTACGCTTGCAAAGGCAATCAAACCGTTTTTAGGTCTTATCGGAATTATTTCTACGTTTGTTATCTTCATAAAGATGAGGGTTTACTCGATGATCTATCTTGATAAGAAGGCGCATAAATTCAGCGAGGTTTTGTTTCTCGTCGTGGTTGAGATCGCTAAATTTGTTTGATTGAGTTTTTTCTTGCGCCATAAAAAAATCTGACTTTGCAGTCAGACTATCAGAGAGGCGTCTTAAGATGACTTAAGGCAATCTTAAGTCAAATATTCGGGATTTATTCGAACTTTTTCTTTGTCTGTTATCAAGAAATTTTTAACTATGGATTCTGTTGCTATTTTTTTTCGAGCAGCATAGGCAGCATTATAGAATTTTTTATCTGGTGCTTTTTCTTCGTGATCGAATAATCTAGATATCTCACTAAAAAACCAATCATCTTTGATCCTTTCAGGGTCAGAAAAAATTGTTTTCATCAAGAAAAGCTGGTCATGAGTAAAGGTTATTTTTTCACCATATAAATGTAGGATGCCAGTATCTTGATCAAATCGAGTCTCATTTTTTTCTTGGTGGTGTGTATTTGCTACTTCATCTCTTATAAAATAGTCGTCAAGATGTATATGAAATTCATTATGACTACCTTGTTCCGCTGTTTGTACGTTAAAGTTATTTACTAGCGATATTCCCTCGATTGCTATGTTGTCCTGTTGTTCCAGCCCAAGTAGGGTATGTATTAGTAGAAAAGATGGATCTTGTTTTAGATTCATTAGATCTTCAGCCATTTCTGATACTATAAATCTTTTGCCGAATTTTTTGTACGCATTTCGTAGGTGCTTTAATAGAATATTTTTTTGATGCGTAAATTGGTATTTATTCTCGTAATTTATTCGAGTATTCCCGTTTATAAAATTTGATAGATAATCTGTCACTAGATACTCGAAAAACTTAAAAGTCTTTTCTGGTAGCTCTTTTTCTATAAGGAAGTGATCGTTTGCTTCTGCGGATGGTAAAGTCGTTATTATATCTATCATTGAATCCCAATTTACCCTACCATCAAGAATTTTTTGAGCAGCTTCGCCAGTTCTTGTTGTTGGTTCGTCTCTGGCCGTTTGTTGAAGTCTTCCATATCCTTCTGGGTTTTTATCTTTGTAGCCCTTATAGATTTGAACCTTAGGAGGATCGATGTATTCTGAGAAAGATCTTAATAACATTGCTATGTTAAAAGGATCTTGTTGGTTTGTGCACAATGATTGTAGTGTAAAGAATGGGTAGTTATTAGAGGAATATTTTGTAACATTAAGAAGTTTCCAGAGGATGAGTAGATCTTCATCTGAAATAAAAGAATGATTTATTTTTTTTATCTTGTTAGCCATCTACTTACAGTTTTGGTACTTATTTATCTTTAATGATACTTTACATTGAAGAGTTAAGAATAGTAAAGTATATATATGAATCAATCTAAAATAATTAGATTTTTAAGACATCATAAATATAAAAAGATGATAAAGGGTAGCTCCTCTGTTATTTTGGAAGAATTTGTGTTGATAATTAACGACACTATCGAGCATTTTGAAAAAGAAAAGCAGATAAAAAGCGCTGAACAAAAAGAGGTTCTTAAATTTGAATCAACAGCGCTGGTTTTTTGGGTATTTCAAAAAACTAGTATGTTTCCAGCGCTTATTCATGAATTATTGCTCGATGAAATTCATAAGCAATATTATGCCAGACTAAGAAAGCATGGCTATGATTATAAAATGCTTCAAATTGTAAGTGATGATTTTAATGTGCGATTTAAAAAATATAATAAATCATTTGGTAAAGATGACGAGTTAGTCAAAGTTAGCTTAGATTTCCTTAGTTTTTTACCTGAACGATTTAAAGCTGATTTAGATTTCTCAGAGGTTATGACAATCCCGTTTCTATTAATAAATAAACTAACACCTAAATTTAAAGAATGGAGTGATGTGGTGAAAAATTAACAAGTAATTGCAAAAATGAAGGATGTTCGAAAGTATTTTAATGGTTGCATTGGTTATGGTATTGATCAGGGCGGTTAATTCTTATTTCCCATTTAATTTTTTAGCAAAGTCTATCGTTGTTTCCATTTTGCCGATGGCGGTTTGCAGGTATGCAGGATCAGGTATCATATTTATTCTCCATAGATCAAGTCTATCTGAGTCCCAACACGCTTGAATTGTAATGTCATCTGAAGTAATGAATCCGTCACTGTGATGTAAGCAAGCAAAGGCGAGTTTATCTAGCTGTTTATCTGTGACGCTTAGGAATCCCTGAGAATAAAGCTCTTGAGCAAATATAGAGGCTTTTTCTCCATGCTCTATGTTATTGTGACCATCGGGTAGTCTTTTGCTGTCATGAAGGTATGCAAAGAGCATTACCACATCCTTGTCGGCATCAGCTCGTCTACACAGATATTCGCCGATTTGTGCAACTCGATCCCAGTGAGAGATGCCGTGGTAGTCGTATTGGACATCGTCGAGAGGGCATTCATCAATAATATAATGCAATAAAGTTTTGTTTATCATATTTTTTTATATCTAAGATTACTTTACATTGAAGAGTTAAGGATAGTAAAGTATTCGTATATGAATTTTTAAAGTCGAAGAAAAGAGAAAATTATTGATAGCCTCACAGAAGAAGCCAAGGAAGAAATAGCTTCTGAATTGGCAGAATTATTTCTTCGTATATATGAACAAAGAGAAATCTTTCTAAATAAAATTGACAAGTATGATCCTAATTGTTGAAGATGTATCTATTTGGTATACTATACTTGACTTTTATGAGGGTCTTATGTAAATTCGTAGGTATTTTAAATACTATTATAGATTTATGAAAAAAAGGAAGAACACAAAACACAGCGGTTTATTACGATTTTTTGTTTATTTTGATAACAGCGATAAAGAGTTCGTTGGTGTTTGTGTCGAATTAGGAATTATTAAGACTGGCAAAGATCAAAGTAGAGTGAGGAAAAATTTGATAAATGCCTCTATTGGCTATCTCGAGACTTTACACGAGAATGATTTACCAGATTATTTGCTGAATCAGTATCCTCCGAAGCAATATATGGATATATTTGAAAGTATTCAAGCCGCATCAACGAAAAGAGAAATTAAAAAATCAAAAGTAGACATGGACGATGCACAGATGTTTTTTAAACATGTTCATAGCCTATGCCCCGCGGTTTAAATAATTGGAAGTATGCAGATGTCATAGATTTTCTCCATCAACATTTTTTTATAGGTTTACCAGGAAAAAGAACAGGGCATAATTTTTTTCAAGGATTTGTCGATAACAAAGTAAAACTTGTTGAAGTTCAATTTCATAGCACTGGATCTATTAGTCCTAAATCTTTACAGCACGATATCATTAAAAAATCAGGTATACCTCAAACAGTTTGGAAAAAATGGGCGGAAGTAGGAAATAAAAGATTGAGAAAAAGTATACAGTATAAGGGTGCCAAAGAATCTCTTGAATAATACATAAACCATGATTCATTCAATATGAATTTTGGTGAAATGGAGCCATTAATGGTTTGATGTTATTCCAATTCAAGGTTCTGAGTTTATCCACTAGGGGGAACCAGTTTCGTCCGAAAAGTCGGGGCGTAGCG
>Ga0209249_1003697_pt1 | contig 10697 bp, 15 predicted proteins | sample SaaInlV_200m_DNA_4_FD_184653 | JGI IMG/M metagenome (GOLD analysis project Ga0209249, IMG submission 184653) | Marine microbial communities from expanding oxygen minimum zones in the Saanich Inlet - SI037_S3LV_200m_DNA (SPAdes) (version 2) | ecosystem: Environmental > Aquatic > Marine >...
TGTTGGTGAAGCAATTGCCCAACGCGCAAAAGAAGCAGGAATTACTAGCATAGTTTTTGATCGCGGAGGTTTCCGTTATACCGGGCGCGTCAAAGCTTTGGCTGATGCCGCACGTGAAGGTGGCTTACAGTTCTAGGATTGTCTGGAGAATATTATGGCAAAATTTGATAAGAAAAACAAATTTGAAAAAGACGATCGTGACGAACGCATGATCGAGATTGCTCGTGTAGCAAAAGTGGTCAAAGGTGGTCGCCGTTTCCGTTTCCGCGCTACGATGGTAGTGGGTGATGGTAAAGGGAAAATCGGTATGGGAACTGGCAAAGCCAATTCTGTGCCGGATGCGATCCGCAAAGCCTCTGATCGTGCACGCCGAGATCTTCACTTTGTGAATTTGTCGGATACGACTATTGCACATAGTGCTATTGGTCGTGTTGCAGGAGCTAAAGTCCTTTTGAAACCAGCGTCCCCCGGTACAGGCGTTATTGCTGCTGGTGGCGTTCGTGCAGTTTTAGAAGCTGCTGGTGTCAAAGACATTTTGACAAAATCTTTGGGTAGTAACAATGTTCTTAACGTTGTTAAAGCAACTTTTCATGCTCTAGAGCAAGTAAAGTCGCCAACTGAAGAGGCTGCCCGACGAGGCAAAAACGTCAAAGACCTGATGCCATTCTGGGAACGGAGGTAATCTGTCATGGCGAAGAAGAAAGCTGCAAAAAAACTGCGTGTTACCTTGGTTAAAAGCACGATCGGGTATAACAAAAGACAAAAAGCTACTGTACGTGCATTAGGTTTACGCCGTATCAATCATACAGTAGAGCATACGGACTCCCCCGCTTTGCGTGGAATGCTTTTTAAAGTTAGCCACCTGATCAAAGTAGAAGAGTAGGATTTTGATATGAAATTACATGACCTTGCGCCAAATACGGGCGCGAAGAAAAGCCGAAAACGTGTTGGGCGCGGTATCGCTGCCGGACAAGGTAAAACGGCTGGACGAGGCTATAAGGGACAAAAATCCCGTTCGGGAAGCGGTGGCAGTTTATATCGTCAGGGCGGGAACTTGCCTTTCTTCCGTCGCTTGCCATTTATGCGCGGTAAAGGGATGCATGTTAGAAATCGCATCAAATATAATGAAATCAACCTTGACCAATTGGCAGACGCATTCAAAGCCAATGCTGAAGTGACCCCCGAAAGCCTGAAAGAAGCCCGCTTGTTGCGTGATTCCCGCAATCCGGTTGTCCTTTTAGGGCGCGGTGAAGTAGGCAAAGCTCTCAAAGTGCGTGTTCATCGTGTTAGCAAAGGCGCGCAAGAGAAAATTGAAGCTGCTGGTGGCAGTGTAGAGTTGATTAGCTAGCTTGTCGTAGGACAAGGAGACTTTATGAAGTCGACATTTTCTGGATGGCGTTACCTATGGACTTCCATTGATATCCGGCGTAAATTACTTTATACGCTGGGATTCTTGGCTCTCTATCGTGTAGCAGCTAATGTCCCTGTTCCTGGTGTAGATTTAGCTGCACTGGAAGCTTTGGTTAACACTGGTGCTGGCGGGACTTTCTTTAACTTCCTCGACCTTTTGTCGGGCGGTACTGTTTCGCAATTTTCGCTTCTGTCTATGGGTGTTTACCCTTATATTACAGCGCAAATTATTTTGCAGTTGTTAACCCCTATTGTCCCAGCTTTGCAGCGGAGGATGGAAGAAGATCCGCGTGAAGGGCAAAAGTGGATGGAGAAATGGACCTATATTTTGGCTGTACCAATGGCTGCTCTTTCTGCAATTGGACAGGTCAACATCTTCAATTCCTATGCAACACAATCAAACTTGCCACAAATCATTCCCTTTGGTCTTAGTGGAGATTTGATCCTTCCCTCTATCACAGTCCTCATGGCGATGACAGGCGGAACAATGTTTGCCATTTGGCTGGGTGAGCTGATTTCCGAATACGGAATGCGTAAACAAGGTCTTTCTCTGATCATTTTTGCAGGTATTGTTGTCTCCCTTCCGAGCAACCTTGTTAGCATGATGCAAGATGAACAAAATCGCTGGGTCCTGCTGGCTATGACGATTGTCGTCTTGGTTCTAACCATTTACGCCATTGTCTTTGTTCAGCAAGGTCGACGCAATGTCCCCGTTATGTACCCTGGGCGTCGCATGGGCAATCGTATGTCTATGCCGGTCAAAGGTTCTTTGCCTTTGATGGTTAACATGGCAGGCATGATCCCGCTCATCTTTGCCAGTGCTATTTTGCAATTCCCAGCTATCGTTTCGAGTTATTTCATTAATTCAAAAACAGAGTGGGTCGCAAATTTTGCACAAGGCACACAGAATACCTTCGATGGCACAGGCGGTGTTTACTGGTTGATCTACTTCCTTATGGTCGTGATCTTTACCTTCTTTTACACTGATGTTCTTTTCGCTCAGCAAAATTATGGTGATAACCTGAAACGCATGGGAGCGCAAATTCCTGGTGTGAGCCGTGGAGCCCCGACACAGCGTTATCTTACAAAAGTACAGCGTCGCATTACTTTGCCTGGCGCGTTATTCCTTGGGCTTGTAGCAGTATTACCCTACCTCATGCAATTTATTATGCCCATTAGCTCTCAAGGATCAGGCTTGCTTCTCGTTTCATCTGCTGGATTACTCATTGTTGTTGGTGTTGTTCGTGATGTTTTCCAAAACATCGACGCCGAACTCAAATTGCACGGATACCAAGACTCAATTCTCGTTCGCTAATTCACTAAAGGAGACTTCTTGGATGGCTACTTATATTGTCTTGCTCGGTTCCCCAGGTGCTGGAAAAGGAACCCAGGCTGATATATTGATAGAGAAAACAGGTTTAGTGCATGTTTCATCAGGAGATCTCTTTCGAGAGCATATTAAAAATAAAACAGAATTAGGGCAATTAGCCGATAGTTATATGAGCAAAGGCGAGCTTGTTCCTGATGATGTGACCATCGCAATGGTCAGAAAAAGAATATCTAATCCGGATTGTGAGCACGGTGCTGTTTTAGATGGATTTCCTCGTACTCTTGTGCAGGCAGAGACCATAAAAATTACGCTCAATGAAATGGGAGAAGATATAAGTGTAGTCCCATACATTACTGCGCCGGATGAAATACTCATCGCACGTCTTTCTGGACGTTGCACTTGCCGGGCAAGTGGACACGTTTTCCACAAGTTATATAGCCCTCCGGCAAAAGAAGGCATCTGCGACATCGATGGCTCCGAACTTTATCAGCGTGATGACGATACTGTAGAAACCGCAAAAAAACGATTGCACGTTTATGCAGAAAAAACATTGCCCTTGATAAATTACTATCGCAAACAAGATAAATTAGTGGAAATTCAAGGAGACCAGCCCATAGAGAAAGTCACAGAAGACTTGCTGGCTGCTCTGAATATAAAAGTATGATAGATTGGGCACGACAAATTCACGTCAAAAACCCTGCTGAGATCGAAATTATGCAAGAAGCAGGGCGCATTAATGCGACAGTTCACGCAACTGTCCGAGAACTTTTAAAACCTGGTGTTACCACAGCCGACCTCAACGCGGCTGCTGAGGAAGTGCTGCGGAAACACAATGCTGTATCGCCTTTCAAAAATTATCCCGGCCCCTATCCATACCCGGCTTCGATCACGGTATGTATCAATGAAGAACTTGTACATGGGATCCCAAGCAAGAAAAGGAAATTGAAAGAAGGCGACATTGTCTCGGTTGATTGTGGGACAGTTTTTGGTGGCTTTGTAGCAGATTCTGCTTTTTCGGCGGGAGTAGGAAAACTCTCCTCTGCATCGCAGAAATTGCTTGATGTCACAGAAGGCGCTCTCATGGCAGGCATTGATAAAATGCGAGCTGGCAACCGAACAGGCGATGTTTCTGCTGCGATACAAAAATATGTTGAAAGCCGTGGCTTCTACGTTACGCGAGAATACACTGGTCATGGCGTGGGACGACAAATGCATGAAGGACCGCAGGTGCCAAATTACGGCACTTCAGGTCGCGGACTGGTACTTCGTCCCGGGGTTACCATTGCCCTGGAACCGATGGTGCTTGTTGGTACAGAAAAGACGAAAGTCTTGGCTGACCAATGGACAGTAATTTCTGCAGACAAATCATTGACGGCACATTTCGAGCATTCGATAGCCGTAACCGAAGGAGAACCTCTGATCCTGACTGTCCTTTGATTTGAAGGCAAAATATTGTCGAGATTAAACTCTAAGTACTAGACGGATAATAAATCACCAAGTATAATCCAGTGCTTTGGCTGAGCTATGCGTCAGCCGCCAAGTAGGAGATAATAATGAAAGTGTCACCATCCGTTCGCAAGCGTTGTGCGAAATGTAAAATTGTTCGACGTAGAGGCAAATTGTTTGTCATTTGCGAAAATCCTAAACATAAACAACGACAAGGTTAGTGTGAATTATGGCAAGAATCGAAGGTGTTGATCTTCCCCGTAATAAACGGGTAGAAATTGGCTTGACCTATATTTATGGGATCGGGCGGACGCGTGCAAAGGACATCTTAGCCGCGACAAATGTGAACCCAGACCAGCGTATTCAAGATCTATCTGAAAGCGATCTGGCAGCACTGCGTGAATTCATTAATAAGAATTATAAACTCGAGGGTGATCTTCGCCGCGAAACGCAGATGAATATTAAGCGATTGATTGAAATCGGTTGTTATCGTGGTATTCGCCATCGTCGCAGTTTGCCCGTTAATGGGCAACGCACGCGCACCAACGCTCGTACGCGCAAAGGTCCTAAGAAGACTGTTGCAGGTCGTGGTCGCCGACGTGGCGCATCGAAGTAGAGTAGATATTTTAGCGAGGAATTATGGCTAAAGCAAAAAAAAGTAGTGGTTCGGCACGTAAGAAGAAGGTAAAACGCACCTTGTCCAAAGGGCAAGTGCATGTTATGGCTTCTTTCAATAATACAATTATCACAGTTACCGATATGCAAGGCAATACTGTTGCATGGGGCAGTGCAGGCTCAGTAGGTTTTAAGGGGTCTCGCAAAAGCACTCCTTTTGCAGCACGTTTAGCAGCCGAGCAAGCCGGTAAAGCAGCGCAACAACTGGGTGTTCAGGAAGTTGATATTTTTATCAAAGGCCCTGGTCCCGGACGTGAAAATGCTATCCGTGCCATTCAGGCATTAGGTATCAAAGTGCGCTCCATTGCAGATATTACGCCAATCCCCCATAATGGTTGTCGGCCTCCAAAGAAACGCCGCGTCTAGTTGAGAATAAGGAAAGAAAAGTATGGCAAAATATATTGGGCCGGTATGTAAATTATGTCGGCGTGAAGGCGAAAAGCTATTTCTTAAAGGAGAGCGTTGTTTCTCTCCTAAATGTTCATTTGATAAACGTGATTATGCCCCTGGTCAACACGGGCGTAATATGAGCCGTCGCAAAAAACGTGAATCCGATTACGGTCGTCAATTGCGTGCGAAGCAACGTGCCCGTCGCGTTTATGGCGTTTTGGAACGTCAATTTAGCCGCTATTTTAAAGTTGCTCTCGGGCGACGTGGGTTAACAGGTTTGAACTTGCTTCAGATTCTTGAATCACGTTTAGACAATGTTGTCTTTCGTATGGGCTTTGCCTCTAGCCGTTCAGAAGCTCGTTTGATGGTAACTCATGGGCATTTTATTGTGAATGGTCGTCGTACAGACATCCCTTCAATGCTCCTCAAAGATGGCGATGAACTTGCAGTGCGTGAGGCTTCTCAAAAGAAACCTTTCTTCAAAACATTGGGCGAAGTTGTGGAAAAACGCAACGTCCCCGTATGGCTTGAACGCGATGCAAAAGCATTGGCAGGAAAAGTTGGGCGTTTACCAGAACGAAGTGAAATTGACGGTAGCTTGAACGAACAACTTATTGTTGAGTATTACTCACGCTAAGAATTTGTCTTATCAGAGTTTTTTCTGCCTAGACTGGGAGAGGTGAACCGTGACTGGTATCACAAATATGGTTATACCGAAAATTGAGAGAGAAGCTGAATCTCGCAATTACGGCAAATTTATTATCAGCCCGTTGGAACAAGGCTATGCCACTATTGGCAACGCAATGCGACGTGCACTTTTGTCGTCTTTGCCAGGCATCGCCGTAACCTCTATGCGGATTGCTGATGTATTGCATGAGTTTACAGATGTCCCGGGTGTACGCGAAGATGTTGTCCAGATCATGTTGCAGGTCAAACAGATCCGCATGAAATTAGATGGCGTGGATAGCACTCGTATGCACCTTGAAGTGCGTGGCGAAGGCGTTGTTACTGCAGCAGATATTATTGCGCCGCCAGAAGTGGAAATTGTCAACCCTGACCTTTATTTGTTCACGGTAGATAATAACAAAGCCACAATGGATATTGAATTCTCTGTGGAGCGTGGGCGAGGTTATTCACCCGCAAACGAACGCAGTGAACATATGCCCATTGGCGAAATGCCCGTAGACGCGTTGTTCAGCCCGGTTAAGAAAGTTAATTGGGATGTAAGCTCCGCGCGTGTTGGGCAAAGCACCAATTATGATAAATTGATGCTCGAAATCTGGACCGATGGCTCTATTGCTCCTGAAAAAGCACTGAGTACTTCTGGCAAGATTTTGATTGAACATCTCCGTCATATCGCTGGCGTTAGCGAAGAATCGCTGATGGCTGTGATCGAAGAAGAAGTAGAAGAGAAAGGTGTGACCAGCGAAATTGCTGAAACACCGATCGAAGCCCTTGATCTTTCTGTACGCGTATTCAACTCTTTGAAACGCACAGGGATCACAACAGTGGGTGATGTGATTGATCTACTTGAAAAAGGCGATCAGGCGATTATGTCCATCCGCAATTTTGGCGAAAAGAGCCTCACAGAGCTACGCCAGAAGATGACCGAGAAGGGCTTTATGTCGGATGAAGAAGAAAGCGAAGATAACGCGGAGTAATATAAGATGCGACATCAAATAGCAGGAAAGCGATTAAATCGCTCCACAGGCGCACGGACTGCCTTGCGCCGCACACTCATCCGTCAGCTCTTTGAGCATGAACGGATCAAAACCACAAAAGCAAAAGCACAAGCCATTCGTGGCGATGCTGAAAAGTTGATCACTATAGCTCGCAATAGCATTGAAGCAGAAGATGCACAAAAAGTACACGCTCGTCGTTTGGTAGCGAAAAAATTGGGCAGCAATAAAGATTTGCCCAAACTTTTTGATGATATTGCCCCTCGCTTTGTTAACCGCAATGGTGGTTATACCCGAACATTGAAACTCGGACCTCGCAAAGGCGATGGTGCCGAAATGGTTCTTATTGAATTAGTAGAAGAATAGATCGCAGTATTCGGTATTCAGTGGACAGTATTCAGTTTTTTCTGAATACCGACCACTGAATACTGATCACTGAAAATGGAACGTTACCAGATTATCCTTGCTTATGACGGCACCGATTTTTTCGGTAGTCAGCGGCAGGCAAAATCCCGCAGAACGGTACAGGGCGAACTAGAAGAAGCCCTCCGTAAAATGGGATGGGCAGAGAGTTCTGTTCTTATGGCTGGGCGCACCGATGCAGGTGTCCACGCTTCGGGGCAGGTGGCTGCTTTCGATCTTGATTGGAAGCACAGCCTAGATGCTCTCAGAAATGCGCTCAATGCTAATTTGCCAGCCGATATGTCTATAGGTCAGGTGCAAATTGCTCCAGCGAAGTTTCATCCTCGCTTTGATGCAACTGCCCGCTTATACCGTTATCGCCTTTTTTGCCAAAGGGATCGTGATCCGCTTCGAGAACGTTATGCTTGGCGAGTTTTCCCTGATGTTGAAGGCGAAATACTCCACTCGTTGGCAGCTATGCTGCCCGGAAAGCACGATTTTTCAGCCTTTGGTTCCCCCCCCCGTGCCGGAGGCAGCACAGAGCGTCATTTGATGCGTGCGAGTTGGAAAAAGCAAGAAGATGAGTGGATTTTTGAAGTGCAGGCGAATGCTTTTCTTTATCACATGGTACGAAGACTTGTTCTTACACAAGTTGTGATTGCACAGAAGCAAATCCCGGCCGAGAAATTTGCCCGTGCTTTAGCCGAGCAAGTGGAGGTCACGAGCGGAATCGCTCCACCCAATGGATTGACCCTCGTTGAGGTCTCTTATCTTGATAATCTAAAACCAAAAGTCTAAAGTCAGACATCTATAGTCTGATGTCTAAAATGGAGAGACGAAGTGTATAAAACTTATTATCCGAAAAAAGCTGAAATCGAGCGTGATTGGTTTATAGTGGATGCCAATGGCGAAAATTTGGGTCGTTTGGCGACCAGAATTGCAGCCGCTTTGCTTGGCAAACACAAACCAACTTTTACGCCCGGTGTAGAGATGGGCGACAACGTGATTGTTGTAAATGCTGGTGGCATTACTGTTACTGGTACGCGCACAAACTCGAAGTTGGATACGAAAAAATACTATCGCCACTCAGGTTATCCTGGTGGTCTTAAAACCAGAACACTGCGCCAACTGTTGGAGACTTATCCCGACCGGGTTATTCGCTCTGCTGTTTGGGGGATGCTCCCTCATAACAAAATGGGACGCAGTGTGCTCAAACGTCTCAAGGTTTATGCAACTGCAGAACACCCGCATGAAGCGCAAAACCCTGAGCCGCTGAAATAGTAAAGAGGATATATTATGTCTGAACGATATTTTGAAGGAATCGGTCGCCGCAAAGAAAGCTCTGCCCGCGTGCGTGTTTCAAATGGCTCTGGCAAATTCATTGTCAACGAAAAAGAGCTTGCAGACTATTTCACCCGCCATGGCGATACAGATACCATCTTGGCGCCCTTTGCAGCTTCTGGCGAAAAACAAGCATCTTATGATGTTAGCGTTCTCGTTAAAGGCGGCGGTGTAACCGGGCAAACCGATGCTGTCATGCTTGGCGTGGCTCGCGCATTGATCAAATTGAACCCCGAATTACAACCCGTTTTGCGCAAGGGCGGCTACCTAACCCGTAACCCCTTGGTCAAGGAACGTAAGAAACCAGGTCTCAAAGGTGCTCGTAAGGCTCCGACCTACACCAAACGTTAGAAAATTTTCCATACAAAACTCAAAAGCTAATGTGTTTTTCGCATTAGCTTTTGCTCTTTAAGCTAATATTAGACCTACATTGCACTTCTTTCTTGACTGATGGAAAAACCCATGCCAAATTTACCCCAACTCCTCGCCCTTTTTGAGCTTGAAAACCCTGAAAAACTGATTTTTCTCAACGCCAATGAGTTAAAAGATGCCCATGTTCCGCCCTTTCAACCGGATTTTCCTGTATTAATATGGGGAGAAACTCCGCTAGATTTGGATGCAATCCGCATCATCTTGCAGACCACCTACGCAGATTCTCATCCCCTGCGCCTGTCTGCCAACAGCGGAGCGATAACGAAGGTAAATTTAGGCTTGCTCATTCCAAGTGAAGAGGATGCCGAAACCAACGCTATCTACATCTCGCCCCTCGAAGCGGGGACATCCCTCTCCGCTTTTCAAGAGATCGTTGCCCACCTCCGCGCGCCCGATGGTTGTCCCTGGGATAAAAAACAGACGCATCAAAGTTTGCGCCAGCACCTCCTCGAAGAATCCTACGAAGCCCTCGAAGCGATGGACGCTGGAAACTCTACAGACATGGCAGAAGAATTTGGCGATCTTCTTTTGCAAATTGTGCTAAATGCTCAAATTGCCACTGAAACAGGGGATTTCAGGATGAAGGATATTATTAAGGGAATATACGACAAGATCGTACGCAGACATCCGCACGTTTTTGAGCAAGTGGAAGTTGATGGGGTTGGCGAGGTGCTCAGAAATTGGGAGCAACTTAAGGAACAAGAGCGTCGCGATAATGGTGATGCGGAAAAAGGCATTTTAGATGGTGTCCCGCTTTCTTTCCCTGCCCTTAATCAATCTCAAGAATATCAAGATCGTGCTGCTCGCGTAGGCTTTGATTGGCCTGAAATTGATGGCGTACTTGATAAATTGATGGAGGAAATTGAAGAAATTCGGAAAGCAAAAAATGGAAAAGAGCTTGCCTCCGAGATAGGGGATCTTTTCTTTGTTCTGGTCAATTTTGCTCGCTGGCAGGGCGTGGATGCAGAATCTGCCTTACGTGGAGCAAATATGCGTTTTAAAGGTCGTTTTGTCTATATTGAGAAATATGCGCGCGAAAATGATTTCCCTATGACAGAGATGACTCTGGACGAGATGGAAGAACTTTGGCAAGAAGCGAAAAGAGCAGGATTATAATAGGTTGGGGAAATTTATTTTGCCTTAAATCCCGACATATTCATAAAAGCAAAGATAAGCGTTGTGACCAGCGTTGCGCCAAAGAAGATGAACATTGGTTCTTGTGATCTTTCCAGAAAAACGAGCGAAATAAAGAAAATCAGACTTCCCAATCCTCCCGTGATGATACTTGCATAAATATAGCGTTGTTTATCTTTATCAACTAAATTGACAATGGATGCTAGAAGCAGGATGCTCGAAACGATAGCTACAAAGGGAGCACCCGACTGCCAGAGTTGAAGAAGTTCCGCTTTGCCTTGAAGAAAATTCCAGGATATTGTTGCTGCGACGTAAGTTAGAGAAGCAAATAAGGCAAAGGAAATTCCGGCTCTAACACGATCTAATGTGCTGCCTCAGCGCAAAATGGAAAAATGGCATCCATGTTATAGTTCACAAAAGGAGCCAAAACCATGAGAAAAAAGCGCAAGCATTACAGT
>Ga0209249_1003699_pt1 | contig 10693 bp, 4 predicted proteins | sample SaaInlV_200m_DNA_4_FD_184653 | JGI IMG/M metagenome (GOLD analysis project Ga0209249, IMG submission 184653) | Marine microbial communities from expanding oxygen minimum zones in the Saanich Inlet - SI037_S3LV_200m_DNA (SPAdes) (version 2) | ecosystem: Environmental > Aquatic > Marine >...
CCAGGCCGCTGCAAAGAGCATCAAGGACATCGTGCCCATCTCCCCCAATGACGGGGCCGGATTCTGCACCTGCAAACAGTGCCGGGCTCTGGACGTCCCTGAGCATATCATGAAATGGGGAGGCGGGGAGATGGTCGCCCTCACTGACCGCATCTTCACCTTCGCGAACAAAACTGCCGATCGCGCTCACGAGATCAACCCCAACAAACTGTTCGGGCATTTCTGCTACACCTTCTTCAAGCCGCCACCAGCCAAGCTGGAGGACCTGTCCGACTACATCGTGCTCTTTTTCGCCTACGGCTGTCATTGGTACCGCAACCCGGAGATGCGCGAGAAATACCACGGATTCATCGACGGCTGGGCGCGCTACGGAAACCCGATGGTGGCCCGTGAGTACTACGGACTCATCTACTGGCACGGGCTGCCCAACATCCACACCCGCATGATCGAGGAAGACATCAAGTACATCCGGGATCGGGGCTTCGTGGGGCTGCAGAGCGAGATGTGCTACGACTTTGCCACGCACGGACCGAACTACTATGTGGCCGCCAAGATGCTCTGGGACACCGACTCAACCCGCGACCAAATCCTGGCCGACTACTACCGCTCCGGCTTCGGACCAGCCGCGAACGATGTCGCGGAGTACTTCGACATCTTCGAGCGTAGATTGGCCTCGCTGGGCGCCGCCGCCTGTGGCTCGGGCTCGAGCAATGTCGACAACCTGGCCATGCAGTTTGACGAGGACACGGTGGCTGCTGCACGTGCAGCGCTGGATCAAGCCTACACGAGAGTCGACGACGACATCATCACCGCACGGCTTGACTTCATTCGCATCGGGCTGGAGTACACCGACGCCACTGCCCGGCTGATCGGTCTGCTGAAGAAGCTCAACGGCGCCGGCATGGCCTTTGCGCGGCTTGACCCACAGATGACCACGCCGCCGCCCAACCGCAGGCAGGTTTTGAGTTGGCTTCTTGAGGCCAAGACGCTGCACGACCGACGGTGGGAGACCATCGAGTCCCAGGGCAAACTCCCCGCTCTGCACCGTGCCGCCCTGGACTATTCGGAGAGCAAGAACCGCTGGGGCAAGACCTTACAGGCGCACTACGACATGCTGGCTGACGAAACAGGGCGCTTCCAGGAGCTGCCGCTTTCCTGGCGCTTTGCCGTCGAAGACACCGACCAGGGCGAGGCCGCCGGCTGGCACAAAGTTGATCATGATGACGCGACTTGGGATTCCATCGACACAAACCGGCCGTGGGAGAAGCAGGGGCACGAGGGACTCGATGGGGTCTGCTGGTACCGCGTGGCCTTTGACGTTACCGCAGAACAGGCTGCCTCAGAGCACGTCGTCCTGCGCCTGGGAGCTATTGACGAGGACGGATGGGTATGGCTCAACGGAGGGAAAGTCGGCGAAATCGTCTTCGATGTCAATGTGAACCCTGACAGCTGGAAGCTCCCGCTGAATCTGGACGTGACCGGAAAGCTGAGGGAGGGGACGAATGTGGTCGCAGTGCGCGTCCGGGATCAGTCGGGAATGGGCGGTCTGTGGAAGCCCTGCTGCCTGATCTACGGGCAGGACGCGCCCAACCTGCTTAAGGATGGTTCGTTCGAGAACAGGGCGGAAGGCTGGCGCTTCTCGGGGAGAGGCGAAGTCGCTCACCAGATACTCGACACGGGCGGCTACGAGTCCTCCCACTGTCTTAAGGTCCAGGTTCCCGAGGATCCGGATGCCCACTGGTCCATGACAACGCGGGTCGAGGCAACACCGGGCGAACGGTACGCCTTCAGTTTCCGCTACAAGACCCGCAACGTGGGCGTCAATCCCAAGGTCGCCAAATCTCCGGCGATACGTTTCATCATGCACAATGCCAACCGCAAAGCAGTCACACCGCCGAACGGCCCGGGCTACGTTTGGTCGACTATCACCCCCCCCGCCGACAGCGATGACTGGCTGGAGGCGACCGTCTACGCCAGAGCCATTGAAGGCACCGTAGACATGCACATCACCACGTTCATCCATCGCCCTGGGACATGGTGGCTGGACGACGCACGGGTCTGGAAGCTGAGTAACCCATAGAGACACAAGGGGACCTCCGGTATCGACTGGGCTGGTCAGCACGGTTGAGTGTTACCCATGTCTGGACTGCAGACCGGTAACGCTCCAACACGATACGGACAGTGGAGACGGAGATGACCCAACTCAACGCGGACGGAGCACCGGGACTCCTGAAGACACAATTGCCCCCGACTGTCTACGCCGTGCCGGGGACTGAATGCAACGTCTATTTCAGCAACGTTCTGCTCGCGATCAATCCATCGAACTACGCAATCAACGTGACGTGCGGCAAAGGAGTGCATCAACAGGAACGCTGGGTATTCACGCCCACAGAGGATGATGTGGGAGACTACCCTCTCACGCTGACAGTGCATGACGACACAAACACCGTCCTCGCCACCGCTCGAACAATGGTGCGCGTCACCTCAAAGCAGGCCACGGCGGACTTCGGTGTGCTGATGGTTGGAGACAGCCTCACCCATGCGTCTGTCTACCCCAGACAAGCTCTGGAGAACTGTGAAACGGATGAGCATCTGCAGATCCGGCTGATCGGGTCCCACTGTCCGCAGGCTGACGAGCCATCCGTTCGCCACGAAGGCTACGGTGGCTGGACGGCAAAGCTGTTTACGTCACATTTCAACGATGATCCCGATTACGAGGGCTACCGCGCCTGCAGCCCGTTCCTCTTCCACAACGACCAGGGCGAACTCGAGCTCGACTTCGCCCGATACTGCGAGGAGCAGAATGCGGGAAGTGCACCAGATGTCGTGACATTTTTCCTCGGTCCGAACGACATCTTCGCCGCTGACGACGCCTCGATCGACGCGGCGGTCACCGAATCGATCGGTCACTTTGACCGCCTGATCGAGATGGTACGCGGAGTCGATAGTACGACAGTCATCGGGCTTCTGCTGCCAACGCCCCCCGCAGCCAGCCAGGACGCATTCGGCGCGAACTACGGTTGCACGCAGTCACGTTGGCAGTATCGGCGCAACCAGCATCGCATGATCCAGGTGATGCTTGAACGCTTCGCCGACCGCGAGGGTGAAGGGCTGTTTCTCATGCCGGTGAACGTCAGTATCGATTGCGTCCACGGATTCCCAACACAGGTGGAGCCGGCCAACGCCCGGAGTGATGAAACGGTCCAACGACTCTGTAACGGTGTGCATCCCTCGGTGTCTGGCTATCGTCAGATCGGCGATGCGGTCTACGCCTGGCTGAAATATCTCGCGTCACTGGAACATCCGGCGGCGAGGTAACGGAGCCTGCCGCGCCGAAGAAGGAACCGAAACCGGCCAACTGATTTCCAGCGGCTCCCCAGCGGGAAACACCGTTCGAGAAAGGAAGACTCCTGACATGACCACGGCGAGGCTCCCCACCTTCATCCTCGGTTTGGCGTTCTTTTGGGCCGCCACCGCAACTGCCGCCCCGCTGGTGCTCGTGCGGGACGGACAGGCCCAGGCCACCATAGTCATCGACAGTTCCCGCTACCCGCGTACCGAGGACTTGACCAACAAGTGGCAGACCCTCGAACGGACCATCCAGAACATGGCGGATGAGCTCGGGACATACGTCCGAAAGAGCACCGCAGCCAACCTGCCTGTGGTTGACAGACAGAGCGGAGCATTGCCTCCGGAAGGTGTCCTCCTCCACATTGGCCGGAGCGCCTACGTCGACGGGTTGCTGGGAGCAGAACTGAGGCGGATTGACCCGACGGGCTACATCATCCGTGCCACGGACGAGCGCAATCTGATTATTGCCGGGCAGACCCCGGAGGGCACGGAGTTCGGCACCTACGAATTCCTGGAGCGATTTGTGGGCATCCGCTGGCTCATGCCCACCGAAGTCGGTGAACACGTTCCGCGACGGTCCCGCCTGAGCATCCCGCGGGATACGGATTTGACCGACGAACCGGCTTTCATGCAAGTTCCGGGAATCGCGTTCAAGCCAACCCACAAAGCGTGGGCCCGCAAGATGCGCTTCTGGACCCGACTGAATTTCCACCACAGCCTCGTCAAACTCTTCGCCCCGCAGCTGTACAAAGACACGCACCCGGAGTTCTACCCGCTCAAGCGCCCGGATGACACCAAACGCTACGTGCCGGCCAACAACAAAGACTACCGCTGGCAGCCTTGCTTCACCGCACCCGGGATCGTGGACGAAGCAGCACGGCGCATCATCGAGTCGCTCGACCTGAATCCGCGCATCATGAGCTACTCGTTCGGGGTCAACGACAGCAACGACTATTGCCAGTGTGAGACCTGCCGCAAGGAGTACATCAAGGGGGAAAAGTTCCTTGGGTACGCCTCCTATTCCGACTGCTACTTCAGGTTCTGCAATGCCGTCGTGGAGAAGGTGCTTGCCAAGCATCCTGACACGTGGTTTGGCTTGATCGCCTACAGCCATGTCGGGGCGCCGCCGGTGAAGGTGAAGGTCCACCCGCGGATTGTGCCGTTCATGACCTATGACACGATGCAGTTGATCGACTCTTCTCGACGTGAACGCCACGAAACGCTGCTCAAGCGTTGGCAGGAAAAGTGCACGTTCCTCGGACGTTACGATTACACCTACGGCGACCACCACGTTCCCCCGCGGATTTACATCCATCACTGGGCCGATTACGTCCGTTGGGCACGAGACCACAATGTCCGGGCCTGGTATGCCGAGACCTACCCGTTTTTCGGTGAGGCCCCGAAATATTACGTGATGGCGAAGGTCTGGTGGAATCCTGACCGCGACGTCGACACGATACTCGAAGAATGGTACAGGCTCAGCTTCGGCAACGCTGCCGCACCGATGAAAGCCTACTTCGCACACTGGGAGGACTACTGGACCCGCCGAGTCAGGAACACCGGCCTCTTCCTGGCGCTCAAGAACTCGCAGTACTGCATGGGGAACCCCGGATTCCTCGAAGCGCTCACGCCGGAGGACATCGACAAAGGCGACACACTCATCGCGCAGGCCCAGGCCTCGGCCGGCACGCCGGAGACAAAGGCCCGGATCGAGGTGATGGCGCTGTCATGGCAGTACTACCGAACCGTGATGAGCGACTTCTTTGCCCGCGGCAAAGGCGCGAGCCGCCTGTCCACGGACCAGGCTCTGGCGATCCTGAATCTGGACCGGCAAACCCTCGACAGCGGCGTGCAGGTGATGCACAGGAAGATGAACGAGCACCCGATTCTACCGTTCTCCTGGACTCGCGGCTATCCATACGATTCGTCGCTGCGGCAACCCATCCTGGACGCCGGACAGGCGCTCCTGACGAATCCCGACGAGCGTCTGGCGGCGAAGTTCGCCGAAATCGCGAAGGACAGCCCCGCTGAACTGGCAGCCCAGGCGGCCACGTTTCTCACGATCAGCCGCGGCACAGCGCGCAACGTAGTGCCAAATCCGGGTTTCGAGACCGAGCCCCCCTTAGACGGTTGGTGGGCAGGCACACACTTCGGGACGGGTAACGTCAAGATCGAGACGGACAAGCCGTACGCGGGTCAGAATACCGTCGTCGTTCGGGCGACGTGGGACGGCTACGGCGGCGTGTTCCGCAAGGATGTGCCCATCACCCCAGGCAAGTCCTACATCTTCGTGGTTCGGGCGCGCTGGGAAGGCGAACACGCCACAGCAACGGTCTGCAAAATGTTGACACAGTTCTTCGACGCCGATGGCAAATTGCTTCCCAAGAGCCTGACCAGCCACAAGTTCTGGCCTGACAGCACCTGGGGTGCTTACCTGCTCCAAACCCCTGTCGCACCGGCAGATGCGGCCAGGCTCAACGCGCGCGTGGACGCCATGGCCCAGCCCAAGACCGGGCACGCAACCTACTTCGATGAGCTGGGGGTGTACCCACTCGCCAAGTAAGCCGGCCCCAGAACATCGCCGAAGATCTCGAGCGGAACGGTATCCGCATGTTCTTCACGTTACTTTCAGGTGACATAGGCAAGGCTTCTAGCCTAGTCAATTCACGCGTTCCTGGAGAACGCCTGAATTGATTACCCGAAGAGCTTCGACGTGAGCGCCTTGGGCGCTCGTGCTCAGGGCTAGCCTTGAGCAAGTGACGCGTAGTGGAACGCGTCGGAACTTGTGGCGCAATTGTCTGCGGCGCAAGTGGATTGTGAGTGAAGCGGTGAGCTTCGCGAATAATCCAGGCTAGCATCACACTGGGTCAAATGGCGGCCAGTTCGAAAGGCGGGACAATGGCAACAGGAACAGGTGACGGAACGAATCAAGGCACGGCCAGCAGGGCGGGTGAATGGGCGCTGAAGGTCCTGGGGGCGTTCGTGATTCTCGAGCCAATCTGGATGCTGCTGCCATTCGCCGGTTTCCTCTACGGGTCAGTACTCCGCATTGAGAACTTGAACCGTGCCCCTTCGACGGCGTGGCTCACGCACTTTGTCTTCCCTGTGCTGACTTTGGGCTGGCTCGGTCCGGCAATGGTGGTGCTCGGCTTTGGGGTGTTCTGCGTCGGAGCATCCCAGATCTACTCGGCGAAGTGGCGCAAGAGCGGCCTGGTCTCGAACGGATTGTACGCGATCGTGCGCCACCCACAGTACATCTCGCTCACACTCTTCGGCATCGGCATCCTCCTGACCTGGGGGCGGGCCATGACGTTTATCGCGTTCTTCGTCATGATGTTCCTCTACTATTTCCTGTCCAAGAGCGAGGAGCGCAACTGCCGACGCCTGTTCGGGGACGCCTACGAGGCCTACCGCGAACGCACGTCGTTCATCATCCCCGGCGACCGTGTGCTGCGACCGTTCGGCACATGGTTAGGGAGCTTGGGCCTCCCCGCACCGGTTCGCGTCGCAATCGGATTGGCAGTCACGTTGGCCACCTGTTTCGCCCTGATGTGGCTGATCGGCCAAGCCAAAAGCCACCACCTTCACGTGCCGCACATGGTGGCAACCGTGCAGTTCGAACGTCCGGCAACACAGGCACCGGAGCCATTGATGACGAGCGACGAGGGTGGCGGAATTCCGTTCGTGCAATCCGGCCGACTTGCCGTTGTGCGAGGTCCGCACCGGAACGCCCACGCACCGGGCTTCGCGGAGCGCCTCATCCAGCGCTTGCGAAGCTCGCGGAAACTCGCCTCATTCCTGTCGTTCCTGGATGATGGCAACTCAGATGTGGCCATCATCTTCTGCGGCTCTCATGGAGGCGATCGGTTGCAGGGCAAGGCGCCCGGGCATCGCGCTAACCCGGACGGCCGCGGGCCGCTCCCGGACGAGGCGGGCCCAGCCCGCACACGGCTCGTCCTGATGCGCTGCGAGTTAGCCGAAGGAAAGACAGTTGCGGATGCACTTGCCGACAAAGGAAACCGCAGGATTGTGCGCGCCTGCATTGCCGTCGCCAACCTGGGCACCCCTGAGGATGCCGAAATCGTGGAAGAGGACGGACGCACACGCGGCCCCGGCTTCCCGGGCGACGAGCGTTGGGACGACCTGACCAGACGTTTTGCTGAGCTTCCGGGTACGGCGGCATCGACACTGGCGACGGCAGCGTCGATTGCAGAGGGCCACACTTGTGCAGCGCTTGTGTTGGTCCAAGCCCCAATCCTGCGCACGCGTCTGGACCCGCCCTTCGCGAAAGAAATCCTCAGCCGTCTCGCGGGCTCAGCGCAATTCAGAGAGCACCTGCAAACATCGGGGGCCGGCGGGGACGTGGTCGCTGTTGCCTTCCCGCGTCCCGGCCCTAACTGGTACCGAGAGCACCATGGTGATCCCCAAGTCAGTGTCCTCGTCGTGCTCGCCCGTGTGCCGGACCCAGAAAAGCTGGACGCCATCTTCAAATCGGGGGAACGCGAGCTCACGGGTGCCTTCATTGCAGACATTGACCTCAAGATCTCCCACGACCAAGACTGCGTGACGAGCGTGGCCACCGTGGGGCCGCGCCGCGACCTGGAACAACGGTGGCGCTTCTTCCTCAGCGGGATCGGCGGCGGCCTGAAGAGCCACGGGCACCGCCATGCCACCGGCAAAGCCAATTGAGATCACGGGGCGGACGCAGCCGTGCGCCCCACCGCCAGGACGGCCGTGGGAAGGACGATCTGCCGGACCGGGGCAACCGCCCCGTCAACGACCAGGCTCTCGCTGCCGCTTCGGCCCTTCTTTGGCAAGTCCGTGCTTGATATGACACCGCCCTCAACCATATTCGCGGTACCTGCCGATCTCCGAACCACAATCGCGATGGGAACGCGACGGACTCGTCTAACCGACAACGGCGGCCGCACGCATGTAGCTTCTGCGAGGGGCATGTGCGCTGCCACAAAACGAGGGCCTCTGTCTCGTTGAAGACGGACCACATGCTTGACAGAATCGTGCCCCGGGAACACTGAGGTCTGCGTGATGGAGGAAGAAGACATGCCGGTCAGCCTGCTCTGTGGAATGCACCTTCCCAGAAGATTCGCCATAGTCTTCGCCTGTCTTGCAGCTTCGGTCGCCAGCTCGGTAACGGCGGCGCCCCTAACGCTTCATCCGGAGGCCGACGTCCTGCCGACCAAGCAGCAAGGTCCCTTCGTCACCCTTGGCGATGGCAGTGTCCTGTGCATTGGCACAACGCATGCCTTCATCAGTGTTGACGAGGGCACAAGTTGGGTATCCCATCGCCTGTTCGACGACACGGGTACGTACCGGGTGAGCAATGAACGTGCACTGCTCCGAACCCGTGATGGCGTGATCGTCTCGGCTTGGATGAATCTTGCCGAAATGCGGCGCCCGGAGCCCAGGCGTTGGGAGGGCGACGAAGCAGTCTTCCGCCAGTGGGTCTTGCCCACCTACGTTTGCCGGAGTCTGGACGACGGCAAGACCTGGGAAACGCCCGTCAAGATCAACATGCCATGGTGTGGTTGCATCCATTCCATAATCGAGACGCGCAACGGCCGCCTCGTCCTTGCCGCTCAGGAGATCATCCCGGCCTGGCGCCACGCGGGATGCACCTTCGTGTCGAACGACAAGGGCAAGACCTGGCGCAAGAGCAATATCCTCGACATCGGCGTCGGGCACCATGACCACGCCGGATCGATCGAGGGAACGTTGGTCGAGCGTGCCGACGGCTCCATCTACCAACTCCTCCGAACCGAAACGGGGTACCTCTACGAAGCCACGTCGACAGACGGTGGGTTGACCTGGGAGAACTTCGGTCGTTCGAGCATTCGATCGGTCACCTGCTGTGCACAGTTGTACCGGCTTGCCGATAGGCGCATCGCCCTGCTCTGGAATCATCCGGTACGCCATCGTCCCGCAGACCGGAGTAGCCGTGAAGAGCTCTCCATCGCGTTCTCCACAGACGAGTGCCGCACGTGGTCAGCCCCGGTTGTGATCGCCGCCAACTACATCCGGCCGGACGCGGGCAAGGGAAGGCCCTGGGTGTCCTATCCGTACCTCTACGAACGCCGCCCGGGCGAGTTCTGGGTCACCACAATGCAGGGCGGACTGCGCATGAAGATTGACCAGTCCGACATCGTGGCCCAACCCGTGGTTCAGCCCGACGTGATCGTTGTGATTGGCGATTCCACTGCCGCCATCAGACAGCGCGAAGTCGGGGCTGTCTATGCCGATCGCGTTCAGGCGGCATTGCGGGAGGAAGGCAGCAAGCTCCTAGTTGTGAATGCCGCCGTGAGCGGGGACACGAGTGACAGTGTCCAGGCGCGCTTCAAAGAACACGTCCTCAATCTCGCCCCGAAGCTGGTTGTGTTTCAGTTCGGCATGAACGATTCGGTCTACGACGTGTGGAAGAAGCCGCCGGCGAAGCATACACGCGTGCCGGTTGAGCGGTTCGGGCAGAACCTGCGCTCAATGGTCGAACAGGTCCGTAGCAACGGCGGCAAAGTGGTGCTGATGACACCGTCTCCCGTACGCTGGACGGATACCTTGCGCAGGCTCTACGGCAAGTCCCCGTATGACGTGAGCAAGCCACGGGGCTTTGAGCAGGCGGGCCTCCTTCATTTCAGCACTGCTGTCCGCAAGGTGGCGACCGAAACCGGCGTGCCTCTGGTCGATGTCTTCAGGCTATTCGAGGGCCAGGCGAAGGAGGATGGCGGCACGGTCGCTGATTTCCTGGTGCCCACGGGCATCTCCGCAGTCAACGATGAGGGGCATGCACTGATCGCCGCCGACCTGCTCCCGATCATCCGTCGTGAGCTTGGACCCAAATGACACCAAGGAGATAGTAGATGCACAAGATCATAAACGCAGTCACCCCGATCCTCGGGCTGGCGACAGCGTGCATCGGCATGGCGACGGAGGCGGCTGACGACGACCGTCTGGTGATGCTTGGCAATTCCATGCAGGGCTGCGGCATCGATTTCCCGCGACTTTCCAAGGCGATCGGGCACAGAGTCAAATCGCAGGTAAGCGGGGGTGTGATGTCGGCACACAAGTTCGCCATGCTCTGGAACGTTGCGCACGGTACAAACAAGCCGAAGGTCGTGATCGTCGTGTTCCGGCTCGGCAACATCACCCATCCTAAGATTCGCGTCACCGGTAAGTACGGGGCGAAGCTGAAGGCGATACTGAAGGACCCCGAGCTTGAGCGCATTGTCAACGAGCTCGCGTACTCGGACAAAGGGGACTCCCCCCGGGGGCAATGCCGTCAACTTAAGCGGGCAGAATGCCATGGCACCTGTTGCGGCGCAGGCGGTTA
>Ga0209249_1003703_pt1 | contig 10687 bp, 10 predicted proteins | sample SaaInlV_200m_DNA_4_FD_184653 | JGI IMG/M metagenome (GOLD analysis project Ga0209249, IMG submission 184653) | Marine microbial communities from expanding oxygen minimum zones in the Saanich Inlet - SI037_S3LV_200m_DNA (SPAdes) (version 2) | ecosystem: Environmental > Aquatic > Marine >...
TGCCACAAGAGGGCAATACAACGACGCGTAGATCTTTCCACTTGAATGAGAGAAGGTTGCAGATCCCTCTTCCTGCATCCACAGTAAACTACCGCTAAGGGGATGTTGATGTCAGTGAGCCCTTCAGGGGGTCTTTTTTCTTCAGGCCAGAGGACGGTGCGTGGCGCTCGTGTTACATCGACCATCGGGACACGCGTTGGTACCACGCTGAGTTTACGGCACGATCCCGAAAGGAACAGAGATGATAGCGAAGACCGTCGGGCGACAAACAAACCAAGTCTTCGCCACACTCATTGAGTCGGTGAAGAAGTGCCCTGATTCGACTTTCGGATTGAGTGCAGGCGATTCGCACGAATCAATTGGGAGAATCGCGATGCATATTGGCGACAGCATCGAGAACGCTTTCATGACTGCGTCATTCAGAGAGAAATGGAATACCCCGGTACACGGGAGAGCGGAGTGCATTCTGTACCTGGAGTCTTGCAGAGATGATCTGATGGTGCCCTTCATTGAGACCAGCGACCTTGCGTCGCCTGATCAGCAGCCTGAGTACTTCGTCAGCAAGCTCGACAGAGTCATGAAGATACTGCGGCATGTGGCGCATCACACAGGCGAGACAGGGTGTCTGTTGAGAGCCATGGGAATCGACGAGGGCAAGTTCATCCAGTAGGAACCGATCGCCAACGCCCGGATGCAGTGGATGCTCTATTTCGTCCCACGCCACTGGCCCAAGGGGTTGACGTGGGCAGGCTATTGGCGTCGAGCGCGAATAGCGAGCCCACCCCCGGGCCAGTCTTCGATGAGGCTTCGTTCGGGATGGCAAAAGGCGATGCCGAGCATCGTCGTTGGCGGCCCGGGCGTAGACTCGCGGAGAATGGTCCGCCCGTTAGGGTTGCCCGAGAAACGAGGGACGGTCTCATTTGTCAAATGGTGAAGCCCCACCCGAGAAATCGTGTCCGGCCTACGGCTTACCGATCTCTGGCGCGGCAGCATTCCGGCCTCCCTGGTACGTACGTCTGTACGCACCAGGGCGCCCGAAACACTTCCACATCCAGGCGTCAGCAAGGGGTGGGCCTGTTATTCGCGCCCGCCACCACTGGGACATTTGGGGGAGCTGCTGAGCCCCGGACCGTCGGGGGCGGGGATGAGGCGTTTCGGGTGACATTGCCAGGTCTCATCTTCGCAGCAAAGTCGGTGTCCCTGAGCGGGAAGAAGTGGGGGAGTTCCGGTTGATCTCGAACGTGGTAGGCGAGGAGACTCAGACGTCCATCAGGGAGGAAGGACGCCCAGGCACGGATGCCGTGCGCGGGTAGAACTCGGTGCAGCGATGGTGATCCGGTCAGCCGCGATTTCGCAAAGCTGACTCTATTGGCCACCACTGTGACGCTTGTTCGCCAACTGGTGTCGTCTGTCACATTCCCTCTACGTGGTGACTGACCCTGCACCACGTGCCCCCTTGAGCTGCGAACGGAGCAACTGCACGATGCTATGCCCCGGGCAGCCGACGAATTCTGGAAGGTCACAAGAGCCTGGCACGCCAACTGCTGAAGGAGTGACATGGGCCGGGCGGCTGCTTGCGTTACTCCCTCCCCCCCCCTCCTCCCCATAACCCGACGCAAGTGGCCGCCTCGCTCTCTTTCCTCCGTTTCCCCCAAAGATGGCCACTGACCTTGAGCACGACTTCCTGAATCGATCAGAGATATGGAGAGGCCTGCATTTCAGCTGTCCAAGACCAGCGAGGCAGGAATCGGAGAATAGGGCCGCTCAGGGCACCGTTCGGTTGAGTTGCTGATCGGCCGCTGGATCTTGACGCATCGACGGGACCGAACGATATTCCAGACATGATTGCCGAAGCCACACAAGTACTGGACGCTGCACTGCATCTCCCACACCCCGCCAGGGCTTCCCTGGCCGAACGGCTCCTTGAGAGTCTTGACGTCGAGCCTGACTTTCCCATCCCCGCGGAGTGGCTCGCCGAGATCAACCGACGGTGTGACGAGATTGATCGTGGTGACGTTCCTCTGATTCCGGGAGAGCAGGTCTTCAAGCAGGCGTTCGAGGCATTGGGCTGAGGTCTGTCTGCTTCCATCCTGAAGCTCAGTTCTGGCCCTCCTTGCCTCCCAGTCTATTGCGTTCTATCTTGTTCTCATTCCCCCCGTTTTCTGTCCTCCGGGGCTGCCCCAGCGGCGGCGGGGGGGCCTTCCTCAGCATGTCTCTGCAACGGGAGATCCGCCAGATATGAATCCATTCCCTTTCAGGCAGGGCACGTCGAAGAAGAGCCAGGTGTTCACCGGGATCCCGACCGTTCAGCAATGGACTCAGGTCACGAAGACAAGAAGTTGGGCGCTTGCCCGAGCATCCCGGTTTAGCGCAGGGCTCCAGCCTCTCGATCTGCCGCTGAAGGAGTACCACGCCTTTGCCGAAGCTCCGATCGACTTCGAGGAGGAAGCACCCGCTGCCAAGCAACGCTTCAAGGATTTGCTGGCCGTGAAACTGCTTGGGATATGCGTCGCTTGCCAGGATTACCTCGGTAGCTCTGTCAACAAAGGGCAGTCCAAAGTCAAGAAGCATGGTCACTACTGCGTCGTTACTCTCTTGATGGAGGCCACCAAGTACGCAACCGAGTTGGCGACCAAGCCCAAGGAGACGGGGCTCTTGGTCTCCGCCCTGCAGATGCAGACTTTTGGCAAGGCTCGCGCACGGCTGAACTGGAAGATGATGCGGGAAGATTTCCGGCAGTTGGGTGTCCTTGGCAACAACTCAGGGGGGGCGCTAAAGGCGCTGGACAGCCACTACTGGCTTGAAGCCAACCTCGGTGGCTCAAACCCCAAGAACTTGCAGGGGGCGAGCGTCCGTGACAAGTGGGCGGCCAGCGGGGAAGAGAGCTTCTTCATCTTCGCGAAGAAGCGAGCGCAAGAGCTGGAACGGGACCTGAGTCACGTCAAGTACATCGAGAAGGGCGATCGGTGGCGTTTCCACATCGTGTTCCACAAGGGCAAGCTCTACCGGCGGAAAGAGAAGGCCACGCTCGAGCGGGGTGAGCCGTTGGGGTGCACGGGCAAGCTGTTTATCATCGATAGCCAGGGCTATTGCATGGTCATGCTTCCTGAGAAACTGGAGGGACAGATCTTCCATCACTCCTCGATGCCCGGGGGCGAAGCCGTTTTGTTCGCAGGGGCGATCGATGCGACCAACGGCAAGGTCACCCTGATCGACAACGGCAGCGGTCATTACAAGCCCAAGATGGAGCAATGCGTTGAGGGAATGAAGGTCCTGCAGGAGAACGGCGTCGATCTCAAGAACGTGCCCTTCAACTTCCTGGCCGGCATGGTCAAGATGGGAGAGGCGGAGCTTCCCAACTTCGCGATCATCGACAGCGCCCAAGAAATCCTCGATTCGCATGGAGACTTTGCGCGGATGCTGCAAACGGGTAAGGCCAAATGGGCGTTGCCCCATCTGAATAAGTGAGGGAGGGGGCGTGGGCGGTTCCCGGGGAGTGGGGGGCGTGGGCTGTTGGGAGCAGAACATCCTCTTGCGCCGGGCACCCTACGCTCCGCTTCAGGATTCCAGCAGGTCACCGGAGACGTTTCCCTGACTCACTCATTCTCCCTGTGCCGCAAGCGAAGCTTGCCGGCTTCCGTGTCGATCTGGAAGATGAAGTGGTTCAAGAATGACATGCCGAGGAGGCCGCCTTTGCCGCTGTTCCTGTCCGCCTCCAAGACCAGCGCCTGGACATTCTGGGCCTTGACAGATCGGCTGAGCCGGACCTCTTTCAGCGTCACAACACGTGCTGTCGTGACTGACCCGTCCGCGAGTGTGCAACGCACCCGTTCCGCTGTTCGCAGGTCCAGCTTAAGTTTATGAGCCAGAGCCGGGGAGATCTGCACGTCGGTTGCGCCGGTATCCAGCAGCAGTCGGACCTTCCGTTTCCGGTTGATCTTCACGTTGACGTAGAAGCTATTGCCTTCACGTTCGAGCTCAACGGTTCTCTCCCCTGCGAAATACGACACGGTTGCCCCCGTGATCTTACCGGTGGTCATCACAACTGCACCGGTCGTCTTGACCGCTGTGGTCGCCACCTTGCCAGTGAGCACGACGGCTTCCCCGGCGAGCCGGAGCAAACCGCCAGGACTCGGGAGGCAGACGAGCATCAGAGCGCCCAATGCCGCTGCCCACCAACATCGCACTTTCTCATGGTCATTCATGCATACTCCTCAGCCCGTGACCGGGCGTCCTCGCCGGGCCTCATCGGACCAGCCACGGCGTCCCTCATAGTGCCCTTTGAAGTCGGTGTTGGTCAACTCGATACGGGTCAGCCACTTCGGCCACTTGTAGCCGTAGCGACCGTCAGCCGTCAGGCGAATGGGGAAGCCGTGGTCGAGGGAAATGGGCACGCCGTTCATGGCATAGGCGAGCAGGAAGGCATCCGGTTGTTCGCGCACGGCCGTCAGGTGCAGGTCGGAGCTGAACCCGTCGGCTCCGTGCAGCGCGATCTTGTGCGCGTCCGGGGGAATACCGACGGATTCGAGGACGTCCAGGAGGCGTGCTCCGGTGAACTCGACTCGGCCCCAGTGTACGTTGGTCATGCATTGCAGCACCATGGCTGCGGACACCGCGGCAAACTCTCCTTTGATCGCGTCGAGCGACAGGGACACGGGCGTCGTCGTCGCCCCACCGATCTCGAGCCTGTAACCGCTCGCGTCGTCACACAGTTGGCGGTGCTGGTCCGGAACGCCGAAGATGTGGTACGTGAACAGGCGGTCAACGGGAGTGAGTTCGGCTTCTTCGAGGGGATCTGACATGACACATTCCCAGGCGTAGCTGCAGGAACATCCTGACCCTGAACACGTGACGTTCCGTCAATGGAAGGAACGAACGCGGCTGTCAGTTCAGACGTGCAGATTCTTTAAGGAAGGCCAGTCCGTCGCGCGCGAGGCCCTCCGCGGAGTCGTAGATCGGTCGCCAGATGCACGCGGCGGCGCACAGATCGACGATCCCGGTCGCGAAGCTCTCGATGGTGACCCAGCGGTCGTAACCAATGTCGTGGAGGGCGGCGAACACCTCTGGCCAGCGGACTTGTCCGGTCCCCGGCACCCCCCGGTCACTCTCCGACGCATGAACATGCCCGATGTAGTTGCCGGCGGCTCGAATCGAGGCCGCAGTGTCCTTTTCCTCAATGTTCGCATGGAATGTGTCGAGCTGCACTTTCAGGCGATCGCTGCCGACCTCACGGCACATCCGCACGGCGTCGGCCACGGTATTGATCACGTAGGTCTCAAATCGGTTCAACGGCTCAATCGCCATGTCGATGCCGGACGATTCCGCATGAGAGGCCGCTGCTCTGAGCACGTCGACGCAGTGGTTCCATTCGTCATTGCTGCACGGCTTTCCGGTCAGATAGCGGACGGGTGAGTACAACGGCCCGGCGATGGCTTCCCCACCCATTTCAGCTGTGATGTCGATCATCGCTTTGAGGCGCTCAACAGCGGCTTCGCGGACGGCAGCGGCTTCACTGCAGGGGTTGCACTCTTCCGGCATCACACAGCAGGCCGTCATTCCCATGCCTGTGCTCTCCAACGCGGATCGGGTCGCCGGCGCATCGAGAGTGCTGAGATCGCCAAACAGGATCTCCACTCCGTCATAACCGAGATCGGCAGCCTTCTGAACCAGGTCAACGTCGGCCGTGGTAAAGGCAGCTGTGTGGACGAGAAGGTTCAGTCCGTATCGCATCGTGTTTCCCTTTCCAGCTTTCCGAGTACTCAGCGGCTCGGGGCCGACTTCCGCGCAATGTGCTGTCTCGACAGGGCTCAAGCCGCGTGGCATCGGCGAGATTCTGCGCCTATCCGCGCGTTCGCGGCGTCGCCGGGTGCGCCGGGAGTATAGCGGACGGCCCCGCATCCGACAAGCATGGCGAGGAACGGGCACGAGCTTGATTTGGGGACGGGACGTCTCGCGGATAGGCCAGGTTAGACACGACTAGCGTTGACTCAAGCCGTGAGAAAACCCTCACGGCCTCGTGTCGTGAGTGAGCGAGATTGGTCGCGCAAACGACTGGCGGCCTCTCACGGGCCGTTGGGGATCGGCGATTCGGCGGCGTGGGTGCCCGCCCTTCGACGGATGTAGTTGGCGGTAACTTTGCAGAGGACAGCGACCACAATTGTCCATATCAGGCAATCGAAAATGGCCCCCGGCAGATCCCCCGGCTTACGGGAGTGCAAGAACTCAATCGGGAAGGACACGATCGCCATGGGAAGGAAGATCAGCCACATGCCGACCACGATCAGGAACCTATAGGGTGATGAAGCAGCTCGTCGATAGATCCACCCCTGAGCCTGGATGCGCTTGAGTGGATCCATACTTGACGTGTCCCCGATGGGGTTACCGCATTCGAGACAGAACGCGGCTTCCGGCTCATTCTCTCCCAGGCAGCTGCTGCAGACGATTCTCGGGGTGTCTTCTGGGGCCGCTCCGACCTGATCAGGCTCACCGTCCCACGGATCGGGAGGCACTCGCAGCCCGCGCCAGTAACGAGTCAGCGCAGCGAGGAGAATCAGGACTCCGCTCACCACCAGAAGCGGCATGAGTGCCTCAGTGTAGGACCTCATGATGTCAGATCCTCGTTTCCTTTTCTGGTCGCCATCATCGCTTTTTGCTGAGCGCTACGGGGCCGTCGGGCTCGGAGGGACGTCGGCAGCGGCCCCGAGGAAATTCCTCATTCTGCGCTGGAACTCCTCTTCCGCCAATACCTCCATCTTGCCGCTGACAAGAGTGATTTCCAGCACAGCTACTCTCTCGGCTGTATAAAGAGCTGTTCGGGTTTGCCCATGAATCCGCCGCCCCAGCCACGGTCGAACACGCGGACGCAGATCACACTCTCACCGAGCCGGAGCAGCCCTGCCGGGACCGTATACAGGCGAGGATGCCGGTAGAAGCTCGGCGTCTTGTCGTCAGTGGCGCCGATCCGGACTCCATTGAAGAACGTCACATCGAAGTCGTCGATCGGCCCCAGGGACAGGACCAGGTCTTTGCCGATCCAGTTTGGGGGGATCGTCACGGTCCGACGGAAGACGGCCTCGCCGTTGAGTCCCTCCCACCCTTTGCCCCAGTCCTGCATGGTACCCGGCACGGTGACTTCACGCAGGCCAGAGACATCCCCACCCTCCTTTACCAGTGCCTGGGCTTTCGCACTGATTCCCGGATCAGGATACACGTTTTCCAGCCCTTCCACCTGTGGTTTGGCCAAGGTCATGGCTCCCCTCCAGGTGCCGGCCAGTGATATGCGGTCCGCGGCTTTTCCAGCGTCCAGCGACTGCCGTGGAACCACGAGTGGGAATCGCCGATTTGTCCGGATCCGGGACCTGGCGTCCAAGAGCTCCACATAGAGCTTGTAGCGATCCGGTGGCCAGGCTCCTGTGCTGAACTCAACACTCACCGTTCCCGCAGCCCCCTCGATGGGCACGGTTTTGGCGTCGATCGGCTGCCAGAAGCGCTTGATCCGCACACGCAGCTTGTCATCGGGCTGGCGGTTCGGGATCCGGCTTACGTCGACATCTACCTGGAGCGTGGGGCCGACGCGCAGGAATGTGGTCTGAGCATCAATGCGCTCGTCACCTACGGGTTTGTCGAGAGGGGGGATTCGGGTTGCCTCTGCACCGTCGACATTGATCGAGAAGTCATCGAAAAAGATGGCCCCGGTTGCCGGCTTCAGCCCGAAGAAGAGGGCGACGCGGCGGACATCCTCGGGCACCGTGACTGCGGACGTGATCTCGCGCCAGTCGAACGTACCGACGAGCGTCTCGTCCGGCACGGAGAGCTGGACATCCTGCTGGTTCTGCCCGGTGTAAGACGTGAATCGGGCAAAGGCGGCCAACCCCGTCGTGCCTGCGACCGGCGCCAGTTCACTGCCTCGCGCCCAGAACCCGATGTGGATCGTGTCTCCCGGGCGGGCCGGAATCGACGGCGACCACCAGCCCAGTCCTTCCTCGGGGATCTTCTCGGGGCGCTGGCCGTCCACTTCAAGGCAGCGCCGGCCTGTTCGGGCGGACTGTCCCTTAAAGGCGGCGGAGGCCAGGGCGCCACCGCAGGAACCGCGGTACGCGTAGGAGTACATCACGCCGCCGTGCGCCTCCCGGGCGGGTTTGATCCCGGTGTATGCCCAGAATCGGAACATGTGCTCCTCGCCATCCCCCGTTCCCGGCCGCCAGAAGTAGGGCAACCCGCTGTTGTCAACGGGGTCGAGGAGTTCGCAGCCGTTGTTACCGATCATCATCAACACTTCATCCGAGTTCTTCCGGTCAGCGGCACGAAACGTGATCGTTCCCAGCCCCATGTCTTCCGGGGCCTCGTTTGCCACTTCCCCGTTGCTTTCATAGCCTGACACGCGACGAACATCGTCCAGCGACCGACACTTGTGGGCTCCGATGCTGGCCAGGTCGTGGTCAGGGCGGGGCCAGTAGACGTTGTGGTCGATGAACTGCGGTGACTGCTGGATATGCAGTGGAATCAGAGCATCACGCACCAGGTTATGGGCGAACACGTGGTTGACCGTGGGCAGGCCTCCCTTGCTGTTCCACACGGACAGGCCCGCGTGACCGCCGATGACCAGATTGTGCATATAGGTGCCGCGTTGACTGGCTCGGCAGGTGATGCCGCGTGTGTTGTTCTGGCAGGTGTTGTAGAAGGCGTGGCTGTCCGTCATCTCGGCTTCGATGTAGATGCCTGCATGTTCATTGCGCGCGGTCGTGTTTCCCACGTAATACACGCGCCCGACGACGCAATCGCCCCACAGAGCCCAGCCATCCCAGCCGCTTGGGGTGTTCGCGTTTCCTGCGTCGAGCACAACGTTGTTCTGGTACACCAGGTCATAGGCGCCGTTGATCTTCATGGACCCTGACCACCGGACCTGATGCCACGGATTCAAGGTGCACCCAATCACGAGGTTATCCAGGATCCGGCACCCGCGGGCCCGGTCTTGATGGTAGATGCCGTTGTCGAGTGTGGCGATGACCGTGTTACGCCGGAACACGCTGCCCGTCTTGTGCCAACCCGCGCCACGGATGCCGATCGTGCATGCGGTTACGAGGCAGTCTTCGACCACGCCATAGTCGGCGCTGCACTCAATCCCCACATTGGCTGTGCGGGTCACTTGCAGACCACTGACGCGGCAGTGATCCCGCAGGACAACGCCATGCGCCCGGATTGGGACCTCTACTGTTCGTCCTTCGGCCGGGTTGTCTCCTCCGACGTTCAAGAGCAGCTTTCTGCGCTTGCGGTCGAACTGCCACAGGTCCCTATCATCGTTGCCAAGAACGCCGATTTCCCAGCGCTTTCCCTTGAGCTTGTCCAGCTTCATGGTGGTCGGCTTCCCGTCCAGGAATATCTGCCCCGGGTCCCGGAGGCAATCGATCTCATAGACGTTGCTCAACTCCGGTGATGGTTGCCATTTAGCCGTTGGCACAATGTCCGCCCCATCGATGATCACTGCATCGTCGCCGAAGGCTTGGATCGTGATCGGGCTACCGGGAAGTCCGGGCGAACTGATTCGGGCACACTCGCGGTAATGTCCCGCATGGACGTAAAGCACATCACCGGGCTGCAGCTGTGTGCATGCGTAGGCGAGAGTGCGCCAGGGCTTTTCCTCGGTGCCCGCGTTCGCATCGTCCGCTCCTTCGGCTTTCTGTGCCACATGCCGAACAGATCCGTTGCAGATACTGCAGGCCAGTAATAGAAGAGAGATGGTCCATTTCCACATGATAGTCCTCGCTCAGTGTGGGTCGGGGGATTCGTTGACGTGGCGCTCAAACTGGATCGACTGACATGTGATGTGGATGCGGTCCGTGTGTTCCGCGGAGGGACGGACCTCGAGGTACATATCGGAAGGACTCCCTTCCCATCGGACACGCGGCAGGTCTTCCTGCTTGTCTGCCGCCGCGAGGACCGCAATGAAGCGGGCTTTGTCTGTGCGGTACACGGCCCGCAATTCCCTGAAAAAGCGATCATAGCGGTACGTTCTTCCCCGTCGCTCAAACGTCTCACCCGCGAGATCGGTCTCGGTGATCTGCAGTCCCTCCTGAGGGCAGATGAACCGGACCATGCAGATAGCTTTGCGCCGAGATCCCTCGATGAACGCGCTGTTTCGCTCTTGTTCTACTCGGATGGTATTGCCTCGGGCCGTGTGGAGCAACCAGGCGTATTCAGCATCCCCCCCGGTTGGGGTTGTGAGTTCGTCTGCGATCACCAGGTAAGGTGTTCCCGCTTTGACGAAGAGGAACTGGCGACGCGCTCTTGATACTCGTGCTTGTTCGGGGAAGGCATCGGTGGCATCCCCAGCGATACTCCATGCTGTCCCAAACTCCCGGACTCTCTCGGTCCGGCCGTAGACGTCATACTCTCCCTTGTCGCTGGCTTGCCCCATGCCATCCACGAGCACGCTGTTGTGGCTTCGGGTTCCCCGCGGCTCGTAGCCTGGGTCAATGGCAAAGCTCTCCCCTCTGGCGAAGAACGTGAAGGAGTTCTCGTCTCGGTGGTTGTGCCCCCGATGCCGGTCGAATCCGCATGTGAACGTCGCCAACGCGTCGAGGTCCCCCCAGCCACTGCGGAACGAAGCACGCCCACTCCCGAAGAATGCGTGCAGCGGCAGGTTGGCTTCCTGAGGGGGGAGCGGCTTGAGGGAGGGATCGGCGAAAAG
>Ga0209249_1003706_pt1 | contig 10680 bp, 8 predicted proteins | sample SaaInlV_200m_DNA_4_FD_184653 | JGI IMG/M metagenome (GOLD analysis project Ga0209249, IMG submission 184653) | Marine microbial communities from expanding oxygen minimum zones in the Saanich Inlet - SI037_S3LV_200m_DNA (SPAdes) (version 2) | ecosystem: Environmental > Aquatic > Marine >...
ATGTAATACGACGCTCATCAGATAATCCATCTATAGTTCTTAAATTATGAAGACGATCAGCCATTTTTATAATTGCTACACGGATATCATTCCGCATAACCTCAAAAAGACGACGCAGTGTCTCTACTTCGTGATGCAATGAGTCTTTTCCTTCTAGGTTCGCATGTGTAAATTTAGTTACACCTTCTACTAGAGACGATACCTCATGTCCGAATTCTGCATCAATTTCCTCTACATTTAACGACGAATCCTCGATTGTATCATGCAAAATCCCTGCAATTATTGTATCTGCATCAGCTCCCCATTTACAAAGAATCTCTGCTACAGCAATAGGGTGTGTAATATATGGTCCTCCATCGCTTTTCCTTGTCTGCCCTTCATGTGCCTTGGTCGCAATTTCTATAGCATGATCGATTAGATCTCTGTCTTTCTTTGAAAAATCAGAATTATCACAAATCATTGATTTAAGCAGATATTTAGCGATAAAACTATGATATCACAAAATATGTGTTTTCAATGAAAAAATATTGCTATCTACAGAGGTAACCTATCTTCAGATAGTCCAGGATGATCAGTTGGAATTGATATTCCATCAGTTGGTGGTGTTCGATTTTTATCTGAATTTAATACGATTCTTGATAAGAAACTGGTTGCAGCTGCTATTCCACTTACTACTAATATTCTTCTTACCTCATCCACAACAGGTTTTTCAACGCCAAGTTCTTTGGCCCGTGCAACTAAATTTGCATTAGGTGATCCCCCCTTTGGTCCAGAGCTTAAAGTCATAAAAAATTAACATATAATATACGCTCAATATACTACTTATGGAGCCAAAATCGTCAAGAAATATTTAGTGATAATTTCCTGTAATAACTTCAAATATAATGAGTATATAAATTGCATGCATAGCATGGTTTTGTTCAAAAAAACCTAACTAACCCATTTGACGATAATTACTATCATGATATAAAATGTTTCTCCTATTTTATAATTTATGACTTTAAATAATAGCTCAAGACAAAAAGGATTTGGCAATAAAAATGTTGGAAAAGAACTCGATGTACTGTGTACTGGTGGTAAGCATGCAGGAACAACATTTTTACCTGTAAGTTCAGTTGTATCGCAAGAAATCGCAGATATCCTTGGTGTTACTGCTTATTATATTCCTTCTGGAGCTGATTCCGCTAGAAATAGCGAACTTGAGTCTCCACGAGAAATACCAATAATGGAATATACACCAGAAAAACAAGATGAATACTGGAAATGGGCTCTTAAATACGCCGAATTACATAATGAGGATACTAATCCAAGATTGTTTGGGATGACAGAAGCTATTAACTTACCTCATTACATTAGTAGTCTTGATTCAGCTACTAAATCAATTACAGACGATCAATATGGAGATAAAAAACGTGCATTAGATCTACCCCTTTATACTGTAATCCAAAGTGAAAAAGCCAAAGAAATCTTACAGGACTCCTTTTTTGAAAGTATTTCTGCTGGAATAACACAGGGAATAATAGTTAGAAGCCCCGATGATTTAATTGAGGTTAACAAACGATGGCAAGAATTCAGAAGCACATTTGATACCCCTGAACTACATGCAAGACCATTTATTGGTTTACAAATGAGTACAGAAGATATTATTAAATGCCTATCGAACCTAGGGGATATTGAAATAGATACAATAATACCAACAGATACTCCAACACTAGAACAGGCAAGGCAAATAAGAGAAATGCACATGCATAAGATGCAAAAGAATTCAATTTCTACTAAACAGGATGATCCTTTCGAATCCCAAGACTCAAAACAAGTTTTTGTTATCGCAATTGTTGATGTTCAAGGAAGCGCAAGAAAAGAGCTTGCTGCACTTTTTGAAGCGTGTGAGCATATTAAAGAATTGAATATAGAGGTTCATTTAGTTGAAAATGGGAAACAGATAAATTCTGTTAATCCAGATGCTATTGTTCTCCCTGGAGGATGGCATAAAATCCAATTCAACGACCAAAAAGAGCTAGGTATCAATACAGCAATAATTGATCTAATTAGTAATGAGAGAGCGCATGTTCTAGCGTTGTGTGCAGGATCCATTCAAATGAGATCTGCTGGGAATGAAGATTTGCTTTCAGAACAAAGAAGTAAAGGGTGTGCTCCTGGAACAGCATTTGGATTATTTGACATGAGTGTTAGTAATAATGCGCTTAGTGGAGAAAAAAATGTTCTAGGCTGTATTCATACCCCAAGCCTTCCTGAAAACCAAAGAAGTGTTCGAGTATTTGAAGGTATCCCTTTCTCTAATGCACCATATTTCCCATTTGTGAATTTAGAAGAATTAGATATTATTTTTAAAGAAAGTACAAATGATAATAAAGATGCTTTTAATATAGATGATGATAATGGAGACGTACTTGGTGTTCAGGTAAAACAAGAAAATGGTTTTGATCCTGTTCGAATAGCTGCATCATTCCATGACAAGATAATATTCACAGTGTTTTTAAATGAAATTGCTCTATGGCAAGAGGAGGCAAATCACAATGGAAGAATGCAAAATATGAGAAATAGATTTCATGAACGTGAAATAGAAATGTAATTAAGTACTAAGCATTTCTAATAAAATTACTAACAGATTTATAAGTCTTCTAGTAAACTGCTTTTGCTATGTTTGATCCCGTTAACCCAAAGCAAAGCCTGCCAAATATGGAGGAAGGAATCCTGCAATATTGGAAGGAAGAAGACACATTTAAAAGGTCTTTAAACCAAAGAAAAGGCTCTACAGAGAGCAAAAAGGATGATTCAACTAAATTTTCATTTTACGATGGACCCCCATTTGCAACTGGGCTCCCCCATTATGGACATCTATTAGCTGGAACAATTAAAGATGTAATCCCAAGGTATCAAACAATGCGTGGGCATTATGTAGAACGCAGATTCGGATGGGATTGCCATGGTTTGCCAATAGAAAATCTAATTGAACAAGAGAACGACATTACTAATAAGCAGCAAATAGAAGAAAATGGTGTTTGTTGGTTCAATGATCTATGTAGAGGAGCTGTACAGAGATATACAGGAGATTGGAGAAATGTAGTTGAAAGAATGGGTAGATGGGTAGATATGGACTGGGACTACCGCACAATGGACCCTGAATATATGGAAAGTATGTGGTGGGCGTTTAAAGAGCTACAAAAGAAAGGGCTAATTTACGAGGGGCATAAGCCAATGCATATATGCCCAAGGTGTGTAACTCCTCTTAGTAATTTTGAGGTTACACAAGGATATTCAGATAGAACAGATATGTCTGTAATATTCACATTCCCTGTTGTAGGAGAGAAAGATCTCTTCTTCCTAGCTTGGACAACTACACCATGGTCCCTAGCAGGTAATCTTTGGTTACTTGTTGGCCCAGATATTTCATATGTAAAAGTGCTAGAAAAGGAGGAAGGTAAGACCTACATTCTTGCAAAGAATCTAGTTGAAAAGATATTTAAGGATAGGGAATACGAAGTACTAGAAGATATAACTGCAAAGGATTTGGAGGGCATGAGGTATGAACCACTCTTCCCGTACTTTGAAGACACAACTTATGAATCTACAGATGGCAAACAGGATACAAACACATACGGAGACACGTGCTTCAAGGTGTTAGTAGATGACCGCGATGAAGTATCAGACGAAGATGGAACAGGAATAGTTCATATTACTAATTCTCACGGAGAAGATGGATTCCTAATTACACAAAAACTTGGAATACCTGTGCTTCATCACTTAAATGTTGATGGTTCATTTAAATCTGAATGTACTGATTTTGTAGGGATGAATGCGAAACCAGAAGGGAAAGACCCAATGTCTACCGACAAAGCTGTTATTAAAAAACTAAAAGAAACTGGAAGGCATTTTGATAGTTACACATTCAATCATAGCTATCCGCATTGCTGGCGTTGCGATACACCACTACTAAATTACGCAACTAGCTCTTGGTTTGTAAAAGTAACAGATCTAAAAGAGAAAATGTTAAAAGAGAATGCAAAGACACAGTGGATGCCAGCTACATTAAGAGATGGAAGATATGGGAAATGGCTAGAAGGTGCCAGAGACTGGGCAATCTCCCGCAATAGGTATTGGGGTACCCCACTACCTATATGGCGCAATGAGCAAGGTGATATGGATGTGATTGGAAGCAGAGATGATCTGATGAAGCAATGCAAAATTAGATTCACTAAACTAACAGTTCTTAGGCACGGCGAAAGCGAAGGTAATTTGGTTCCTATTTATCAAGGTCAAGAACCAAGTACAGACTTAACAAAAGCGGGTAGAGGCCAAGCAAAAGATGCAGCAGAGTTTTTAGAAGGTCAAAAGATTGATCGTGTCTATTGCTCCCCTCTTAAAAGAACACGCCAAACAGCAGAAATTGTAGCAAAAAAACATGGTGCAGAACTTATTGTAGATGAAAGGCTTAGGGAAGTTGGCTTTGGTGATTACGAAGGAAAAGCAGTGGATTTCTCTGATCTATCATTTATAAAAGCTCGCAGAGCACACAAAATGGAAAATAAGAAACCAGAGAGTATTTATCATTTTGAAGGAATGGAAACATGGGACGAAGTAGCTGCACGCATTGAAAGCTTTTTAAGTGAGATTATGCCAAAACATCGCAGTGAACATATTGTGGTTGTAACTCATGCAGACCCAGTTCAAAACATTCGAGCATTCTTTTCAAAAGAAGATCCAATTAAATTGTCTCATCAGCCATATCCAAATTATGCATCTCCTTATACTTTCTTTTGGGATCATAAGAGGAGTGCACAAATGGATCTACATATGGACAATGTAGATGATATCTCTTGGCCAGGATCGCAGGACGAAACAAGTACAGAGGTAACACTGGTTAGACACGGCGAAACAGATGTAAATAAAGAAAACAAAGCTCAGGGGGCAGAAATCGACGCATCTTTGAATGAAAAAGGAAAGCAGCAAGCACTAGAAGCAGCAAAAGTTCTAGCTAAACAAAAGTTCGATTTAATTATTTCATCTGATTTAAAAAGAGCATTTGAAACTGCAGAAATCATCTCTAAGGAATTAGATATACCAATAGATGGGAAGTGGCCAGAGCTACGTGAAAGGAGACTAGGAGACTGGTCTGGAAAAGATGTAGAAGAAACTCTTACAAAATATCCAAATGATATAGAGGGTATCGGTACAGTTACAGGTCATCATATGACTCCTGCCAATGGAGAAAGTGTTAATGAAATTCTAGATAGAATGAGTGCAGTTTATGAAAAGGTACAATCCGAATACGCAGGTAAAAAGGTATTAGTAGTTGCTCATGGAGGAGTTTTGAGATGGTTCACTGCTGTTGCAGAGAATCCATCATACAAAGAGATTGCCTTAAATGATATCGCTAATGCAGAGACTAAAACAATTAGATTAGATCCTTTGGTTCGCAGAATTCCAGAGGTACTTGATTGTTGGTTCGAGAGTGGATCTATGCCATATGCCCAACAGCATTATCCATTTGAAATGGGTGATAAAAAAAGGAGTCTACCAAAGAACTTCCCAGCAGATTTTATTGCAGAGGGATTAGACCAAACCAGAGCATGGTTCTATACACTTATGGTTCTTTCTACCGCACTGTTTAAAGAAACACCATTCGAGAATGTTGTTGTAAACGGAATAGTTCTTGCAGAAGACGGAAAGAAAATGAGTAAGAGATTAAAGAACTATCCAGACCCACTAGAAGTTGTAAACAAATATGGAGCAGATGCTGTTCGATTTGCTTTAATGAGTAGTCCTGCAGTTAGAGCAGAAGACCTTAGATTTTCTGAGAAATTAGTAGAAGAAACTGTTCGAAGTGTAATGCTTCCACTTTGGAATACTTATAGTTTCTTTGTCACGTATGCAAACGCAGCAAACTTTGAACCTATTGCTAATAGAAGAAAGTCTACTCATCCATTAGACGAATGGATAAATGCAGAAATACAAGATTTAGTTAATAGAATGACAGAACAGCTTGATAGATATGATCTATCTGCAACATGCTCTGAATTGTTTGAAACTATAGATTCATTAACTAATTGGTATATACGTTTATCCAGAAGACGATTCGCAGGCAAGGGAACATTTGACTGTGTTGAATCTAGTGAAGATGCGGGGAAAGAAGATCAATTAAATGCTCTACATACAATGTATGATGTATTGCTTACTCTTTGCCAAGCACTTGCTCCGTTCTGCCCTTATATTACAGAAGTAATATATTTGAATCTGATCCCAGAAGAACATGGGTCTATCCACTTTACAGACTGGCCAACAACAAAAGCATTAGATAAAGAAGAAGACATCCTTCTGAAAAAGACAAGACTACTAAGGTTAATTGTTTCTCTTGGAAACTCAATCAGAGCAGATACAAAAGTAAAAATCCGACAGCCACTTTCTGTTGCGACTATTGCACTGCCACCTGATTTAAAGAAATTAATAGTCTTCTCTGAAGGAGACATGGCACTACTTAGGCAAGAACTAAATGTTAAATTGATAGAATTTGCCTCTAACCCAGAGGACCTAGCAGAAAGCTATGTTCAAGTAGATGCTAGAAAAGTTGGACCACGCCTAGGTAAGCGAGTTCAAGAAATTATTAATGCAGGTAAGCAAGGTAAGTTCACTCAAAATAAAGATGGATCTTTCCTAATACTAGATGAAGTGCTTTCTGCTGATGAGGCATCCATTGTTTACAGAAGTAAAGAGGGGGAAGAAAGTAACTTGAGCGTCGCAGCTGATAAGGGAACAGTTATTAGCCTAGATACAGAAATAACTAAGGAGTTAGAAAATGAAGGAGCAGCAAGAGATATTGTTAGAGCTATCCAAAGATTAAGAAAAGAATCTGGATTACACTTCACAGATACAATCAGCTTAAAGATTACTGGGGCTGAAGATATTATGAATGAATTTGCTGATCTGATATGCCAAGAAACAAAGTCAGTATTCACAGATAATGACGGGCAAGACGAAAAAGTAGAAATTGGTGGCGAAGAAGTAACAATTAGATTTAAGAAAAATTAATTACTCTTATAATCCTTTTGTAACAATATCGTTTAACGCCCAAGTCATACCCTTTACTACTGCAGGTGTTGGCATCTTGTTATAAGAAGATACCATTCCATACTGTTTTTTGTCATCATTGGAAACATCCTGTTTTTCCCAACCAAAGACAATAAAACAAGGCATACCAAGGCTTTTTACAAATGCCTCACATTTTTCACGAACTTCTTGTTCATTCATAAATTAAGTATAGCAAATTGTATTAATTATTAAACTCATCAATTAATTGGTGAATATAATGCAGGCTAAATTGTAATACATTGTATTACATTTGTATTACAACGTAATACGTTGTATTGCTTTTGTATTACATTGTCACACAAACTAAAAAAACTAATTTGTTACATGTTCATTTTTTGTCTTGATACAAAAAACGAACCAAAAAAGATCAAGGCAATCGCAGACTCGCTCGTCGCATACTTGCTCGATATAAGATTTACTCACAGAGACGAGTCAGATTTCTTCGTTCCACTCAAAAATCCGCTCGCCATCTGTTCGCGCAAATATCGAACAACGTTTTGCTCCTCACTCAGACAAATGCGCTCGCCACCTTTTTACTGTATATAACAACACTCATAGCTTAAGTCTTAAAGCTTAAAGCTAATCATCATACTTAATGCTCATAGCTTATTTCATCAGTACCTTCATAATCCAGTTCCCAAGCCCTAGGATTACGGCAACTAGTATCCACCCCCATAGTCCACCGTTTATCTCTAATGTTACTAGGCCCTCTTCCATATATTGAACAATTTCGTGCGTGAGCTGTACGAATACTCCATTAACAATAATTATCGCTAGCACTGTAGCAAATAGTTTTAGAGGTAATGTAAGTACAGCAAGGATTGGTCTAACAAAAATATTCATTAGAGTAAGCAATGCACCAACTATTATGAATGCCTGTATTCCACCAGTGAGTACAAAATACTGCCCCATATAAGTTGTCATCCCCCATACAAGACCAATGTTTAGGACTGCCCGTATAAACAGGCGTGCAGGAAGTGATAAGGAATCTGAATCTGCCATAAATTAAATACGATAAGAAATAATAACTAGAACTCTATTTAGCCAGCCATGCATATAGTTGAGCACTTAGTATTCCGCCAACTAGTGGACCAGCTATATAAGCTACAGATATTGAACCAACGCTTAATGCAATTGCAGGATTAAGTATTCCATTCCCAACTGTAGATGCAATTAGTATTCCAAGAAGAAGTGATCCACCAATTGTAATTCCAGAAGCACTCTGTGAAGTCTTTTTTAAGACAACAGCACTAAATCCAAATATCAAGAAGGCAGCACCTACTAATTCTGCTACTCCTACTATTAAAGCGTTCTCTACATATAGATTTGGCATTCCACCAACTAGCAATGATGCAGACATTACAGCAAGATAGGCACCTACGATCTGACTTAAAATATATCCAATTGCGTCAGCTGTACTAATCTTTTTAATGCTCCAGAGTCCTACAGTTACTGCAGGATTAACATGACTACCGCTAATTCCTCCTATTGTATAAACCAAAATTGTTAATGTAATAGCAGCTACAAATGGTGCTGCTTCTGGCACACCGCTTGTTAAAGTTAATGAGAGCAATAATGCGAGAGAAAATGTACCAATCAGCTCTGCTGTAAATTTCTTTTTAGAAGCGAGTAGTGTTTTCATATTATTAACGGGGGAATCGTAAGGTTATAATTAGATAATAGTCTCTGATTAGATCTAATACCAATGGGGCAGCGTTGACAGAAATACCTTATGGATAAAGATATATATCTGCTTATTGTCTGTATTCTCTTTTTATGTTATAATAACATTTGTAAATAAATATATTAATTCCCCTTTTTAGTATGGAAAGAAAAGAAAATCCTATAGTTGTTGGTGCATTTATTGCACTGGCTGGTTCAGTTTTTGGTGCAGGAGCTGTGCTTACTGCAAGCCTTGCTCTAGGCTCTACCTATCCATCTTGGATACAGCCAAGTACAGAAACAAGATATGAAAATCAGCACCAATACGGCGATGTAATACGTAGAAACGAAGGAGTTATTCCTATTAGGGAATATGATGCTAATGAACATGACTCTATACATAATTCTGCACCTGTTAACACTCCAAGTGATCTAAAAACAGAATGTATGGAACTTAGAGAAGGATCCATTCGTTATTGGAGGTGTTTAGCAGAAGCACGAGACGGAAACTATTATCAGCCAAGACAAACTCGCTAGTAAACTACTACAGTGAAAGGAGTGGTTATTCTGTAATCACTCTTTTCTATTATCTATTGCTCTAGCCTTTCTGCTGAAAGCATGTTTAGTAATTTATCTTTTCTAGAACCAAGGATAGAAAACAACCCAAGTTCGTATCCTACTATTCTTTCTGGAACAGCAAATGCAGATTTTTCTATAGGGATAGAAAACTCTCCAGAATCCTGTAGCTGTTTCATTTCTTCATCTGATCCAACAAATACAATTCGTTTAGGTACAATCCCATTTACGTCTCTTTGCTCTTGTAACATTTGCTTGGTTCTCTCGATTTGTTCCTTCATATCTATTTCAGAAGGCAATACAAGCTCGTCTATTGGCCAAGAATGATACATTAACGAACTTATTGAATAATCGTCTTTAAATCTAACAAATAATAAAGCTGTTTCCTTTTGCTTAGGCGCAGCAGATAACCAAATAATAGATGATGGGATGGACATACTTGCGACTCTTAGATGTTGTTTTTCACAAAGAATTCTATATTGATTTAAAACCCTTCTATCCATTGCTGCAATTGCAACATGGATTTCTTCATCTGTTTTACCTAACTGTTTCCAAAGATAAACAATATCCTCTGGCTTAACAGGAATAATTTTTTCTATTCTTTCTTCTACTTCTACTCCTAAATCTTTACCAACAACAAGAGGCACCGATAAAAGAGATGTGAAAACTGCTTCTGATGGGATACAAATAGCTGCACCAATTGTGTCTTTATCTCCTTTTGATTTTTTTCTAAATCTGAATATTCCTTTCTTCTTCGATAATAGTTTAGATTCCTTACTATCTTTTGATGCATCCCCTTTTGTTTCTAGTATCGCGGTTGCCATTGTTTCAGCAACACTGTTATCGTTAATAATATTCCCTAGAACTAATGCTTCTGCAGGAATTTCTTTCTTATTTAGCAAAATTCCTCGTTCCTGATCTAGCCTAACAGCTAGTACACTCTTGCTATTTAATGCCAACCCGATGGAGATACTATTGGATGAAAATATTGCCATGGTACTAGGATATAGAATATTTAACTTTAGTTCTACTCAAATCAAGTATAGGAATAATAATCTTAATATGAAGAAGAGAAGTCTGAATATGAGGTAGAGGAATCTGAATATGAGAAGGATGAGTCTGATGAAGAGGAGTCTGAATATGAGAAGGATGAGTCTGAGGAAGATGCAGAAGGCATTTCTGAAGAAGATGAAGAAGGTATTGCTGAAGAGGAGTCAGAGGAAGGTGGAGAAGAGGAAGGTATTGTTGAAGAGGAGTCAGAGGAAGGTGGAGAAGAGGAAGGTATTGTTGAAGAGGAGTCAGAGGAAGGTGGAGAAGAAGATGGCAATGGCTCAG
>Ga0209249_1003709_pt1 | contig 10670 bp, 7 predicted proteins | sample SaaInlV_200m_DNA_4_FD_184653 | JGI IMG/M metagenome (GOLD analysis project Ga0209249, IMG submission 184653) | Marine microbial communities from expanding oxygen minimum zones in the Saanich Inlet - SI037_S3LV_200m_DNA (SPAdes) (version 2) | ecosystem: Environmental > Aquatic > Marine >...
TAATTATTTTTCACTATCGCCCTCTTTTCTCTGACTGCCGGATGAAATTCCTCATTAACATCAGCACGGTGAAGCTTTCTAACCCTGGGTTCAATACCCAATACTTCAAAACCTTCCACATCCATCCAAACCGGTCCGATGGCCATCACTTCATTACCTGCAAAGAATGTACGGGCACTAATACCCTCTTCTTTGTCCACCGTAATGATAATTTTAACAGTACCAGAAGGAGATTCAAGCTCATACTTCTTCGCCTGCAAAGAGCTACCACTCAAAAGAAAAACAAAACAAAAAACTATCCAACGCATAAATATCTATTTTCAATTTAACAATAATGCCACACTCACCAGTCAGCGCACCCCATTTCATCATACACCAATTAAGCAATCAGCCCCGTTAATTCTTCTTAACCCAGATAAAATCAAGCCCTACCGGCTTCCCATCAATCGACTTCAGCTTCAGTACATGAATTCCTTCACTCAGTTCAATTGCTCCTGACTTAAGATTTCGGGATACATGCCTGTATTCTTTACTGAGGTTGGACTGCTCCTTCCCATTCAATTTCAATATCTCATCATTAAGACTTGCTTCAATAGTACCTGAACCAGGTTCTTTGGCTATTGTCAGGGCAATCATATAATTACCTGTTTCAGTTACCGGAATTCTAAGAGCAATTTCCTCCCCGGCTTTCCCGGGAGTCCAAACTGCCAATTTGCCGGCAGACCATAAATAGCTTTCCTTCATTTTCAATTGCGCATGTCCGGCCAGCAAATCTTCGATCTGATAGAAAATTGCATTCACAGCCCAACCATCCGGATCAGGCCACCAATTTTCAGGCATTTCCAACAATCTCACATCTTCGGTGGAAACAGGAATATGATCATCATGACATTCAGGGCTGGCATAAGTATAAATCATTCTGGCATAACTAAAACCTTCAACAACACGGTGACTGTACAACTCCATGTAGAAATCAAAGCTTTTCTCGAAAGGAATATTATCAATTATATGCCAGCGATAATTAGTAACAAATCCCCGGTTAGCTGGCCCGTCATTTCTGGGCTGACCGCAATAAGCATGTGTAAAAATTGCACTGGATGACCAGGCATAATTAAAGTAATCCTCCGATCCTGTACCTATAAATGCAGCTTTCAGATTATCATCGATGAAAATTTTCTCATCTCCCTCACCCCACCAGTTTCCGTATGATGAAGGAACAAAGGTAGGATTCATCAGGAAGGCTGCGGCCCCAACCATTCGTCCTTTCCCCCTGATCAGAAGGTATGGAATATCTTTAACTTCTGCTGGATTGGAAAGGAGCTCATGATCGGCCCTCCATCTTGCTCTGAAATGCATGCTCGTTCCGTCCAGCCATTTGTAATCATCAACTTTAATCTTCAATGTCACAGTCACTTCCTGCTCGCCCTTATTATGAATTAACACCTCAGCATGCTTTTTAAATGGCATAGTATAACGACAAACCATACGTCCGTCATGGAATACTGTAAATGGAAGAGATTCATAAGGATTGATTCCCGGAGATGCACCAAAAAAGTCTCCAATTGGTGATTGAATCTGTCCCCATGGTGCCTTGTCAAAACGTACTTCAAGAAGAGTTTGCTTCAGCGCTGCATCAACATCAACGGCCGTTACATGTGCTGCAAATCGGGTAATTGCCCCCTCCTGCTCGAAATTTGCAAGAGGTAGTTTTTCCCCCGGCATTAAACGAACTGAGAAATGGGAAGCTTTGGCAAGAGATCCGTCCAATTTTCCAGATGGATCGGCTAAAACATCAGCTATCTCAGTTAGTTTCTTATTATACTTTCGGATGTCTGATGACTGAAAAGTTCTGATTTTTGTACCGCTCTCATAGAATCTAAGCTGAACATGATAGAAGTGTAGTTTTGAAATATCACCAGTCCAAACAATTTTTAGAGATTTTGAAAATGGTATAGGATAATATCCAGCGGTATTCTGAGCATAAGTTTCTTTCCAGGTATCCTTTAGTTCCTCTCCAAGAATTGCCTCATAAGTATGCTGGAAGAACTTTTGAGCCGGCCCATTATACACAGGTTCTGAATTTCCATCCAGCCACATTGTAATTTCCCCAACAAACCTGGCTGTCCATAATCGTACTATTGCCCCCGGACCCTCAACATCACAAATCAGATATTCTCCAATATTATCAGCTCCAGGTTCTTTTATCACCTTCTCAAATCCAGGAATTGGCTCTCCTCCAAAACCGTCAGAATTTGAGAACCATCCTTCATAATCAGGATATTTACTTCGGTGATCATAAGATGAATATTGGATACTGGAAAAAGCAGGATCAGGATAATTTGCCAAAATTTCTAAATCAATCATCTCATCCAGCAAACTGCCGGTAGAAATGGTTTGCGCAGAAAGATCTGAACAAAGAACAAAAGATATGGTACATAGAACTGACAGAAGAACGTTTTTCATCACTTTATATTTAATTTTATTTATTTGATGGAGCTCGCACGACAAAAACAATCATCCGCATATGTGTTAAAAAATAATTTCTTTTGTCATGCTCGGTTCATCATAACTTAAATGTTTTTTTTGTCTCGCAAAACTGATAAAACATGTTTTTCATCAGAGTTATTATTAGTTTTATTTCTTTCTTTTGAATGCTTTAAAATACTCAATAATAATTTATAAAAGTAAAAATAACACTTAAAATCAAAACCATGAGAAAGAAGTCATTGTTGCATTTGCTATCGCTGGCTTGTCTATTCCTGTTTCTTGGAAATATCCAGATTCAGGCTCAGGAAGCCACAGAAAAGGAAGATGCAAAAACTCCGGTTTTTACTACTGTTAATCAGGTAAAAACCACCTCCGTTAAAAGTCAGGGCTCAACAGGAACCTGCTGGTGTTTTGCAACCACCTCAATGCTTGAAAGTGAACTCATCCGCTTAGGAAAAGGAGAAATCGGATTATCTGAGATGTTTGCTGTAAGAACAGTGTATGTCGATAAAGCTGAACAATATGTTCGATTCCACGGAAGCTGTAATTTTGCCCAGGGTGGTGCCCAGCATGATGTTCTTTTAGCCTGGTCAAAGTATGGTGCTGTACCACGGGAGGCCTATCCAGGACTCAATTATGGAAGTAAAACTCACAATCATGGTGAGATCCAGGCTGTTCTGGCCGGAGTGACACAGAGTGTAATAAAAAACAGAAATGGCAAACTGAGTACGGTATGGAAAAAAGGATTCTCTGGTATATTAGACGCCTATTTTGGTGATTATCCTACAAACTTCACTTACGAAGGCAAATCATATACCCCAAAAAGTTTTGCCAGAGAAATGGGTATTAATCCCGATGATTATATTGAGCTATCCTCATACACCCATCATCCTTTCTATGAAGAATTCGTTCTTGAAGTACCTGATAACTGGGCGCAACAATCTATGTACAATGTGCCAATTGATGAATTAATGGAAATTGTGGATTATTCTCTTGAACAAGGGATTTCTATTAGCTGGGCTGCCGATGTTTCAGGACTCAACTTTGCATCTGGTGTGGCATTAATCCCAGAAAAAGGAGAAAAAGCATCCAACCTGATGGCCAATGAGAAGGTAATTACCCAAAAAGACCGCCAGTACATGTATGATGGTTTTCAACTGACTGATGATCATGCCATGCACGTTATTGGAACAGCAAAAGATCAGAATGGCAAAAAATACTACATGGAAAAGAACTCCTGGGGACCAGGCGGAAAACATAATGGTTTCTCTTATATGTCTGAATCATTCATGAGAATGAGAACTATGTCAATCATGGTACATAAAGATGGTGTACCGAGTAATATTGCAAGAAAACTTGGTCTTAAATAATAGCAGATACAACCATGAAGAAAAATAATATTAAATATATCAGCCTGCTTATTGCAGTGATGTTGACCCTCCCCTTCTCTGGTAGCGCTCAGTTATTTCAGAAAAAGAAGAAAAAGGATGCTCCCAAAGAAGCCTATCAATTTACTATTGATGTTGAACTTGACAGAACTCCGGTAAAAAGCCAGGGCAGATCATCAACCTGCTGGTCATTCTCCGGAACTTCATTCCTGGAATCTGAACTCCAAAGAATTGGTAAAGAGCCGATTGAATTAAGTGTGATGTATACAGTAATGAATACCTACCGTGAAAAAGCTCATCTTTACTCACGTTGGCGTGGAAATCTTGAGTTTGGTCCGGGTGGAGCCTTCCATGATGTGATTCATGTCATAAAAAAATACGGGGCTGTACCGATGGAGGTGTACAAAGGGAATGAGATAAAAGAAGCAACAATAATGCATGGTGAAATGGATGCTGCATTAAAGGGCTTTATGGATGGTCTGTCTAAAAGCAGGGTACCCACATCTGCCTGGCAAAATGGATTTGAGAATCTGGTCACGGCCTATCTGGGTGAAATACCTGAAGAGTTCAGCTATAAAGGTCAGACTTATACACCGTCATCCTACGCAGTCAGTCTCGGTCTGAATATGGATGATTATGTTGAAATCAGCTCTTTCACTCACCATCCCTTCTATGACAGCTTTGTTCTTGAAGTACCTGACAATTGGTTACGTGACGAAGTGTACAATGTAATGCTGGATGAGTTAATAGAGATTATTGATTACTCAATCAACAATGGATATTCTGTCGCCTGGGCATCTGATCTGGGTAAAGGATTTAATATGGGATTAGGAGTGGCTGTTGTCCCTCCGGATAAATGGGATGGCAAAACATTCAAACCCGGGATGGAGCCGCTTGTGACACAAGAACGTCGGCAGCTTGAGTTCGACAATTACTCAACTACTGATGACCATGGGATGCACTTTGTTGGAATTGCAAAAGATCAGGAAGGAAATAAATATTATATCGAAAAGAACTCCTGGGGGGATGGGAATAAATACAAAGGATATTCCTATGTAAGCGAACAGTATACCCGACTAAAAACCACTAATATAATGGTGAATAAAAATGGTATTCCACCAGAACTAAGAGCTAAATTAGGTTTATAATAAAACCCAGGGCAATAATAAAAAAAGCTGTCAGGCCTTAAAGACCTGACAGCTTTTTTTATTTTCATTCAGCACTAAATTTATATACCGTAGTATAAGCATAAACCTCCCCTGGCTTCAAGACAGTATTTGGGAAGTCGGGTTGATTCGGTGAATCCGGAAAATGCTGTGTTTCAAGGCAGAAACCCCAGTGTTTGTTGTACTTCACTCCACCTTTCCCTGTAAGAATGCCGTCAAGGAAATTTCCAGAATAGAATTGCACACCTGGCTCTGAGGTCATTACCTCCATAATCCTGCCTGAGATTGGCTCTTTTACTCTGACTACTTTACGCAATTTGCCCACATCATCCGACAAAACATAATTATGATCATAACCACCATCAACCTGATCAATACGTTCTCCTATCTTATGGAAACTGTTAAAATCCATTGCTGAACCAGCGAGCTCTTTCAGTTCACCACTTGGAATTAAGGTTTCGTCTACTTCTGTGAAACGATCTGCATAAATTAACATCTCATGATCCAGAATATCGGTCCTGGCATTCCCGCTAAGATTGAAGTAGCCATGATGGGTAATATTAACCGGACAAGCCTTATCAATACTTCCTTTATAGTCTATCCTTAGCTCATTCAGCTTGCTTAAGATATAGGTAACCTGGATATTGAAATTTCCCGGATATCCTTCTTCTCCATCTTTACTTAAATAGCTCAGTATCACACCGGTGCCTTCCTCGTTTTCGAAACCTTTACTTTCCCAAACAACTTTATCAAATCCTTTGATCCCACCATGCAGATGGTTGGGGCCATTATTTACGGCAAGAGAATACTCCTCAGATCCAAGACTGAATTTCCCATTAGCTATCCGGTTTCCATACCGGCCAACAATAGCCCCCAGGTAACAACAATTACTTTTATATGGCTCTGTCCAATAATCAGAGGGATTGTCAAAGCCCAAAACAATATCTTCATGTTTGCCAGCTCTGTCAGCTGCTGTCAAATGTGTAACAATTGCTCCATAGTTGATAATCTTTACGAGCATACCATTGTCATTTTCCAGGGTATACTCGATCACTTCCTTTGAGTCAAACTGACCAACAATCTTTTCAGAAATCTTCATGCTTCCCTCATTTGAGCTTTGATTACCAGAATGGCATGACGCCAGTAACACAACTGATATTACAACAATAAGTATTGACCTAATTCTCAGTAAACCAAAGCAGTTTGTACTATTATCCTTCATATTAATCCCCCCTGTAACTTGTAAAAGGTTTAGGTAAACAATATTACAGCTTTTTTGAACAAGATAACTGCATCCAAACCGGTAAATTATTCTATTTTTACACGGTTTATTTCAAAGCAAAGTTACCTATGAATCTTTCAGACTTAAAGAACAATTTCATTCAACTATACGGAAACTCCGGGAAACCAATTGAGGTTTTCTTCTCGCCAGGCAGGGTAAATCTAATTGGTGAACACACTGATTACAATGGAGGATATGTTTTTCCATGCGCTCTCAGTTATGGTACATATTTGCTGGTCAGATTGAATGAAAGCCAATCGCTCAGTTTTACTACAAGCAATTTTGATTATCGTCTTGAGATTGAAATCTCCGATATAAAGGATGCTATTGACGGAGAGTGGGTAAATTACCCACTAGGTGTAATTTATGAGTTTATTAAGATGGGTAAAGAACTCAGGGGAATGGATCTACTATTCTCTGGAAATATCCCAAACCAAAGTGGACTCAGTTCTTCTGCTTCTATTGAATTGGTAACTGCTGTTGCCCTGAATGACATATTCGGATGGGGTATTGATCAGATTGATCTGGTGAAAACCGGACAGGCAGCAGAGAATAAATTTGTGGGTGTAAATTGTGGAATTATGGATCAGTTTGCCGTTGGTATGGGCAAAAAGAATCACGCCATGCATCTCCGGTGCGACACATTAGAATATTCTCTAGTTCCTGTAATACTTGATGGGTACAAATTAGTTATCGCAAATACTAAGAAAGAAAGAGGTCTTGCTGATTCGAAGTACAACGAGAGGGTAAAAGAATGTCAGGAGGCTGTAAGTGAGTTAAGTATTGGAACACCTATCGATTTTCTGGCGGAACTCAGCATGAGAGAGTTTGTTGAGTATAATCACCTTATTACAGATGAAACTGTGAAAAGACGGGCTCAACACGTAATATCTGAAAATGAAAGAGTATTGCAGGCTGTTGATGCTCTTAAAAAAAGTGATCTGTATCTTTTTGGGTCGCTGATGAATGCATCTCATGATTCCTTACGTGAAGATTATGAAGTAACTGGCTTTGAATTAGACACTATGGTGGATGAGTCGAGAAAAATTGAAGGAGTCATAGGTTCAAGAATGACAGGTGCTGGATTTGGGGGATGTACAGTCAGCCTCGTGAAAGAGGAGGCAGTTGAAGAAATGATTGAGAAGGTTGGGCCAGCCTATGAAGCGAAAACTGGCTTAAAAGCCGAGTTTTATGTTGCTGAAATTGGTGACGGAGCAAGAAAGATTGAATAATTTATTACGAAAAAATCAAAGCATATGAATAAAATTGCAGGCTTCTTTCTAATTGGATTATTATCGGTAATGACTATATCCTGTCAATCACAGAAAAAGGAATCAGAAGAAGAAGAAGAAGAAAATAAGTACGAACTGGGTAGTTTTGGTTATGATCTTGATTTTTTCAAAACTTATCAGAAATCACTTATTCTAAAAAAAGGTACATCAATGGTTTTATTGGCTCCAGGCTATCAGGGGCGGGTTATGACAAGTTCTGCTAAGGGAATGTCTGGCAAAAGTTTTGGATGGATAAACTACGATCTGATCAGCTCAGGTGAAAGTGCACCCCATTTTAATAATTACGGAGGTGAAGAACGGCTTTGGCTCGGACCTGAAGGAGGACAGTTTTCAGTTTTTTTTGCACCCGGAGTTTCTTACACTTTTGAAAACTGGCAAGTACCCGCACCTATTGACTCAGAAGCTTTTGAATTAAAAGAGCATAATGATACCATGGCTGTGTTTCAACGTGATTTTCAATTAGTCAATTACAGCAGTTTTACTTTCAGTATTCATGTTGACAGAATCGTCTCAATATTGGGTGCGCCAGAACTTGAATCATTGCTTGATATAGCTTTACCAGAAGAGATTGATTTTGTCGGATACCAATCTGTAAACACAATCACTAATACGGGAGAAATTGCGTGGTCAAAGAATACTGGATTAGTATCTATTTGGATGCTGGGGCAGTTAATTTCTTCTCCGACCAATACAGTAATTGTACCGTATAACGAGGGTGAAGAGCAAATCCTCGGGCCCGTAGTAAATGACAACTATTTCGGTAAAGTCCCATCCGAAAGGTTAACCTTCAAAGATGGCCTAATATTCTTTAAAGCTGATGGGAAACAACGAGGCAAAATTGGTCTAAGTCCATTGCGTTCAAAAAATTACTGCGGGAGTTATGATAGTGCTGAAAAGGTATTAACCGTATTGTTTTTTAATAAACCAAATCATCACGAAGGTTATGTGAACAGTATGTGGGAACTTCAGGAAGCTCCATTTGGGGGTGATGTGATAAATTCATACAATGATGGTCCACTGGAAGATGGCTCTCAACTGGGCCCCTTTTATGAATTGGAAGCATCTTCACCTGCAGCCTTGCTGAAACCCGGCCAATCATTAAGTCATACTAATTCAACCATACATTTTTCCGGAGATGATACAGAGCTCAACACATTGTTAGACGCACTTTTTGGAGTCTCGGTCGAGGAAGTTAAACAAGCGTTAGGGGAATAACCCGATGCACAGCTAATTTATTATGAAGAATGGATTTTCTAACTTAGATTACATTGTTTTCATTGCATACTGTTTATTGATTATTTTCATTGGACTCTATGTATCCAGAAATAAAAAAGGAGAGAAAAAAACTGCTAAGGATTACTTCCTTGCAAGCAAATCATTGCCATGGTGGGCTGTAGGAGCCTCACTCATCGCTGCGAATATTTCAGCTGAACAAGCCATCGGAATGTCTGGTAGTGGATTTGCAATTGGATTAGCCATTGCTTCTTATGAATGGATGGCAGCCATTGCCCTGATACTGGTCGGAATCTTTTTCCTGCCGGTATTTCTCAAAAAGGGAATTTATACCATGCCTCAATTTCTTCAGGAGCGCTTTGACAACCGTGTGAGAACAGCAATGGCAACATTCTGGTTATTGGTTTATGTGTTTATTAACCTTACCTCCGTTTTATGGCTTGGGGCTCTGGCGTTAGAAACTATCATGGGGATTCCTGTTTTCTGGGGAATTGTTGGTCTGGCAGTGTTTGCAGCTGTATATTCCATTTATGGCGGACTGAAAGCGGTTGCCTGGACGGATGTCATTCAGGTAATTTTCCTCATTGCCGGGGGTTTGATAACTACGATTCTTGCTCTTAAAGCAATTGGTGGAGGTGATGGTGTATTTGCCGGATTTACTGAACTGTTGGACAAAGTTCCTGAGAAATTCAATATGATCATAAAAAAAGGTGAGATGATGATTCCAGATGGTTCCGGAGGAACTAAAGATGCCTGGTTTGATCTGCCTGGACTAAGTGTGGTTATCGGTGGTTTATGGATTGCTAATATCTCTTACTGGGGGTTCAATCAATACATTATTCAACGGGGATTAGCTGCTAAATCTATTGCCGAAGCTCAAAAAGGAGTATTATTTGCCGGTTTTCTGAAGTTGTTAATCCCACTGATCGTAGTAATTCCTGGCATTGCAGCCTATCTTATCAGTCAGTCACCTGATGCATACGGACTTGAAAATGCCGATGTTATCAGCCGGTCAGACCAGGCATATCCATGGTTACTGCATAATTTCGTGCCGGCAGGTATCAAAGGTGTGGCTTTTGCTGCTCTTGTAGCAGCAATTGTATCATCGCTTGCATCTATGCTGAACTCCACATCTACAATCTTCACGATGGATATTTATAAGAACCTGATAGACAAGAATGTCAGTGACACAAAGATGGTAAGCATTGGTCGCCTTGCTAGTTTAAGCGCATTAATTATTGCAGTAGTAATGGCCAGGCCGCTTCTTGGTGGATTAGACCAGGCATTCCAATATATTCAGGAATTCACAGGATTCATTACCCCCGGTGTTTGTGCAATATTCCTGGCAGGTGTGTTCTGGAAAAGGGCAACCTCTAATGCAGCACTTTGGGGTGCTGGTTTAAGTATACCATTGTCTTTTGCTTTCATGATACTTCTGCCGGAGGTGCCATTTATGAATCGATGGGGTTATGTTTTCCTAATTCTGGCAGTGCTTATGATTGTGATTAGCCTGATTGAATCAAAAGAGGATCATCCAAAAGCTGTTCGTTTTGAGAAAGGTCTGTTTCATACTGAAACTGGTTTTAAAGTAGGTGCCTTCATATTATTGGCAATTGTAGCTGCTCTTTATATCGCATTCTGGTAGTAAAAAATACGGTTCCGACATTTAGGCTTGTCGTCCCTTTGTGGTATGGCCAGCGATTCCGCTTGAAAAATAGTGATTCTGTAATAGTCTGAGAATAAAGGAATCGGAAAATTTTGAAAATAATAATCTTCGCACTATTTTTACTAAAGACACCATACTTTAGGTTGTTTCGCTAAC
>Ga0209249_1003710_pt1 | contig 10666 bp, 9 predicted proteins | sample SaaInlV_200m_DNA_4_FD_184653 | JGI IMG/M metagenome (GOLD analysis project Ga0209249, IMG submission 184653) | Marine microbial communities from expanding oxygen minimum zones in the Saanich Inlet - SI037_S3LV_200m_DNA (SPAdes) (version 2) | ecosystem: Environmental > Aquatic > Marine >...
CGACGAGCAGCTGGCTCAGCTGTTCAATCCGGATCCGCTGCTGCACGAATCCGCCGGTAAAGATATCAGTGCCGGCGACCCGACCGTTTTCTCACAATACGCGGAGAAATTGCCGCGCGCCATCCGGAGCGATTTGCTGGAATTGCTCTCTATGCCCGAGAGAAAGAGTATTTTTGAGAAGGTTCTACTGCTCAAGAAGACCGGAGTCTTGAAAGGGGTAGCGGAGGTTCGCCTGGCCCTGTTAGCCGATTATTGTGAGGTTGGACAGTTTCCGGCAGGCAGCGCGATTCTGGAAGAGGGGAAGCAGATCGACAGGGCCTATCTGCTGGTCGATGGGTCAGTGGAGGTCCGCGGTGAGAGGGGGGCGCTTGAGCAGGATGAACCGGGTCTTCTGGACGCGCTGGTGTGGACGCCGGAGGGGGTAAGTGAGGGAGCGGTCATCGCCGCTCGCGACACGACGGTGATCAGCGTGAATCGAGATGTGCTGGCCGGTTTTTTGGCCGAGCATGCCGAAGCGGCGAGAGGACTGGCAGAAGAGATCAGCCGTTAAAAAGGCTCGAAAGATAGCGGGAAAGGGAGGGGGCTCCAACAGGGAGCCGCCTCTCTTTCTGTAAACAGGAGGTAAGTACTTTGGGTGGATTCCAGTTTTTCGGCCATCTGACCTATGCGCTGATCGCCCTCTCTTTTCTGGTGAAGGACATACTGTGGCTGCGCGTGTTTTCGGTCGTCGCTTCAGCCTCCAGCATGGTCTTCAGCTACTTCGCTCCGGCCACGCCGATGTGGCTGGTGATCGGTTGGAACGGGGTCTTTATCGCCATCAACGCCGTGCGCATAGCCATCCTCATCAGAGAGCGGATGAGGATATCCTTTTCCGAAGATGAGCAGGAGTTGTACGAGACGATATTCAGCAATATGGGAGCGGTCGAGTACATGAAACTGATCCGCATCGCCGAGTGGAAAAACGAGGGGAAAGGGGAGATCCTGGCCACCGAAGGGATGCATCTCGACTCGTTGATTTTGATCTACAGCGGGTCCGCCGAGGTGAAGTCAGGGGAGAAGCACCTGGCTTTGCTCGGAGATGGAGCATTTATCGGTGAGATGAGTTTCACCACCGACCAGCCAGCTTCGGCGACGGTGGCCACGTGTGAACCGACGCGCCTGATCGTCTGGCCCAAGGAGGAACTGCGGCGTCTGCTGCAACGGAATCCGAGCATGCGCAGCGATCTGCAGGCGGTGCTGGGAACGGAGATGGCCAAAAAGCTGCAGCGGCGATAGCATTGAGTTAGTTCAAACGTATATTTCGCCTATTCTCGCAAGCTATTTCGCCACAAACTCCACTGAGATTATATTTGCGCCAACGCCCGGGCTGCGTCGGCCTGGTCGAGGCAGAAACGGGATATTTCCCCCATGTGGGTGAGGAGTTCGGGCACGGTGGTCTTATAGGCATTGCGGGCTCGGTCTTCAATGCGGTTTTCGACAATGCCGTTGGCGATGCCCGTATAGCACAGGGCGTAGATTGTGCCGAGTGCGGCTTTAAAGGTGTAACTAACCACCGCCGGATCCCCCTGCCAACCGGCGGCACGCAACCCCTCGATATATCGGGTCAAAACCGTCTCCACCAGGGCGGGAGCCCGATCCATCCGTCCGATAAAAAACCAGTGCATACTGCTGCCGACCATACGGGCGATTTCCTCGCCGAGGGGTGCTATACCTGTGTCAAACCAGTCGATGGCTACGGTCGTTCCCTGGTAGTCGAACAGATTGCGGCCGCTGGGGTCGCCATGGTAAAGGGTGAGGGGAGACAGGGCGTGGGCGTGAGCGATGAGTTGGGTGCAGGCATCGGTGAGGTCGTAGAGCCTTTGCTGGATCGGTCGGGGATAGACGGCGAGGACTTCGGGGTGGTCCTGGTGTTTCTTAAGTCCCTGAATTGCGCTTGGGCAGAATTCTTTAACGTAATCCGACCACTGGTCGCGGCCCAACCAGTGATCCTGCGGCGGTCTGCCGGCGTAGTGAGCGTTGAATTGTCCCAGGTGGAAAGCGGCCAGCCCATAGCGAGTAAGCGGCCAATCTTCGGCCCAATTGTCGCCTACGTCCTCGAGCCAGAGTGCTATTTCGGCCGGCGACTGCTGGCGTGCATCGATGAATCGGGGAGGACGCAGGCCGGCAGATAGATCGTCCAGGAGACCGCTCTGACCCAGGAGAATTTCGCGCTGCCAGTTGGGGTCGTCCAGGGCGTATTTGTGGTTAAATCGGCCGATATTGGTGCAGTATTTGAGGATCAGGGACCAGGTGAACTGCGCCCCCCGATCGCTTCCCGACCCTTTCGCGCGATAGACCAGTGCGCCGCTCTTGCCCGTGCTGATAGGCGTCAATGCCCAGGTGTCGGCAGTTGCTGTCGCGCTTTGTCGCTCGAGGCGGACAAGGCGCGTGATTTCGGTGCGGTCCAGGTTGTTGACGTATTCCATGGTCGTCGGCTGAGTTCGGGTTGCGACTAGAGTAGCCAGACCACCGCACAATGTCAAACCGCTCGAGTCAGATGCAGCCATCCCCTTAGATACTGTGTTCTGTGCGTGCGATCAAATCGTCCTGTACGCGTTTTGACAGCGTCGAAAAATACGCGCTGTATCCCACGACCCGCACCGACAGCGTGCGAAATTCCTCGGGGCTCTGCTGTGCCTCTCTCAACATCGCGCCGTCGATAATGTTGAGCTGCAAGTGCTGTCCACCGAGCTTAAAATAAGTCTTCAGCAAATCTGCAAGGGAGACCAAACCCGACTCGCCCCCTACCGAAGAGGGATGTAGTTTCAGATTGCTCCCTCCGCCAGGCGTGCGGTCAAATGGCAGCTTCGCCATGGATTTCAAGCATGCAGTGGCCCCCTTAAAGTCCATGCCATAACTCGGCGACTGGTTCTCACTGATGCTCTCCCCGCGCTTGCGGCCATCTGGGGTCGCGCCCAGTTCGGCACCCAGGCCCCGATTGTTGTGATAGGAATAAATCTCGGGCCAAAACCGAATGGAATGCGGCATTTCATTGCAGCGAACGACTTCATCGCAGAACATATCGGCAATCTGTGTCGCCAGCGCATCCATGCCATCGTCGTCGTTGCCGTATTTGGGACACCGATTGCGCAGCCGCTGGCGCAGAGGCTCAGCTCCTTCAAAATCGGCATTCAGAATATCTCGCAGTTCATCCAGCGTCAGATCACCTTCATCAAATATCACGGTCTGAATCGCGGCCAGCGAATCGGCCGCGGTCGCCATGCCCGATCCGTGCTGTGACTTGTGCCAGTATTTCGTCCCGCCCAGTCGCCATTCGCGCCCGTTTTCAATACAGTCTTCCAGAAAAATCGACTCCAGGGTAAAGCTATACCGATCGTCCACTTCGGAAAGCGGGGGGTTCATCTCCCGCTCGCTCTCCATTGCGTGCCGAATTTGAAGCCTGAGCACCTGCATCAGTTCATTCATCGACCCGAACCCATCGGCATCCCCGGTCTGCGGCCCGACCTGCTCTCCCTTAACCGGATCGAAACCATTATTCATCGCCAGCTCGATAAATTTGGGCAGACTGTGCCAGCGCTCCATGAGTGATCCCTCTTTGCCCGGCACATTGGCATTACAACAGCCGTAATGACCGTAGTTGCGCGCATCTTCCAGATCGACACCCACGCTCAGAAACGCGGGAATCTCCACGCCGTCGTTATAAAACCCGATCGATCCCCCCGCACGCGCAAGCCGACAGGCCTCCAACCAGAACTCCTCATCTATCCCCTCAAAATACCGCACCTTGATCGTCGGCTGTTTCAGCAGCAGATAGCCCGCTTGCAAACAGATAAACGACATCGGATTGGTCGCGTCTCTTCCGTCCATCGTTTGTCCGCCCAGCACCACATACTGCACGCTGTCCTGACATAAGCTGCGCTTCCGGGCATTGTTCTGATCGGCAAACCCGATGATTTCGCTGCATTTGATATAAAAACATTCGATCAGTTCCAACGCCTCGTCCGGACCGATTCGCCCGGCGGCCAAATCCCGTTCATAAAAAGGATACAGGTACTGATCCATTCGCCCCGGCGTGAAATCGCGCGCGCCAACCACGGTGTGCAAAACAAAATCGACCAGCCACACCGACTGCACCGCTTCGTGAAGCGTGCGCGCCGGGTGTTCGGGCACCCGGCGGCAGATCTCGGCGATCTGCATCCATTCCAGCGCGCGTTTTTTGGACGGTGCTTCCCGAGCCAGAGAAACGGCCGCATCGGCATGCCGCTCTGCAAAATGCGCAATCGCATCGCAACACAGCAGCGTGCCCTGCAGAAAATCTCGTTTTGACAGACTCACGCCGTCTCGATCCGTCAGTCGATCCAGATGGGCCTGCGCGCGTTGCCGAATGCCGGTGACCCCCTCGTTCAACAGCCGTTCCCACGAAAGTGTCAAATGCCCCGAGGTCCAGAACCAGGGAGTATGGAAATAATCGTTTCTGTTTTCCAGAAACCAGCGTTCCTGTTCGGCATCGGGTATCACTTCGGGCTCGCGCCCGACAATCAGATCGTCTTCGTCGATCACCACGTCGATCCGAGACAACATGGCCTGAAGGGTGCGACCGAACTTGATTCCTGCCGTTTCATCGCGATAAGCATCCGAACACTCTTTCAGGATCTCCATCCGCGACAGGAAAATCGCGCGGTCGTCCATAGCAAACAACTTGGCTTGCAAACGTTGCGTGCGACTCATAACAGGGCCTCCTCGATTGAACAACCTATCCCCCGGTCAAACCGTTGAGCGAATTCAATTCTGATCTGCCCCCCAAATCTCGAATTGCCGCATCCACCACACCCTGAGCCCGCAGCGGCGCCACCACATCTCGGACCAGATCGGGCACATAAGCCACCAGCACCGCCGCCTCTCCCTTCGGAACGATTGCTACACTTCCCAGGTCGGCGGGCAGCAGGCAACTCCAGCCGGAATCCAGCCGCTCGGAACCACCGGCAGAGTTTACATTCACCTTCCCTTCGATTGCCGTGATGAAACGGAATCGCTCTCCGTCCATCTCCAGCCCGTAGGCCTCTTTCAGATCCAGACGCTCTACGGCGAAATAGTCGCAGACGATGAGCCAGGTTCGCCGATTGGCGCCCAGTTCGATCGATACCGGCCGCGTCCGGCAGTCGAACCCATCCTCGAAGTGCACCGCCGCCACCGCGCTTTCCGCCCATGCGTCTACATCTCCAGTATCCTTGCGCTGACGCAACCCGATATTGATGTCCGAATTCTGCATGATTTCGTAGAACAGCAGCCCCCCGGCCGAATAGTGGATGGTCCCGGCGTGCAGCAGAAAGCTGTCCCCGACGCCCGCTTCGTACGCTGCCATACATTCCCGGCTCCGATCCTCCACCAGGGCTTGCCGGAACGCATCCGGACCGATCCCCGGCTTGTGGCCGCAGAGGATCGTCGCTTCCGGTCTGGCCCGCAACATGTACCACGCTTCGGTCTTGCCGGAAAAATCGTCCAGCCCCCGTTCGGCCACCAGTTCATCGCTGGGATGCATGTGCTCGCCCAGAACGTTAGAGGCATCCAGCAGTTTGATCAGCAGCGGAAACTGCATCCCGAACCGCTCCACGATGGCCCGCCCCATCAGTGCCGTTCCGCATTCGTCGATCGCCTGCCTCAGGCTCTTCCCCTGCATCCATCCGTTGACGATCTGACTCGATTCCCCCGGCCGGTCGCACACTTCCCATGTCTCGCCGACCCGGTGATCCTCGGGCAGATCTATCTTCTCGAACTCCCGCACTATCCATCTATCTCCAAAACCATAATTTCGAAGAATCTCTTTGAAGCGCAGCGGGTACATTCCCCGTTCTACCCCATTCATATTACAATCCTTTCCAGTTTCAGATTGCGGAGGATGAACCCGCCACCCTTGCCGCGAACCACGCTGTCAACTTTCATTACTATCGTGTAACGGCCCGGTGCATCGAGGCGTACAGCGCCGATCTCACTCGTAATGCACATCCAGTATGCGTTGCCACGAATGGGCTGGCGCGCATCCTCCCGAATCACAGCAGGTAGGGTTTCGTCATTCACACTGATGAAAATTTCATGCCTCTCGAGGGTGATGCTGCTGTCCGGTTGCTGCACGGTGCCGGGATAGATGTCCGCGTCCCATCTATTTTGAGCGCGAGGGCGTGGTGCGGTTCATAATCCACTCTGCAGCGCTCGGGATCCGTTTCCCGTTCCACTCGCCGGCCGGGATGGCGTAAAGGCCCCAGTGGATGAACATGCCGAACCGGGCGTCTCGCCACCAGGTTATATCGGGGTGCTGTGCTGTGCTTGTCAAAACTGTCCGTTTCCTTCCTGTTGTCCCTTACCTGGCACTCCAAGCATTCGAGCAATTTCACTGAGATTTATGGCGAGGAGTTTCCGGTAGTTCGGGAAAAATTTGTTGAGACGATAAGAGGCACAATGTCGATGCCCAATATAAAATGAAAATTGAGCAGAGGAAATGGGATATGGAGGAACTGTTCGACCTGGAAAAACAGACCCAGACAGGTGGCCTGGCGGCTTTCGGTGTTGTTCGGCGATTCCAAGGACATGGCGGTGGGGTACGCCTACTCACAGCACCGTGGAATGTCCTCCTGGGATGGCTGGTTGCGATAGCCGATCGAGTTGGACTGCCGCTCGGTCGGCTTATAGGTTGTGGTCGAGTGTCTTCAAAGAATACTTGATAGATGCACATATGTACAGTAAATTGATGGATGCCCAATCCCCATCTGCACATCGAAGAAATCGGCGCCAAATCCATCCTCGTCGCCCAGGATGGCCCACCGCCGACCGAATATACGCTCAATCCCTATAACGGCTGCGGAATGGGCTGCGCCGACTAAAGTCTGGTGGAGGTAGGGCTGTGAACGGAACTCGCTCGATAGTGAGCAGTGTGTATTGCATATATGTTGAATAATAAACTCCCAATGCTTATAACCGGATTGCCGGGTGTACACGGATATAACTGCTTCCACTATTTTCGTAAACGGCTCGGGGATCGAGTAATCGGCATCAAGCCAGCTCACACTGAAGAGCTGAAATATCCCGGGGTCTATGGGATCAGCGCCGAGCATACAGAAGCACTCAAGCACCTATTTAGCACCTACAAATTCAAAACCGTGATTGACGCTTCGGGATGCTGCGCGCTGAATTCTTGCGAATACAATCCTCAATTGGCGGCACTGATCAACTGCGAATTTGGCACATCTATCAGTGTCCAGGCCTGCAAATACAACGCGCAGCTTATTCGCTTTTCCACGGACATGGTTTTTGATGGGGCAGGGGCGGGGCATTATAAGGAAGAGGATCGCATCTGCCCAATTACTGTCTACGGCAAAACCATGGCAGGCCGAGGCGGCCATTTTGAACGAATACGTCCACACGGCCATCTTCAGGATACCTTTGCCTATGGGGCCTTCGCTAAACGGGCATGCCGGTGCGGTGGACTGGATCGAGCATAGGTTTAGCCGAGGAAACCCCGCTACGCTGTACTATGATGAAGTAAGAAGTAACGTGTACATACAGGATGTGATCGCGGTAGTGGAAAAATTTATCGCAGATTTTCAGCCGGGAATTTTCCATCTGGGAGGGCCACTGCCGCTGACCTTGTATGAAATTGGTCAGATAGTCAATAAATTGGGCCATTACGATGTAGCTCTGCTCAAGGGCTCTTTGCGCAAAGAAGCCAAACCCATACCGCCAAGAGTCGGCAATTTGACGATGGACTCTTCTAAAATTCTGAAGCTGTTGCCGCCTACTATGATCAAACCCTGGCCGCTGGATGAGCAGCATCTGCCCACGAGCAAAGACTGGCATGTTCACAGAGAAAAACGTTTCTCGGCTGGTGCTCTCAAAGCCGCATTGTATGGCTATGATAATGCTGAGAACCCGAGAAGTCCGCTGAACTGGTATGGTAATCCGGATTATTTTGCGGTATAGAGATTAGCGCCGACATGCATATCTGGACCAGGCCTTGAACAAGGCACATATGACCAGCAGCTAGGGCTTACCCAACCACGGCATTATTTTCAAACCCAAAGTAGCTCTCTTCATAGGCAAGCCTTATTAATGGCGGATCTGCCCCAATTGATTCAAAAGGCCTGGCAGCAGCGCGCTCTTCTACATGCTGCTGCCGGCCAGAACACCTATCGTATTTTCCACGGTTTCAGTGAAGGTCTTCCCGGCCTCAATATAGACCGTTACGCTACGACCGCACTTATCAGCCACCCTGCTGCACTCCACGATGACCTCACCATCATCACCGCGACGCTGCTAAACTGCCACTCCTTTGACCTCATTGTATCTCGCCCCCAAAAACAGCCAGCCAAAGTTCTACGCGGTACAGCACCAACCATTCCGTTAGAAGTTCTCGATAACCACATCAAGTTCCAGATCGAACCCTTAGCTGCCAATCCCGGTCTCTACCTCGATGCCCGTCCGGTCCGCACCTGGTTAAAACAACACAGCGAAAACCGCCGCATCCTCAACCTTTTCGCCCATACCGGAAGTCTCGGCCTTGCCGCTTCTATGGGCCAAGCGCGTTCCGTTATCCACGTCGATACCCAGAAACGCAGTCTGCGCCGTATTCGCAACAACTACCAGCTCAATAACCTGCGTATAGATGACCGAGACCTGGTCCGCAAAAATGTCTTCACCTACCTGCGCCAGACATCCGCACGGTTCGACGGCATCATCCTCGATCCACCACCTCGCCTGCCTCGTCTCAGCCGGCAAACGACCAAAGACCAGAACTTTCAGTCGTTAATCCCCGCTGTCCTGGAAAACCTCGCTCCAGGAGGTTGGTTACTCTGCTTCTTCCATCGCAATGCGCCCAAATACCTCAGTACCTCCGCCGATATACAAAAGCTAACTTCCCACCCTCTAACTGCACTCTGGACAGGTACCAGCGGGGATGATTTCCCAGAAACCAACCCACAGGCCAAGCTTCGTTTCACCGTTTATCAAATTGAGGTTGGCTCCCTGTTAGGTTAGCGAAAAGGCTCTGAAGATGCCTTAACCTGAGTTGAGGCGAGTGCAGGAATTGGCGGCGGGCTCCTAGCTCACAGGAGAATTACTGCGGCGCCACGTTTCCCGCAAAGGGTCCGTACATGCCCTTCCCCCACTCGATCCGACCTGTTTCCACATTGGCGATAACTCTGGGATCGGCCGGCGCTGATGCGATCTCTTCACCATCCTGCGCGATCGCAATCCGGTCGCCATCGGCGACGAACTTGAGTGTGGTTTCCTCCTCTTTCCAGGCCACGGGTCCCGCAGCGCATCCCGGCTTGCGCATCCGGTGCACGGTCCGATACTCGTTCCAGATCTCATCGTCGTGCAGAAATTCCATTCTCATATCCCGTCCCGAACACCCCTTCGCACTTGTCGAGATGAAGAGCGAATCACCCATCGGAATCAGGCCCGTCGTTCGATTGCCCCAGTTGTTCCAAACAATCTCCTCTCCGTGCATCTCGTTGTAGTTGACGATCCGATCTTCCCAAGGGTGGTCCATCTCGTCCGTGACTGCGGGATGCTCGAACATCCTGCGGACGAAGTGCCATTCGCCACCGTGGTGATCGTATCGCCATAACTCGGCCCACGGCCAGATTCCCACGTATATATCTCCTCCGAAAAGGCAGGCTGTCTGAGCTTCGCGTGCGGCGGTCGAAACACCGGGCATCACCGGTGGCCAATCTTCCAGGTGACGCAGCCCCGTCCTTTTTTTTGCGTACTCCAGGAGATTGCCGGTCGGATAGTGACCGATCAGCATGCGCTCGTACCAGTTCAGCATCGAATAGAGCTGGTGACTGATGCCCTTCTGGGACTGGCGAATGATCCTCCACGCCGATCCGTCGAAGGCATAGACGCCTCCAACGTTGGAGGACTGGATGATCTCGCCACCCAGTTGTCCGGCGGAGAAAGAGGTTTCGTCCGCATAGCGAAGATCCAGTGTGATCGCCCTGTCCAGATCGAGAGGACCATCCTCCGATTTCCAGGGAACCGCATGAAGCTTGCTCCATTCGGGATCGTTGTTCTGATAGAAGACGAGGTGGCCGTGGGAGTAGTAGAAATGATGGTAATAACCCTCGTCGGGTTTTGTCAGGATCTGCGCACCGTCATACCACGCCTCGCCGCCCCTGAACTGGAGCAGCTTTCCGGCGAGACGCATCATTCCTTCGCCGCTCGTCATCTCCTCGACACCAAACCTTTCATCGACTACCCAGGTCCTGGATCCGGGGTCGTACCATCGCGCGGTGCGATCCCGATGGTGACTGAATTGGTAGACTCTGCCGTCGAGGTCGAACAGATAGTTGCCACCGTCGTCGGATGGGAGCGGGAGCTTTTCGTAAGTCACCTCTCCATCATCGTGGCAAACGAAAAACTGCAGCGTCCATCGATCCATGCGGAAGTGCGTGTTGAAAAGCCCCATGAACCCCGCGCCGAACAGCACCCGGTCGTCGCTGTCTCGGGCTTCAAACACAGTCCCCATGTTCTGCCCGAGATCTTCTCCGAAGTTCACCTTAGTAGTGATCTGCATGCCTATCCTCGTACTTATCTAGTGGTCTGTCACATTAGTTTGCAGACGTTGGAATAATGACGCTCCATCTTGATGCGTGCATCCGTGCTGGCAAAGGTC
>Ga0209249_1003715_pt1 | contig 10654 bp, 4 predicted proteins | sample SaaInlV_200m_DNA_4_FD_184653 | JGI IMG/M metagenome (GOLD analysis project Ga0209249, IMG submission 184653) | Marine microbial communities from expanding oxygen minimum zones in the Saanich Inlet - SI037_S3LV_200m_DNA (SPAdes) (version 2) | ecosystem: Environmental > Aquatic > Marine >...
ATGTGAAGGACCCTCAGGTATCTGACCTTGTCCCTGGGCAAGAGGGGATCACCTTCGAACACACTGGCGCTGTACATCACTCCGTCTTCGAGCGGCGGCTGGTCCGCCCCGATCGGAGGCCATGCCACCTGGTTGGGGATGACCGGGGGCCGAGGGCGGGGGGTGAGCGGCACGGCGTGCCAGACATTGTGCTGCCCGGTGTAGATCAGTTCGCGGTTTCCGGAGAGGTCCATGAGGTACAGGCTGAATCTCTTCGTGTTCGGGTGCAGGATTGAGACAAGGAAGTCCTCGGGCCCGATGGGGTAGGGCGTCTTGTACGCCGGGTACGGCGCCGGGCAGTACGCGTTCGTCTCCGCCCTCTCGGCGGGTCCGTTGCCAACTTCCGGCCAGCGGATTTCCGCAGTCACTTTGGTGATGCCGTGTGGGTAGTTCATACCTTTGGCCGGGTCGATGATGCCGATCGAGCCTTCGAACCACATATGGTGCCCGACACCGGTGAACATGATCCGGTTGCTCCCCGGGATCGGGCGCGGCTCCACGAGCATGTCCGGCCAGACGCTCTGATTCCCCCAGAAAGCGGCCACGCCGGTGCCGTCCGGGTTCATCGTCCAGAGGGACTGCACACGCTGCTGTTCTTTGTCGGTATACTCCCAACGCGTGTACATGATCCGGCCGTCGGGCAGCAGCGTCGGCAGGTAGTCCGGCTCGCTGTTGCGGGAGATCACGTAAATGTTCTTCCCGTTCGAGTCGCACCGGGCGAGCACGGGAGAGTGGTGAGTCGGGCCGCAGCGCACATACGTGTGGGCCCGTGTCGTGGTGAACAGCAGTTTTCCGTCGGGTAGGAAGATGGGGTCCAGATCGTCGTAGTCCCCAAAGGTCAGCTGTCTGAACCCGGTGCCGTCCACGTTGACTTCGTGAAGGTGAAACGACGTGTCGCCTTCCGGCATCAGGCAGAACACGATCTTACTCGCGTCGAACGACACGTCCGGCCGCCACAGGAACCCCGCGTTGTCTTCCGGCACGAGTGACCGCACACGACTGTCGGGGCTCAACCCTTCCAGGACCAGCAGCTTGCCTTTGCCGCTGCCGGCTCGGTAGCCGTGACGGTGCCCCGACTCGTGCCGGTCTTGGGGATAGGGGTTGTCAACCAGCAGGACTCCCGAGAAGTCAACAGCGGGGTTCTTGAGGAAGATAGCGCGCTTGACGCGCCGAACGGCAAGGTAGAGTTCCGATACATCCAATCCGCCCGTCTTGCTTCGCGCTTCCAGTTCCACCAGTTCTCTCAGCTCAGCGCTCAGGCTAGGTTTCGGAGCCTGTTGCGACAGCCGAGTCGCCAGTTCACGCGCCCAGGTGATCTCCTGCAGCGCGCGCGCCACCGTCGGCTTGTTTCCCGCCTGCAACAGCCAGTCTCTCTCCAGGGGGGTACATCGGGCGAGCAGTTGCGCCAGCTCCTTTTGCTCCCTGAGGAAGGCCTCCCGGGCCCGTCTGACAGCCAGGACGCGCTGCTGGAGCGCAGCTTCGGCCTCCGCCGCCGAACCGAACACCTGCAGATTGTCGATCGCGCCGTAGAAGCGCGTCCCCGACGTGAAGACCGGGAAGATACGCAGTCGAAGCGGCCCGGAACCATCGCCGGTATAGGAGAAAGCGTGGCTGGCGAACACCGTCTCGCCTGCCCATTTGCCGGGCTTGACCGCATTGCTCGCCAGGACCGTCCCGTCGGGCCGGATCAGTTCCACCGCAAGTTGGTCGTCTGCGGCCGTCGTTTGGGAGAGGGCCTCATACACCGCCGGACTTGTGTCGAAGGTGACGAAGTAGATATGGTCTCTATCGTTGGCCGCGACCCCCTTGTTCAGGGTGAAAACGTTCTGTCCGGCAGTTTGGGCAATCACCATCAGCGCCCAGTCACCCGGGGCGCGTTCCACGAAGTGCGACGGCATGCCCGCGCCCTGCCGGGTCCAGCCTGGCATCACTGCGCCGGTGACCGTGATCGGCAGCCCGCTTTGCGCCTGGCTGTCCCGTCTTCCTGTTGCGACCTCGGTGTTGAAATTCTCTGTGAACAGCGGAGTGGCATGGGCGGCGCACAAGAGAAGGGCTGAGGCCCAGGTGTAGACTGTTGCCGTGCTCATCGGTCTACCTGCCGATAGTCGCGTGAGGGGGTTGATCGGATGCTTCACACTGTCGACTATAGTGGAAGAGGGCAACGAACGGTAATGGTGGCGCTCGCAGGAATGACTGTGTTCTTCTGCAGAAGCTGGCAGCGGGCCGCTATGCTGAGACCGCCGTCGGCAGCCAGCGGGGGACGGCGATCGGGTACGGGCAGTTCACTTCCCACGGAAATGCACGGAAGTGCTTGGAACTACCTGGAGGTCATCCACTCAGCCCGGGTGCCGCTCCGGGACCACTCTTCCCAGCCCGGCCTGTAGTAGGAGATCGCCTGTTTGATCTGCTCGGCCGACAGAGCCCCGACGTGAACGAACAGCGTGTGCCCCTGTGGTGAATAGAGGCGATGCTCCGGAACGGCTTTGAACCACAGCTCAGCAGCCAGGACACGTTCCGCGTCAAGCCCGAACCGACCGGCCCAGCTTCCTGCTGTGTCCACCGTCGCGTGGTCATTGTAAGCCTCGCTCTTAGCCGTCATGATGGTGAGAAATACGACATCGTCGGCCGTGTCCTGCTCGGCCTTCTGCGTCTCCGGAGTCTGCCAGCTGCACGCCTTGCACCATGGGGCAGCGTACTCGGCCCAGATGAAGTCGCCATCGAAGTCCGCCATGGCGACCGGCTCTCCCAGAGCATTGAGCCGTGGACTCTTGCTCCGTACGGAGGAGTAGGACGTATCGTTCATGTTCCCAACGATATCCTCGAGTCCCCTCATCTCACCCCAGGACCGCTTTACCGGGCCTGGATCGCTGCAACCGTGCAGCGCGAGTACCAAACACAGGACGCCCATCAAGCAAATACTCCGCTTCATGAAGATCTCCCTTGGCCGCGCCTGGTTGTGTCAAGTAGTCGCCGGAACATGTTCGGTAGTGAACTCATTTCTATCACGTTACAACGTTGCGCGCATTCTCCCCCCTTGGACCTCTCAACGGCGCTGGCAGTTTGAACCGCGGAGTCACGAAGGCACGGAGGACTAGAGGCAGAGGAGGTCTGCGGATTTCACGCCGGCTTATCAGCCGTCGCGAACTCCGCAGACGTCTTCTTCTTGGAGATCGGTCAGAGTTCACAGCACCAACCTCCGGATGCCCTGCTTTAGTACGGGAACGTTGAAGTTCACAAGCAACCCCACGCGACTCTCAGTCATAGACGTTCATAGAGTCCCGCCCCCCAGTGGCGGTGGACCTCGATTGCCCCTCCAATGATCTGCTCGGTGAGGGCTTCGTTGATCAACTTTCCCATGCTCTGCGTCCCTCCAAATAGAACGTCGTGAGAGCCCAGTTCATACGGTAGTATGGACCGGGATCTCACGACCTCTCTTCTTTCTTCCTCCGTGCCTTCGTGTCTCCGTGGTGTCACAAACACTCACTGCCTGCGGCAGCGGCGTCCACTCCCTGGCGAACCTGGCGACCAAGAAGGACTCGATTCTGTCAGTCCAGGCTGGAGTCCTGGTCATTGCCGGTTGCCTTGCGATATTCGTCGAAGGTCACACCCTCCTTGGCAACCCCCAGCCAGCGAAAGAGCTTGGCGTCGCGCGGAACGGGACATGTCTGGATGTAGGCATTGTGGTTGATGCGGACTTCGGCCAGGCGAGGGTTGAAGAACCAGATCTGAGCATCGCGCGCGTTGTTGAAAATGTTGTGCTCGTAGCGGATGCCCGTGATCTTGCACGCCAACTTGTAGGCCAACAGGTGACAGCCGTTCTTATTGGGGCGCTGAACATGCCCCCATCCGTAGCCCGAATCTATGCACTCATTGCCTGTGAAAGACAACCCGTCGACGTGCATCTCGGGATTGCTGAACCAGATCTCATACGCCTGCTCGCACCGGAAGATCTTGTTGTTGCGCCAGACCATGTTCCTGACCGAACCGTCGCCGCGGCCCTGGTTGGTCATGGCGGTGTCGTAGATGTTCTCAAAGTAGTTGTCCTCGACGGTCATATTCTCGCAGCCATCCCAGAATTCCACCCCGTTGCCGTAACGAGTCGGCCTGTCATTGCGGGTGTAGAGGTGGCTGCCGCCGATCCAGACAAGGTCACAGTTGCGGATGGTTCCGTGCCGGCAGCCGTTGCCATTGGCACCATGCGCACCGGTGTACGCTATAGTCAGTCCATCAACAATGGCGTGGGCCGTCTTGCCGAAGCGCACGATCACCCGTTTCATGGCAGCCTCTATCTGCGAATAGACGTCGACGGGGTGCTGCTCGGAGTAGACGTACAGCCGCCTGTCCGACGGATCGTGAAAGAAGTCTCCCTGGCGTTTCAGACTCACACGGTTCCAGCGCTTCCAGCCGGCGATCTTCTCCGACTGGCCTTTGGTGATCAGAACCAGGTTCCCAACATCACTGGTAAGCCCCAGGGATTGGTAGTCGACCAACTCAGCCCCAAGAGAGACGAATGAGAGCTCATTGCCTTCCGTGATGGCATCGCCGACAAAGAACGACAGCCTTCCGTCCGCGGCCGGTTCAGTGATGGTCGTGCGGAACAGGACGTCGTGTTCCTGCCATTCGGTCGTGATGTCGGTCGCCCTGTTCACCAGGACGCCATAGTTGCCCCAAGGGTGTTGCGCCCGCATCAGGGTAATGCTCTTGATGGTAAAAGGTGTGGTGGCTTTGGCGCGAAAGCGATAGCGAATGCACTGCTCGGGCTCGAGCTCGATGCCGTAATAGTTGAGCTGGATATTGGTGGAGCGCTCACCGTTCTTCAGGCATCGCAGGCTGTAGACCTTTTCGTCCTGGTCGTTCGTGATGGCTGCCAGGGTCGCCAAGCCATCGCCGTCGCAGTAGATCCCCCAGTCGCCGGGGGCGAATGACGGAAAAGGGCGGCTGCCGGTCATCGTGTCTTCCCGCGTTCTCCAGATGTTGCCACCGTCGGAAACCCACGCGTCACGCGAGCAGAGGTCCACGCTGGCCAGGAGGGCTGGCTTCGGTCCCGTGCCGTAGCTGGTGTAGGTGACAGGGCGCCCTTCGGCACCACTTCGGCAGGTCAAGGACTCGCGCCACACAGTACCCGCTTTGAAACGGACCGTGTCACCAGGCTGCAGCTGGGCCTGGTTGACCCGCCGCACAAACTGCCACGGCTCAGTGACCGACAAGCCCGAATTGCTGTCATCCCCCGCCTGGGAATCCACGAAATATTCCGCTGCCTGTATTACCGACATGGTCATCATCGCTCCCGCCGCGAGACCGCATAGCCATCTGTTCATTGTCGTCTTTCCCATGCCGCCACCCGGAAGGCTGATCTTCTCTCCGAATCGATCGAGGACGAGCTGCTGACTTGCGAGGATATCTACGCACACACACCGGAGTGCTTCTGCCACGGGGATTACACACTACCTCAGATCCTGTTCAGTGAAAGCGGGGGCTCTTGCAGCATTGACTGCGAACGCTCCGGCCCGGACATCCCTCTCTACTCAATCGGTCGTTTCTGCGCGACCTTCCGCGCGTTCCAGAGGAGCCCTGATCACGCCCCCTACTTCCTCCTCGAGGTCGGTGTCTCCCCGCTGAATTCGAGAATGCCGAAGCGGGACGTGTCGTGGTACTTTCCGCGACCTGCCCAGGCATAGCCCATGTGCTTCCCGTTGCGAGGACGGCTCCAGTAGAGGTTCATGTACCACTGGCTACCGTCGGAGGGAGGGACGCAGCCAAGTTCGCGGAACGGGATCTTCATCTCGAAGAACAGCCGGTTCTTCAGGTTGATTGTCTTCACCTCAATGTCCAGATTGACTCCACTGTCCTTGCGGTACCCATCCCAGACCGAGCCGTGGGGATCAATGATGAACTGGTGGAACTGGCTCTTCTGGTCCTCGCCGGCGGCCGCCATCCCGGGTTGCTCCGTGCAGAGGAACAGTTCGAGCGAGTCAGTCGCCCAGATGTCACTGTCGCGCGGAGCGGTACCGCCGGTCTTGGTGATGAAGTCATCTGTCTGGTCAATGCGTCCGGCGACGTACAGGTTCTCGACGTCGTGGATGACGTAAATCTGCCCCTTCAGCACGTCCTCCTCACGTTCGCCGTTGTCGTTGCGGTGAAGGCGCAGGGCGGTAAGGCCGTTGCCCCAGTAGTCTTCCTTGAGAAGGCCATCGATTGTCTTTGGGGTCCAACGTACACAGCGGTGCTTGTACACTTTCCCGAGATCGTAGAAGCGGCCCTGTTCGAAAAACGGCGCGGTGCCCTCTTTGAGGTGTTGCGCGCGAGCGCGGTAAATCGTGCCGTCTTCGGTATGGGCAAATACATCGCGGAGCGTGGCTTCGAGCTGGTCACGCACCGGGCGTGGATACGTCTCCTTCCAGTAGCACGCTTTTGCCTGATCGTTGTTCTTCGGCAGCGTTCCCCAGCGCGTGTCCTCCCATCTCGCGATGATGGCTTTGTAGTACTCCCCCGCCGGCTCCGCGGCCGGGCCGAAGAAGATGCGCACGAACTCATCGATGCAGGCGTCCACGTCCAGGTCGGGGTTCCAACTGATTTTCAGCACCAGATACAGCACCAACCCGTCCAAGGCGACGGAATAGCCGTCAGCACCATTGAAAAACATGCCGGAAATCTTGTCCTTGTGTTCAAGGATAAAGTCCCGATACCGATGCGGGACGAGGTAGGGGATGTTCTGTTGGTTGCTTAGACGTGGAACGTGAGGGTAGTGGACCCATAGATAAGGTCTCTCCCCGTCTGCCGCCAATGCAGCGAGGCGGCTTACGCGCGCGGATGCGTCTTGCCACACCTTGGGTTCCTTCAGGTAAGCAACCCAGAAGGGTCCGTGTTCGGGCATAGTGGCATCATGGATCAGGATGTTCCCGGGGTTGCCTTCGCGCACGAAATCGGGAATCTCGCGGTAGCCGGAGTAGGCAAGCGTGTCGAGCACCTTATCCGGCCAGCGCTTGGCCGCCTCTCGGGCGAGGCGCAGAAAATAGGTCCAGATCAGGTGCGAATGATCGCCCCCTCCACGCTCGATGAGTGTGCGGCACGCCTCGCAGGCACAGCCTCGGAACGCATCGGCGACGCCCCAGTGGATGTAACGTCGGTTCGGGCCATGCTCACGGTTGTTTGCTTTGAACAGGGCCCTGCCTTCGCTACCATCTGTCTTGTAGAAGGTGTCGATCGCTTCGAGATGCGCCTGGAACCCGCCGTCGTTCGTGTAACACCGGTAGGCCGTGAACCGCCCCCGGTCGCCGACGGCACGAGTGCCATCCGTGCGCAGGGCGAAGAACTCCGGGTGCGTCTTCCCATACACTTCATGCCATTGGGTGTCGATGTGCCAGGCTTCCAGCATGCGCGTGTCTCCGCGCCGCCAGAGATAGTAATTCCACCGCCGAATGTCCTCTGTGTCCGTCCGGACCAAAGCACGCTCGTCTGTGCCCACCCCGTAAGCCCCCGACCGGTAGGGGAACACGGGGGCGTCGGTCCAGGAAAACGGTGGTAGCGCCACGGTTGACCCGCTCAGATTGGGCACGTGCAGGCCGATGCCGGGAAAGTAAAACCGACACCCGATCATGCGTTCCAGGAAATCGAGCGCGGCGAAGAGCGTGCCCCGGCTCTGGTTCTTGTCGCGAATGTCCAACCGCGTGCGCGGCTTGAGGCGGTGACCGCAATGCGCATCCCGGCCCGCCAGCACCAGTCCCTCGGCGAGGCTTGTGACCGTCAGCGTCTCCAAAGGCAGGCTCTGTGCTTCTCTGAATGCTGCGCGTACCGGCTCCGGACCACAGTCCCCGACAAATATGGCCCGCCCCTCCAGCGGCGCTTCGCTCACGATGCGGAACGTTGTTCCCGCAGCCTGATCCAGATAGCGCTTGAGGAGATCCGCGATCTGACGGTAGTAGCCGTGTGGCGGCGAGACAATGGGGAGTTTTGCCACCCCGGATTCGGCCAGCACGAGCGGCGCCAGTTCCCTGTCTTCCGCCATCGTCACCGGCGGAAGCCCCCGGGAACGCCACGGCGTCGGGATGTTGTACTCCGCGTCCGGCTGCGGCAGATCAGCAGCGACCGCGCCTGCAACGGTCAACGAAACGACCAATCCGACTGCCATGCAAAACGCAACGCTCCTACGCATACGGTAATCCTCATTCAGCTGACATGTCTCCACCCCACTTGACACACTGCCACGAGGACGGGAGTTGTCAAAGCGAACGAAGCCCTGCGATAAGGGTGAAACGTTGACATGCACTCGGGATGCCAACAAGACTTTGGGATAAGGAGGCCGCAGTAGCGAGCCAGACCTCCGCCAGCTGTTCTATCGCTCATGTTCCAGGTCGTAACTTCCATCAAGGCCCATGGAGGAGCCGGTTCTCCCGCGTGCGGTCGCGTTCCGCGTCCGTGGAGGGACAGTGTCGACAGCGACCGTGCCTTCCAACCGAGCCGCGCACAACGTAAGCGGTCTTCCCGTTCCAGCGCAAAGAAGCCCCCTCCCGTTGGTCAGGGCTCGGTAAGAGGCATCCGCCTCCTGGAGGAGCCGGTTCTCCTACCGTAACCGGCCGGTTTCCGCGTCCGTGGAGGGACTGTATCGACAGCGACCCTGCCTTCCAACCGAACCGCGCACAACGTAAGCGGTCTTCCCGTTCCAGCGCAGAGAAACCCCCTCCCGTTGGTCAGGGCTCGGTAAGAGGCATCCGCCTCCTGGAGGAGCCGGTTCTCCGTAACCGGCCTGGCCGCATACGGAGATGCGGCGCCTCCAATGGTGTGTCGGCGACCAGTAGCTGTGTGTTCAGAACGGTGAAGCTGCGGACAAGGCAGCCAATGAGTTGGTAGCGCGCCCGGCGCTTACTCCAGCACGATCGTCCCGGCGTTCGCGAGTTGCCAAGCTGGGCCGAGTGTGCCGGCCCAGAGGATCCACTCGTTGCTCTCACTGCGGTGTATGCACAGGTTGAAGGCGAGGGGCATACCGGGCAACGCGGCGATTTCTGCCGCCGCCAGAGGAATGGCCCACTCGCCTGTCCAGCTGTCGCCTGAGATGGTCGCGGCAAAGCGTGCGGCCTGTCCCAGACGGGCTGCGGCATCCGCGGGTGCGCCGCCATCCGTGACGCTTTCGGTTGCGCCCCCGCAAAACCCGTGCAACGCAAAACTGTAAGCAGGCGAAGCCCCCTTGGCATCGACAAAGCAGACCTCGATGCCGTCGTCCTTGCCCCAGGAACTACCGCGTTTCAGAGCGTCTGCCTTCCTGACTGGGATCGTGACGGCAACGTGTAACACGCCGTCGCGTTGGCACAGGCGGGCCGTGCAGGGGGCACCCTTGATGCGGGTTCGACCAGGTTGCTGGAGCAGCGCCATCTCGGTGCCCGGCCATTCGTCGGAAGCGATGCGACCATCGATCGTGATCGGGTGTGCTGCCCGCTTGACCCGGAAAGGGGCAGGCATGGGCAGCGCGGGGGCTCTCTTCACGACCGGTTCCGGGGGCGGTCTTTCCCAATCGGACCCGGCGGGCACGCGCGGGATGCCGAGGTTGTCGCCACGCACACGACCGGGGCCGTCCGAGGTCTTACGCACAAACACAACCGCAGACCTGGTCTCCGGGCCGGTCTTGAACTCGACCGTCCGCCGGGTCCACGTGGCGCTTCGTACCTGCTGCGACAGCTCCGGCTCAGCCCCGCCAAACGCGCCTACGCCCAATTCGGCGATCTCGCCGTCGTTGCAGACCTTGAGCCAACCGGAAAGGGTGTAGCAGGTATTCGGAAAGAGCCCCGCAAGGGTTTGCTGTACGCCGTCCGTCCCTGGGCCAAGCTCCAACTCACCGTGGCACGTTCCGGTGGGTTCCACCTCGCCTCGGCCATAGCCGTTGCCCCAGCCATTGCCACGTACGGTCTTGGCCTTGCGTTGACCGGTGAGATCCCAACCCTCGAGGCCGAACTCGAAGCAGGAGTTGAAGACGCCGTTCATGAAAGGGACGTTGACCGGCGCCCACTCGGGGATGGGAGGAGGGCTGTCAAAGTTGTGGCCGGTTGCCCAAACGCGCTCGCCGTGTTCGAGCGCACCAGCGGCGGGAGCGTTGCCGGCCCAACCGTCGTTGAAGCCCGGGATGGGGACGCCCGCATCAACGCCGACGGCATCGGATTTGAGGCGGAAATCCCGGTTCTCCGGATCGACGAAGCCCGGATCATCGCTGACGACGTTGCCCCTGACGACGACATGCGCAGGGAGTTTCACCTTGTCACACAGGATGTTGTTGTGAAAGCGGCTCCCGAACAGGTCATTGCGTCTGCTGTGATCAAAGGTGCCAGTCTGGCCGACCTTCCAGGCGCTGTTGTGGTAGGACAGGCAGAAGTAGGACGGGTTGTTGAAGCGTACCGGGTCCCGGCCGACGTTCCAGATCAGGTTGTGATGCACAATCACGTTCATGCTCAAGTGATCGAAGTAGATGCCCATCGCGCAGTTGTCCGCCATGTTGTCGTGCACGAGGTTGTAGCGGAAGACGGTGTTCATGAAGTCGGTCGTGTGGCCGTACGTCATGCCCAGATCATGGGTCAGCCAACCGGCGTGCGATAGGTCGTTGTACTCCACGATACTCTCGGCGAGTCCGCTG
>Ga0209249_1003723_pt1 | contig 10635 bp, 12 predicted proteins | sample SaaInlV_200m_DNA_4_FD_184653 | JGI IMG/M metagenome (GOLD analysis project Ga0209249, IMG submission 184653) | Marine microbial communities from expanding oxygen minimum zones in the Saanich Inlet - SI037_S3LV_200m_DNA (SPAdes) (version 2) | ecosystem: Environmental > Aquatic > Marine >...
CATCCCATAGTGATCTCTGGTTGCCATGCGCGGGAATACCGCCAATGTCCTTTATCATACGGGCCAGATGCAACAGGTTCCAGGTCATGAACGTTGTGTTTCGGTTAGTAAAGTCGTTTTCCGGGCCACCTGAGCCCGCGTCCAGATACGATGGTCCCGGACCCACTTCACCTATCCAACCTGCATCGGCTTGAGGTGGAATCACATAACCTAAATGTTGCAGGGAATACAGTATGTTCATGGCACAGTGCTTCACCCCGTCCTCGTTCCCGGTAATTAGGCAACCGCCAACACCTCCGTAATAGGCGTATTGCCCTTCTGCGTTCAGATCGCCTGATGTTGAATACAAGCGTTCAATTGTTTTGGTACATATCGATGATTTGTCGCCAAGCCATATGGGGGAGGCTATTACAAGAATGTTTGATGCCTCTACTTTTTTATATATTTGGAGCCATTCGTCTTTTTGCCAACCATGTTCTGTCATATCAGGATAAACGCCATAAGCGAGGTTGTAATCGACGGGGCGCAATACCTCAACTGAGACGTTATTCTTTTCCATTATGGCCTTGGATATATTTATCAGCCCTTCTGTATGAGACAGTTCAGGCGATCGTTTGAGAGTGCAGTTCAAAAACAGTGCCTTTAAATCCGAGAAGTCCTGTTTGTTAGCTTCTTTCATCACATATTTCCTTTCGACCGATGGCTCTTTAGCCTGCATTATACCATCAAATAGTGTGATGGCAATCAAAAAAGATATAAGTAGTGACTTATGTCATAGAAGAATAACGGTATTCTGTTTACATTAGAGTAGTCAGATTGTATAGCGTTATTAAGGTGCGAATGGATAAGTTTTAGTGCACTAAAAGGGTGGAGTGATGAAAAAGAAAATCTACAAGTACTCAGCATTTTTCATTGTTTTAGGCATGATTTTAGGTATATTATCCTGTAATCAATCTAAGACATTGCCTCCAGAAAGTACCCCGGAGTGGATGGAAATAGAGCTTACCGATGCAGCCACAGGCCAAACCTTCACTATCGCTGATTTTAAAGGGAAACCGATACTTCTGGAAAGCTTTGCGGTGTGGTGTCCTACGTGCCTTGCGCAGCAGAGAGAGATGAAAAAACTGTTGGAGAGCGAGGGAGAAAATATAATTCATATATCTCTGGATACCGACCCCAATGAAGATGCAGAGATCGTAAGAGGTCATATTGAAAGGCATGGTCTTGACTGGTATTTTGCCGTAGCCCCGGCCGAACTTACTAATGCACTCATCGATGAATTCGGCCTCAGTGTTGTTTCTGCACCCAGAGCACCTGTGGTTCTAATCTTTGAAGATCAATCAGCCAGGTTCCTGCGGAGCGGGGTAAAATCTGCTGCAGAGTTGCTGTCTGAAGTGGAAAAGGGCGGCTAGTATGGGATCGCTAGCAGTTTTGTGGGAAGCTTTCTGGCTGGGTTTTGTAACACCCTTAGGCGCCGTGTGCGTTTTGCCGATATACCCTGGATTTCTGGTTTATCTGTCATCTAGAATATCGAGTGAGCGTGTTCGTCGCAAAACGATATTTTTGCTGGGCCTTGTTGTCACATCCGGTGTAATTGTATTCATGTTTCTGGTGGGCCTTATATTTACTACGCTCTTTGAAGTATCCCTGACTGGCATAGTGGATATAGTATCGCCAATTGCGTTTGGCATTTTGCTGGTTATCAGTCTTATACTTATCATAACAAGCACTATATCGCTTGTTTCTGATGTAAATATCAACGTATGGAAGTTTTTGCCAAAAGGTCGCGCACCGATGGTTAAAAATCCATGGCTAAGTGCCTTTTTATACGGGTTCTTTTTCGGGGCTATAGTGATACCCTGCAACCCCGGCTTTATAGCTATCTTATTTGCCAGGGCAGTGTCCACCGTTGATTTTGTAGAAAACATTTTCCGCTTCCTGTTCTTTGGACTTGGCCTTGGTTTTCCATTGCTGATACTAGCTGGGATTTCTTCTACTGCAACCGACAAGATAATTAACTTCCTAACAAAGCACGGGAAATGGCTAAATCTTGCAGCGGGTTTGATTATGTTTGGAATTTCGCTTTATTACCTGATATTTGTTTTTGACGTGTTTTAAAAATATTGTTTAATCTAAGGAGGATGATAATGAAAAGAAGATATTTTGCATTATTTGTATTAATGATTGTGATCATGCTCTTTGCTTCACTGACCGCTTGTGGTCAGCCTGATTCACGGATTGGCGGACTCGTCAATTTAGAGGGAGCCTCAAACGTGGGAGATGAATATGACATCATAACTGATCCTTCAGGGGTAAAATATATAGTCCACCCAAACAAGATCGTGGGTGGTGGCCCTCCCAAGGACGGCATTCCATCAATTGATAATCCCAAATATGTTTCAATCGCTCAGGCTGATCAATGGATACAGGATGATGAACTGGTACTGGGTATTATTTATAAGGGAGTAAAACGAGTATACCCATTGCAGATAATGGTCTGGCATGAAATTGTTAATGATACCATTGCCGGTGATCCATTGCTGGTTACTTACTGACCATTATGCGGCTCAGGCGTTGCCTTTGAGCGAGTGATTGATCCGGATGATGGTGCGGTTGAGTTTGGCGCCACAGGCAGTTTATACAATAATAATCTGGTCATGTATGATCGCAGGACAGATTCATATTGGACGCAGCTTGATGGGCTTGCCATCTTTGGCGAGTTAACCGGGTGGCGATTAAAAATGGTATCTATTAATACCGTAACGTGGGCAGAGTGGAAGGCCCAGCATCCCGATTCACAGGTATTAAGCCAGGATACCGGTTACAGTAGAGCATATGGTGTAGATCCATACGGTGGTTATTACGAAAGTGACTTCATTCTGTTCCCTGTCGATGGGGAGGATGACAGAATTCATGCCAAGACCCTGATTTTTGGTGTGGAAGTCAATGGCATGTTCAAGGCTTATCGCCGGACAGATATCGAAGCATCGGGTGTGATTGAAGATATCATTGGCGGGGTGATAATAAAGGTAGAGCTACAAGACGATGGAGGCATTGGGGTTACCAACGTAGATACTGGAGAGCCTGTTGTTGCTGAAAGGTCGTTCTGGTTTGCCTGGTACGCATTCCATCCAGAGACATTGTTGTACCCTGACTAGTTAATACAGTAAATACAGGTTTTTTGCCAAGGTACTGATGATGGTTGGTTTGTGAAAAAGAAAAGCGCAACGATTCAATCCCTAAAGCAGTAAATCGCTACGCTTTGTTTTGATTGCTGGTGTTAGCAGCTCTATTCTATTGTTACCGTTTCCATAACCACGTTCTCAACCGGCTTGTCGTTGGCACCGGTAGCAACTGCGGCTAGAGTGCGCACCACGTCCATCCCATCAACCGTCTGCCCGAAAGTAGCGTAGTTATTGTCAAGGAAGGCCTGTGCGCCATCGCAGATGAAGAACTGTGAGGAGGCGCTGTTGGGATTTTGTGATCTGGCCATGGATATGGCACCGTCAACATGTCGCAGCTCCGGGTGTATCTCCAGATTGATGGTCTCTTTTGCGCCGCCCATGCCGGTTCCCTGCGGGTCGCCGCCCTGTATCATGAAACCCTTGATTATGCGGTGGAAAATCAAGCCGTCGTAGAAGCCACTCTGGGCCAGCTTGATGAAGTTGGCGGTGGTAATGGGTGCTTTTTTCTCATCAAGCTCTATCTTGATTGTGCCTTTGCTGGTCTTAATAACTGCCGTTCTGTTTTTATCGTCGCTCATTTTTATATTCCCCTTTTTTTATATTGTTTGGTGTTTTATTCGATGGTAACTGATTCCATGATGACATCGGTTATCGGTTTCTCTGCGCTGACTGGAACTGCGGCAATAGCGCGCACAACGTCCATGCCATCTGTAACTTGAGCAAATGCAGCGTAGTTGTCATTCAGGAACGACTGCTCACCGTCGCAAATGAAAAACTGTGATGTGGCGCTATCTGGATTTGTGCTTCTGGCCATGGATAATGTGCCATCTATGTGTGTTAAATCGGGATGTGTCTCTAGCACTATGAAATTGTCCGATCCGCCTGTTCCGTCTCCATTAGGATCGCCTGTTTGTATCATAAAATCATCAATGACCCTATGAAAAATCAATCCGTCGTAGAATCCGTCTTGTGCCAGTGCTATAAAGTTGGCGGTGGTTACGGGTGTCCTGTTTTCATACAATTCGATTACTATATCGCCCATGCTGGTTACTATGGTAGCTGTTCTGTTGGGTGTGGGGTCTATTGGTGTGTCAAATGTTGTGTCTTCAGAAACGGACAGATTATCTGCGGCGTCCTTGGATTTTACTCTGAAATGATAGGTTATTTCAGGGGCGAGCCTGTCAATTGTGACGGTGTGATCTGTTTTGAGCACCATGCTTAGCGTGCTGGCGGTATGGTAGTTATCATCTATGCCGTATTGCAATTGGGTAGTGGCCGGTTCGTTGGTTGTCCAGTTGATTGTTGCTGATGTCTCGGTGATGTTTGTTACTGTAACATCCGATATGGTCGGGTCCGTGGTATCCTGTCCACAACCCGTTATCACTAATCCCATTATTGCTATAAGTACGAAAACAATTGCTAGAAAAGAGTATCTTCTCATTTGGCTCCTTTTTTAAAAAACAAATCCCTTAAAATAGTGCAATGCTATAGATAGCATATCGCCGCTTGTGTGCAGGTGTCAATATGTACATGTGACTTTTGCTTTCATTGAATAGCATAAGCTTAAGATGCTAAACTTATTGTATAGCCTTATGAGATATGAAGTAAGAAAAGAATCCTTTGATAGTCTTGCAGCGCTTTGGCGTAATGCTAGGTCTGGCCTTGCATGGGACTGTATATTCGTGCTGCCCGGCTGGCTCAAGGCTTGGTGGCAAGTGTTTGGTGCTGGCAGCAAGCCCCATATTCTGTCGGTCTGGGATGCTGGCAAGCTGATTGGGATTGCACCACTTAAGTGCAATTCAAATGAGGCCTCGATAATTGGTAGCGCTAACGTATGCGACTGGCTGGATTTTGTAATCGCGCCTGGCATGGAAGCCGATTTTCTGGCGGTGCTGATGCAGCATCTGAAAAGCGATGGTGTGACCAGCCTTGATCTGGCACCTGTGTTGCATGATTCCACTGTCTGGTGTCATCTGCCCGCTGAAGTTGCGCAAAATTGCAGTTGTCGGGTCGTTATGGATAAGGAAGATGTGCTGCTTGATATGGATTTACCAGCAAGCTGGGATGTGTATCTGGACTCGCTTCCTGCAAAACAGCGGCGTGAACTGCGACGTAAAATAAGTAATATGGAAAATGCCGGTAGTATGGACTATCGCGTTTATCACACCAGCGATGCGGTGGATGTACTACTGGATCTGTTTGATAAGAATAAGTCCGAGAAGGCGGCTTTCATGACGCCGCAGATGTCCTCTTTTTTCAGGGCGCTGGCTGATTCTATGGCAGGTGCCGGACTGCTTAATATCGGTGTGCTTACACTTGATGAGGTGCCGGTTGCAGTCGTTATGTGTTTTGCTTACGATGGATGCGAATATTTATACAACAGTGCATATGATGGAGCGCACGGGCATTTAAGTGTCGGGTTTCTATCTAAAATAATGTGCATTAAAGATAGTATTGAAAAAGGTTATAAAAAGTTTAACTTCTTAAAGGGAGCAGAAGCATATAAGTATCGCTTGGGAGGCAAAGAAGTACCGGTGTATAGTTGTAAGGCAAGTATTACATGAAAAAGGACAGTAGTAGCTTGAAAATCGCATTGCTGAGCGTGCACAGTTGTCCCCTTCAGAAGCTTGGAGGTGAGGACACAGGTGGCATGAGCGTCTATATACGCGAATTGGCGCGTGAGCTGGGCAGTCGCGGACACCAGGTGGATATCTATACTCGTGCCCATGACCCGCGTGACCAGCAAGTGTATTATCTTGATACCAACGTTCGCCTGATTCACATTGAGGCTGGTCGGGTTGAAGAGATAAACAAACTGGCCATTTTTCCGCATGCGCGTGATCTGGCTCGCAACCTCAACCGGTTTAAAAGACAAAACAATATTGAATATGACGTAATTCATTCGCATTACTGGCTGTCGGGGCTTGTTGGCTTGTGGCTGCATCAATGGTGGAATATTCCGCATGTCACTATGTTCCATACGCTTGGCGCGGTTAAAAACACCGTGGGAATCGGGGAGCTAGAGCCTGAACTGAGAATAACGTCGGAACGTGATGTTGCTGCGGGATGTGATCGTGTTATTGCCGCTACCAAACGTGAACGAAATGATCTGATTAATTACTACGGTGCTTCTGCTGACAATATTGCTGTTATCCCCTGCGGCATTAATCTTGATCTGTTCAGTCCTGTCGATATGCAGCTAGCCAGGCAGCGGCTGGGAATGAACGGACACAAGGTAATTCTTTATGTTGGCAGGATAAATCCCCTCAAAGGACTGGACTCTTTGATCGAGGCTGTGAACCATATGAATGATGCAGATGTCAGGCTGGTTGTAGTAGGCGGCGATCACGAACAAAATCATAGTGATAAACTGGTTGATTATGCTGGACAGATTGATCACAGTGAACTGCCTTATTACTACAGTGCCGCAGACGTTTGCGTGATTCCCTCGCACTATGAGACTTTTTGTTTGGTAGCACTGGAATCGCTGGCCTGTGGAACACCGCTGGTGGCAACCGATGTTGGCGGTATTGGCAGCCTTATCAAGCAGGGCGAAAATGGGCATATACTGGAGGATAATGACCCTGAGCGCATGGCTCATGCCGTAAAAACGGTACTGGCCGGAAAGTATCCTAAAAATGCGGCGCGTGACGCAGTGCTCAAGTACGACTGGTCTAATATAGTAGATGTAATGATTGCTCAGTACAGGTCGGTTTCTAGCAAGAGCTTGAACTAGCCTAGAGATCGCTCATAACATTGGCTGAGCGCCCGCTTTTCAAATCCAACCGACTCATACAGTCCGATGGCTATTTTGTTCTCGCCGTCCGCCGTGATTTCAACGATATCAATGTCCCTGTCATGCAGGAAAGCCATCCCCGCTATCAGAACCGTTCGTCCCACACCTTTTCCCCTGTAATCCGAATGCACGCCCAGCATATGAATGCGCCCGTGTTTTTTACCTGTTGCCGGATTATTTTCGGGCGTGGTGTTTGTCCAGCAGTAGCCTACCGGTGTATCTCCATCGAAGGCCATTATCACATGTTTAAGCGAGCTATCGCTTTGATTTAGCCAATGAGTTATCTGACCTGTTGTATTGGGGCTAAATCCCCAGTGTTCGGCAAAGGCATGGTTTTGCAGGTCGGTCAGTATGTTTTCCTCTCCTGCATTAAGGTGGCCGATGTTTAGCTCCGTGTTTGCTATTTCGGTTGTTCTGGTATCAAGTGCCTGTTGCAACTGAACAAAATCCCTAATAGCGGCAAATCCCAGTTTGGTCAGCAGGTTTTTCGCGGCGATGTTTTGCTCAAGTACTTCTGTTGCAGCAACTGTCGCTTCCATATCTGTAATTTGCTTGGTTGCTTCATTAATCAGTGCTGTTGCCACGCCCTGCCGACGGTGATTCGGGTGTACTATGCAATTGATGATGGCGCGCTTAACAGCGATTTCCGGCGTAATATTCAAGCAGCCGATTATTGTTCCGTCTTTTTCAGCCACCAGCACGGTTTCCTGCGCGGGAAAATCAGGCTTTATAAGCTGCGATTCTATGATCTGTGACGATATAAAATGACCTGTTTGATCCTGTCCTTCTATCAGCCACAGCTCAACGCACTCATCCAAGTCATCTGAGCGGTAGTTCCTTATATTGTAGTTATGACCAGTCATTTTATCAGTTAACCTCATCAAGTGGATTGTATCAGTTTGGTGAATTATCGACAATGTTGTATTATACTGGGCAAAGCGTATTTTTTACTTTTGGAGATATAAATGGCAGAGATGAAACCGGAGCGGGTGTTGGTCTTTACCCCACATCCTGATGATGCCGAGTTTGGTGTTGCCGGCACGGTGGTCAGGTGGATAAGTGAGGGCGTGGACGTGGTATATGCAGTATGTACCAACGGCGATAAAGGATCCGGCGATCCGGATATGACTTCCCAAAAACTTGTTGCAATCAGAGAAGCCGAACAACACGCAGCGGCAAAGTTACTGGGAGTCAGTGAAGTCGTATTCATGCGCTACCCCGATCAGGAGCTGGAAAATACGCCCCAGTTTAGAAAAGATTTGGCGCGCCTTATCCGCAAGTTTCGTCCTGATATCGTTGTTACGTCCAATCCTTATCATAAGTACATCTGGCACCGCGATCATCGTATCTGCGGTCGCGCCGTACTGGATGCCGTTTTCCCCGTCGCCAGAGACAGGCTTGCCTATCCCGATTTACTTGAGGAAGGGCTCCAGCCTCACAAGGTCAAAGAGGTCTGGCTGTGGGGATCTGAAGATGCCAACCATTGTTCAGATATAACTGACAGCTTTGATAAAAAAGTGGCTGCGCTTTGTTGCCACGTAAGCCAGGTAGGTGACATGCCGCATGACGATTTGGAAAAGCGTATGAAGGAGCGCTATCGCGAGTTTGCAAAGGATGAGGATTACGATTTGGGCGAAGCGTTTTATAGGATTGAGATATTAAGATGATAGCCAGAGAACATCGCCATATAAATCTGGTGAGTGTGGCTTTGACTCATATTTATTGTACTTGGCTTTCTCATCTCTCAAGATAGCAGAAGTACCGTGTCCCGGGTATATTATAGTATCATTGTTTAGAGTAAAAATTTTGGATGTTATCGACTCGATAATTTGTTTCAGTTTTGCGGGTGAGCCGGTTTTTCCGGGGCCGTCCGGAAAGATGGTATCGCCTGAAAAAAGAATATTGTCATGCAAGTAGGACAGGCTTCCGGGTGTATGACCGGGAGTGTGCATAACATCAAGTTTAATGTTATGGCCAAAGGTAATCAGGTCACCGTCGCTTAGCAGCAGATCGGCGCTAACCGGCAGGCCGTCCGCATCACTTTGGTGTACGGCGACGGGAACACTTAAGGTCTGGCTGATCTCGACCAGCGCACCAATGTGGTCGGAGTGAGAGTGGGTCATAAGTATGTACTTCAAGTCGGTGTCGCGCAGCGCAGACAGAATATGGCTGGCACCCAAGGGGGCGTCAATGAGTACGCTCTGCCCGGTACTCTGGCATACAATTATATAGGCGCGGTTGTTGAAACGCCCTAAATTGAGCATTTCGATTCGAACTTTACTGTTGCTTGGTGTAATTGTCATACAAGTAAGCCTTCGTATGCAAGTAGCGTATATATATGAAGGAATTATAGCACTAATAAAGGGATGATGTTTTGTACATATCTCATCTTAGCTTAAATAACTTTCGTAATTACACGGCGCAGGAGATCGATCTTCCCTCCGGCCCAATAGTGTTGTGTGGGGACAACGCGCAGGGTAAAACCAACTTTCTTGAAGCTATATACCTACTTGCTACCTCAAAATCACCGTGGGCATCTACCGACAGGGAACTGGTTAACTGGTTAAGCACAGATGATGTTTTGCAATACACTCGCCTGGGAGCACAAGTTAGTGGTGGCAGTGGCGATGCGCAGGTAGAAATCGTGCTCACCACTCAGTCTGGTGCCAGCGATCAGGAGCAGGCGCGTTACTTAAAGCACATCAAGGTAAATGGAGTGGCTCGCCGTGCCACCGATTTGATAGGGATTATAAGGGTGGTAATGTTCGATCCGCACGATACTGAGATCGTAGGTGGTTCGCCGTCCTTAAGACGACGTTATATGGACGCCACCAACTCGCAGGTTGACCCGGTTTACCTACGCAATTTGCAGCAGTATGGCAAGGTTATAGGCCAGCGCAACCACCTGCTACGTATGATAAAAGAGAACCGCGCCAGCGCCAATGAGCTTGAGTTTTGGAATAGTCAATTGGTAGAGGCCGGTTCATATATTATTGACAAACGGCTCTCAGCAATAGCTTCGATTGACTCCATTGCATGCGATATTCACCGGCAGTTGACCGACGGCACAGAGAGTCTCAAAACGATATATATGCCCAGTGTAAATCAGATACCAGGCAAGGATACTTCTCAGGCTTTTTCGCAAGCCCTTAGGGATGCACAGCGCGAAGAGATAGCCCGCGGCATATCCGTGGTGGGTCCACATCGTGACGATCTTAGGTTCATTGCAGGCGACGTTGATATGTACGTGTATGGCTCGCGGGGGCAGCATCGCACCGTTGCACTATCAATAAAGCTTGCACAGGGCAGATATATCCAGAAAATTAGCGGAGATTCACCCATACTGCTGCTGGACGATGTTCTATCTGAGCTTGATTCTGAGCGTCGGCGTCATTTACTAAAAGCCGTTCTTAATTACGATCAGGCTGTCATTACTGCTACTGATTGGGATCATTTCGATGCCGATTTTTTATCCAAGGCCTCCAGGTTCAAAGTGAGTGGGGGCAGCTTGGAAAGCACGTAAGCAAATGTCGTTGGTTACAATATGGTGACACAACTTGGAGAGCACTTTACAGTCTCTGGACTGGATATGTTATACTATCTAAGGACAAATTTTAAGCCGATGGCTTGACTTGTCTGATAAAACATATATAA
>Ga0209249_1003727_pt1 | contig 10618 bp, 12 predicted proteins | sample SaaInlV_200m_DNA_4_FD_184653 | JGI IMG/M metagenome (GOLD analysis project Ga0209249, IMG submission 184653) | Marine microbial communities from expanding oxygen minimum zones in the Saanich Inlet - SI037_S3LV_200m_DNA (SPAdes) (version 2) | ecosystem: Environmental > Aquatic > Marine >...
TCGACATGTACGAGCCAATGATGGTCGAAGGCGGCTTGGTCATCGCAAATTCTTCTCTCATCAACCGTGAGATAGAACGTGAAGATTTGCGCGGTTTCTATATCCCCGCCGCAGAAATGGCAGAAGATATCGGCAACCCGCGCCTGAGCAATATGGTCATGGTCGGCGCATTACTCGAAGCGGAGGAAGTTCTCCCCTTAGAAGTGGTCAAGAAAGCCCTCGAAGAACATCTCCCTAAACGACATCATAAAACTTTGCCCTCCAACTTCAAGGCAATGGATGATGGGGCGGCGTTTGTGAGAGCTTTAAGTTAAAGATTTAACAGTTCATATAAAAACAAAAAGGAGCGATGCACTTTGAAGGTGCATCGCTCCTTTTTTGTATAAAGAGAAAAATTACCCAACATCATTCATCAAGGCATAAATATTCAGCGAGAAGCCCCGCTTCTAATCTATCTCTCTTGGTTCTGGCAGCAATCTTATCCCTTTCAGAATTTCCCAAATTCGTGTTCTTGAAGCTGCCCCAATGTCTCTTCTTGATTAATGGAAGAGAAAAAATAGTGTATAATCGATATGCGACATTAACGGTAGTCTTTATATAGTTAAAAGGAGAACAAAATGAGCGAACGAGCAAATGCACTAGCAGAACGAATAGAACAAGGAGCAGAAGCTCTGGCAGGTTATGTTGAAGGCTTTACTGCTTCGGAATGGAAAATGATCGTGCCTGGAGAGGAACGCAGCGTTGGCGTACTGGTTCATCATGTTGCCAGTTCCTATCAAGCCGAAGTTGATCTAGCATCAGAACTTGCTTCAGGGAAGCCAATCGCTGGCGTGACGATGGATGTGATTGATGGTATCAATGCTGACCATGCAAAAGAATTTGCCCAAGTTGCCAAAGAAGATGTTCTCACCTTATTACGAGAAAACAGCAAAGTCGCCGCAGACAGAGTCAGGAAGTTCACTGATTCCGAGCTGGATAATGCGAACAAGGTTTCTCTCAATGCCAATGCCCCCCTGACAACACAGTTCTTCCTAGAAGATCACGCCCTGCGTCATAGTTTTACGCACTTGGAGAGTATTCGGGAAAGATTGGGCAAATAATTCAAAAATATACTCTTAAAAAATGAGCTTTTTTACCAAAGGCTCATTTTTTTTGCACCGATCTAGAGACATTTCTTGGAGAGGCTGAATAGCTAGAAAAAATCACACAACTTCATCCATCAAGGCACAAATATTCAGCGGAACACCTTTGGCTTCATCTGCTACGAGCTTGAGTGCTTCTTGGTCGCATTTGTCGATGCAAACGCCGCAACCCATGCAATTTTCGTAGGAGATATCCATCATTAAATCACCCATCTCAAGCGCGCCAAACTGACAATACTCCACGCAATTATCACAACTAATACATAAGTCTTCGTCCACTTGGGCGATAAAGCCTGAAGAGGCGAGCATTAGCGTGCCATTATTGTGAGCGTTCATCGCTCCACAACAACATTCACAGCAATTACAGATGGCGTAAAAACGATCTAGCATCGCATCCTTGAAAAAGGCATGATGTACATGTCCACGTGCATCTTCGGCTTTGAGAATTTCAATCGCTTCATCACGGGTAATCTCTCTTGAGCGTTCTGGTTGATGTTCACGGATAAAGCTCGCAAAAGGATCGCCGATGACCAGACAAACGTCAATGGGCATACAGGGATTCTCCCTGGCGGAGCGGCAGGGACAATCAATCACTACGATATGGTCGGGATTTTTCAAGATAAGCGAGCGCGCCCGCTTATAGGGAATCACCTGCTCTAAATCAGGCTTATCGATTTCTTCATTAATCTGCACAATCTGTGTAGCCGTTTCAAGCGGAATCGCTTTTGCGTGGTAGTGATCTGCGAATCCCGTTGTTGGAGTATTCACTTCTGCTTTTTTCTTTTTTAGCCCCACTTTATTCAAAAAAACACCCCATTTTATAAAAGTTTTAGCGATAGGATGTTCTCCTGTCGCGATACTGATATAGAGATGCGTCCAACGCCCGTAGATATATCCGTGCAAAAAATCAGCCCAAGAATAATTGGAGGTTTTGCGGGCTTCCGCTATAAATGCTCGTGTCGATGGTTTTAGAAAGGGGATTTTCATAAGCTGAGGAACTCCTTATTTAGGTTGCACCTTTATTATTCTCATAAGGAAAAGAGCAACGCACTTTGAAAATGTGTTGCTCTTTTTTTTAGATAAGACGAAATCCTTCTCTCTAATAATCTATTTCTGTTTCCGTTAGCACAGTAATAGTCCCTAATTCTGTATTTTGCCCAACTTCCACTATTACAACTTCTTCTGTAGCAATTAGCCCAAAGGCAATAATAATAGACTGTCTCCCCGAGGGGATATTCTCAACTTCAAAATATCCGTTTTCATCAGAAACAGCCCTAATATTTGTCCCGAAAACAATAATATCAACGAGAATAGGCTGATTACTCTCATCAACAGCATACCCAGATATCTTTCCTTGCCCTGCAATTTCTGAAAAGGCATTGCTTTGCGCAAAGTTGATGCCCAATAAAATAATAATCAAGACGAGCAAGCCTGCCATTATATTGGTTATACGTCTTTTTTTATTAGGCTTCTCCGGGGGTGGAGATAATACGCCATCAGAAAAATCTTCTAAAGAAGGAGAGTCTTGTAAGGTCATAAAATACTCCTAAGGAACTAAACTTTCAACGGTCATATTGCCCACACAAGATTTAGAACTTGGTTTATTACGAATACCAATCTGCCCCTCTGTGTAGGCACTATCACTAGCTTCTAAGATTTTTTCCCCATCTCTATAAGCAGTAAACGTATCACCTTCTATATTAAGTTCTAAATCCAGAGATTCATTTTGCCAACTTGAAGGCACTTTTACTTGCGATAATTTTATCCAGCGACCATCAACCACTTTCCAAAAACGCATATAATTTGTATTCGAGTTATAGATAAATAAATATCCATTTTCATCATCTTCTGCACGGAACCACGTATCGAAACCTGTATTTGCATCATTATCTACAAGTCTGTCTACAGTAATATCATCAAAGCTAATCGTAAAGTCATTTGACTCTAAACTCGTTGAGCAACTTGAATTCAAGTAAGAATAGGCTTTTTTTCCATTTCCGCTTATACAAGCCCTACCATCTTCGATGCTCAAACTTTCTTTATCCCCCCCTTCCCAAACATCCAAGTCAGAAGCATTATCAAAAGCAAAAGAACACTCGCTGCCAACTTCGCAAGCCGTGCTTCCGAAATTTGTTATTACTTTACAATAAGCTTCTTTTACACTAAGCCCCATAATATTCAAGGTCAAAATCGCTATAAGTGCTATGCCTGCCAAAATTAATGCATATTCGACAAAACCCTGACCATATTCTTCTCGTTTTCTTCTCATAATTTACCCTTATTCAAATATAAGATCAAAAAACTTCAAAATGAGTATAGCATAAGAAAACAAACTTTCTAAGTGACGTTTTAGGGGAGTTATTTGACCCTTCGTTTCCGCAAACTGACACTCCACGCCTTAAGCCACGCACTTCGTCACTCACAAACTCGTTATTTTAGAGTATCATTACTCTACCTTTTTATTCATAATCTGGAGGTCCAAATGCAAAATTTGACCAAAGAAATACTCGAACTAATACGCCGCACATCTACCGATTTGCCAGACGATGTGGAGGCAAAACTACGTACGGCTTATACAGATGAAGAAGACGGTTCCGCTGCGCAGGGTGCACTTGATACCATCCTAAAAAACGTGGATTTGGCGAGAAGCAACTCTACCCCCATCTGCCAAGACACAGGGACGCCCCTCTTCTACGTTCACTACCCCGAGGGACTAAGTACGCGTAAAATCAAAAAGATGATTGTAGACGCTGTCACTGAAGCCACCAAACTAAATTATTTACGCCCCAACTCTGTTAATGCAGTTACAGGCGCAAATACGGGCGATAATAGCGGTGACGATCACTACCCCACCATCCATTTTGAAGAAGTAGATGAAAATCTTCCTATCACCTTCGAACTTATGCTCAAAGGTGGCGGATGCGAGAATGTAGGCGCACAATATAAATTGCCCAATGTTGCCATGCACGCTGGGCGTGACCTCGCAGGCGTCCGCAAGGTCGTTCTCGATGCTGTTCAGAAGGCACAAGGCAAAGGCTGCGCCCCCGGCATACTGGGAGTCGCAGTTGGTGGAGATCGTGGTGGATCCTATTTAGCCTCAAAAGAAACATTACTCACTAAAATCGGTACAAAAAATCCTGATGCTAAGCTAGATGCCCTAGAAAACCAACTTACCGAAGAAATCAACCAAATGGGAATCGGGCCAATGGGCTTTGGTGGAAAAACCACAGTTTTAGATACAAAAATCAAAGGCTTGCACCGTGTACCTGCTAGCTTTTTTGTCTCAGTTTCCTATATGTGCTGGGCCTACCGTCGCCGAAAAATGACAGTGAATGGCACAGAAGTGATTTACGATTAAATACCTTGTCGGGGGTGTGTAGAGGTGTAGCATGCTACACCCCTACACCTCCCTGCAACAGGAGAATATGATGAAAAAATTAACACTCCCCATTAGCGATGAAGATATTAGTGCCCTAAAAGTCGGTGAGACTGTTTTACTCTCAGGTGTAATGATGACAGGCCGAGATGCAGTACATAAATGGCTAAATGATGCTTTTATTGCCAAAATAGTAGAACCAACAGAAGATGATATCGCTGTCTTTGAAGCCATCAAACCCATTTTAGATGGTGGCATTATTTACCATTGTGGCCCCGTTGTTTCTGGCGTAGATACAGGCAATTATAAATTTGTTGCGGCAGGTCCCACCACCTCGATTCGTGAAGAACCTTATCAAGCCCTTGTAATGGAACTTTTCAACCTCAAGGGCGTGATTGGTAAAGGCGGCATGGAAGCCAAAACCCTTCAAGGTTGTATTGACACACCTGCTGTTTATTTTCATGCCATTGGCGGTGCAGCTTCGTTAATTGCCCAGTCGGTACAAGAAGTGATTACTGTTCACAAATTAGATTTTGGTGTCCCCGAAGCGATGTGGATAATAAATGTTAAAGATTTCCCCGTTGTCGTCACAATGGATAGTCACGGTGGTAGCCAGCATGTGGACGTAGATGAAAGATCGAAAAAAGTACTAGAAAAATTGATGGCAAAATCTTAGCTCAACACAAAGTAAATTTTTAATGTGAGTATCGCGGAGAAGATAAAAGCATAAGGTTTTTTCGCGATACTCGCCAATTCCGTGCTGAAAACTTGAATATACTAAATAGCCAATATGATTGATTTCCTCCTTGCCCCTCTCCAATACCCCTTCATGCTCCGCGGATTAACCGCCTCAGTGATGGTCGGCATTATCAGTGCTGTTGTCGGCACTTATGTTGTTCTGCGCGGGATGGCCTTCTTTGGAGATGCACTTGCTCACTCTATTTTGCCCGGTGTTGCCATCGGCTATCTAATCGGCGATGGAAAACGAGAGCCACTCTTTTGGTCTGCCCTTATTGCCGCGATTATCAGCGCGCTGGGAATCGGCACAATTAGCAGAAACACCAAAATCAAAGAAGATACGGCCATAGGCATCATTTTTGCGGGGACATTTGCACTCGGCGTGGCGTTAATCTCCACTGTTAATAGCTATACCGTCGATTTAGCCCACTTCCTTTTTGGTGATGTACTTGGTGTACGAAATAGCGATTTACGCCTCATCGCCATCTTTGGCGGGATAACGCTTCTTATTATTTTTGCTTTCTATAAAGAATTTATGGTCTTATCTTTTGACCCCGTTTTAGCCGCCACCCTTCGTCTGCCTGTCAAATTGCTCGATTTTTTACTTCTGATTTTAATCGCTGTCACTATTGTAGTTTCCCTTCAAACAGTTGGTGTAGCCCTAATGGTTGCCATGCTCGTCACCCCAGCTGCCACCGCATTTCTACTCACCAAACGTCTACCTATAATGATGGCACTAGCCGCAATTATTGCCTCTATCTCTGGCGTAATTGGTCTATATATTTCATATTACATCAGCATTGCATCAGGTGCCGCCATTGTGCTGGTGTGTACTGCAATTTTTGGCTTGGTTTGGAGTGGTATATCATTAATAAAATATCGCTTTTAAAATTCTCATTATTCGCAAGCTTCCCCAGCTAAACTTTCTTTCCCCCCATATAAACTCTCATCTAAAATATACGCGTAGGCCTCACGCGGTAAATAATAGCGCACGGGCAAGCCTTCTCGTACACGTCGCCTAATCTCTCTTGATGCAATTTCTAGCAAGGGCGCATTTACAATTTTGATTTTCTCTTCTAGCCCCTCAATTCTTTTTGCCAGATTCTCAGCATCAACTTCATCATTAGGGCGGCGCATTACGCCTATCTCATCACAAGCCAAAATAAATTCATCCAAGCGATGCCAAGAGTGCAAATTCTTCAATGAATCTCCCCCCATCAAAAATATAATTTCAGCACCCAAATTTCTCTCACGGATGATGCGCACAGTATCCACCGAATAATGTGGCCCATCTCGCTCAGCTTCCACCAACGAAAGCTCAAAGTTCTTATTATCACTAATGGCTAAATCAACCAGTCTGCGCCTATGCGCAAGTGGGGAAATTTCTCTATCCTGCTTATGGGGCGGATCAGGGGTTAGCACCCACAATAAACGATCCAAATTAAGCTGAGAGCGTACCTCGCAAGCCAATATTAAATGGCCCAGATGTGGCGGATCAAAGGTGCCTCCGAAAATGCCTATTCTTTCTTTTGTCATGCAAATAGTATACCTTTTTCTTGTCATTTTTTATTTGCGCTTTTTATCACAAGCAAATATGATAATCTTCACTTACAGTATAGGAATACCCAGAGTAATATTTTTGCGTCCGACATAATTAAAATCTAAGGAGAAATTTATGACCGAAATTCGTATTGATGCTTTGCTCCCAGCTGAAATGGCGCGCCGCGCTGAATATATAGGCGAGCGCAAAGCAGAATCCCCCACCCTGCAAGTTTTTGCGCTTTCTTTAATGGCAGGCGCTTTCATAGCCTTTGGCGCAATTTTCGCCACAACCACTGCTACAGGCGCGGCTGGCGTGCTGAGCTACGGCGTAACAAAATTATTGGTAGGATTAGTTTTCTGTCTGGGATTGGTGCTTGTGATCGTTGGTGGCGCTGAACTTTTTACCGGCAATAACTTAATTGTGATGGCGTGGGCAGGCGGAAAAGTGAGCACAAAATCACTTTTAAAAAACTGGGGCATTGTCTATATTGGAAACTTTATCGGATCAATCGTGATTGTCGGCTTGATTTTTGCAAGTAAACAATATCTCGGCGCAAACGGTGAAATTGGTATTACAGCGCTAAAAATTGCTAACGGGAAAGTTGCCTTCGGGTTTTGGCAAGCCCTTTCCTTGGGCATTCTTTGTAATATCTTGGTTTGTCTTGCTGTTTGGCTCACATTTAGCGCACGCAGCACAGTAGATAAAATTGCCGCAATCATTTTTCCTATTACTGCTTTTGTTGCAGCAGGATTTGAGCATAGCGTGGCAAATATGTATTTTATCCCCATCGGTTTGACCATCAAAGACCTTGACCCTGCTTTTGCCGCCAGTACAGGTTTAGATCTCTCTGGGCTAACTTGGGGAGCTTTTATCGTCAATAACTTGATCCCCGTCACAATAGGGAATATACTCGGCGGCTCAATCTTTGTTGCGGCAATTTATTGGATGATATTTTTACGCCCAACAGCAGAATAAAATGTGTTTTATAAAAGTTAGTGAAGCTACCATATTTAGATATAGTAAAAACTAAAAAGGAAAATAAAAATGAAAGCATATATTTTAATCTCAACACGCAATGGTGAAGCTACCGCTGTTGTTCGACAAGCAAAACGTATTAAAGGTGTTGTTGAAGCCCATATCACTTTTGGTCCCTATGATGTTGTTGCAGTTGTTAAAGCCACCGACACCAAAGAAGTAGGCCATATTGTTCATAATGAAGTTCAACCTATCCCTGGTGTCTTAGATACCTTAACCTGCTTGGCGGTTGATTGATTTTCTTTCAAATTATGACATCTGTTACTTCACGAAGTTGTCAGACAAATGTATAATAAGCGGGTGCAGTCTTATATTGCACCCGCTTATATTCCCAGAGTCTTATAGGAGAAAAAATGACCGCAAAAAAAATTGACGGAAGAGCAATGGCTAAAGAAGTACGTGAAGAAGTAAAAGTAAGTGTTGCTAAACGTATTGCTGCAGGAAAACCAAAACCTGGTTTAGCCACAGTTTTAGTTGGCTCCGACCCCGCATCTGAAGTTTATGTGGGCATGAAAAAACGCATGTGTGAAAATTTGGGTATGAATTCATTTGCACACACACTTGAAGCTGATGCCAGCCAAGAAGAAGTAGAGGCTTTGGTTTCAAAATTAAATGCGGACCCAGCGGTAAATGGGATTCTTGTTCAACTCCCTCTCCCTGACCATCTTGATGAAGAAAAAATCTTACAGGCAGTTGACATCACCAAAGATATAGATGGCTTCCACCCCATCAATATCGGACGTTTGGCACAAAAGGGCCGCGAATCTCTCTTTGTTCCTTGCACCCCCAATGGTTGTCTCGTAATGCTCGATAAATCTGGTGTAGATCTAGAAGGCGCAAATGCAGTTGTTTTGGGTCGTTCTAATATTGTTGGTATGCCAATGGCACTGCTTCTCGTAAAACGCAACGCAACCGTTACTATTTGTCACTCACGCACTAAAAACTTGAAAGAAATTTGTGCTGAAGCAGATATTCTCATTGCCGCTGTAGGACGTGAAGAAATCGTTAAGAAAGATTGGGTAAAACCTGGCGCAGTTGTAATTGACGTAGGCACACATCGTATTGATGATGAGACTAAAGAAAAAGGCTATTACCTCACTGGTGATGTAGCTTATGAAGAAGTTAGCGAAGTTGCTGGCGCAGTTTCTCCTTCACCTGGTGGTGTTGGACCAATGACTATCGCAATGCTTATGCGCAATACCCTTCGTGCAGCAGAAATTCAAGACCCCATGTAAGAAAAAGTATTTAGTATATATAAAAAAGAGCCCCGTTTTTGAACGGGGCTCTTTTCTTTAACGACCTTAAGACAAAGAATTTGCTATTTTCTACTTTAATGTAAAATCACTCTTTGCAAAACCATCTTCATTAAACATATCAGTGTGAAGCCCACACTCTGTTTTCCCCTTCCCTGCCCAACGCCCAGCGCGTTCATTTTCGTGAGGCTGAATAGCGCGCGTACAAGGTTTACATCCAACACTAGGATAAAGCGAGCTTGGCAGGGGATGGCGCGGCAAGTTCTTTTCGGCAATATAGTTTGAGGCCTGCTCCCCAGTCCAGTTCAAGAGCGGCGCGATGCGAAGCAATCCATCTCTTTTATATTCTAAAATTTGGGCATGGGCACGGTTTTCAGTTTGGTCACGACGAATCCCCGTAATCCACGCGTCTAAACCTTGCATTGCTTTTTGCATGGGTTGCACCTTGCGAATATAACAACAGAGATTTGAGTCTGTATCTGGTAAGTCACTGCCAAAATGGCGTAAAACCGTACGCCATTTTTCATCGGGGCGCAAATCTACAATATTTAAATTCCAAATTTGTTCAAGATGCTCACGAAAGATAAGCGTATCCCAAAAGTGCATGCCCGTATCTAAAAAGAAGATACGCATTTCTGGCTGAACTTCTTTTACTATATCTAAAAGTGGCAAACTTTGAGTCTGAAAAGATGAGCTCAAAACAATATTTGGGCAAAACTCATCTACCGCCCATTGAATAATTTCTTGAGGGGAGGCTTTTTCAAAATCTTGAGAGATAGAGGCTATTTCTTTCGGGGTGAATTTCATATAAAAACAGGGTCAGGATATTATTTGAAATATTCTGTAATTAAATCGCTATAATCTTTATCGGTATTTCGATCTAGGACAATAAAAAAATCATCCGAAGTAGCAATTTTACCCGCATAACTTTGGGCATAGTCTTGCAAAAATGCGTTAAAAGCCTTTTCTCCTATTCTCTCACGCAAATCTTCTAAGAAATATCCGCCACGATAATAAACCGCATTTGTATAGGCACGAAAATCTAAAGCATCATAAATTGAGGCATTCACCCAGCCCTTTGGCTTGAACCAATCTACCCTAAAATGCCACCACCAACCAACGGGATAAGGATAAATGCTCTCATAAAAAATCCGCTCACTATATAACGCCAAGGCTTCATCTACCCATGGCTCTAAGGCATTATCATTGCCCACTGAGCCAAACCACCACTGATGCGCAATCTCATGCACTCCTAGCATAATTAGATTATTTTTAATTGTCCCGTTATATTCATCGTAAAATGCTCTCCCCATAAAAACCAGGCCATCATATTCCATCCCATTATTCAGCTCGGTTTGCACAATGCTCAAACTCTCATAAGGAAAAGGTGAATAGCGTTCGCTAAACACATCAATTGCTTGGACTGATGCTTCGAGGAGCGCGGCACTTTCTTCTTCATATTCTGGATAGTAAAAGGAAGTAACGCGCGCGTTTTCACTTGTTTCCACCTGTGAGCTTAAGTTCGACCCCA
>Ga0209249_1003733_pt1 | contig 10600 bp, 7 predicted proteins | sample SaaInlV_200m_DNA_4_FD_184653 | JGI IMG/M metagenome (GOLD analysis project Ga0209249, IMG submission 184653) | Marine microbial communities from expanding oxygen minimum zones in the Saanich Inlet - SI037_S3LV_200m_DNA (SPAdes) (version 2) | ecosystem: Environmental > Aquatic > Marine >...
CAAGACCTAAACTTCCGACGAAAGGCATTCCTATTATACTCAGGCCTCCAATACCAGCAGCCATCACGAATATAGCAACTCCCAGACTGGCTCCTGAGCTGATCCCCAGAACAAAGGGACCTGCTAAGGGATTCCTGAAAAGGGTTTGCATCATTAATCCGGCTAATGATAATCCTGATCCGACCAATATTGCAGTAAGAGCTTTCGGCAGCCTGAAAACCAGCAGGATGTCGCGCAAGTACTCTTCTCCATCCGGCCCTACACTTCGGATCAGTTTTGCTGGTGAGATCAATACACTTCCCAGCAGCAGATCAAGACAAAATAAAAGCAGAACTCCTGCGATTAGTAAGGTAAAAAACAAGCGTATTTTTCTTCTTTGATTCAAACTACTGCAATTTTTTATAATACACCAACTTATGATTTGGCAATACTTCAGGATGGGCAATAAAAATCAGATCTGCAAGTACCACATGTGGTTGCATTATGGCTCCTTCCCAATAATCATTGGCCAATCCCCTCAGCATGCGATTAGACAAGCTGTAGACCTCCTTTTCTTTAAAAGCCCTGAACATTGAATAGCGAGGATCTTCTATAGTCAAGTCAGATAATTTTCGGGCTGATACATTCAACCAAAAAGGAGCATCATTGAATTCATGCACAACTGCTTCAAAACCCAATGGAAGGCTTTCCGATTCTTTCTTCTCATACCAGGGATAGAAAAAACCGGCATCCTTTAGGAATTCAGACATATAATTCCCTCCTCCCGGCATGAACCAGGTCCCTTTGAAACTATTACCAATCAACACTTTCGGATGCTCAATCTGATCTGAAATCTGACCTTTCAATTCGAGATAATCTTCTTCAATGGATTGAAAAATTGAATCAGCCACAGATTCCATATTCAACAATAATCCAAATACTTTGATCCACTCAGCCCTTCCCAAAGGTGTAGGCTCCAACCATTCCATCACATATACTAAATCAATTCCTGTTTGTCGGATTCTGGCATCTTTTGCAAGTTGGCCGGCAAATCCTGTTTGGATGATAATATCAGGTTGCTGGTTCACCAAACTTTCATAATTATACTCCATATCTGAGCCAATCCGAATCAGATCTCCTTTTTTGTATTTATCATACAATGCACTGTGATACAACCTATCCGGAGTTGTACATCCGATAACTCGTTCAGCTTCACCAAAAGCGTCTAAATAAGCTACATGAGTGGTGGAAAAAATGGCCCATCTGGCAGGATTGGCACGTAAAATTTTCTCTTTATCAAGATGGTCCGGAATCGCAACATCTGGCTTAAGCACCTGATAAACGGCGAAGGTGTCGCGTTGATTCCATGGGTCAAGAATACTAAGCTCTGTATATCCCTCTTCCTCCCGGATGACGAAACCACGGGCATATTTCTCTGATCCGGAAATACTCCGGCCCGTATTCATGGACTGCTTATGATCATTACGATCAACTTTAGATGACTTAGATGGAGAACATCCCGACCAAGTCAGTAAAAAAATAATCCAAAACAGACCTGCAAATAGCTTTTTCATTTTTTGCTGTCATTGGATTCAGGGGTATTTCAGGGGATCGTTTAATAACGACTCCATGGGTTTCGCCCCGAAAACCATGTATCAATATATTCGCGGCAGGTCTTCTGGCTTTCCCGATCGCATCCTCCTTCCCGCCCCGATCAACGATGGCAGTGGTCAGACTGGACACGACACTATCCCTAAAAATTGGGATCGGAATTACAGCTGCGGGGGCAGCTCCGGACTTTCAAAACAATTGAGCACCGGATTCCCTATTAAGCATTGCACCGACAAGAAAACAAAGATAAATAAAACAAGAAGACAAAAAACTGTTTAAAATAATTCTAAATAAGCAAAATTCATTGTTTCTTTGCAAATCAAAACCCAGAGATAGATAAAACATGACCCTGGCAGAACTAAAAACGGGTGAAAAGGCTGTAATCTCCAAGATCAAAGGACGAGGAACGTTCAGAAAGAGGATCATGGAAATGGGCTTTGTCAAGGGCAAAGTGGTCAGAGTGGTGAAATCGGCACCCCTTAAAGACCCTATTGAATATCAGATATTAAACTACAATATTTCTCTTAGAAGAGCAGAAGCTGCTTTGGTTGAGGTAGTGCGTTTGGATACAATTCATGAGAAAGAATTTAAAACCACAGAAGACGAACCCAGACAAATCAGCGAAAAAATCAGGCAGCAATTGAAAGAAAGGGGCCAGCATATTGAAGTTGCTCTTGTAGGCAATCCCAATTCAGGTAAAACCTCGATTTTCAATATAGCCAGCCACTCCCGTGAGCATGTCGGCAATTATGCTGGTGTTACTGTTGATTCAAAGAAAGCTAATTTCAAGCAAAACGAGTATAACTTTCAGCTCACTGACCTGCCTGGAACATACTCGATCACAGCTTACAGTCCTGAAGAGCTCTATGTCAGAAAATACTTAATGAATGAGTATCCTGATGTTGTACTTAATGTGATTGACGCTTCAAATCTGGAAAGGAATCTCTTTCTCACTTCGCAGTTGATCGACATGGACCAGAAAGTGGTTATTGCACTCAACATGTACGATGAGCTGGAAAAAAGAGGAGATACTTTCGACTATGGCCATTTGGGTAAAATGTTCGGAATACCGATTATTCCTACTGTGGCTCGCAATGGTGAGGGCATTGAGGAGCTTTTTGACACTGTTATTGCACAATTTGAGGATGAAGAACCGATAACACGTCATGTTCACATTAATTACGGAAAAGAAGTAGAACGGTCAATCAGCAGGCTTCAGACTCAAATTCGGGGAACAGGCTTCAGTTACGCATTAAGCTCTCGTTTTTTTGCTACAAAACTCCTGGAGAAAGACCAGGACATAAGCGAATATATTCAGTCTTTCAATCCTGAAGGGAGTATTCAGGAACTTGCTGACAAGGAAATCCGAAGGTTAGAAAATCTTCTTAGTGACGATACCGAAGAATTAATTGCTGATGCCCGATTTGGTTTTATTTCTGGTGCTCTGAAAGAGACATTGAAAGAAAAGCAAGACGAAGTGGAAGAAGAATCGACTCCGACGGCACGCCTGGATCGTATTCTAACAAATAAATGGCTTGGATTCCCCTTGTTTCTGCTTTTTCTCTGGCTTATGTTTCAAACCACCTTCAGCGTAGGACAATTTCCTGTAAGCTGGATTGAGTCAGGCGTTTCATTGCTATCAACATTATTCACTCAATTGCTGCCAAGTGGGATTTTTCAGGATCTTGTGGTTGATGGAATAATTGGAGGAGTTGGAGGTGTTATCATATTCCTGCCTAATATCCTCATTTTGTTTCTATTCATTTCTTTCATGGAAGACACAGGATACATGGCTCGTGTTGCCTTTATTATGGATAAGCTCATGCACATGATCGGTCTTCATGGAAAATCATTTATCCCACTGATAATGGGTTTTGGTTGTAATGTTCCGGCAATTATGGCTACCCGTACACTTGAAAACAAACGTGACCGCTTACTAACTATGTTGATTATCCCGCTGATGTCATGCAGTGCCCGCCTGCCTGTATATATTCTTATTGCAGGAGCAATCTTTCCCGGTCAGGCTGGAAACATAATCTTCGGATTATACATGACAGGTATTCTGTTGTCTGTACTTGTCGCCTTGGTTCTTAAAAATACACTTTTCCGTAAGCAGGAATCACCTTTTGTGATGGAATTACCTCCCTACAGAGTACCCACTGCACAAGCTATATTCAAGCATATGTGGTTTAAGGGTCAGATTTATTTGAAAAAAATGGGAGGGCTGATCCTGATTGCTTCAATAATAATTTGGGCATTAGGTTATTTTCCACGAGTTGAAGGAAACAAAACTGAACAATTAGAGAACTCCTATATTGGGAAAATTGGCAAAACCGTTGAGCCAGTGATTAAGCCTCTGGGGTTTGACTGGAAAATGGGTATTGCCCTGATAACAGGTACAGTTGCCAAAGAGGTAGTTGTCAGCACGCTGGGAGTATTATATCAGGATGATGAAGCCTCAGACAATCTACCCGACAAAATCCGTACAGACGTTTACCAGACCGGGCCACGCAAAGGTCAAACTGTATACACGCCACATGCAACCCTTGCATTCCTTTTGTTTGTTTTGATTTATGTCCCTTGTATAGCTGTACTCGCGGTTATCAGAAAAGAATCAGGTGGTTGGAAATGGGCGATTTTCATGGCTGTTTACACTACAGCCCTTGCCTGGATTATAGCTTTTGGGGTATTCCAGATTGGCTCACTTTTGGCCTGATCAGAAAACCTTGGTCCTTTATTCAAAAAAAAACTTCCTTTTTTTTCCATTCCAGGCCATTGATTGCATCTATACCTATAAACCAATGGTACTAGCATGAATAATCTGGAAAAAAGTTTTAAACCAAAAAGCAAAACCCTGATCTTTCCTTTTGAAGAAAAACATCTGATCATTCCTGTTCCTGATAATCTGGCAAACTTCCAGGAAGTGTATGCCGTCAATGAATCAGGCCTGGAATTATGGATGCACCTTTGCGATGGGAAAACTCCGGCAGATATCTTCAGAGAATGGAATCAGCAGTATGCAATCCCGGAGATTGAGCTGCTTAACTCAATACTGATTTTTTTAAGAAATCTAAGCACTTTACTTGATGTCAATGAATAGCCAGATACCTCCAGTATTTCTGGATCTGTGCGGTATCAAAATATCTATTGCATATGATTGTCCCCAAGGAATTTGTGTTGAAAGCAGATATCGTAATTTCATCCAAGCAATAGTAAAAGAGCCTGATTATGTAATACGGATTTGTTCAGAGCTTCCGGCAACAAAAAGCCAGCCATTGAAGCTCATCCGGGTGCCATTGATTGTAACATCAGCATCCGGCCGGTGGATCTCAACAAACCAACATTATCAAATCACTATATTCGAGGGATTCACTCAATTTGATATCCCATTCAGGGATCAAATAAGCCCAATCAGGATGCGGGTGAGTAATAATCCTGATGAGAAATGCATTCTGGCCACAACAGCTGAGGGAAGCAAATTTCCGATCCTACCCTATCCTCTCGATATCTTATTGTTATATCATCTGGGACAATGGTTTGACTTGCTGATATTTCATGGCGCAGGATTCAGTCTGAACGACCGTGGCTTTTTATGCCTTGGGAGATCCGGAGCAGGGAAAAGCACCCTTTCCGGTATTGTTGAGGACTTTGCTGGCAAACTGATCCAGGATGATCGGGTTATTTTGCAAAAAACTGGTGAGGGATGGCTTATTCATCCTTTACCCCTTCATCCTGACAATAGGCCGGTACATTGCAATCTGGATGCAATCTATTGTCTGTTCCACGGACAATCCACCAACCGGGAGATTCCTTTATATGGAGAAAGCAAATTGAAAAATTCACTCCCTCATCTGGTACAATTTCCCTCATGGCAAAATCCTTTTGTCAATAGTCTTCATCTGGTTCAGCTCTTAATGAAACAAATAAGTCTGTCTGAACTTTTCTTTATCCCGAATCATAGTATAATTGAATATCTGAAACATGTCAAAGCTAGAAGCAAATCTCATTTTATTCCTCTTACAAAACCGTTGCCGGGTGAAATCCAGAGCGATTGGAATCAGCATGGTTCCTCAAATATTCCCCGGTGATTCAATCACTCTTGAGCCTGCTCTTTCTGAACCAGAGCCCGGAGATATTCTTGTATACAAAGCACTGGACAAGTTGGTTGTTCACCGACTACTTACCTTAAAAGGAAAGCAAAATGAGATCCTGATACTTAAGGGAGATAACAATCCTCTTGCGGATTCTCCAGTGTGTAAAGACAGAATAATCGGCAGAGTTACAGATATCAAACCGGGTATCCGAAGAGCCATTTACCTCTTAATCAGTCCGGCACTCAGGAGATTTCAAAAGCTTTTATCCAGGTGATTAGTAGAAAAAGTGTAATCCTGATATTAGCACTAAGCGCTTTGGCTCTCATTGCCGGATTTGAGAGCGCTATTTTTACCAGATTCCTTTACCAATCAGAATTCAATTATTTCCACCTAATTCTATTTGCAGGTATATGCCGAGTTTCAAACTGGAGTATCAGACCGATATCTCTGATAGCTGATCAGATCATTGAAAGGGACAGCTACAGGAACTTATTTAACAGATGTACAAATTGGTCACTCAAAGCTATTCGCCAAGCTGTATTCCATGCCGACGTGGCAAAATTAATTGAGCAAAATGAAAAAATCAGATATATCATTATCGGTAAAATCATCCCCGGTGTTTCAGCCATGACGGTGGCAATCAGTCTTTTTTTTATACTGAGCATATATCAGCCCTTGCATCTGCCCCTTATCTTAATTTTAGTAGTGCTTGAAATCGTGAGCCAAAGTATACAGGTAAAATGCAAGCATAAGAATGATTTAGAAATCATTGAATCAGAAAGAAAATTCCATTATTTGAAACAGCAATTGTTCTCTCCAATTATCCTCAGAGAACATCGTATTTGTCGAAGTATTCCAGCAATTATTGAAAAAAGCATTTACCAGCTTTCGAACAATCAAAGGACGAAAAGAAAGCATTACGGTCAGATACAGATGATTAAATCACTAATCAGATGTGCTCAGGTAATATGCCTGATATTCTGTATTAATGCTCTTGATTTGCTTCCAATCAATTCTCATGAGTCAGGTTTTAGTCCGGCCTCTTTGGGCTCTCTGTTTGCTGCCTTCAAACTGATTAGATCAGGATCACAATTGGGTAGCCTGCCGGCGATTCTTTTGGAAATTCGTTTGTGTAATATCACTATAAAAACCTTTGATCAAAATTGGGATACTTCAGAGAATCATAGTTTATGCTTGAACACGACCCTGCCATCCAACATTGACACCAACAAAGGAATAACAGCTGTTACAGGTCCGAATGGATCAGGAAAATCCACCCTTTTATTGGACCTGGCAGAAAGATTTTCAAATGATCCTGCAAAAAAGTCCACAGGAATTTTATTTCAGAATTTTGCTTTGCTTCAAGCAAGCATTGTAAACAATATTGTGCTTTACAAAAGCTGTGATATTCGTCATGATGATATTGACCGGGCCTTGCACGCTTCGGGATTCAAAGAGATTATGACAAAATATTGCTGGAATCTGGATACCGAGATCGGTGAAGAAATTGGCAGGGGACGTGGAATCAGTCTTGGTGAGTGGCAAAAGTTGGCCCTGGCACGTGCCCTGTATCATGGACAAGATTATCTGATACTTGATGAGCCCGATGCACATCTGGATACTGCCTCAAAAAAATTATTCGAGAATGAAATTAGTAGGCTAAAAATGAAATCCAGGCTAATAATTGCCTCACACTCAGAACAACTAATTAAAAAAGCAGACTATGTTATCCGAATTTGAAATTAGTAATATTGCTCTTTTTCACCAGAATTGCTGTAATGCTGTTAATTACGAACATGATATGTTCGATCACAATAAGTGGAACAGTTTTATAGATAAAGCCACTAAGAATGGTATCAGCAGTCAAATATATATGTGGCTTAGAAGGAATAAGCAAGCAGAAGGCCTTACTATGTCAAACCAGAAGCACCTTCAATCACTCAGTATTTTAGCCTCAACGAGAAATCAACAATTACTGTCAGAGTATCAGACTATTACACAAGAACTCCAAAAAAATTCAATTCCTTTTAGTCCCCTGAAAGGGATATGGCTGCTGGAAAATCTCTATCCATCCAATTATCCAAGATTGACAAGTGATATGGATATATTAGTTCATCCTGAGGACATTCAAAAAGTATCAGAGCTAAGCAGGGAAATGGGATATAAACAGGATCCTCTCAGGTCACGTTTTGATTCAAAGATTAGTTCTCCTCCAGGGCATCATATACCAGCTCTCAGAAAAAACAGCATCAGCATAGAATGGCATTTTAAACCTTATTCAACTGCTTCGTCTGAAATTTGCAGAGAGTTACTGGAGACTCCTGGTCCAGAGGTACATTTCTATGTTATGGCCAAACACCTTCAGCGTCACTATCAGGCAGGATTTGGTCAACTAAAATGGCTATTCGATCTCATTTTGTTAAGTTCTCAATTACCCCTTGACAAATTCCTTAATTGGATGACCAGGGTTCCCGAAATTGAAAATCCTATACAGATAAGAGAATTTGCTATGATACTTTTTCCTTTGAGTCATCAAACAGATATTCGTAATAGTATCGCACTCATTGATACGGCTTTGGACCGCTTTCTGAATAACTACAATAACAACAATAATCATCATAATAATCACAATACCAGAGTAATACCAAGAATAATTCCGGCCCAACTCAGATTGAATGAAAAGTACTGGTGGGTATTGGCTACCCTCTTTCCAACTCCTGAATATATGCGCTTCTATCGGTCGAACGATGAAGGTAAAGCCTTGCTTATTCTGTATCTGAACAGATGGTTCAGACTAGTGTGTAAAGCTGCAAGCATCTGTATAACAAGCATCAAAGCTAAGTCAAGGTTAAAAGATGGAAATTAAGTATTTTTACGCCAAATGTCAATCGAAATGAAAAAGTGGATTTCTCTATCTCCCATCCTGTTATTACTGGGAATGCCGATTCTATTGTCAGAGTGCAAAACAGAAAAAGAAGCAGAAATGTATGCCGGATCATCCAGTTGCATAGAATGCCATGAAAGGTTTTATCAACTTTGGGCCCCATCTCACCATGGTTTGGCAATGCAGGGAGTAGATTCAACTTTCATAGTAAATGAGTTAAATTTCACCAAGGCAGAAGCTGAGATTCAAGGATTTATGTTCAGTGCCTTTGTCCGGAATGACAGCCTCATTATGCTGGAACAAAAAGAGGAAATCAAAAGAGAATACCCTGTAATTCATGCTTTAGGAGGAAAATATATCTATTATTTCCTTACACCATTTGAAAATGGTCGCTTACAGGTATTGCCTTTAGCTTATGATTTAAAAAAAGCTGAGTGGTACAATACTCCGGCTTCAGCTGTTCGACATTTCGTTGATCCTCTTGAAGATGAAGAGCTTGATTGGCATAATTTTGCATATACTTTTAATACTAGTTGCCATTCCTGCCATGTTAGTCAGCTGGAGAACAATTATGATCATGAAAGTGATCAATATATCACTACATGGAGAGAAGCTGGAATCAATTGTGAGACATGTCACGGGCCCAGCCAGGATCATGTAGAAATATTCAGAAAGATAAAAGACGGGGAAGTTCCTGAAGACATTGGACTTATTGTCACCAAAACCTTCACTCATGAGCAACACAACTCTTCCTGTGCTCCATGTCATGCTAAGATGCGCTCCCTTACCCTTTCATACCCACCTGGTGAAAGATTCTTTGATCACTTTGATTTGGTAACTCTGGAGGATCCGGATTTTTATCCTGATGGTCGTGATTTAGGAGAGAACTATACGATGACCGGATGGCATCAGGGGGCCTGTGCTCAATCAGGTTTACTTGATTGCATTCATTGCCATACATCCAGTGGCAGATATCGCTTTGCTAATGAAAACCACAATGGAGCCTGTTTGCCCTGCCATGAGGAGAATGTAAACAATATCTGGACGCACAGTCACCATCCGGTAGGAACAGAAGACCTGAAATGTATTTCCTGCCACATGCCAAAGACGACTTTTGCCAGAATGGACAGAAGCGATCATTCAATGCGTCCGCCGATGCCTGCAACAACAATCGCGTTTGAATCTCCCAATGCTTGTAATATTTGTCATGAGAATGAAACGGCTGAATGGGCGAATGCCTTGGTACAGAAATGGAACGGCGGAGAGTACCAGGATGAAACATTGCATAAGGCCCGGCTCCTGCTGGATGCGCGAACCGGTGAGTGGAAATACCTGGATGAATTACTTCAGGGCTTATATAACAATGCATTTGATGAGGTGTACACCAATTCCTTTATCCGGCTCTTGGCGACTCTGGATAATGATGCCAAATGGCCTGCCATTCTTGTTCATGCAGGAAATCCTTCTCCCATGATCAGGGCCTCGGTGATTAATTTGTTTGGACAAATTCCGTCACTTGAGACAAAAAACATTCTGCTTCAGGCCAGTCGTGATCAGTATCGTGTAGTCAGACGGGCAGTGGCCAGTAGTGTGGCTGGTTTTCCTGAGGGAGCCTTCTCCCCTGCTGAACTTGAAAGTCTTAATCCTCTGATGACAGAATATGAAGAAGCCTTTCTTGCAAGACCTGATGATTGGGCTGCACACTATAATCTGGGTAATTATTACCAGAACCAGCAGAGACTTGAAGAGGCAATAAAAGCATATGAAAAATCTATCGAGCTCTTTCCTGATGCTATCGCACCATTAATCAATCAAAGCTTTGCCTATAATTTATTAGACCAAAAAGAGATGGCACTTAACCGGCTTTACAGGGCTTTGGAAATAGATCCGGATAACGAAGCCACACATCTCAATTTTGCCATGTTGATGGGTGAAATGGGCAGGCTTGAAGAGGCTGAAGCATCTATGAGGAAAGTGTTTGAAATTAATCCTGAGTCAGCTCAGGCTGCCTATAATCTTAGTGTTATGCTGG
>Ga0209249_1003737_pt1 | contig 10595 bp, 9 predicted proteins | sample SaaInlV_200m_DNA_4_FD_184653 | JGI IMG/M metagenome (GOLD analysis project Ga0209249, IMG submission 184653) | Marine microbial communities from expanding oxygen minimum zones in the Saanich Inlet - SI037_S3LV_200m_DNA (SPAdes) (version 2) | ecosystem: Environmental > Aquatic > Marine >...
AAGATAATGGCGCATATTTATTAAAAACCCCTAATAGCATTATTAATGATCTACTTGATAATTATACTATACAAATCAATAAAAAAGAAAATGTTATAGAATTCCCAAGTGTTAAGTATAATAGCAAAAAATATGAAAACTTGAGACATAAGTTTAAAGGTTCTAATAATATTGACATCAACTACTCACAGGCGTATCAGGATATGTTTGTATTGAGTATGTTAGAAGGCAAAAGAAAAGGATCATATTTAGAAATAGGATCTGCAGAACCCTTCTATAATAATAATACTGCACTACTAGAGGTAGAATTTGGATGGGTGGGTATATCATTAGACATTTCTGAAGAGTTAGTAAATGAATTTTCAAATGAACGAAATAATTTAGTATTATGTAAAGACGCATTAAAAGTAGACTATGAAGAAATATTAAAGTCTTTTAATGTAGGAAAAAATATAGACTACTTACAGATAGATTGTGATCCACCTGAAGTTTCATTTGAAATACTCAAGTTAATCCCATTTGATAAATATAAATTTGCAGTTATTACATTCGAACATGATAATTATGTGGATAGCACAAAGTCAGTAAGAAAAGAATCTAGAGAACTATTACAATCCCACGGTTACATTTTAATAGCAGGTAACATAGCACCAAACGACACAGATAACTTTGAAGATTGGTGGGTACATCCTGATTTAATATTAAATAAGACTATAGATAAAATGATATGTAAAAATGATGTAACAAAAAATGCAGAAAAGTATATATTTGATGAAGTATTGTATTCTAATTTGAACTATGTAAATACTGTGAAAATGGAGTAGAACCATCATGAATCATTTAAAACAAGCATTATTAAATTACATAGGAAACCCAAGCTCAGATATATTATGCTTTGAACTCGGATATGAATATGGCAAATTAGGTCAATATGCAACAGCATTATCATTTTATTTAAAGTCTGCTGAGATAACAAAAAACGATGATTTAGCATACGAATCCTTAATCTGCGGATCAGTATGTTTGACAATACCAGGTAGTAGAGATTATTCAGCAAAGGGTATATTGTTACATGCAGTTTCATTAATCCCAACTAGACCTGAAGCATATTACTTTTTAAGCAGATTACATGAAAGCAACTATGAGTGGCAGGAAGCATATACAATGGCATCGTGTGGATTAGAATTCTTAGAAAACTCAAAAAACGTAACTAATAAGTACTTGGGTTATAATGAGGACCATCATTTACTTTTCCAAAAATCAGTTGCTTCATGGCATATAGGTAGAATTGAAGAAAGCAAGGAATTAACATATAAACTAAGTAAAGATAACAATCTTGATAAGAAACATAAATTAGCAATAAAAAATAATCTAAAGAATATAGGACACCCTAGTCATTTAAAATAGGTTTTTCAAAATTTAATATATATATATTAACAACACAAATAACGTAGGAGTTATAACATGGCAAATAAAGAAACAAAGTTTACAGAAGATGAATTAAAATCTTTACAAGACTTACAAAGTTCATATCAACAAAAACAACTTCAGTTTGGGCAATTAAAAGTTCAACGATTATTAGTTCAACAACAACTTGATTCATTAGAATCTTCAGAAGTTCAATTAGAATCTGAATATGTTGGTGTACAAGAATCAGAACGAAAGTTAGTTGATGATTTGAATAAAAAGTATGGACCAGGTTCATTAGACCCATCAACAGGGGTTTTCACAGCTACAGAAACACCAGAAGTAACAAAAGAAACTACTTAAAATAATCTCCTCTAAACTAATCGTTTGAGTGGTTTAGGTTATATTTATAGTTAGATATTTTTTTAGTCTATACTTCATTTTGGAGAGTGATATTTCTAAAGAAAATGTTGTCAATTTATTGAATAACTGACATGGTTTCATCAACTTTAATATTAAATTAGGAGAATAATAATGTATAATAAATCTAATATGGGGGAAATAACATGAGCGAAAGGATTGTAAGTCCGGGTGTTTTCACCAGGGAACGGGATTTATCATTTCTACCTCAAGGAATTGCAAACATTGGAGCAGCAATAATTGGACCAACCGTAAAAGGTCCAGCATTTGTTCCAACAGTTATTCGTAATTTTCCTGAGTTTGAAGAAGTGTTTGGGTCTACCTCCGATAAAAATGGAGTCTCAAATTATTACACGCCGTACGCGGTAGAACAATATTTAAGAAGTGCAGGAACTGTAACAATAATTCGTGTGTTAAACACAGCCGGTTATTCAGTTGATAGTCTTGCAATTAAGGTAGGAACCGCAACATCGGCCACATACGCATCAGCATCAGTTCACATTACAGATATGTCTGATGGTGATACATTTACAATTGTTGGTAGTGACGCAACGACTTATAATTTTGTAGCATCAAATGCACCAGTTCCAGATGATGTTGGAAATACATACTTTTTCGTAGGAAGTAGTTCATTAGCAGCGACTGGTAGTACCGGTATTGTAAACTTGGTAACAGAGATAGGTAATGTATCGGGAACGGGTGTTACTGTAGCTCGAATAGGAACAACAGCAACTATTTCGATAAGTGGGTCCAGTGCAGGTACGGCAGCAAATAGTTTTACTTTTAAATCTGGTAGTACAACTACCACTCTTGCAGGTGGAGCATCAGCAACAGGTGGTAAAACAGTTGCACTATTAGCACCATCTCGTGGTGGTTCAGATGGAACTGCAGATTTAGAAGGAAGTACTATTACTGGTAATTGGGACGCAGCTACATTAACACTTAGTGGTAGTAATTGGGGTGAAAAAAGTTTAACAGCAGATGGTTCACAGAATGTATATAAAATTTCATTTAATACAGGAAGTACTATACCTACTGGATATACATATATTGATGAAGTATTTAGTTCAGATGCACAAGTTCAAAAGTCTGGTCAAAATACTGTATCATCATATTTGTATAAGAACTTTAAATATGCACAAAGTAGCCAAGGATATTCATCAGGTGATACCGTATCTGTAGTAGATGGAACTTTGAGTTTAGGAATAACATATCAAAATGCAGTAACACCAGAAATTCAATCACAGTTGATTAATGGTGGTAGATATGATTTATTTAAAGTTAACTCTCGTTCACATGGTAGTGATGTAAATAACAAATTTAAGATTGTTATTTTGAATATTAAGAAAGCAGGTACAATTGCAGGTAGTGATTTTGGTTCATTTTCAGTTCAATTAAGAGAAACTGGATTGGATGATAATATGTCTAACAATGACCTGTTAAAGGGTAATCCAATAGAACAATGGGATAATTTGAATTTTAATCCTACAAGTCCTAATTTCTTTGCAAGACGAATTGGTGATAGGTATGTAACAATAGATTCAGATGGTAAACTCACTTATAATGGTGATTGGCCAAATCTGTCTAAACATATTTATGTATCTGATTATTCAGCAATATCTAATAGAGAAGTACCAGTAACGGTAGTTCCAATGGGACATAAAGCAATTAGGAATCCATTTGGTAGTAGTGATTCATCTGTACCAGTATGGGCATTTAAAGCTTCACAGACAAATGCATCAAATGAATATGATGATGATGTACCTTATGGACATGATTATTCAAATATAGATGCAAGGCAGTATTTAGCACCACATAATTCATTTGGATCTGGTTCACAAGTCAGTATGAGTATTGAGGATTTTAACGGTACAACTTCTAGCAATCATGGATATGGTACTGATACTTATTCGGATGGAACTGAAAAGGTAACACTTACACTTTCTCATATTAAACAGAGAAAGTTCGTTGTTCCATTTCAAGGTGGATTCGATAGTATAAATCCAGCAGCACCTAAATACACAGGAGCTGATATTGTGAATACAAATACACAAGGATTTGATTGTTCAACTTCATCAACTGCTGGTTCAACTGCTTATAAGAACGCAATTGATGCAATCAGTAATCCTGATGAATTTGATATCAATATGTTGGTAACACCTGGTATTATTCACGGATTACATAGTAAAATTACGAATTATGCAATTGCCAAATGTGAAGAGCGTGGCGATGCATTTTATGTATTAGATTGTACAATTAAGGGTGCTTCCATATCAACTGCAACAAACGCGATTACTTCACTTGATAGTAATTATACAGCAACTTATTACCCTTGGGTAAAGATTGTTGATAGGAATACAGCACTTCCAGTTTGGGTTCCACCTTCAGTAGTGTTACCTGGTGTAATAGCTTACACAGATAAAGTAGCACACGAATGGTTCGCACCAGCAGGTTTGAATCGTGGTGGTTTAACAACTGTACTTGAAGCACAAACAAGATTGACTCACGAAGAAAGAGATACTCTTTATGAAGATAGAGTTAATCCAATCGCTTCATTCCCAGGTCAAGGTGTAGTAGTTTGGGGACAAAAAACACTCCAAGCAAGACCATCAGCACTTGATCGTGTGAATGTTCGTAGATTGTTAATCAAGTTGAAGAAGTTCATTGCAAGTTCAAGTAGATACTTGGTTTTCGAACAAAATACAAGTGCGACGAGAAATCGTTTCTTGAACATTGTGAATCCGTTCTTAGAATCAGTACAGGCAAACAGTGGTTTATCAGCATTTAAGGTAGTTATGGATGACAGTAATAATACTCCTGATGTAGTCGACAGAAACCAGTTGGTAGGACAAATTTTTATCCAACCAACTCGAACGGCAGAATTTATTGTTTTGGACTTCAGCGTTTTACCAACAGGAGCGGTTTTCCCAAGTTAAAACTATAAATCAAACAGCAGTTAAAGAGAAACCCCAGATTTTATATTTGGGGTTTTTTGTTTCTTATACAAAAAAGTTAAATTAATTAGGTAGTTTTTGTAATTTACCTATAATTATAGTTATAATTAGTGTAGGATAGATGATAATATGAATAACTTATGTAAATATTGTAAAAAAGAAATACCAGAAAATAAATTATTTTGTGATAGAGCATGCTCTAATAAAGCCCGGTCAACTCAAATAGAAAAATTGTGTATAATTAAAATATGAATTAATAGTTTAATTTTTTGAGGAGTTTTTTGTTGCTTGTTATATTTATATATGAGTAGAAATTAAAAACTTCTATAAAACTATGAAAAATGAATATAATGATTTTTTAGAAATTTGATATTTATAGTAGAAGAAAATAAAATTTAATTGGAGACAAGAGATGCCAGAGCTATTAGACCCGTCAGAAATAATGTTCACTCCGTTTGAACCAAAAACGAAGAACAGATACATCATGTACATTGAGGGTATTCCAGCTTACCTTATTAAGACTGCGAATAGACCTACAATTGCATTTGAAACAATAGAATTAGATCACATTAACGTAAAACGATATGTTAAAGGAAAGGGAGCGTGGGAAGAACTTGAAATTACTCTTTATGATCCGGTAGTCCCATCAGCAGCACAGGCGTGTATGGAATGGATTCGTTTAGGGCATGAATCAGTAACAGGTCGTGATGGATATACAGATTTCTATAAGAAGGATGTAACTATTAACGTTCTTGGTCCTGTAGGTGATAAAGTTGAAGAATGGACGCTTAAAGGTACTTGGATTACCAACGCTACTTTTGGTGATTTGGATTGGTCAAATACAACTGATCCCGTTGATGTAACTCTTACATTGAGATATGACTACGCGATTTTACAATTTTGATTAAAGTATTACTTTAAGTGATTGTGTTTAAGTGTAATTGTAATAGAGAGTTTGAATCATATGATTCGTTAAGAAAACATAACGGTAGAACTCATAAAATTAAATCGCAAGATTTTTATGTTAAATTTTACTTGAATGGTGAATATCCAACCTGTAAATGTGGTTGTGGTGAGAAAACCAATTGGATAGGACATGGTTTTAGAGAATATAGACAGGGGCACATAGCAAGAATAAAAAATAACTGGGGACATAACCAAAAGGCAATAGATAACTCATCTAAAACTCGTAGAGAACAATTTAAGAATGGTGAAAGAAAAGTTTGGAATGCTGGATTAACTATTGAAGATGAACGAGTAAGAAAAAATTGTGATGGGTTATTAAAAGAAGCCAAATCATCTGAAGGTAGAAAATCTCGTTCAGTTAAAATGAAAAAACAATGGAAAGATGGGAATATTAAAGTTTTATACGGAAAAGACTCTTCACAGTGGCAAGGTGGAACCTCACCATTATCAGCAAGAGTATACGCTTCTAACAAATTATACAAAGAATGGAAATATCCAATTCTAAAAAGGGCAGGTTTTAAGTGTAAAGAATGTGGTAGTAGTAAAGATTTACACGTACATCACAATAAAGAAATGATGAATGAGATATTAAAGAAATTTACGGGCAAAAATAATCCAGTAAAAAAAGTTGTAGATTATCATGTTCGGAACAAAGTAGGTGGAGTTGTTTTGTGTTATAATCATCATAAGAAACAACATCCAAGCTTAAATTTTTAACAACAACAATAGGAGTCAATTATGGCAGTATTACAAGATAAAGCATGGTATCAGTCAAAAACGATTTGGACATCAGTTATTGCAGGTGTTATCGGTGTCTTACAAGCGACAGGTTACGTAGATCAAGTACCAGAAGTTGTTTGGACATTATTAGCATCATTCGGTCTTTATTCCGTTAGAGATGCAGTCGGTAAATCCGGTAAGTAGTAAGTAAGTTTAAAACTGGGTATTCCTAACAGAGTACCCAGTATAAGTTTTAGTAATAATTGGTTATTAGTATAATATAAATACATAGGAGAATAGATATGGCAAAAGAAAAGAGCCAGTTTCCTACTGAAATGATTAGTTTGCCTTCAAAGGGATATTTTTACCCAGAGGACAATCCATTATCAAGTGGGGAAGTAGAAGTTAAATACATGACAGCAAGAGAAGAAGATATTTTGACATCTACAAATTTAATTCAGAAGGGAATAGTATTAGATAAATTGTTAGATGCATTAGTAGTTTCTGATGTAGACCTTGATGATATTTTAATTGGAGATAAGAATGCAATTATGGTAGCAGCAAGAGTTCTTGCATATGGTAAGGATTATACATTTGACTTTGTAGATCCAAGTAGTGGTAATAAAAGAGATGAAACTGTTGACTTAACTTCACTTGAAAATAAAAAAATAAATTTTAATGATTATGAAAAGGGTAAGAATGAATTTGATTTTAAGTTACCTGGATCAAAGAGAAAATTAACCTTTAAATTACTCACACAGAGGGATGAGAAGGCAAATGATTCTCAATTAAAAGCATTAAAGAAAATTTCAAAGAGTACAGGAATTGATCCAGAAATTACAACACGATTAAAATCATCTATTATAGCAGTAGATGGAAATCGCGATGACAGTGTGATAAATTCATTTGTTGATAATGAGTTTCTTTCAATAGATTCATTTGCATATAGAGTATATCTTACAACAATAACACCAGACGTAGATTTATCCTTTACAGTAGAACTTGACAATGGGGAAGTTGAGGAGGTAGCGGTTCCAGTAACCGCCACGTTTTTTTGGCCTTCGACCTCAAGATAAACCAGATATACACAACCAAATATTCACCTTAATATATAATTCCAAAGGTGGATTCACATTCAATGAAGTCTATAATATGCCAATATATCTGAGACTATATTATCTAAAACGGCTTGAACAGCAATACAAAGACGAACAATCATCGTACAATAAACAAATGAAAAAATCTAATACGAGAGGTCCATCTATTAAAAAACCCCGACGTAAGTAATATTTTTTGGTTACTTTGATATTTATATAAGAGAACATTTCAATTAGTTACACTTCAATTCGGAGAAAACATAATGCCAAAGTATAAGATAAAAAACGAACAAATTTTAAATGAATTTTTAGATAATTTTTTTAGTGTCGTTGCAAAAAAACGTGGTAAGAAAGCGATGAAATCGTTAGAAAATGATCCAGAAATTAAACGTATTAGAAAGAAATATAATAACTTACGAGATGAGTTAGAGCAACACATAAAAGATAATCCAATATCTTCTTTTATTGAATAGAGATAGTTGATGGCAGGCAAAAAAGAGTGGGAACGATTTAATTTTCCATCGGAAGATGATTGGAATAAATTAAACAAACAAACCAGAAAACATATTAAAGATAATGGTGCTTTATGGGAAAACTTAAATAAGGATATAGGTAATGTTAAAGACCAAATAAAATTATTATCTGGTATGACAGATGATTCAGTTAAGTCACTTTCAAACTTTAGTGATATATCTAAGGGGATAGTATCAAGTTTTAAGGAAATTTATGGCAGTGGAAGAGATTTGACCACTGTTACCAATTCATTAAATATATCTATGGCAAAAACCGCGTCTTTAAGTAAAAAGAATACAGTTTTATCAAAAAAATCAATTAGTCTTATTCAAAATGTTGCAAAAGGATGGCAAGATGTAATAGAGAATGTAGAACGAGTTGGAACAGAAAATTTTAGTAATTTGGATCTTACCGAAGATATTTTAGAAGCTCAACGTCTTGGATTGAAAAATGAAGAATTATCATTGAGAATGGCAAAGGAAAAACAGAACGAATTAAAGCGAATAAATGACGTTATGGGAGCTCAGCGAGATTTAATTCAGAAGCCATTTGATGCTATGGATGATATGATTAGGCGAATTCCAATTTTTGGTGATGTTATTGCTTCGAAGTTAGATTTTAAAACTAAAGGTAAGGATCTTGCAAATGATTTAGTTTCATCAATGAGTGGTTCGACTGGTGATGTACTAAACTGGAATGAATTTCAAAAAAAGAAAGCTGGACAGGATTTAAGTAAAACTCAAGTATCAGAACAATATGCTGAGCACAAAAAGGGTATATCATCTGCAAAAAAAGGGACGGGAAAATTAGGCATCGGAGCCATAGCAGTTGGTACGGCAATAGCTGGTTGGGCAGTATCGACATTTAATTTTGCACGAGAATTAGGTGTTGGTTTTGGTGAACTTAATGCAGGAGCATTACTTTTTAAAGAAGAAACTAAGGCAGTTCTTGATGAATTTGGTAGTTTACGAGATGTAAGTAATTCCTTACTTTTTAGTATGAAATGGCAAGCTTTTTGGAGTGGAGCACAAGCCGCTGATTTAGCAAAAGTAATGATGTTACAAGAATCTATTACTGGATTATCAAAAGAACAGGCAAGTGAACAAAATGCCAAGTGGATGAAAGAATTTATAAATGACGGATTAGCAGCTGGCAAAGTTATGGCAGATATCGCCAGTCATGCAGATTTATTTGCAGACTATGCAAAAGATGGTGGTGAAAATATGAAAGAGGCCGCTAAACAGGCCGCAGGTATGGGATTAAGTTTAGATGCAACAGCATCAGTAGCAGATAAATTATTAGATTGGGAATCATCAATAGCCGCAGAAATGGAAGCATCAGTATTACTTGGTCGTCAAATAAATTTTGATAAAGCGCGTCAATTAGCATATAGTGGTGATTTAGCTGCTATGATGAAAGAAGTTAAAATACAGGCAGGTGGAGAAGCTGAATTTGCTAAAATGAGTGTAGTTCAACGTAGGTCATTAGGAGATGCCATTGGATTGAGTGGTGCAAATTTAGCAGAATTTGTAAAGACACAAGGCGCCTCCAATAAAGCACAAGGAGCTGGTGTTGGTAAATGGGCAATGTGGGGTGCAATTATTCTTGGTGTTCTCGGAGCCATTGCAGGAGCATTAATCGTTACTGGTGTTGGTTTAGGTATTTTGGGTGGAATGGCAACAGGAGCTGTAGTAGGTGGAGCGTTAGGGGCCGGTATATTTGCTGCCGCTGCGGGTGTAAAAAATATGGCAGCAGGTGATGTTATGAGTCCAGCAAAAGGTAAAACTCAAATATCCACAAAAGAAGGTGGATTATATAATTTATCTAAAAATGATGATGTAATGGCAGCACCAAATCTTATGGGATCAATGAATAATCAACAACAATCAATAGTAAACATAGACAATTCTAAAATGGAATCTAAATTAGATGCAGTAATATCATTATTAGCAAAACAACCGACATCAGAATTAGTAACAGATCAAGCAAGACGACAAAAATCGGCAACAGAAAGTGCATTTCAACAGAGATAATAAATGAGTATAGTAAAACTAACAGAAAACTTAGAAAACTTTAAATGGACTGAATATAATAAAATCGGTGATGATACTGATATTGATCCAAATAAAGGTGGTGTTCATGGTTCTACTAAGGATAAATTATTTCCACATCAAACGGAACATTCTATACATGATGATGGAATAGGATCTGGAACTTACCCAAATGACAATCCACAATCATATACGGTTCGTGGAGACATAGTTACAGGAAATAAATCTTTTTATAGACCAGCCGAATCAGCTCTAGTAAATATGGAAAGTGAATTTGGTCCACTTAATACTCAACCACCCGATAGAGGTCCATATGGTGTAACAGATTATATGGATGGAACTCAACAAGGACAAGGATTTATTCCGCCAGGAGGACCACCACTTGGATTTACAGTTGATATGGGAGTATCTGAATATGCTATAGGTGATCCACTTAATTATACATTAACTCCATTATCACATACTAT
>Ga0209249_1003738_pt1 | contig 10594 bp, 10 predicted proteins | sample SaaInlV_200m_DNA_4_FD_184653 | JGI IMG/M metagenome (GOLD analysis project Ga0209249, IMG submission 184653) | Marine microbial communities from expanding oxygen minimum zones in the Saanich Inlet - SI037_S3LV_200m_DNA (SPAdes) (version 2) | ecosystem: Environmental > Aquatic > Marine >...
CAGATGAAAAAATCAGGCTGGCGTTTAATTCGCACTGATGATCTTGGGAAAACATTGAAATGTTATTTTGCAAAGGAATAATTTTGATCTAACCTCCGAACAGGCGGTTCTTGAAGGAGTTCCGCTTCGTTACTCCCTACTATTCCGTCAAAATTGATGGTCAAATCCGATCCACTTCCACCAAAATACCCTTTATACTTCCCATATCACTGCATCACTTACCTTAACTCGTTAAAATCATAGCTAATTTGTTGGTTTGTAAAATTATTGTGGGAATTTCCAATGTCATTTAATTTCCTGGGATTTCCTTTGGGGTACTTATAAAAAAGGGCCAAAGAGGGCTGAGATTTGGTCTGGATTTTTCTTTGTGGGTCATTCGAAATAATATTAGCAGTACCGGCTGTTGGCTTGTTTTAGTGGCTTGGATTATTATTCGATTTATTGCCTTGGTTTATAAGGAGTAATCATATAAACTTGAGGAAAGCAAATAAACCTTGATATCATTTAGATCAACAATGAAATAGGCAAAAATCAATAGTTTTCAAAAACAGCCAAATTCTCAAATAATTTTGTCAATAGTTCAGTTTTAATATTAGATTCGATGTTGAAAATTAGATCAAGGACATTTATAAACAGCCTTTGTATACGTTATTAACAAGGTGAGGACCAGCATCATTTCTGAGTGCAATGATGCCATGGCTGATCTCGTTGGTAGAAAAAAAGAAGAGTTAATCGGACAACACCAGCGGATACTCCATCCGCCAAACGAGCATGATGGTGACTTTTCCTCCATATTTCAGAAATATACTGGTGAAAATTCAGGAGAAATTCTTAAAACTCAAATAATCACAAAAACTGGCGAGATTAAAGATGTAAATATCCGAGCTCGTGTTTTTGAGGTTAGCAACAAGAAGATTATGCATGCTGTTTTTCGACTCAATGAATAAATCTGGAAATGCCTGGTTCTTTATATGCCACACTGCTTGTGTGCGTGGCTGGGATATCATTCTAGCGACACAATGATATGGGTGGGTAATAAAGATGCTGGTATAGTTGTTGAAATTAAGACAGCTCTGGAACCAAATACTAAAATTCTAGATGCTGTAACAGCGGTTGCGGAGGGAAGAGCACAATTTCGATTACTAACTGCAATATGACTATCATACCAGAGATATGTATATGGAAAAAAACACTTTAATCAGAGCATTTGCCTATATCGCGTTATGCCTGCTGGCGCTCTTGGGAAACATCTATTCGATACCTTTCTTCTTTGGGGTTGATTTTATATTCGGATCAATATTTGTATTTATAATATTTGGCTATTTCGGATTTTACGCCACCATTCCCGCAATGATACTTTCGACCGGATATACGTATATCCTCTGGAATCACCCCTACGCGATTATCATTTTTGTTTCTGAATTCCTGATTGTCGCGTTGCTTCATCACCGGTACAAAAAAAATATAATCATCTGGGATGTCATTTTCTGGATTGTCATCGGCATCCCAATGGTTTTTATTTTTTACCGCTTGGTGATGGTTCTTCCGGGTCAATCCGTTGTATTAATTATGTTAAAACAAAGTATTAATGGGATATTTAACATTTTTCTAGCATATATTATCATCCATTTTTTACCTCCAATACTGAAAATATCAGAAAAAAAAGATTTAAGTACAATATCTTTCAGGACTATTCTCTTCACTATAATGTTATTAAGCCTCAGCGTACCTTCGCTTGTTGTGATTGTGTTTCTGACCAGAAGTGAGTTTAAAAATATTGAGAAAACGCTTATCAATGACCTTAATTCAGCGGTTATCGAGGTCAATGGATCAATGGAAGACTGGCTTGGACAAAAAACAATGTCTGTCCGTCAAGTCGCCAAACAGCTCAACAATACTGTCATAAAACCTTCAGATACTTTGCAGAACACTTTGAACTTATTATTATCTGTAAATCCTGATTTTCACAATATGTATGTGGCAAACCGATCTGGTGTGACTAAGGCTTTTTATCCGCCTGTGAACGAGAAAGGAGAATCGACAATAGGTCTTGATTTCTCTGATAGAGCGTATTATAGGACGCTAAAAAGTAGAGAAAAATTTGTTATTTCAGATGTATTTCAGGGACGAGGAGGCGTTTTCCTTCCTATTGTCACTATTAGCGCGTCCATTTATCAGAATAACCAATTTAACGGATTTACTCTGGCGGCATTGAAGGTTGATTATATCAGAACCATAATTCAACGAATCGCTAATAATCACTCGGGGCAAATAACATTGATTGATAGTGAACAGAAAGTGATCGCCAGTACAACACCTTCTCGAGCAGTATTAACTTCCTATAAAATTGACGATGTATGGAAGATTGCTGATATTGGTAATGGTATAATTCAGGGATTCAGAATGCAGGATGCAGGTTCATCCCAAATGAAGCAATGGAGTAATTCGGTATTCATTAAGAAATTTCCAGCACCCGTTAATCCTCGATGGACCATAATTGTGGAGGTAAGTACGCAACCGCATATCTCCAAGCTGAACAGTTTTCACATAACCAGTCTTGCTTTCTTATTTATATTAAGTGTGGGTTCGATCCTGCTTTCGTCACTGGTATCATCCGGTATTGTCAGACCATTGCTTCACCTCCAAAATACAACAGCTAATCTTGCTGATCAGATTGAGAACGCGGAAATGGCCCCCACATGGAAAAAGGCGGATATTAGCAGCAGCAGTATGGAAGTCGCTCAACTGGGACAAACATTCAATTCAATGCTTATAAAATTGGAGAAGGCTCAGAATGAGCTGATCGTCGAAAAGGAATACGCGGAAAACCAAGCGCGACTGGCGGAGAAAATGGCATTATTCGCACAGGCTTTCCCATTTCCTATTCTAAGTATCGATCTAGATGGAAAAATAGAGACCGCTAACGCAGCCGCGGATAGCGCCTTTCACAAGGATGTCAAAGGCCTTTCCTTCAATTTCCTGTTTCCAAACTTAACAGATGGATTCCTAAATGAAATCAGGAAAAGCGGGGAGATAATTTTTCAGAACATCTCAATCGGCGCTCGCTACTTCTTGTTCACCTTTCAATTGGTCAAGCAATTTGATATTATTCATGTCTTCGGTACGGACATTTCTAAGCTGAGACAAGCTGAAGAGAAAGCCCATGAAAAACAGCTTTGGGAGGCTCTTTACCATCGTGCCGGAGAAATCTTACATGAGGTCGGAAATAAAACGCTGATACTCGTCGGATATTTGGATGAGATTAAATATATCGCACAGCAGCTAGAGCAGGCCAATAAAAGTGGCGACATGACTCTGATTATGAAACTATCTGATGATCTAAACCCGGAAATCATTAAAGCTTTTGAAACACTCAATGTGATCCAGGAAATAGTGGATCGAATGAGTCAGAGAAAACGAAATATTATTGAAAAATGGGATGTTAATATTTTTACACTTGTTAGAAATTCCATTGAAGATGAAAAATACAAAGCTCCAACGGTTGATTTTATACTGAAATGCCCAGAAGACCTGAAGGAAATTACTTGCCATGTAGATGAAATCCATATTAGTCAGATACTGACCAACATTTTAAAAAACGCTGAACACGCTATTCGTTCAAAGGAAAATCAAGTTATATCAGTTGATATTTCAGCCCGAGAAAGTTGTCTGACACTAGACATTATTGACAATGGAACCGGCATTCCAAAAGAGATCCAATCAAAAATTTTCGAGGACGGTTTTACCACAAAAGGAGATGAAGGAAAAGGTATTGGCCTCGCTCTCTGCCAAAACCTGGCCCGGGAAAACGATGGTACCTTGGAACTTGCCTGGAGTAATGAAAACGAAGGTTCGGATTTTCGATTAACACTTAATTTAAATAATGAAAATGGGTAATCAATCAAATTTATTGGTTCTGATCGTCGATGATGAAACAGAACACCAAAAGAACTTCAGCCGCTGGCTTGAACGCGAGAATGTTGATGTTTTACTGGCTTTTGATGGTTTGAACGCGCTGGGGGTATTAAAAAAATGTCTTGGTGAGCGACTGCCTGACTGCATCATTTTAGACGTGAATATGCCAAGAATGGATGGATTTGAGTTTTGCAAACGAATCAAAGAGGATTCTGCTTATCAGCTTTGTCATGATATTCCAATACTGATGCTGACAGCTAGAACCTCGGATGAGACCAGGGATATGGCTTTTGAGTATGGGGTGGACTTATTCCTTCGCAAAACAGAAATCAGGGATGCCAAATCTTTAACCCGTCCGGTTTTAAATCTCTGCCAGAAATATCGAATTTCGAAAAAAGCCTCGTCTGACTTTGAATTAATAAGAGATGAAGCTGGCCAGAAACTTAAAGAAGCTAAAATAACAGAAATGTCGAATAGCCTGGCACTGACTACTCTACAAATGCTTCCTTTTCCGGGCTATAAGGAGTTCGCCGAGATGATACATAGGTCCTTTAAAATGAAATATGGGATAGAAGGCGCGGTATATATTCGGCCGAGCCAAACCAAACCCGTATTCTTCACCGAAAGATCAGACCTGTTTGCTAATATGATAAATCAATTCAGTACAAGCGCTTTGATACCTGAAAAGGGGGTCCATCATAAAAGAGGCTATACTATTGTTATCTCAGAGCTGATTATCTCGCTGGGAGTTGGTTATCCCAGTGAAAGCTTTAAGAAGCAAATTCTTGGTGAAATTGTTGAACAAACCCATAAAATATTTGAACAATATATGCAGAAAAAAGGTGTCGCTTAGGAAGTAACCTGGTCAAGGAATGAGAACAGTTGTTTATGAAAATTAAAAATATCTTTAAAATCTTAGGTATCATATCATCTTTTCGGAGATTTCAGGTTAGAAGGTCATCGAAAAAGTCGTAAAGGGCACCCACGACTTATTATATGCTGGCTGAAAATCAGCTCGATGGTTCTTTAGATATGGAAAGTAACAACGGAACTAAATTCACAATCAAATTCAACATCGAAACTTAACCATGAATAAAACGAGAATACTCATCGTAGAAGATGAAACGATCATTGCAATGGGAATCGAAAACAAGTTGCAGGGTTTGGGATACGAAGTTGTTTCTATTGTCAATAATGGGGAAGATGCTATCAAAAAAGCAGGGGTGGATAGGCTTGCATAAAGAAAAGAATGTGCCTTACAATATTGAGTACAGGATTCAAACAGGATCTGGTGAGCTTAAATCGGTCCAGGCAACAACTCATGGCTTCGAAAAACCAATTTCCTATCATCTAAACAAATTCAAATTTTTATCAGAAGAGTATTATGCAGCGCGAACCTCTCTCTAAAATTACAGAACACCCTCAATTACTTTCAATATTTGAAACTTTTCGTTCAGGACGATACTTCAATAATATTGATCCCGAACTATTGAAAAACATGCTGAGACAGGGAACCGTTTTAACTCTGAAAAAAGATGACTATTTAATCAAGGAAGGAGATGACTCTCCCACGGAAATGTACATTCTGGTAGAAGGTTCACTGGCCGTTATATCTCAAGATAAATTCATTTTAAGGCTAGATCTTCCCGGTGATGTTGTGGGTGAGGCCGCGGTTATTCATTCAGGACCACGCTCAGCAGATGTAATTGCCGAAACCGACTGCATGTTGATCGCGTTTTCCGCAGAAATGTTTGAGGTAGAGAAAGGAGCAAAGCATGCTCCTATTTTTTATGTATTGTGTGCTCATGTACTGGCAGCCAAACTAAGAATTACAACCGCCCAATCTCTGATCCGGAAAAACGAACGAACTAAACCCGGTGAATTGGCAAAAATAGCAATTATTGATGAAAACGAAGTTGACCGTCTCCTGATCCGAGGGATTGTAGAAGTACAATGGCCGGAGGCCATTTTGATTGAATATGAAAAACCACAACATTTTATTGACAATCCCCTGGAATACCGCTTTGATTTGATCATTGTTGATGTGCTATTCTCATATCCCGAACAAAAACAGCAAAAGGAAGTTGTGGGAGAAATGTTCAAAATCATGAAAGATCATGGCGCTTTTATATATGTCATAAGTGAGTTATGTAATGAGTATATCCAACGTCATTTTTTGATGAGCGAGGGAGCAGTTGAGCTTCATGGGAAACCATATTCTGCATTTGATGTTAAACATTCTGTTATAAAATTTAGATTATCGTATCTTAAAGACAAGGAATTAGATAAGGTTGAACATGATGCTGATACTGACCGTTTGACCGGCCTGGCAAACCGACGCCGCATGGATGAATTTATTGAAGCTCTTGTTACATTGTATTCTGATAACAATCAGGGATTTTCTCTTATCATTTCAGATATAGACCATTTCAAAAACTATAATGATACCCAAGGACATCAAATGGGAGATGTCGTGCTGGCAGGTGTAGCGACATTGTTTTCTAATAATGTTCGGCGAGGTGATTTAGCAGCCAGGTTTGGAGGTGAAGAATTTGTCATGGTACTTCCCAATTGCGATAAATCCGCTGCTATAACCGTAGCGGAAAAATTAAGAAACGCGGTGGAAAAAGAAGTATTCCCCTATCAGGAACAACAACCTCTGGGAAATCTAACAGCAACTTTCGGTGTAGCTTCATTTCCTGAAGCGCCCACGGTTGAAGCATTACTTAAACAAGCGGATGATTGTTTATACCAAGGAAAAGAGGGTGGAAGAAATATCGTTATAGCCTCTAATTCTCCAGTTGAATCTGAAAAATAAATCAGGCAATCCGGTTTAACCAGTTTTGGCTTGTCTATTTGTAAAGAAACTATTAAAGATCATCATGGAAAAATCTGGGCAGAAAACAATGCGGATGGAAGTGCTGCATTTACTTTTTTGTTGCCGTATGAACACGGAGCTGTTTGATAAATTTCAATTAGACTAATACCTGCTGATATAATTGTCACCTTATTTAAAACCAACTCGACGGTTCAATAGACATGGAAAGTAACAACGGAACGAAGTTCACTATCAAATTCAACATCGAAAGCTAATCATGGAAAAAAGCAAAAATACTCATTGTCGAAGACGAAGCCATTATCGCTATGGAATTAGAAAGCCAGTTGCAAAGCCTTGGATACGAAATTACTTCAATTGTGGATACAGGTGAAAAGGCAATTAAAAAGGCAGAAGAAGATAGGCCAGATATTATTTTGATGGATATTCGGATCAAAGGCGAGATGGATGGTATTGATACTGCTGAAGTCATTCGAAATAAGTTTGGTATTCCAGTCATCTTTTCAACTGCTTATCTGGATCAAGAAAGAATAGAGCGGGCAAAGATCACGATGCCATTCGGATATGTACTAAAGCCGATTCAGGAAAGGGATTTGAAAGTGACGATTGAGATGGCGTTGTATGTTTCGAAGGTTGATGGTGAACGAACAAAAGCAGAAAAAAGATTTAAAACCATTTTTGAAGAAGCTCCATTGGGAGTTGCTTTAATTGATTCGTTGACTGGCCATATTTATGAAGTCAATCCGAAGTTTGCGGAAATAGCAGGTAGAACAAGAGAAGAAATTGAGATCATTGACTGGATGAGTATTACCCATCCGGATGATGTTCAAGAAGATCTTGATAATATGGCTCGATTGAATGCTGGAGAGATTTCAGGTTTCAGTATGAATAAACGATATATGCACCCAGATGGTTCGTTCGTTTGGATCAATATGACAATCGCTCCAGTTACTTCTGTAGACAAATCTAAGCCACGTCATTTATGCATGATAGAAGACATCACAGAACGAAAGCAGATGGAAAAGGCTATAAGAGATAGTGAAGAAAAACATCGCACTTTATTTGAAACCATGTCACAAGGAGTTGTTTACCAAAATAGTGACGGTGGTATCATTGATGCGAACCCAGCAGCAGAACAATTACTTGGGCTATCTCTTGATCAAATGCAAGGAAGAACCTCAATGGACCCTCGATGGAATGCGGTTCATGAAGATGGTTCAGATTTTCCAGGTGAAACTCATCCCGGTATGATTGCACTGAAAACGGGTATGAAAGTAAACAACGTCGTTATGGGAGTTTTTCACCCTCAAAAAGAAGAACATAGATGGATTAACATCAATGCCGTTCCAAAGTTTCGAGAAGGTGAAAGCACGCCTTATGAAAACTATGCGACTTTTGATGACATTACTGATTTGATAATAGGAAAGAAGTAGCTTGATATTGGAAGTCAGACAGAATCGACCACCATCACACATTTTAATCATGAAAAAAAAGGGAAATGACGTTATTTGAAGACAATGAGACCCATATGGAAAAAGAATTCTTAAAAAAGAAAAGGTATATAAGTATTTTTCACAATCCCGTCACGGCCTGGTTCATCTTAATAACATCCTTAGTGTTGACTGTAGGAGCGTATTTTCTTTCTGCCTCCTTTGTTCAACAACGAGTCGAAGACCGATTTTCTTTCAGAGCGATTGAAATCGAAAGCGCAATTAAAGACCGCTTAAGAATTTATGAGCAGGCGCTATGGGGAGGAGTAGGGTTTATGAATGCTTCCAATAGCCAAGTCTCCAGGCAAGAATGGGCAAAATATGTGGAATCCTTAAAAATCAATCAGCATTGGCCGGGGATTCAAGGGATTGGCTTTAGTATTCCGGTACAACCTGAAGAAAAACAAACGCATATCGAAAAAATCCGCTCCAAAGGCTTCCCTGAGTATCTCATCAAACCTGAAGGTACAAGGGGTTTTTATACAGCAATTATCTACCTGGAACCCTTTGATTGGCGCAATAAACGCGCTTTTGGATACGATATGTGGTCCAATGAGATAAGGCGAATAGCGATGACATACGCTCGTGATGAAGGAGTAGCAGCAACTTCTGGTATCATCACTTTAGTGCAAGAGACAAAAGAAGATGTCCAAAGAGGATTTCTCACGTATTTACCGGTCTATCGAACAAAAACTATACCGAAAACCCTAAAAGAGAGAAGAGAACAGTTCATGGGGTGGGTCTATGCCCCTTTTCGAGCGGGGGATTTGATGAAAGGGATAACAGGAACGGAAGATCCAAATATCGAATTTGAAATTTTTGATGGGGACACCATGTCTCAGGAGACGCTTCTTTTTGACAGTAACCCGGGACTTCATTTTAACCAATCTCAGCATGATCATGATTTTCAGAAAACGGTAAGAATAACTCTTCAGGGACGACCTTGGACAATACAGTTTAATACGCCCGATATTTCTTCAGAAAACTCGGAAAAGTATCTGCCCCTTCTTGTAGCACTGGCTGGAGGTTTTGTGGATCTTCTCCTGTTTTATGTTATTTACTCCCTTTATTTCATCAACAGGCGGGCCGAAACCATCGCAAAAAAAATGACTAAAGAGTCAAGAGATGCTAATGAAAAGCTAATCGTGATTAATGCAAATCTAAAAAAGACAACGATTTCCCTCAAAGAAAAAGAAACACTCCTCCAAGAAATTCATCATCGTGTAAAAAATAACATGGCTGTAATTTCAAGCCTGCTTAGCCTTCAAGCAAAAAATACTGAAGATAGCCATGTCAAAGATATTTTAAAAGAAAGTCAGGGTAGGATCTATGCCATGTCAGCAGTTCATGAAACACTGCATGGATCAGAAAAACTATCTGAAATTGATTTGAAATCTTATTTATCTAAAATAGCAACTTCAATATTCCAAACCTACTCCACTAATCATCAAAAAGTTAAATTGAATAACAATGTTGAAGAAATACCCATTGATCTAAATCAGGCTTATCCACTTGGCTTGACTATTAACGAACTGATATCCAACTCTTTGAAATATGCATTTCCAGATGAAAGAGAAGGTGAAATTTGTGTGAGTATAAAAAAGTTGGACACGGAATTAGAATTAACCGTCATGGATAATGGTGTCGGAATTCCCAAAGACTTAGATTGGAAAAACTCAAAATCTTTAGGACTCAAACTCGTTCGAATATTAGTAGAAAATCAGCTTGACGGTTCGGTAGAAATGGAAAATACAAACGGAACAAAATTCACTATCAAATTCAACATAGAAACTTAATTATGGAAAAAGTTAGAATACTCATTGTTGAAGATGAAGCCATCATCGCAATGGAAATTGAAAATCAGCTGCAGAGCTTGGGATATGAAGTTACTTCGATTGTCGATACTGGTGAGAAAGCGATTTCGAAAGCTGAAGCAGATAAACCGGATCTCATTTTGATGGATATTCGTATCAAGGGAGAAATGGATGGCATTGATGCTGCGGAAGAAATTCGAAATAGATTCGGTATTCCTGTTATCTTCTCAACTGCTTATCTGGATCAAGAAAGAATAGAGCGGGCAAAGATCACAATGCCGTTTGGATATGTACTGAAGCCGATTCAGGAAAGGGATTTGAAGGTGACGCTGGAGATGGCGTTGTATGTTTCGAAAGTGGATAAAGAAAGAAGAAAGAATGAGGAGTGGTTTTCTACAACCTTAAAGAGCATCGGCGACGCTGTAATTTCGACTGACACTAAGGGAAAAGTGACTTTAATGAATCCGGTCGCTGAATCATTAACGGGCTGGAACCAGAAAGATGCTTTTGGGAAACCTTTGAAAGAAATATTCCATATA
>Ga0209249_1003743_pt1 | contig 10583 bp, 13 predicted proteins | sample SaaInlV_200m_DNA_4_FD_184653 | JGI IMG/M metagenome (GOLD analysis project Ga0209249, IMG submission 184653) | Marine microbial communities from expanding oxygen minimum zones in the Saanich Inlet - SI037_S3LV_200m_DNA (SPAdes) (version 2) | ecosystem: Environmental > Aquatic > Marine >...
AAGCAAAATTTATTTTGTAGAATGTTTTATACATTATTAAAAACTAAGAAGCCTTCCAATTACTTGAAAGGCTTCTTCTGTAGCGGGGAGAGGATTTGAACCTCTGACCTTCGGGTTATGAGCCCGAATAAAGTATAGTAATATGTGGACTTACAGGATACTGTGACCTTAGCGTGACCGTTTTTGCCTTCAAACCCCCTCCAGACAATAATTTGTGAGGGGGTTTGATTTAGCCTTTTTTTCATTATCCGTTTTCATCTGAAACATTAGTCGTAATGGATGCAGTATATACGGCATACCTGCTTTATCTTTTTGACCTTTGTGTGCTTCAACTGCTATTTCAATTGCTCGTTCTAATGTTGCCATTTGTTCCAGCGTGAGCTGGCTGTAGTGTTTCATTTGTGCTCCTCATTTTTGTCGGTGGGAAAAGTGCGAAGCCTACAGCGGCTCCGCTTCTTTCACAACCAATCTTTGAGTTGCACTTAAGAGTTGAATTCAGGTAATGTTATAACAGCGAATATTATTCCCAACATAATAATAAAAAATGCTATAAAAATAAAACCGCCAAAAAATATGCTCAACTTTTCATTTTCTGAATCATATAGTTGTTCAATTGTTTTTTGTGGAATCAATATTAAAACCGTAGCGATTATTCCTTGGACTGTGATCTGGAATAAAGTTAACTCACCAGAGGTTTGTCCAATTGTCCACCAAACAATTAATATAAAAGCAGAACCCGTAGTATACTTTCCAGCTATCCGCGATACGATTAAGATTATTCCTAAAAATATTTGCCAAAATAATATCATAAATTTTGCCCTTAATTATTATTGATCTGTGAAAGTATAAGAGATAGTGGGGGTTAGATTCTACCTAAGAGTTCTTTTTTCTTAGTCTGAAATTCATCTTCTGTAATTATACCTTTATCCTTTAAAGATGATAGCCTTTCTAATTCATTAATATAGTCATTTTTCATTGAGACATCTTTAATAAAGTTTTTTATCATCTTATTCCTTTCTGTATGAAGTTTACCAATTTTTATTTTCCTAACTATATTCAACGTTAAATACCACCATGGCCATATTAGAGCAATCGTTAAAACCACACCACTGAAACCATAATCAACATATAGTACTGAATAGGGTATTGCAACTACTGTAAAAGATAATAGAACTACTAATAACCTCAATATTGTTGTTGTAGAATTATGATATTTTGGTAGTTTAGAAGAGAAGAAAGGTTGGCGTTTACGATTAGTTTTTTTTATTGGTCTAATCTTATTTCGCTCTTTTTGTGTATCAATGATTAAAACAAAAACAAGCATAAATAATACGGCAACTCCAATTAGGTAAATCAAGAAGTGGACCTCATGGTTTGGACAGATTTTTCTAATATTAAGTTATAAAGTTCAACGGTTGTTTTCATAGAAGTGGACACCATTACACTTTTTCAAATGTTTTTAAGTAAAGGTCATAGATGAATTTTGAGTAAAACTTTCTTGTAGGATGTTGCATATTATTTTTTAATGGTATATAATTAAACTGAACACAATATACATAAACTTGAGAAAGAGTAACCAAGCTTTTAAACTCGCGTTCTGTTAATTCTTCAAATGTTTTAGGAGCAACTGCAAATTTTTCAACCTGTTCCGTTAATAAATCTATCCATTTCGGTGTTTTCTCTTTGATGTTACTACTATCTCTAATTGCAATTAACCAGCTATAAAATGCTTTTAAATTCATTGAAGCCATATACCACAACTCATCAGATGAACTTGAACTTGGATGAAGCAACCCATTTATGTTTTCTGTGATTTCGTATGAAATATTATCTGTTGCAGCATCACCAAATAAATTTTGAAAAAATCCCATTAAAACCCTACCTTTCTTGTTACATATTCTCTTGCCACGGAACCCGAATACCGAATGTGTCCACTTCTTTCTTGATGGTCAATGGGGTAATTAAGTAAAACTGGGTTATTTTTAAACTCTAACATCACAACAAATTCAATCACATCTGCAATGGTTGTGTTTTCATCAATTATAAACCCTGTATTATTACCAAAGCAAATAAGCGTGTTGTTGTTATTAATATAGTAATCATTTCTACCTTGAATAGCCAATTTAGCAAATTCGTGCGGCGGTTGGGCTTTATCGCGGTTTAAATTTGCAGACCACAGCATAACTCTGGCAGATTTTGTAGCAATTTTTTTCATTTTTTTTCTTAATCTTCTCTCAAAAAAATCAGCTAGTCCCATATTTAATCCTATCTATTATTTTGAATGAAAATATTTTGAACAATATATTTTGGTATCATCCAATATCCACCAAGAAAAATCAAAGCAATGATAAAGTTTGTATCAGTCCAAACCAAAATTCCGCCTATTATTGCAATAATTAATGAAGTAATAAATGTTAGCAACATATTTAATTCACTAACAAAAAATAAACCACGCTCAACAGGTCTTCTTACTGCATTGAAACCATATACAATATGAATCGCAGTGCCTAAAACAAGTAAAATAATTCCTATGAAGATCATTTTGTTACCTCACTATCAAAAAAAGTTTTGTGGTTTAAAGCTCATTTATGAAATAATTAAAATATTTACATCCATTTATTACATTTTGATAATAGTCTGTATCCGAATACTCATCTCGAAGCATTCTAAAGTATTTCCCATATAATTTATAGTTGGGGAATACTAAACTTTCATATTCATACCATTTACCTTTGATCGTTTTCAATTGACGTAATGTAAGGTCTGATATATATAGAGATTGTTCGCATTTAGCTGCCATAAATGCACTTTTTGCCGCAAACTCATTATCTATTATACCTTTAGATAATTCTATACATTTGTCATAATAATATAGAGGTGTTTTAAAATTAAGATTATCCTTATCTTGATAAATAACCTCATCTTGATAAAAGTAATTGCTACTATAGGATCTGTATTTTCTACTTGAAGCCTGCATTGCCCAAGAATGGCCAAAATATGTAGAATTAAAATAATAATTACCAATTTTATAACTTGTTTCAGATTGAGTTGTTGACAAAGTTGATGACAAAATATCCCACCAAGACGATGGTGCATTTAAGCTTTTTAATAAAGTTATTAATTCTTTTACAACTATCAGTTTATTATAACTTAAAGCCGAATTTCCGTCAGGATGAATATTGTCTAAAATTTTAACTTCAAAAGGATTCCTACTTATTTCTAATAAATTTTTATCTGACATTAGTTCCCAATGAGAAATTGCATCATCCAATCTATTATCTCGCATAGCAATTGTTCCTAAAATATGTAGAAAGTCGTCTTTGGTAATTGCTTTGGTCTCTTCCCAGGTAATATGCTTATTGAGAGTTGATGTCACAAGAAATTCTTCAAATTTTGTTTTATTCCTTTTATTTTTAAAGTTTAGAATATTTTCAATTAATTCATTATCATTGATTTGTTTTATTGCTTCAAAAACTGTGAAATCCTTATTGTTAAATCTATCAGTATTTTGTGTGGAACCTTTAAAATTTAAATGTGAATTATTACATAACAAGGCTTTTGTTGACAGACCCTGTTGCTCATATAAGATCCCAAATACTTTTATCAAGAATTCGGCCATGTATGGGTTTTTTAACTCTTTAGCAACTAGAAATAATTTATTTTCAATTTCATCGTTTATTTTATCAATTGAAATAATATCTATTAGAAGTTCAAATGTCCTAATTTGATTTATCTCTTCAATATTGAGATTATGTTTATTTAAGTCATTAATTGTCTTTCGAGTATTATTGATATTCCCTGCTAAAATATTTAAATACCCATTCGCTAATTTCCAAAATTCTTTATCTTTGATAAATTTATTATTGATACAATTACTTGTAAAATAAATTAATTGTTCTAAAATCTTTATAGTTTGTTTTTTAGGTATTTTGATGGTTTCTCTTGCTGTCAATATATTCATCTTTAAATCTTTCCCAAGTAGTTGATGCTCTAAGAAAAAAATTTCCTCCCTTAATAAAGATTTTAAAAAACTGGAACTTGGATCTAATTCATAAATACTTCTCATTTCTTCGAAAATATTAGAATTTCGTTTCATTGCTCTCCTTGCATATAAGGTTATTTTCTCCTGTTCATTTTTGCACAAATTTATAGCTTCTGTCCATCCTTCATCTGAAGTGATATTTAAATCCAATAATTTATTCATCCTTTTACTTGAACATTCATTGAAAACTCTAGTAAACATTTCCTGTCCTTTAGAAATATCATCTTTCCCTGAGAGTATTCTATCCGGGTCTTTTGATGCTTTAAGTGTTTCTTTTCCTCTATTAGTGTAGATACCAGCCACGTGTTCCATTGCCCAATATTTAATCATATTTGTACTTTCATTAGATTCCATTAAATCAGTATATATTAATATTGCTCTTGTTGGTTGGTTGGAATATCTCGCCAAACGTATCATTTGATAAGCATATCTTTCTTTTAAAAAAAATGAACTCGACTGAGAATACATTTCCTTAAAATCAGCAATTTTTGCATCCATAAATAAGGAATCACTTTTCTCTATTTGTGATTTCGACACTCGCATATATGGTTCACAAATTCTCGTCTGAATTAAATAATTTATAAACTCATGATCATTAGTTTTCTTTAAACATCTCAAAAAAGTATTTCTATCATAGATATCACTAATATCTTCCGACTTTTTAAACAAGGAGTTTTTTATTAATGTTAATTTTTCATATGTTGAGTTGTACAGAATTTCTTCAATATCTTCCTTCTCAGGGCATCCATTAAAATATTTTTTCCATTCAATTAAATTTGCATTTTTTAAGGTTAAAGATTCGTTATAAAAATACATTTCTGAGCCAATTACGTGAGAAGGACCTTCATATTGAAAAAAATGATACTGATAATTATGCTCCCCAGGGCCTAGGGTCGGACATGCGTATAAGGAAACATGTGATAATATTAATATTATAATGTTATTTAAATATAGAAACAATCTCATTAATCTTTTCATGGTTAAAGCCTTTTAGGTTGTTTTTTGTTAAGCTAAAGAATGCAATAGTAATCTTGTTGTTGGGAATATGATGTGAAATTAATTTTGATAATTCTAATAATTTAGAGTGTTGGATTTCCTCTATTCTAATTATATCTCCATTATAGACGTAGACGCCATTTAAATAATGATTTTGGATTATAGAAAAATAATTGCCATTTATGTGTTTAAAACGAATTTTGTTTTTTAAGTCTTCGCTAGATAAATTGTTTATTAAACCAACAACTTCATCCAGCCTATATAAGACTCCCCAACTAAAGATTGGAAGAGCAATATCAATATCTAATGGATAATTTTTGTCTGTTAAATACTTCTTCACTGTTTTTATATCAAGAATAGAATTATTTGTTTCTATATTATTAATATCTCCCACATTATATAACATGAGCATGCATTTATCTACCGGCGGTACACCAGTGATAGTAGGATATTTATATTGATGTAACCGCAATGTAACCGATATTAGTTTTGATTTTACCCCAAAGTTAGATTTTAACAATTCTAATAACATGAAGTATTTTTTTCTTGACTTAGGAGACCAGTCACAATCTATTTGAATTTCATTGAATCTCAAGTTTTCATTCTGTGAGATATCGATTGTTTTTTTGATAATAACCTCAGCAAGATTCTCAATGTATTGTTCATTAATATTAAGCAATGTTCTGTTTGTTATAAAAATTGTTGGAATAATGGGAATATTTTCAGGGATTTTATCCATAAATTTAATCGGTGCTACAACTGTTGGTTCTTCTTTTAGTCCATGCCAATCAATATCAAAGTATTTTAGGTAAAGTTTATTTGCTTGGGAATGATTTAAAAATTTTTGTTCTTCAGGTGTTAGGTTGAAAACTGATCGCCAAAAGTAAAAAGCAATGTCTATAGTTCTTTCAGATTGATGATTACAGGAGAGTAATACAAGAATAATTGCAAAAGATATATATGATATTCTACTCATTACTTCAATTACCTGGAATCAAGTAGTAAGTGCAACAGTGTATGATTGACCAAAAAATACTTCATTGGGTGTTTTATACCCAAGTCTTTTTCTTGGACGATTGTTTAGTCTTTTCGTGGCGTGGATTAACTCCAAATCTGTAAACCATGTTTATCCAAGTGTCAGCATATTTTATTGATTAATTATTTCTTTAATTAAATTACTGTTATACTCATTCATAATGCCTTCTACACTTTTGTAAGGTGTATAGTTTCTTTTTAATAAGGTCGAATATTTAGCAGAGACACCGACACCGCCAAAAAAACCCGCAATACCACCAAGCATTAGGATTATAGATAATCCGAACGTTTCGTCTGACGACATAAAAAAGAAGCTAGAAATAAATGCCAGGGCGCTGCCACCCATAAGGGAAAGTGAATTTTGGTGACCTGATTTTAGTTTATTATAACGTGCCATCGCAATTGAGGCTTCCCGTGGATAACCGGTGATTTTAAAAAATTCGGCTTCAGATATTCTATGCCCTATCCCTCGATATGCCATCCATTGATACCAACTCTGACCACTATATGAAACAGAGCCATAACCACCGAAACCACTCCCCATAGATTGCTGAGTAACTTCAATTGTTAATTTATTCCGATTGTAAATAGTCTTTTGTTCTGCATTTAAGTCGCTAATTGTTTGAGCAAATACAATATTTACTATAAAAGAAAATATTATCGTTAAGTTTACTACCACTTTCATTGTTTTCTCATTATTTTTATAACACCCATTCTCATTATAGTTCCCTTTCGATTGTTAATAAACCTGAATTCAACTCTTTTCTTCTTGCAACGTAAATGAAGAGACAAAGAACATCCGGTCAATTTGTCCTTAAGAATGTATTGGTAAATCCATTCATGACTAACAGCTATATCCATATTTTTCTTCATCCAAGCACTTATTTGTTCAGGACTCCATTCTTTGCAAATCAGTGTTTCAACATACGCCCAAGTGCTCCACGGAACGCTTGGTAACACGAACTATTTTACTTTTCCTGTAAATGCTTATTATTACAGGAGAACTTTCATGTTTGAAGACAAATATAAGGACATGAAACAGTCATTAATCAAGCCAAAAAAAGAGACTAAAGCCGAAAGGAAGCAACGCTTCCAAGACTTGGTTAACAAACATGACTGGTCCCGTGCAGATCTTGCTCGACATTTAGGATGTAGTCGAGTTTGGGTTACGAAAGTTTTGACTTGCATACTTCGCCACTAACTTTTTCTCGCCGGCTTCAAAGCTGATGGTATAGGGAATTCGATCATTTTCATGCAGATTGTCCACTTCATAGAAATCATGTGCAAGATCCAGCTCATCCCAGCCGTAGGCTTCTAAGACAGCCATCATTCCATAATCCAGCCCTTTTGGTGACTCTACTTCGTTATTTGTCGGTCATGCATTTAATACTCCGATATCATCCATAAAATCAATTACCCGTTTGTCGGGTTTTTGAAGCAATCTTTTATTCAGTTTACCTTCACTGATATAAATATCATTTGCATTCCTAACACGGCTTATTGCTACATAGAACATGCCTTTAGCAAAAAATGCATCATTTAAATTAAGTGATATATGATCAAGGGTCATTCCTTGAGATTTATGAATTGTTATTGCCCAACCCAATTTAATCGGCAATTGTTTAAAGGTCCCAATAACTTCAGTTTCAAGTACCCTGGTAGTTTCATTATAAATATATTTATATTTTTCCCAAATTGAAAACCCAACTTCAATGACTGAACCATTTGACTTTTCCACTGTAATAATATGTTGATTTATTTCTATGATTTCCCCCGAGTCTCCATTTATGAATTGTTTATCCATATCATTTTTAATAAAAAGAACCTTAGCGCCTATTCTCAGATTAATCAATTCATCATTCGGGAAAGAATTATTCCATTCACCAGATATTGCTGCTTTAAAAGTATAGGTATTACTTCTAATTTGCTTCAAATTTTCATTATTTATTCTTTTAGCAGTATCATTTTTAGTTGTTAAGTAAGTAGTATTTATGTTGGGTAGATTTTGATTTATTTCATCACAAGTTGTATCAAAAAAATCAATATCAGAATCAATAAATTCTCCTTTTCGGATTATATCTAAAAATTTAACAAATGATTTATCATTGTGTCTTTTGGAATAATCAATTATTGTAGGAAATATAATATTATTAGGCCAACAGATGGGTGGATTGTCTTCGGAAATGACTTTTGAATCAAAAAACCAATATGAACCATTGTAATTATCTTCAATATACTTATTTGCATTGGCATCATTTATTTTGATGGGTTCTAATTGCATTAAATCACCAAATCCCAAAATTACTTTGCCACCAAACTTACTTCTAGGGTCATTATTTACTCTTAATATTTTATCGATGGCATCAATGATGTATCCAGGAACCATAGAAATTTCATCAATGACTAAATAGTCAAACTCAGAAAATTTCTTATTTATTTTTACAAAATCATCCTTATTTGTATCAATTAACCTGGGGAGCAGCCCAAAAAAAGAATGAATAGTTGTACCTCCTATATTTATAGCAGCTAATGCAGTTGGAGCTAATTTTATTATAGAATAATTAGAACTATCAGAAAATTCTTTTATTAAATGTGATTTTCCTACTCCAGCTTTTCCTAAGAATAGGTTTAGACCTATATGTAATCTATCTAGTTTATACCCACTATCAATAACAGGAATAAAAAGCCCTTCCGACTCGTTTACTTTTTTTTGAATAGTGTTAAAATATTCTGAATCTTTATGTTTTGCATTTAGTCTTTTTATAAAAATATCGGCAGAGTGAGTCAAAAGATAACTACTTAATTGGTCTGCATCTTCATTTTTCACATATACTAATCCATGAAAATAAGCATCATGTTCTGTTGAGAAATAAACTGGATAATTAAAAACATATTCTTCACGTGTAGTCCCATGAATAAATAAATCATTTATTACCTGGGTAACTTTAAGTTCCCCAATTTCATCATGATGGATTTTCATGCCTGGTCTTAAATCGTAAAATATCATACTTTCAATACTCCCAATCTCTATGGCTTATTGGCAATCGATTTAACAAATCTTTAGAATGTTTCCAATTGGGATAATGCTTTTCCATCAATGAATAGAACCGTGCAGAGTGATTCTTTTCTAACAGGTGTGCTATTTCATGAACAACCACATATTCCAAACATTCCATCGGTTTTTTTGCTAATTCTAAATTGAGCCAAATTCGTTTCTTTTTGATATTACACGAACCCCAACGGGTTTTCATCTTCTTCACTCCAAATTCATTCACCTGAACATTCAATTTCTTTTCCCATACAGAAATAAACTTGGGAATTTCAACTTTCAATTGTTGCCGATACCATTCATCCAATACTTCTCGTCGTTTTATTGTTGGTGAATTAGGTCGCACATGCAATTCAAGAATGCTATGCTTTAATACAACCTTTGCAGGGAAATTGCTCTCAATAACCTTCAACAAATACCGTTCACCCTTAAAATAATGGCTTTCCCTATTTACAAATTCTCTGATAGGTTCACGCTTTTGCTTGGCGATTTTCTCCTGCTGTTTCTTTATCCATCCCAATTTTGAGACTGCATACACACGGATGGTTTCTAAATCCATTCTTTTGGGTGCGGATATGGTTACTCTCCCTTTGGGTGGATGGACGCTTAAATGAATATTCTTAATATTCTTTTGCGTTACATCAACATTGATATGTCCTAATTCAATGGTTGCCATCAATATTCTTTTTGCTCTTTAATAATTTCAAATATTTCTTTCACTTTATCCGTATCTTGCAATACATCGTTTAATGCAGACTGTATTTTTCGTTCTTTGGGTAAATTTCCTCTAAAATCAGCCATTTTATATTTAATAACAGTATCGTGTATAGCTAATGCTAATGCTTTATTTTGTTCTAAATTATTATACAAAGCCCGTTTAGCTGTGGTGTCTAAATCCTTCGGCGTATCATCGGTCGTTCCTGTATTGACTTGCTTTACAAGTTCGGTAATTTTCTTGAGATATTCTTCGTAGGCAATGGCTTCATCTTTTCGTTTTTTGATGATATCAGCCAAAAGAATGGACATCCTGTCATAGAAGGCAGGGTCAACCAAATGTTCTCTAATGATTTTACTTCTAACATTATTCTCAATCGTTTCAGCAATGGCATCTTGGTTGCTTTTAATACCATCGGGCAGTTTATTGATTGCATCAGAAATGCCAAGGTTCATAATAATATCAAGAAAGGGGATGTCATCAAAATTGGATACTTTCTTGGAATCATCGGCTGTGATGTATGTATCAATTAAATACCGCATATCGGCTTCATAGCGCTTTAAGTCGATAGACTCACCGCTGGCATGCTTAATCTCTTCGCGCAAATCTAAATAATGATTTACTTCTTGTTTGATTTTTGCAATTTCACTTTTGGAATATCCAGCCTCTTCCATTTCTTCTTGAATGTTTGCAAAGGCACGAATCAATGTTACAGTTTTTTTATAGAGCGTTGTTCTTTGGGTTTC
>Ga0209249_1003746_pt1 | contig 10575 bp, 11 predicted proteins | sample SaaInlV_200m_DNA_4_FD_184653 | JGI IMG/M metagenome (GOLD analysis project Ga0209249, IMG submission 184653) | Marine microbial communities from expanding oxygen minimum zones in the Saanich Inlet - SI037_S3LV_200m_DNA (SPAdes) (version 2) | ecosystem: Environmental > Aquatic > Marine >...
CAAGATTGATTCGTAAATTCTTAAGCTTGCTTTTAGAAAATAAAGATTTTTGGGATCGTAGTTCAGTTGGTTAGAACGCCGGCCTGTCAAGCCGGAGGTCGCGAGTTCGAGTCTCGTCGGTCCCGCAGAAAAAAGCCTTAGTTTCACGACGTGAGATTGAGGCTTTTTGTTTTGTATAGAAACAGCAGTGACGGTTATTATTATCGTTCAAAAAACTTCTTATGGTAGCAATATCTGCTACTCATCTGCTACCCTTAATGTAATAGAAGTTTCTTTTTAGTTACAAGTAACTCTTATCTTTTTTATCAAGTGGAGAGGTAGATTACTACTTTATCCTACCGAAACTCAACTAAGCCGCCCCCATACACCCCGAAATGAACGGGGGTAGGGTTATTTGTATATTAGGTATCCCCATTCTAAAATATTTTTTATAATTTTAGAATATGAGTATCGGGCAATTTACATTATTTGATATAGTGACGCAAAAAGAAGGAGTATCCTTTCAGATTTGTGTTATTACTTTGGATGTAAAAGAACCTTTAAATCATACCTTAACTCTAAATTATCTTCCCATTAATGACGAAACATCCGATTATTGTAAGAGACATAATGATAAGCAAGTTAATATCTTGTGTCAATCTATAGATGAAGTAAAAACACTTCTTCAGAATAATCCTTACTCAACAAAAAGAAAAGCACAATTGGAGTATTTATCCAATACTCTTGACCATTATGTAAACTGGTATAAAAATCAAGAATTGGAATTCCCAGATTTGAATAGATACAATCAACAGGTTGAGCGGAAACCTAAATATCAAGAGTATGAAGAGTTATTCAATAATTTTCTATCTGACCCTAATTCTAATCCTGATGAAGTTAAAAATGTGCTGAATGATAAACCCCGCTGGAAGAATCCTTCGCAATATTTAAAAAATGCTAGACGAAAAGCAGAGTTTTCTGTATCCCAACTTAAGGCACATCCAGGATTTAATTGGATTGACCCAAAAAATACTGCAATAGACTAAACTAATAAACTTAGTTTAAATCTTTCTATATAAACTCAGAACCTTAGTTTTTTTTCTGAGATTCTACACTTAATAATTTAAGGGATGAAAAATAACAATAAAATCATTCTGGCAACAGAAGCATCGTTAGCAAAAGTCCCTGATGTAAAATGGGTCGTAAATGGGTTTCTTCCCTTAGGGTTTAAATCCATCATTTCTGGAACAACTGGTTCAAACAAGTCATACCTAAGTATGGAATTAGGAATCAGGGTAGCAAATGCAAACCCTGATGGCACTTCTAAATTTCTTGACTATTATATTCCAAAACCATTAAAAATATTATATATTGATAATGAAGTCGGAGAAAATGAAATGATTAGGAGATTTAAAAGAATCGAAAAAACTGTAGGTATAGTCGGAAATAATTATGGTATGGTTTCACTACCCAACACATTTGTTAATTCTTGGCCTGAAATAATTAAGATAACAAGTGAATTCAAACCCGACTTGGTTATAATTGATAATCTTTATTCTAGTAATGATAAAAATATGAGCAAAGCAGTAGAGTTAAAACCTGTATTACAATCTATAGATAAATTAAAAAATGAAACTGGTGCAACCCCTCTTCTGATTCACCACTTTAATAAAGGCACAAATGAGATGGGTATGACTATTGATAGAATGCAAGGAGCCAGCACACTTCAAAATTGGGCTGAATACGTGATTGTAATGTCTAAAACTAATGTTCAAGACTTAAGACTAATAAAGGTTGTAAAAAGTAGAGGAACGCATCAATCTGAGGAAGTTTATGGTTTACGCTGGAACAGTAGTTCATTTACATTAGAGATGGAAGGTATTATTCGAGATTACCCAAAGTATTTAACAAGTAAAGTCAATATAATGAAATGGGAAAAAGCTTTAAAACAAATGGATAAAGAATTTGATTCGCAAGAATTTTGCTCAGTTGTAATTGATGATATGAAGATGAGCAAAGAAACTGCATATAATTGGCTTCGAGAACTTCAAACAATCGGAATGATAGAAAAAACGAAGCACGGACAATATAAAAAAACAAAAATGAAAATAGTCAATAATATGGAGTAAATCTCATTACACTTTTACACTATCGGTAAAGATATTACGCAAAGTGTAAGTAATGCAAACAATCAACTACTTCTACTCTGTTTAACAATTACTTAATAAAAAAGGAAAACGACAAATGAAGATACTCAATGCTAAAAAAATTGATGAGACTAAGGACTACACTTATGAACAAAAAGTAGAACTAATAGAACGTTTTAAGGACCATAGAGAATTCAAAAGGTTTTATGACGGCTATCACTTGTGGTATATTTTATCACCTCACGATGAAATAGATTATGATGTCTATTCACTATTTGAAATCCTAACTTGGCGACTAAACACCGCAGCTCGTTAGGTTCTTAGGGTAGCAATTACTTGTTAAATGAGTTAAGATTATTCTTATCTTCAATAATAAGTAATTGCAACTCTGCCACTTATAATTTCGGGTGTGGTAAAATATTACTTGTATCACACACTATTCCGGTAGTACAATAACCAGCTTAAATTAGCATCTTGTAATAAAACTAATATGGAGCCAAATATGAAAACTATCATTTTTACATTTATTAATATAATTATTCTCTTGGGTTTAACGTCTTGCGCTGGAAGCGGAGTTGTTTATTTGCCTATTGAAGGAAACCCTAGTATTTCAACTCGCTTTGTAGACGGTAATAAGGTTGTTATGTCCAGAGAAATAGAATCAACTTTATCAATTATCTCTGTGAAAAAACATAAGGGTTTTTTAAGTATCGATATTTCTGTGACAAATGATGGCCAAAACGATTTTAATGTAATGTCAGACAATCTAACCATACTCGCATATAACGCAGAAAATAAAAGTAATAACCTAAAGGTCTATACCCCAAAAAGTTATTTAAAAAAGCTGCAAAGAAAACAACAAAGGCGCAATGCTATGGCAGCTGTAGGTGGCTCTTTACAAAATATGTCAGCTGGACAATCTTCGTCGACATCGAAGACAGAAGTAAGTGGAAATGTTTTTACCAGTTCTTCATCTTTCGGTAGTTCAAATTCAACCATCCGTGGAACCGCTACAACAAAAACAACAACAATCGATAAGGATGCTCAACGAAAGGCAAATAAAGAACTTCAACAAGAAATGGTGAATAGAAGAATGCTGCAAAATGCTCATAACCAAAATACTGAGTCACTTTTACTAAAAGCAAATACATTATCACCAAATCAAACTGTCGGAGGGAGGATAATGGTCGATTATTCAAGTTTTTATAATAAAAAGTTGATTCTTAGCTTCAAAGCTGGTAAAGATGTGCATAAAATTGAGTTTAAATAAATATTAAAATAATTTTTAAACAACTCTATTATTGAACAAAATACATAGGTGGACGGGGTTATTATTACTATCAATTGGATTGGGTTCAGGGAAATGGGACCCATTAGAAGAACCACAAAAAAACCAATTTTCATTGCCTGAATCATTTAGAACAAAAGTATATTGTTCACGAAACTGTACAAATATGGCAGCAGATGAAAATATTTCTATTGTGAAATACCCAGACCTATTTAAAGAATGGAGAGAATATAAAATAAAAGGGTATGTTGATAAGTAACCTGTTAAATTGAGCAATATTTAATTTTTTCAATTTACCTATAGCACATAATCATCTATATCGGTTGAGATTAATGGAGCATAATGTCGCTCTGTTGTCGTTACAGATGAGTGCCCTAATAACTTGCTTACTTCATAAATAGGTCTCCCCTGCCTAATTAAATTGTAACCAAATGTTCTTCTCAGGTCGTGGAACCTGATATCAGAGATTCCCAACCGTCGAGCTTCTTTCTTAAATTTCTTTGTTATGAAGTCATTTTTATAATCCCACAACTCATTTTGCTTACTAAGAATCTGTTTAGCTTGGTCATTCAATTTGATTAATCTTTTGCCGGTTTTACCTTTTGCGACTATATGCTTAGGGAATATGTTTTCTCTCGATATTGACCGTATTTCGCCCCTTCTAGCACCCGTGTAGTAGGCGAATCTAACAAACTGATTAAAGCGTTCATCTCTTATTTTATCAAGTAATGTCTTAAGTTCAGAATCACTAATAACTCTATCTCTAGATTCCCATTTACTTCCACCTTCTAACTTCACAGGTTTCTCAATAAGTCCGTGATTAAATGCCCAATTATTACAGGAATTTATCGTTCTAATAGTCATTGCTTTTGTTGTAGGGTTTTCAGGCATTCCTATCGCCAAATAATTATTCAATAGAGTTTTATTTCTATCATTAGTGCTTTTTACCCAATCGTGGTCTGAATAGGCCAAATACTTTGAAACTAGGTTTCTAAAAGAGTAGTGCTTTTTCTTTTTTACAGCCCCACCATTGATTATTTCAGTTAAGATTTGTTTTTCAATCAGGGGAGTGACTTTTTTTGCAACATCGTAGGATTTGGTCCCAAGACTTCGTGTAATACGATTATTCTGAAAGGTAACAGACAGATAGTATACACCTGTTGATTTGCGGTAAACTGAAGCCATATTGGACTCCTTTTCTTATGTTTACTGCTTCTATTCTGCTACCCCTTGAAATACATACTTGATAATTAAGTCTGTTACTCGTCGACAAATAGCGTAGTTCAGTTGGTTAGAACGCCGGCCTGTCAAGCCGGAGGTCGCGAGTTCGAGTCTCGTCGGTCCCGCTCTCTTAAACCCCGTTTTCTCGTCGAGAACTCGGGGTTTTTTGTTGCCCTTTTGTACTTTCCCGATATGACAGAAATAGACACAAATAGACCGTTTTTGAAGTAACCACCTGAAATTTACCTGTATTTTTTTTATAGCTAAATGATAATGATTATAATTATTTAAAATTTAAGAAATCATCCCACGTTTGATCAAATAAATTATTTAAATCTTCTTTTTGTCTTACTGGTTGAGTAAGATTATAAATTTTAAACATCTGAAGATTTACAGGGCATTTATTAATATCTTTAATTCTTCCAAAATTTATATTCTTCCAATCTTTTGCAAGTGATGATAGTTTTACTTCTTTCAATCTTTCTGGCGTATTTAAATAATTTAGAAGTAGCCCAACAGTATTATTACCTTGTAATCCAAATCTAAAAAATTCTTTCGGTCTTGATTTTACTTCTTCTAGTAGTTTAAACATTCCTGAAATGAAGTCTTCACTACTATTATTATAAACTACACTATCCTTTGTTTCACCTTTTTGATCAAAATCATAAGGTTTTAAGTCATAAAAAAAGAAATTATTTAATCCCTTAATTTCACCTAAAATATTTTTTTCAGAATTATATACACAGTCATGGTGAGAGTATTTGGACTCAAATTTATTATTTAGTTTTTCCCATAAAATTCTATACCTAGAGTTATTTACGTACCAACCTTCACTTTCTGGTTTGGTTTTATATGTGCCTACTAATATGTAATTCATGTATTTTTATTAATCAATATCTGATGTGGTTACTCATTACACCCCTGTAAATTTCATCTTCATGGCCTGGCCCAAGATTTTCATAAACATATTTAGAAACTTATTTAAAAGTTCTAATCATTCTTCAATATCATCAGACCTATAAATATGTCCATCTTTTCCAACAGTATATATAAAACCTTCTTCTCTTTTTAATCCAATTTTTAACACTTTTGTGCCATCTTGATATTTAGGAGGATTATGTTGTGTGATACCACACATAACAGCCTCACATATATCGCCATCTAAATCTAAATAATAGAGTTTACCATTTTTTCGTTTTAATTCAGTTTTAAAAAAAAGTTCCCGATTCATTTAATATTAGAATCCTTTTTGAAATACCATGCATTTACTCAAAATTAATTTTTAAAATTCTAATCCATAACTACAAATTATTATCCAATCACTTAGGACAATTTGTTCTTGAGTAATATCAGTATCATAAAGTTATTTCCAAAACTTAATTTTCGCATGTTTAATAAATATTTTCTTTTCATTATATTGCATTATCAACAATTAGGCTAACAATTAGTTTATTCATCCGTAGGCCATTTTTGAAAAGCAGTGACATCAGATATTTTAAAATTCTCAATTATGAAATCTAATTCATTGATTATATCCTTTTCAGTAGAGTTATCCACATAAAACACTCTTGAAAATCTATAATTATCTCTAGAAGGACCAAGTTCAGCAATTCCTTTATCTTTAAGCCATATCAACTTAGATAAATTGGTAGATCCCGATTTAATACAATCTGATTTTAGTTCATAATTTCCATATTCAAGTACTGAAAACCTGTTTTCATAATCAATATTATTAAAATTGTTCTTCCTTTCATTATCTCTTATTAGATATTCTAATCCAGACCATCCAAATCTCGATAATTTTGCACCTTCATCTGCAATGTATTTCCCAAATTGATCATTACTTTCTTTTTTATCATCCCAATTTAAATTCCCATTAAAATCATTTCTTATTCTCCAAACACTTCTAAGAAAATTTTTGTCCTCAGCAGTATCATAATCATCTTTTTCTGAATCATTCGCAATCATCATACTAGATACAGGAGCACTAAAAAAAGCTTTCTGATTTTTGAAAAAGGTAATTGTGTTATCATTATCGATCACAGGAACTTCATAAAATAGATCAAATTCTTGCCATAGTTCTCCTAGAGAGCAAGTCTTTAAATGGTCTAAAATAGGATGCTCAATTAACACTTCTTCAGGGACAGGATCTAATAGGTTCTTAGGGGAACCATACCACATATCCGAAATTAGTTCATTAATATTATCGTGTCCGGTATGTGAGATCGAATATTCTAGGGCATTTTTTATTTCATCAGATATTGCACCAAGTTTATAGAAATGCATCCTACCCTCTACTTTAATTTCTAAATTACCCGAAATATTTTTCACATAATCATCGAAAGATAATCCTTTAAAAATATCATTATACTCTTTATCAATACTCATAACGATTTTTTCTAATGCCGGCCATCTATTTAGATTTAAGGTGCCTGGATTGACCGTAATTAAATTTCTTATGTCAGGGACTATAGATTTAATTCCATTAGAAAGAATAGTTTTAATATCAACTTTACTTTCATTCTCTAGATTATCCGAATACCAATAATACATACAGACTGAAAGGTATTCATCTTCATCAGTACCTAAAGGAGAATCAGATTCTAAGATATCAGAGACCGCATAAAAAATAAGATCTTTTATATTATCATGAGTTTTTAATGCTTTTGAGCAATAAACTATAGAACTAAATAATCGATATTGATAGGAAAAAGGCTCATTAGCTAATTCATCAGATACATCTTTCCATACTTTAGATAGATCCCATGTGGGCCCTAATTTTTTCAAAATATCCGGCATAATAACATCGTTAATAAACCATAGTTTATCTTTTCTAATATTGTAAGAACCATAAATAACTGAAGCTATTCCATGCAAAATGTTCCATCCCTTTGGTAAATCAACAAATTCATAATCAATTTTTATATCTTCATTTTTATTATCTAGAGAATTTGATAATTCTAGATCATCTTTAGCTATTGGTTTACAAATTTCTAGTAATTTCGAATAAACATCATAAGCTTCTTCTCGTAAGTCATCACTATTTAGATCTCTGCTGTTAAAAGGGATTTCTAAATCTATTCTCACAACATTAGGATTTTTAATTCCAGATTTTGGCTCTAATAAATATTGATCATTAATTTTTTTCCCATTTATACCTAATTGATTTATTTTTTCAAAAATAGAATCCGATGATTGCTTATCTCCTGAATAGAAAAAAACATTCACACCGTCTTTACCAACGCGAAAATTAACCATCATACCTTTTCCTAATCTGTATCTACCAATTTTTTTCCCATTTGGGATTTTTAGTTCAGGAATCCTATTTCTAATATACTCCCTAAATGAATCAACTTTATCCATTACTAATCTCCTTTTTATTTTAAGCTAAAGGTTTACACAATTCTAGAAACTGGCTATATACATCATAGACTTCCTCACGCATTTCATCACTATTTAGATCTCTTCCATCATACGGTATTTCTATATCCATTCTTACAACATTGGGATTTTTCACTCCAAGTGTTGGTTCCAGTAAATATTTATTATTTATTTTTTTTCCATTAATTCCCAATTGATTCAATCTTTGAAAAATAGCGTGAGATGATTGTTTATCACCTGAATAAAATAAAACAGTCACACCATTTTTACTAATGCGAAAATTGACCATCATTCCTTTGCCCAATCTGTATCTACCAATTTTTTTCCCATTTGGGATTTTTAGAGTTGGATATTTACTTGCTAAAAATGATCGAAAATCTTCAACTGGCCCTACAGATGATTCTACAGGTTTAGTTGGTGTTTCTATAGAAGAATCATCGACGGAAGTCTCATTAACTGCTTGAGACGTAACTGTTTCAGTTTTCTGTTTATTTCTCTTTATTTCAGTAAAGGTCAGATTGGTAAAGTCTATATCATAGCCCAAATGTTCTGCACACCAGATTAAGAATGATTTTTCATTTCCAGTTACTTTATCATTAGCATTAGCAATATTAATCAATGACTTCATAAAATATTTAGGTGCCCAAATTTCTGAAGGAGTAGTAATCTCATTTGTTCGTAACTTTGCATCTATTATAGTCTCTTTTAATAAACCTGAAGGATTTTTCAATGATGCAATAGCCCATTTAATAATACTGTATTTTTCATCAGAACCACTATCAGGTAATGCATTTAATGCATTATACCATGTTGCTATTTCATTAAACATTTCATCGGCCTGTTCTGTAGTGGTGAATACTGGCACTCCCCACACTTCTCTCATAATATCACCGATAACAGCTTGTTCATTTGCATCTCCATCATCATCAAATGCAAGCATTAACGTGAAAAATGGTAATCCGAGCATTTTACCAAAATTGAATTCTTTAGGCTCGTCTTTAAGGTGCTGAAATTTATCATATAATTTTTCCACATCACTTATTGGCTTCTGTTCTTGTAACTGATTCGGTTCTAAATCAATTCGTTTATTATTTGGAATTTCTTGTTTAGTTTTTCCTTGTTCCGATAATTGGACTTGAATGTCTTCATCTACTTTATCTACTTCTTCTTTTACCGAATCATTTCCAAGAGCTACGTCTTCAGCTTTTGTGTCTGGATTTAATGGATCTTCTCCATAAGAATTTTTACCATCAGTCCCTTTTTTTACCATCATGTAAATTAAAAGAACCGGTAAAAGTATATACGTTATATACCATAGTAAATGCCAACCCTTCCTATCTAAATCATGCAATCTCCGCACTCCAATACTGATAGATGGAACAAAAATTATTAAGAAAAATAATCCTACAAGTGATGTGCTTTCATCAATAATCAATAATAATATAGAACAAAGTATTGTAAAAAGTATCCAATAATTATATTCAAATCGTGAGACTCGCCCATTAAACACAATATAATTTTTAAATCCTGATTTTATTGAATTAAAAAAATCCATTTAATTGAATACTCTTGCCATTAACAGAAAAATATTAATAATATAAATTTACAAACCTTCCCATCATTCCACAAACAAAAAACCCCACGAATGTGGGGCTTGATGCAATATATATTGAAGTTATTTTTTATTATTAATAATATCTTTAATTAAATTTTTATTATACTCTTCCATTATAGGTTTTACTGCAGAATAAGGTACAGAATTGTTTCTTAAAGAAGGTGATGCTAACATAAATTTTACTAAACCAACAGCACCTAAACCAAAACCCCCTATCATCATAGTGTATCCTAAATTACGTTCTTCTTTTGGCGTAACATGTACATTCCCTATTAATGACCCACCAATAAAAAATAGTGGGACACTTGCTCCCATCATAAGCAGAGAATTAACTACTTTTGATTTTGATTTTATATATTCTTCCTTTATGTTTTTAGCTTCATTTTTATATCCCGCAATAGCAAAAAATTCATATTCTGTAATTTTATTTCCTAAACCTTTGTGTGCAGTCCATTGATTCCAACTTTCACTACCATAATTATTACCAACAACTCCACCTAAAGTTTTTTGAACTATATCAATTGATAATTTATTTCTATTATATCGCAATTTTTGTTCAGTATTTAAATCATCAATTGTTTGACCGAGACATATACCAATACAAAGCATTCCTACGATTAGATATTTTTTCATAATAATCCCCATCTCCAAACCTACACATCATCCCACAAACAAAAAACCCCTGCTCCATCCAATATTATACGCCAACTGTCTCAACCACCGGTCAAACACCGACTATTAAATTTTAAGCTATTTTTTTATCTCTGTATATTGTATTATTAGACCACTTACAGGATCACGAAAAAAGTGAACATTGTCCTTTTAAGCCATTGGCCGTGAGTTCGAGTCTCACCCGGATCACACACAAAAAGCCCCTTTTCTCGACGAGAAAGGGGCTTTTTTATTGGCCTTTATTTAGACACTCTCGATATGACAGAAAAAGA
>Ga0209249_1003750_pt1 | contig 10570 bp, 16 predicted proteins | sample SaaInlV_200m_DNA_4_FD_184653 | JGI IMG/M metagenome (GOLD analysis project Ga0209249, IMG submission 184653) | Marine microbial communities from expanding oxygen minimum zones in the Saanich Inlet - SI037_S3LV_200m_DNA (SPAdes) (version 2) | ecosystem: Environmental > Aquatic > Marine >...
CTTATGCTGGACCACTACACTACAGGACTATAAATCCACTAATAAACCCCAATTTATATCATTTACTAAACCAGAAGATATAAAAATGACCAACATAAAATCAAAATCATGAATTTCATAAAAAAAATATTTGAAAATAAAATAGATGAACAAGTACATAATCAATTTGTTAAATTTGGAAAAGGAATTTTTAAACATAAAGCACTAATAGATATAACTATCACTGCGAAAGCAGTTAAGATAAAAACATCTCCAGAATATGCTAATGGGATGGTCGTATTCTTAGCAAACACAATAAAAGATGATACAACCAAAGTACAAGTTAATGGAATAATCTTTGCAGCAAAAGATCTATCTGCAGAATCCCCAATTGAATTTGAAGAAATAAAAAATGCAATGGGAGTAAAAAAACACATAGTAAACAAAGAATTAACAAAACATCAAATTCTAGAACTTCATGAAAAATTCCCATTAAATCCATTAAGTCTATCTTTTGAAACAGAATATGGTAAATTAAAAATAAAAGAGAAGGCACCCAAATCTGGAAAACCTGGAAAAGGAGATAAAAAACCAAAAGCAGATTATTGTGTTCTAATAACAACTGATAAATCAATACTGGAAGATTATGCTTTTGATATTAAAGAGCCTTTCAAAAAAACATTCATAGAACATACAATTGGGATAGATGAGATAATTGTTCCGGAAGAATATAAAAATGATTTTGCAAAAGCAAGAATACACGCAAAAAGAAAAGGAAAGATAACCAGATTTTTAACAATTGATGAAAAAGAATCTGAAAAAGAAACTAATTTTGAAGTGTAAATTAAAAGTAACCTTTATATGGTGGTAAATTCCTAAATTCTAAGAAAATGATAAGTTTTAGAGAAAATATGCGGATTATTGATTATATATTTACGCCAGATATTTACGCGGCAATAACTATAAAAGATTTCAAAGATAATCATCATCAAGAAATTCAACAACCAGGTAAAAGATATTTTCTAAGTCCTTTCCTCTGGGATGAATATAACTCTGTGCTTGTCGGATTTCAGAATGTAGACCTAATTTTCGAAAAGGAGGGATGCACCATAAGGGATATGCAAGAACAGCTCTTTGTAAATGCTTCAGAAAAAAGATACGTGCCCAATTCAATCAAACCAGAAAATCTTTCAGAAGGAAGGCACAGCCATGTCTTTGTTTCTTATGACACGAATACAGAAAAAATAACTCTTTCAGGAGTAAGAAAACTTGGCCCTCCAAAAACAGAAAAAAAATCTTTAGGAGATCTACTATTTAGTGCTACAAGGGCATAACAAAAGGATTTTATATTATTTTCTAATTACAATTAAATGAGTTTAAATGATGAAATTCAAGAACAATATCATAAAGCAATAGAACAACAAGATCCAGACAGAGTATTTGAAATTTTTAAAGAGACAAATTTGATTCTACCAAATGAAAATAATATACAATATATGATTGAAATTCATGAAAAATATGAACCTAAGGGGAAGAAGATAGATTTTCTTGCATTATATCACGATTTTATAGAGCTATCTAAAAACTAAATTTTTAAAATAATGAGATTTGTATTTCCTAAATGTTTTTTTTCAATAACTCCCCTTTCTTCAAGTTTTCTAGTAATTCTAAACGTTTGAACCTTATTAAATCCAGACAGCACTACTAATTTATTTTGTTCAATTGAGTTATTATTGTCTAAAAGAATTTTTACAATGACCCTCTCTTCCCTATGTAATATCTTCAAAACTCTTTCTAGTTGAATTTTATTTATTTTTGCTTGAAACATTATGACTAAGAACGCCCCAACAATTACAGATAAAAAAGAAATTGCATAAACAATCAAAGGCAATTGTTCATTTGTAGAGTCGGTATACTCTCCATTTACGATAGAGAAAGCAACCCCTAATAAAAAAACCAACCCGAATCCAATAATTAATTTTTTATTATTAATCTCCATCTTTTGTGTTTATGTCTCTTTTTATTTCTTCATATTCTTTTTTTGTAATTTCGCCACTAGCCAATCTCTTATTTAAAATATCAATTGCAGAATCATCAGATTTATATCCATAATTATTGTTTCCCCTCAACACCCACCAGATTATCAAGAAAAATAATAGTAATATAATTAATTGAAATACCCACATATACTGTATGTGAAGTCCCATTGGCCTAATTACTTGTCCCATTGGCATATTATCAATATTGAATTCCATTTGCTTTTAAATGTTATGAAAAAAAAGAAAAAAAAATTATTGGTAAGGGCATTCCCCCATTTGGTTATAATTTTCTTGTCCCATTCGTTGGCCCATCTTATTTCCAGATCCATCTTTTAATCTCTGACCTTGACCAGGTTCAATTCCATTTTCTTCCATATATGTATGTCTTTCTTTTAGTTGTTGAAAGCTTTCTTCATCTACAACTCTTCGAGCAACATCATAACCTATTTCGTTTCTAAAGTTAACTAAATCTTCATAGTTTCCTTCTTCAATTATTTCTTCCATTTGTTCATGGTACAATCCTCTTTCTGGATTATCTATCCCCCTGCCATATGCAGATACAAGTCCTCCAAAAGCAACTAGAGACACAAGCACGATGGCAAAAATTCCTAATTTTTTATTTGTCATTTTTATTTTCCTCCAAATGTATCCAGTATAATGGGTGAAACCAGATAACTATTTTATTGAAACCAGTTGAAAATTATTGAAACAAACAAACAAATTTTTGAAATCAACAAATCATAAATCTTTTATACCCTCCATTTTGCATTAAAACCATGAAAAACAAAACTACTGGATATATAATAATTGGAATCGCTGTATTAATCGGATTCATAATTAGTGCTTTTAACAAAGCTCTAACTGAAATTGTTAATACTACTTGCTCTCATGGGTCTGAATGTGCAATGTGGACTTCAATAAGATTTCAAACAAATATAAGTTTAGGAATAATGATTGTAATTATTTTAACTGGATTATATTTAATTTTCTTTGCAAAAGAGAAAAGTAAAGAAAAATCCAAGGAACTAGATTTAAGTAAATTTTCAGAAGATGAAAAAATATTATTAAATGAAATATTAAATGCAGAAGGAACAATATTTCAATCTGAATTAACAGAGAAAACAAACATGAACAAAGTTAAGATTACAAGAATTTTAGATAGATTGGAAGGAAAAGGAAAGATAGAAAGAAAACGAAGAGGAATGACAAACGTAGTAATTCTTAAACATAATTAACAATTTATTTATAAAATGAAACTAGTTTCATACAATTCCTTTTAAGGTGTTTCACCTACAAATAGATAATGGTTTTAGAAAAAATAAAAGTAAAAGGCATGCATTGCAAAAGTTGCGAAATACTTTTGAAAGAAGAATTAGAAGAAATCTCTGGAGTAAAAACTGCAACCCCAGACCATGAAAAAGAAAGGGTTTCTATTGAATTTGATGGATCTAATGATATGGTGGATAAAATAAAAAAGAAAATAATGGCAGAGGGATATAAAATATGACTGAAAAAATAATATATATTTCTGGGATGACTTGCGGGAGCTGTGAAAAAATATTAGAAAGAGCATTAGAAAAAAAAGAAGGGATTCAAGAAGTAAAAGCAAATTATGAGTCAAGTAAATTAAACATTAGATTCGATGAAGAAAAAATATCTAAAGAAAAAATATTTAATATAATTGATGAATCTGGATACTCTCCAAGTGAAATAAAACCAAAAAAAAGTAGGTTATATCTTACAATTGCAATATCAATAGCATTCTTATTGATTGGTGCATACCTAATTTTAGAAAATACAGGGGGATTTGATTTTTTCCCAGATTTATCTCAGGAAACCTCTTTAGCTTTGTTATTTGTACTTGGGTTATTAACTGGATTTCATTGTATTGGCATGTGTGGGGGATTTGTAATCTCTTATGCTACAAAAGCAAAATCGAAAACTCGTGCACACCTAGAATATGGTTTAGGAAAAACAACAGGGTATGCAATAATTGGGGGAATATTTGGACTGTTTGGATCGTTTATTGCGTTCACCCCAAATTTAAGAGGATATGCTGCAATATTAGCAGGACTTTTCCTAGTAATTTTTGGATTGAACATGTTAAATATATTTCCTTGGTTAAGAAAAATAAGAATTAAATCTCCAAGTTTCTTAAATAAATTTGCTTCGAAAGAAACTCAAAAATCAAGAAGTCCATTAAAAATTGGATTATTGAATAGTCTAATGATCGCATGCGGTCCGTTGCAAGCTATGTACATTTATGCGGCAGGCACAGGAAGTATGTTGCAAGGAGCATTAAGTTTGACTGCATTTGGATTAGGAACCCTACCAGTTTTACTGGGTTTTGGGATAATGACATCGATAATTAGTGCATCATCAACAAAAAAAATCCTAAAAGTCTCTGCAGTAGTGGTCATGATTCTTGGAATAGTCATGATTAATCGGGGGCTATCTCTAACGGGTTCAGGGTATGACTATGATTCATTAATTGTTGGCGCAACAGTAAAATCAACAAATTATGAAAATTTGCCTTCAAATGAATTAGCAACCCTAAATGGGAATTATCAAGAGATTAGAATGGAAGTGAATAGATATGGTTGGTCTCCAGATAAATTTGTTTTACAAAAAGGAATTCCAGTAAAATGGATAATAGATGGAAAAGAAATAAATGGATGTAACAATGCAATCCAAGTTCCAAAATACAATTTAAATTTTAAAGTAACCCCTGGAGAACAAACAATAGAATTTACGCCTACGACTACGGGGGTAATCTCTTGGAGTTGTTGGATGGGAATGATCCCAGGGACTTTTGTAGTGGTAGATGATTTAACAAATTTAGATTCAAATAAAATAAATGATATTCAAGTTCCTCAAGGTGGCTCATGCGGGGCATCTGGCGGGGGATGCGGGTGTGGAGGATAAGATGAACAATAAAATAATATATGGAATAATTTTATTAACAATTATTTTGGTGAGTGGGTGCACTACTAGTAATCCTACTCAAAAGGGAAACCCAACAGGAAATATAATTTCAAATGATGCTTTCATAAAAATACCGATTTCTGAAATTTCAGAAACTGCAAAACACTATTCATTTGATGTAAATGGGAAAGAAGTAAAATATTTTTTAGTTAAAGGATCTAATGGGGAAATAAGATCGGCCTTCGATGCTTGTGATGTTTGTGGTGGATATAAGGGGTATAGACAAGAGGGTACAGACATGGTATGCAATAATTGTGGAAGAGTATTTAGTATAGATTCTATTGGTACAGAAAACCGTGGAGGAGGATGTTGGCCATCATTTTTAGAAAATAAAATTGAAGGAGACCATATTTTAATAAGTGAATCTGAATTAGCAAATGGGGCTTTCAGATTTTGAATAAAGATATAAATAACAGAAGGACATAAATAACAATGAAAAAAACAGAATTACAAATTAAGGGAATGCATTGTGCTAGTTGCGTTACTGTAATAGAAAAAGGATTAAAAAAAGAGAAAGGAGTTATCAACGCAAATGTTAATTTAACAACTGAAAAAGCAACAATAGAATACGATCCAAAAAAAATAAAAGAAGAAAATTTAATAGGCATAATTAAAAAAAGAGGGTATGGTGCATCCCAACTTAAAGATGGGATTGATCTTCAATCTCAAAAAAAAGAAATTAAAAAACTAAGAAACTTATTCTTCTTTAGTTCATTATTTGCAATCCCAACCTTTGTAATTGGAATGGTATTTATGTGGTTAGGAATATCCATGCCTTTTGAAGAATATATATTGTGGATCTTAGCGACTCCAGTACAATTTATTGCTGGGGCCCAATTCTACAAAGGATCTTGGGCAGCATTAAAAAACAAAAGTGCAAATATGGATAGTCTAATTGCAATTGGTACAAGTGCCGCATACTTTTTTAGTGTATATGCAGTATTATTTACTTCAAGTCACGCACAATACTTTGAAGCATCTGCAGTCTTAATCACATTGGTTTTATTGGGAAAATATTTAGAAGCATTAGCAAAATCAAAAACCTCTGGAGCAATAAAAAAATTAATGGAACTGGCCCCAAAGAAAGCAATAGTAATTAGAAAAGGAAAAGAAATAGTAATTCCATTAAAAGAGATAGAATTGGGAGATATAATCTTAATAAAACCAGGTGCAAAAATTCCAGTAGATGGAATAATCACAGAAGGATTTTCAAGTATAAATGAATCTATGGTGACTGGAGAGAGTATGCCAATAGAAAAAAAGAAAGGAGATGGAGTAATTGGTGGGACGATAAATAAACAAGGTTCATTCAAATTTAAAGCAACAAAAATAGGAAAAAATACAACTCTTGCCCATATAATAAAATTAATAGAAGAAGCACAAGGAAAAAAAGCACCAATTCAAAGGTTTGCAGATATGGTTTCTTCTTATTTTGTGCCAATAGTAATATTAGTTGCAATAATAACATTCATTTCATGGAAATTAATGTTTAATGCGGACCTAACGTTTGCATTAACTGCGGCCATAGCGGTTTTAGTAATAGCCTGTCCGTGTGCCTTAGGATTAGCAACACCAACTGCAATAATGGTTGGAACGGGTAAGGGAGCAAAGGAAGGTATTTTGATAAAAGGCGGAGATGCTTTAGAAACTGCACATAAAATAAAATATGTAATTTTTGATAAAACGGGAACAATAACAACTGGAATTCCAGAAGTGACGGATATAATTTCAAAAGACAAAACAGAAAAAGAACTATTGATGATTGCAGGAAGCATAGAAAAAAATTCAGAACACCCATTGGCAGATGCGATAGTTGAAAAAGCAAAGCAAAGCAAAATTATTCTAAAAAAAGTTTCAAATTTCAATGCAATTCCTGGGCATGGAATTAAAGCAAACATTGGTAAAAAAACATACAATTTTGGAAATCAAAAATTAATGAAAGATTTGAAAATAAAAATTATTTCGAATGAATTTGAGACTTTAGAAGAACAAGGAAAAACTGTAATGTTTTTGGCTGAAGGAAAAAAACTAATTGGCATGGTCGCAGTAGCAGATACAATAAAGAAAACATCTCCAACTGCAATAAAATATTTGGAAAAATTGGGTATAAAAGTTTACATGATTACTGGAGATAACAAAAGAACTGCAAATGCAATTGCAAAAAAAGCAGGCATAAAAAATGTTTTTGCTGAAGTTCTCCCTGAAGATAAATCAAATTATGTAAAAAAATTACAAAAATACGGAAAAGTTGCAATGGTGGGAGATGGAATAAATGATGCTCCAGCCTTAGCACAAGCAGATATTGGTATTGCAATGGGTTCTGGAACCGATGTAGCAATGGAAACAGGAAACATTGTATTAATGAGAAATAATTTGCTAGATGTTGGAAAGGCAATAAGATTAAGTAAATTAACAATGTCAAAAATAAAACAAAACATGTTTTGGGCACTATTTTATAATACACTTGGAATTCCAGTTGCAGCCGGTGTGTTTTATTCATTTACCGGATGGTTGTTAAACCCAATGATTGCCGGAGGAGCAATGGCAATGTCTTCAGTAAGTGTAATATTAAATTCTTTAGCATTAAGAAAGAAAAAATTATAGATAAATGATTTATCCTCCTTAATCTTTTTAAATAAAATTTTAAAAAAAATAAATAGGAGTTGATGAAATATGGAAAACAAAGGATTAAAAATAATTATAGGAGTTTTGGCTATTGTATTGATAATTAGTTTCATTTCTAATTCAAAAACTGATTTACAAAATAGTCCTCCAACAGGACAAGCAACAGGACAACCTACGCGGATACAGGTTTCTGCAGATGATGATGATTTTTTAGGAGACGCAAATGCCCCGGTAACAATAATTGAATTCAGTGATTATGAATGCCCATTTTGTGGAAGATTTTATACTGATGCATTACAACAAATAAAAGAAAAATATGTTGAAACTGGAAAAGTAAAATTCGTCTATAGGGACTTTCCACTAAGTTTCCATACAAACGCTCAAAAGGCAGCTGAATCAGCAGAGTGTGCTGGAGATCAAGAGAAATATTATGAAATGCACAATATGTTATTTGAATCTGGTGTAACTGGAGGAATAACCTCATTTAAACAATACGCAGCAAATTTAGGTTTAAACCAAAATGAGTTTGATGTATGTTTAGATTCTGGAAAATACTATGATGAAATTCAAAATGACATAAAAGATGGTTCTGCAGCAGGTGTACGTGGAACTCCAGCAACATTTGTTAATGGAATTTTAGTGAGTGGTGCGCAACCATTTAGTGTTTTTGAACAAATAATTGAGGCCGAATTAGCCTCTTAATTTTTTTCTTTTTTCAAAACATTTAAATAAAATAAAAATGGAATTCTAATAATGATTAGAAAGAAATCAAGGACTAATGCATTTATAACAACTTTTTTTAGTATATTTGGATTTATTACTGCATTATTGTTATGGAAGAAAGATAAGTATGTAATGCACTATGCAAAGCAAAGTCTTGTGATATTCCTCTTCGCAGTATTGTCTTCGATAATATTAACTATTCTTGGATGGATTCCAATCCTAGGGTGGGTAATTGCTTTAGGGTTAAGAGTTTTAGTATTTGTTGCATGGGTATACAACTGGACGTATGCATTATCTGGTGAGAAAAAATACATACCAGTAATCGGCGAGTATGCTAAGAAAATAGACTTATAGACTTACAAAATACTTTTATATTTCTTTTTTACAAATACCTTAATGTTCAATCCAATTAAAAAATATAAAAAACAAAAAGAAGAGAAACATAAAATAACACAAAAAGATAGGTTTAATTCTGCTTTATCAAATTTTGAAGTAAATCAAATTGTTAATGGGGATTTTGAAGGATTCATGACACAATTTAGGGATCACTCTTTAATTATGCTAATAGTCGGAAGAAGGGGCGCAGGAAAAACTGCGTTAGGAATGAAATTAGTTGAAACTGCAGCAATATTGGATAAAAATATTTTTGTAATTGGATTCAATAATTCAAAAATACCTTATTGGGTACAAAATGTAGAAAGCATATCAGAAATACCAAATAATTCTTTAGTATTAATTGATGAGGCGGGGATTTCGTTTTCTTCAAGATCATCCATGAAACAATCAAATAAAGATTTAGCAGAGCTATTGGCAATAGCAAGACATAAAAATCTTTCATTGATATTCATAACCCAAAACTCTGCAATGCTAGATCTAAATGTTTTAAGACTTTGTGATATTTTATTATTCAAAGAACCATCTTTACTTCAAACGAGATTCGAAAGAAAAGCTTTGCAAGACATGTTTATTAAAGTTGGAAATTCTTTTTCTGAAATAAAAAACAAAAAAGAACATTTTTATGTAATATCCGATGAATTTGAAGGTTTAATGAAAGCAGGGTTGCCTGAATTTTGGAATGATTCAATTTCTAAATCTTTCAGAAAGAAGTAACATAAGAATTATAAATAAATTATCTATACCAAGATTATGACAATAGAATATAAATTAAATTTTCTAAAAGCAGAATCCGGGATGCATACAATTTCAAGAAAAGAGTTTATAGAAGATATAAAACTTTTTGGTGGAATGCAGTATCTTGTTACTGAAACAATAACGGATAATAATTCTGAATTATTGAAACAAGCAAAAGCAAATGCAGAGAGATTTGTAGCAGAATTCGCTCCAGATAATTATTCTATCTTGCTAAATATATAGAACTCACTTCCATATTTTATCTTCATTTTATTTAAAAAGGGTCACACACAATAAAGGATTACCTCCGTTTAATATTTTCTTGGCCCAATTTGGGCCACACCCCAAATTATATAAATAAAAAAATAAACATTAAATTATGGATCCAAAAAAATTAGCCATGATTTTGGGGATAGCAATACTTCTCCCACTATTTGTAGGGTTATTTGTTGATGCAATTTATTCTTCTCCAGATTACGATGATTTTTGTAGTGGACAACGTTTTTTCCCAACAAATGTAAAACCAATTGAAGAATGTAATTTTGACTATGGTCCAGATTATCAAAGTTGTTTAGAAGAAAATGGAAATCCAATTCTAGAAACAAATGATCAAGGATGTAATGAATTCAAAGAATGTGATTTTTGTAATAACGAATATCAAGATGCAAAAGAAAAATACAATAGAAACTTATTTTTTATCATAGCCCCAATTGGCCTAATATTAGTAATTCTAGGGTTGTATTTTAAAACAGATTATATGGGTGCAGGTTTAATGTTTGCAGGTTTAATTGTTTTATTTTATGGAACAATACGTGCATTCTCAGATTTAAGCAAGATATGGAGAGCCTTAGTAATATTAGTTGAGCTAATCATAATAATGTGGATTGGCTATAAAAAAATAGAAAAATGAAAATATTATTATTAATTTTAGCAACAGTATTGATTTCTTCTTGTATGGGTGAACCTTTAGCTTGTACCGAAGAAGCAAAGATGTGTCAAGATGGAACATTTGTTTCAAGAGATTCAAATAATAATTGTAATTTTGAAGAATGTCCAGAAACAATAAAATGTGATTATATGAATAATTG
>Ga0209249_1003755_pt1 | contig 10566 bp, 12 predicted proteins | sample SaaInlV_200m_DNA_4_FD_184653 | JGI IMG/M metagenome (GOLD analysis project Ga0209249, IMG submission 184653) | Marine microbial communities from expanding oxygen minimum zones in the Saanich Inlet - SI037_S3LV_200m_DNA (SPAdes) (version 2) | ecosystem: Environmental > Aquatic > Marine >...
TATCCGCCGAGCGATTTAAGCATTCCTACACTTACTGTTCGCCCATTAACACGCGCAACGCTGCGTCCTTCTGGTTTTACTTCACGGCTAATGGTCAGATAATCTTCATCATCTAATAAGTCTTCATTTTTAAGAATAGTGTGGATATTTGCCCGTTCTTTACCCTCAAGTTTAAAAGTACCTTCTACAATGGCGCGGGTGGAGTTTGCGCGTACCATTGTAGAATCGGCACGTCCCCCAACGAGAATTTCTACAGCGTCGAGAATAATAGATTTACCCGCGCCAGTTTCACCGGTGAGAATGACAAGTCCCTTATCGAAGGTTAATTCGAGTTTATCGATAATTGCAAAATTTTGTATGCGGAGTTCTTTAAGCATAAGCTATAGCCTGAAGCCTGAAAGGTTGTAAAAAACAGCAGGAACGGCAACAAAGAGATAAATTCCCTGCCATATAAGCGAGTAATAATTGCCAGTGAGAAGGAAAAATATGATAACGGGCAAAGCACCGAGTACGATACCGGCTGTGCTAGCGAGAAAGAGATTTTTTGAGCGACGTCCACGTAGAAGGCGGTGCATTATTTTTCCGATGAGCGTTGCTGCGCCACCAGCAATGCCGATGGAAATAAACCACATGAAAAACCCTGCAATAAAAGAGATTGCGCTAATAATTCCGCTAGCAAGAAGAGATAGTAAGCCAGTAGCGACCAAGCCAATTATATAATCGTACCATTCGGCGGTATTGAAAGTTTTCTTCTGGTCTTTAATGCAGTCTTTGCATCTATAACCTGTAGGCATGTGAACGGCACATTTGCTACAAATCAATTCTTCGCAACGATTGCAGCGAAGGTTAGTTTCTGCTGTAGGATGATATGTGCAGTAGGTGGTTTCATAGGTTGGCATAATTTTTAGTCCACAAATTTACACGAGTTTTTAAATAATTAGTGTGAAAGATTATATCTACTTTCCTCTTGCTGTGTTCTTTATTTTTCTGTACTTGGATTCTGATTCATATGGGCTCTTAGATTACGATAAAAATAACCCAAGTCTTCAAAACGAATGAATTTAGCAGAGTATTCTGCAGAATAAACATCCACGCGATCACCAGCATCTAGCCCTATTGGGCTTTGACCATCGACACTAAGAACGGCATTTTCGCTATGAATAGTAATATTAACCGCAACTCCTTCTGAGAGAACAACAGCACGATCAATGGAGAGGTGCGGTGCAATCGGTACAATGAGGATATTTCGTAATTCTGGTGGCAAAATGGGACCACCAGCTGCAAGGGCATAAGCAGTAGAGCCAGTTGCGGTTGAGGCCAGTAAGCCGTCTGCCACATAAGTGGCCAATTCTAAACCATCTATACTAGCAGAAATATGGACAGGGTTAAGGTATTGTCCTCGGCTTACAACAACTTCGTTCAATGCGTGCCATGCCCCTTGTTTTTCTCCTGCTCGAAAAAGCTCTGCCAGAATCATCAAACGTTTTTCAATCCAAAAATTGCCTGCTAATAATTGCTCTAATTCTCCCTGCCAAGCACTACGCTCTACTTGAATGAGAAAACCAAGTTTCCCCATATTAATGCCCAAAATCGGCACCTCGCAAGGAGCACAAAGATGGCCAGCGCGAAGCATTGTGCCATCACCACCGACAGAAATCAATAAGTCGAATTCACCCTCTTTAACGCGTTTTCGTAAATCTTCATCATTAAGTGTGCCTATGGGTGCATCTATCCCCTTCTCTTTGAGATAATCCACAATTGCTTGGGCTTCATCAAAAGCTTTTGGGAATCTTGGATGAATAGCTACAGCTATTTTAGTAGGTATAAATGAAGATGACATAATGCCCTATTATACTGGACTCAGGTGAGTCTTTGGTCACAGATTTTTCTATAGCCACAGCCTCTACAGCGAGCTGGGGAATTATGCGAACACGCTACATTTTTTCGCCGCTCAGCACGTCTCATTTCTGCCAAAATATCGAGTAAGGCATTTTCCAACGCGGGCGTATAATCAACGGCAAAATCTCGATTGCTATAGTGGATAATGCCATAAGGCGGACGTTTTCCCATCGTTTTATGCACCAAATAACAATAAGATGCCAATTGATAGATATGAGAATCGTAGGGGGCTTCTGGTGCGCGCCCCGACTTTACCTCAACAGGGATAATTTTTCCGTGACGCTCTACAAGATAATCTGGTTTGCCGGTAAGACGCATCGGTGCATCGTATAGAGGCTTCTGCACTCGTCCCCACTCATTCATGTCTGAGTATATGACGCGTCCACCCGGCAATCCACTTCGCTTGCGTTGACGGTTGGATTGCCAAAAAAGAAAAATGGCGATGAGAAGGAGAATGAGGGAGATATAAGGCATTTATTTGAATATTGAAAAGTACTCTATTTACAAAACTTGTACTGTACAAAAAGAGACCATCATTACTAGCGCAATGAGAAAAAAAATAATTGCGAGTGCGCGCGTTAGCCCCGATGCAATAACTTGCCTGCCGTGATGCTCATGCATCCTTGTCCCGGCTTTCATCTCAGCTTGGTTTTCAGACTTCTTACCTTTTTTTGCGTACCACCATGCGCGGTGGCAATAAAGATAAGAGCCTATTTCGGAGGAGCGGATTATTTTCATAGCACATTTATTCTAACAGCTTTTAGCATCCCAGCACAGAGAAACTGCCTCTTGAAATCTAAATGAAAACTTTGTATACTGTATTTGATTTGAAGTATACAAAACAGGAATAATCTATACTAGGAGATACCATGTACACTATCCATAAACTCAAACCAGACCGATCGATCACCGGGTTCATCCCTGCATTTAGCGGAGCAATCATTATGGCTCTGATTGGGATATTTTTTGGCATAAAAGCAGCTTTTACTTTTATTGCCATTTTCTACTGGGGCATCTCCGTCTATACATTCATTGGTTTTCTACGCACCGGCAACGCAAACTTCATCATCCCCTCATTATTTCAGTTCTTTGCTGGGCTTGTCGCCTACACATTTGAACCCAAGAGCAGCGGTAATGCCCCTCCATTCCTGGCGTTTGCCGTACTTCTGACAATCATCTTTCTCATCTGGGTGATTTTGTTGGCTGCTACCAAAAAGATGAAATGGCGCGGACGTGAAATCCTCGAGATGGCAGCCGCTCCCGTTGAGGATACAGGTAACGGTTATACTCCTCGTCCGCTGCCGAGCGGAAAAACTGAATTTAGTGAAGAGCAGATTATGGAATTCGCTAAATTTGCCCGCCGTAACCTAATCGCAGTCTCCTATGTCGGAAAAGATAAGGTTGTCTTTGTCCCTGTCGTGATGGGGCGTGAATTTGGCTTCATCGTGGGGCTGAAAAACGACTACATAGACGAAACCTGGGTTTCCTTCGACTTTGATGGCAATATCACCGTCAATATCTCTCATCGTGATTATCTGGAATACACAGAAGCCCTTTCTTTTGATCAGCTCTGCTCATCACTTGGCAATCTCTTTGTAGACTTTATCGAAACCCACCATCGTGGCGAGGGCATTCGCATCATTGCCCGCATGGACGCTGTCCGTGTTGGCATCTTCTCATAGGAGCATCGCATGAATTTCAAAGAAGCTGCCCAATTGGGCAATTATCTCGCTAAAGACTATGCAGAAGATTTCTTTGCTCTGCTGGTCAATTATCAGAATATTTCTGCCTCCGAATCTGCATCCCGTTTGGGGCTGCATATTCGCACCGCACAGGATTTCCTCGAAGCAATGACTAGACTCGAAATTCTCAGAAAAGAAGAGGTCTATGAGAAAAAGCGTCCCTATTTTCGCTATACCCTTCAAAGGGAGCGTATTCAAATGGATATAGACCTGACAAAAATCCAACAAAAACAAAGACCAGAGGATTTAACGCGTCAGATTCGAGAAAAAGCGGACGCTGGTGCAAATTTCTCTCTAGCACGTGGAGGGGAATATATCAGCCACGTCTCGCTCTGGACGGGAAGCGGGCGCGACCGCAAAGAACGTAAAATTAGTCTGACACGTCCGCAAGGCCTCTTCCTCTATCATTTACCCTTCCCCAACGCCGATGCACTCCCCGTTGCAGATATTATTCGAAAAGCAAACGTGGACGAGGAACTTGCTCCCGAAATCCTAGATATTATTCAACTCTTAGAAAAATATCAGGTTATTGAGACGAAGAAATGAGACATGTCAATTGAATTGTATAGTAGGGGCGAGTTTGCTCACAACTCGCCCCTACTTGCGTTTATAATAGACGCCATGTCTGAAATAAAATTCTTCCATCCAATTGAAGTCCGCTACGGGGATTTAGACCCGCAAGGACATTTAAATAATGCTAAATACCTTACCTATTTTGAGCAAGCACGTATCCGCTATTTTGTATCGCTAGAGCTCTTTGAGCCAGGGCAATCTTTTATGGATATAGGCGTGATTCTTGCAGAGGCTAAGGTAACCTATCTTGCTCCTGTTGAATACGGGACACCAGTTAAGGCTGGAGTCTGTACTTGTAAATTAGGCAATAAATCGATGACTGTAAAACAGAGCATTCTTCACGCAGAGACAGGTGAAGTTTATGCATCTGGTTATGTTATTTTGGTTACCTTTGATTATCATACACAGAAGACAATTCCTATTCCTGTTGAAATGCGGGAAAAGATTAGCGCGTTTGAAGGGTATAATTCATAGTTATTGGTGGTTATTCCCTTTTAGGGAGCTTAGATTATCAAAAACTTCGTCCTATAAAAATATAGAGGAACAAAAATGACCTTTTCAAGAATTTCCCAATATCTGCTTAGTTTTCTTGTTAAGTTGCTTAATATCCCTTCGCCAACAGGATATACAGAAGATGCTATTACCTTTATTGAAGAGACCTTTGCTGATTTTCCAGAAATAAGCACAAAGCGAACAAATAAAGGTTCACTCCTTGCCAAATGGTCAGGCGTAAGCGATCATGCGCCGCGTGCACTAACAGCGCATGTAGATACACTTGGAGCGGTGGTTAAACAAATCAAAGCCAATGGGCGTTTGCAAATTTCTCAGCTCGGCGGATTGGTATTAAATGCTGTTGAATCAGAGGGATGTTGGGTTTATACACAGAGCGGGAAGAAAATAAGAGGATCATTTTTGTTGAATAAAGCCTCTAGCCATGTTCATGGAAAAGAGACAATAGAAACACAGCGCAGCACTGAAACAATGGAAATTCGCTTGGACGCATATACTCTGTCGGCAGAGGAAACTCAAGCACTAGGCATTCAGGTTGGTGATTTTATTTCCTTTGACCCACGTGTAGAACAGAGAAATGGTTTTATCCGTTCACGTTTTTTGGATGATAAGGCAGGTGTAGCGATATTGGTAACGGCTATTAAGATGATGCTCGAAGCAAAATTTAAGCCAACCCGCACCACTTATTTTCTCTTTAGCAATTTTGAAGAAGTCGGGCATGGTGCACCAGGTGGCATCCCTGAAGAAGTAACTGAACTCGTTGCAGTAGATATGGCAGCTGTTGGTCAGGGGCAGGAATCAGATGAATTTAACGCGACCCTTTGTATAAAAGATAGCAGCGGACCCTATCACCATGGGTTATCTAACCAATTACGCAAACTTGCTGCAGAGCATAATATCTCCCATAAAGTGGATATCTACCCTTATTACAGCTCTGATGCTAGCGCGGCACTGCGTGCAGGACGCGATATGGCCGTGGCTTTAATTGGCCCCGGTGTAGATGCTTCACATAGTTATGAAAGAACACATATTAAGGCCCTACTTGCCACCACACAGTGGATTATTGTTTATTTGCTAAGTGATTAATTCGTCACAAAGGTTTCCAAGATGAAGTTTGATGCAGTTTTACCGCCAATGCCCTTAAAAAATGTTCCAAAAGTAGCATGTGCTGCTGAAGAAATGGGCTTCGATACTTTGTGGACAACAGAAACTCAGCATGATGCCTTTTTACCTCATCCCCTTATTGCTAATAGCACCTCCAAAATTAATATGGGCACTGCAATAGCCATCTCTTTTGCTCGTTCCCCTGGTGATATGGCATATACGGCATGGGATCTAGCAGCGCAATCTGAAGGGCGTTTTATCTTGGGTTTGGGTACACAAGTAAAGGGACATATCACCAAACGCTTCGGGATGCCCTGGCCTGATTCTGTGGTCGGAAAATTGAGAGAGCAAATTGGCGCAATCCGTGCCTTGTGGAATACATGGCAGATTGGCGAAAAGCTGCGTTATAGCGGAGAATATTATAAATTGCGTTTAATGACTCCCTTCTTTAATCCCGGCAAAATTGCTCACCCCGATATTCCTATTTATATTGCAGGCGTCAATACCGGTTTAGCTCGTTTAGCGGGAGAAATATGCAATGGATTCCACGCACATCCGTTTAATACACCCCGCTATTTAGAAGAAATCCTTATCCCTGCCATAGAAGAGGGCGCTAGTAAAACCAATCGCTCTCGAAAAGATGTGGCAATCTCTCTAACAGCTTTTATAGCCACCACCCCCGAAGAAGCCAATCAGGCACGGATGCAAATTGCATTTTATGCTTCAACGCCCTCTTATAAACGCGTCATGGATCTTTATGGTTGGGGAGATACCGCCGAGAAATTACGCAATCATGTAGCTAAAGGAGAGTGGTCTGAAATGCCCATGTTGATTACCGATGAGATGCTCGAAGAATTTGTTACTTACGCTGATTCTCCTGCCGATTTGCCCGCTGCCCTGAAAAAACGCTACGCTGGCATGGTAGACAGAATTACAATATATACGCCTTTTCTTCCTGGCGAAAAAGATGATTTTTGGAAGAAGATGGTTGGCGCATTTTAGGAAAGATGAACGCTTCGCGTGTGACCTTGGGCTTGCTGCCTCTTTGAAAAATAGCTTTTTCTAAAAAACATTGTGCAATAAAAAAAGCCTCGCCATTTTCGGCGAGGCTTTTAGATTCTTCTTGCTCAGCGGCTTATTCTTCAGCCTCTTCTGTTTTTTCTTCAGCTTCTGCTACTTTTTTTATATCTTCAGCAGTATTCTCCTTGCTTTTGATATTCCCTAAATATTCTGGCAACTCAAAGCCCGCCATTTCAGAAATATCTTGAAGCGGAGGTAAGCTCTTAAAAAGATTAGAGATGAAATTAGATGTGGAAGAACCATCCCCATTTCCACCTGAATCCCAGACAGTGATTTTATCTATATTCAGGTTGCTAATCGCTTCAACTTGCTTCGCAACTAACTCTTCCATTTTCTCAATCATCAATAAAGTTGCGGCAGATTGGTGATCACCATCTACGCTCTCGATTATTTTTTGATAACCCTGAGCTTTCGCGACTAAGAGCTTCTGAATACCTTTGGCTTCTGCCTCGTATTTCGCCAAAATGCCATCAGCAACACCCTGCGCTTCGCGTCTGGTTTTCTCAGCTTCTGCTTCAGCAGCGATTTCAATTTTGTTTTTCTCAATTTCTTCGCCAACAACTTCTTCTGCTCGTAAACGTTCTTGCTCGGCATTATAAATTGCTTGTTGAATAGCAACTTGAGCCTCGTATTTAGCAACTTCAGCTTGCTGTAGCGCAGCCGCACGTTTTACTTCTAACCCAGCGTTATAATTTGCGATATCAGCATTTGAAATATTTTCACCCTGCACAGCATCTGCTTCTTGTTCTTGGACTTTTTTACGCTGATTTGCTTCGGCGGTTTTTCGTCCAATCTCTGCTTCGGCTAAAGCCTTTGCAACTTCAATTTCTTGTTCTTTCATCGCACGAGCTTCACCGATTGCACCACTTTTATCTTGTTGGGCAACATCAACTTTTGCCCTATTAATGGCTTCAGATGCTGCTTTTTTACCGATGCTGGCAATATAATCTGATTCGTCGGTAATATCGGTGATATTTACGTTGATGAGATGAAGGCCAATTTTATTTAATTCTGGCTCAACATTTTTTCGAATTGATTCTAAGAAACTTTCTCTATCTTGGTTAATTTGCTCAATGGTTAATGAGGCAACTGTGAGACGTAATTGACCAAAAATAATTTCTTGTGCCATTTCTTCTATTTCTGGTTGTTGCAAATGGAGAATACGCTCTGCCGCGTTGCTCATGATTTCTGGAGCTGTGCTAACGCCAACCGTAAAGGTACTGGGTACATGAATACGGATATTTTGCAAAGAAAGAGCATTCTCTAAGGGGATATTGATAGTAATTGGCGTTAGACTTAAATATGAATAGTCTTGCACAAGGGGCCACACGAAAGCACCACCACCGTGTATGGTATTGCTAGAGCGCCCTTTTTCTACGCGCCCAAAAATGACAAGTACTTTATCTGATGGACACCGCTTATAACGGCTTGCCATAAAGATAAGGGTAAAGAAAACTAAGGCTACAAAGCCCATCAATGCTAAAGTAAAAAAGGTATTCATTCTATTTCTCCAGAGTATTAGATTTTTTCAACACTTAATGTGTTGTGGTCAATTATTCTTTTTACGCGAATTTTTTCTCCTGTTTTAATCAGTTCTTTTTCTTCTGAGATGGCATCGAATATCTTTAGGGCACCCTGTATGGTGATTTGAACTTGCCCAGTCCCTCTTGCTGGGATTTTCAAATAAACAGAGCCACTTTGCCCAATTGCGTTTTTGATATTGATTGTGCCATCAGATTGCAGGCCTTTCATTTTCATGAAAATAATGCTAATAACCCAAACAGAAAATAAGCCAGCAAGTGTTGCCCCAAAAAGAGTCAAAATTATGACTATATTTGCCTTCACCAAAGCCAAGCCTACCAGCCCAAACATCATAAAAAAGGCGGTGATACCCTGCATAGATAATAGTTTGAAGCTGAAATCAGAATCAGCCGCTGTTCCTGCGTGGTCTGTATCTGCATCAAAGTCGTGGTCTGCGTCTATATCGAAATCGTGGTCTGCATCAAAATCGCTATCCCCAAATCCTCCGCCAACTAGCAACAAAACTGTCCGTAAAAGAAATAAGGTGCTGCCAATTATTGTTGCGGCCCAATAGATAACTTCAATCGTAGATAAGTTTTCCATATTTTCCATCCAAATCTAATCAAAAGGCGATGAACTGATTTTTTATAATTATACTTGATAATATTTTCCCTCATCAATTTATGCACTGATTATAGAAGTGATGCTATATAATTACCCTTATCATTTATCCAATTAAATCCTAGGAAAAGAAAAAATGAATTTTAACGATTATCAAAAGAAATCTCGTAAAACAGCTAAATATCCATCCATTGGTAACCCAATTATTTACCCCGCACTGGGGCTTGTAAACGAAGCAGGCGAAGTAGCTGGAAAAATTAAGAAAGTCTTCCGTGACAAAGGAGGCGAGATTAACGCAGAGAGTAAATCTGCGCTGAAGGCTGAGCTTGGTGATGTGCTTTGGTATCTTTCCCAATTAGCAACAGAGTTAGATTTAACACTCGAAGAAATTGCAGAATATAATATAGATAAACTCTATTCGCGTTTGGAGCGTGGTACCATTCGTGGCGATGGGGATGAGCGGTGAAAACAGTTAAACATACGCTCAGAAAATATACTTACATCTCTAAAACCCTGTATACTCTTCAAGAATCTCCCCTTTTTCTATAGGATGAAAATGCCAACATTCACGCGTAAATCTATTCCTGCCCTCTTTGCTCTGTTGACGATTCTAGCCTACGGACTTTTAATCCCATGGCTCGGGTTTTATTGGGATGATTGGCCTTTCGCGTGGATTGGAGAGTTTCTCGGACCTACAGAATTTTTTCCTGCTTTTAGAAGCATTCGCCCTTTTATTGCCCCAATATTTACATTTACTACTAGCATAATCCTTCCTAGCCCCATTATTTGGCAAATAGCTGGTTTAGGTTTTCGGTTTCTGAGTGCTTTTGCCGCGTGGTGGGCATTGAAGCAAATTTGGCAAAAGAAACCCGCTCAAACCCTTAGTGTTGTGTTGCTTTTTCTTCTTTTTCCCGGTTATAGCCAGCAATGGGTCGCGCTTACCCATATCAACCAAGAATGGATCTCACTCATTTCCTATTTATTCTCTTTTGGGCTAACAGCGCAAGCGCTTCGGCAATCCGATCGTTCAAAAAGCAAAACCATTCTTTCTCTCTTTTTACTGTTTTGGGGTCTGTATCCCACCGAGTATTTTCTCACGATGGAGCCGCTCCGCTTTCTCATTATTTATTTTATTCTTGGCGAAGAAAGCACCAGATTTTGGCCACGGATACAAGAGAGCCTAAAACGCTGGCTTCCTTATTTTTTCTTATGGCTCTCAAACGCAATCTGGCTTGCCTATTTCTATACCAAAGGTACATATAATTCTTATAATGTGGTTGCAAATCAAAATTCCACAAGCATGTTTAGCAAAGTTTTCTATGAGATTTGGGATTTATTTTACAAATCACTCTGGCAGATATGGACACGCATTATCCAGCATATCTGGGAATCACCAAGCGCACCGACCTCCATACTTGGGCTTGGCCTCGTTATATTTACATTTGTCCTCCTTATCATCTACCTTCAAAATCTAGATTTAGCAGATTCCAGCAAAGTAAAAGACAGTTGGGCATCT
>Ga0209249_1003758_pt1 | contig 10560 bp, 9 predicted proteins | sample SaaInlV_200m_DNA_4_FD_184653 | JGI IMG/M metagenome (GOLD analysis project Ga0209249, IMG submission 184653) | Marine microbial communities from expanding oxygen minimum zones in the Saanich Inlet - SI037_S3LV_200m_DNA (SPAdes) (version 2) | ecosystem: Environmental > Aquatic > Marine >...
CGAACCTTGCAGCGCCGTGTCAAACAATGGCGAATTGAACAATTTGATGACAAAATGAACGTTGAAAATCCGTTTTCTATTCCCGGCAACTGTGATTCAAAGTAAGATTATTACCTGACGCAACGTGATGAGTAATTCTAATTGTCGTTAAGCGATGTCAGGCTTAATTACAAAACTCCGCTTCACCAGTTTTGAGTGTGTCTACTGCAAAGAAACTCCTGGAGCATATATTGCAAGTGCATTTCCGCCACCAAGCAAAACATGTACACATGAAAAACTGAAATGTCTGATCTGTGATGAGATTTTCGAAACCTTTGGAGAGGCATTTATTCACACGATAAAAGAAAACATCACGCTCACATCTATTTCAGAACCGATCAATCATCAAAAACAAATATTTGGTTCGAGAGCACGCTAAGAGCCAATCAAAAATCCCCTGCATTTATTTGCAGGGGATTTTTGATTCTATTTTTACTAGATACCCGTCGGAACCCAAATATTCTTGACCTGTGTGGCATGGTGAAGGAAATCGTGTCCGGCACTCTGCTCATCATCCAGCCAATCGCGGGATTGACCGTAATTTGCCCAGGTTTGTTTCATATTATGTGCGGATTCATATTCGATATGGTAGCTGCCAGCAGCTGTGCCAAAGTACCAGAGCGCATCTACATCGTCGTGGCTCATCAAGGTTTTCGTCAGGTGGTCGCGGTCGCCGGTGACGATATTGACGACACCGCCAGGCACATCGGATGTATCCAGAACCTGATAAAAATCTGTAGCACTCAGCGGATATTTCTGGCTGGGGAGCATCACAACTGTGTTGCCGCGCGCAATGGCCGGAGCCATCAGCGAGATAAAACCCAGCAATGGATTTTCATCCGGGCAAGCAATGCCGATCACGCCCACAGGACCGTTCACGCCAACCGTGATTCCGCGCAAAGTGGTCTCTTGCACCGTGCCGCCATATTTGTCTGCCCAGGCAGCGTAAGTGAATAAACGATCAATGGATTTCTCCACTTCAGTGCGAGCGGCTTTCTCTGTTTGTCCCGTCATTGCGCGCAGGCGGGCGGCGAACTCATCGGCACGAGCGTGCAGATTTTCCGCAATAAAATACAGGATCTGTGCACGATTATGTCCATGACGCATGGCCCAGCCCGGCTTGGCGGTATGAGCGGCATGAGCGGCTTCAACCGCATTACGGATATCTTTTCGGTTGCCGTCACCGACCTGACCGACCAATTCGCCTTTGGGATTTAAGACCGCACGCGTATACGCGCCATCCGGACGTTTTTGCTTGCCACCGATATACATCTTCGGGCTGCGATCCACACCGGGTTCCGCTAAACTCAGCTTGCCATTGGGCATTAACGGATGCGTTGGCGTGGTAGCCCCCCACTCGGCTTCGGGGTCAAATTCTTCTGCGGGGAGGGGGCGATCTTGCCAGACGGGGCGCAGATATTCATATAAACCTTCTTCGCCGCCTTCACGCCCAAATCCGCTTTCACGATAGCCGCCAAAACCGGATGCGGCATCAAAGAGATTGGTCGAGTTGACCCAGACAGAGCCAGCTTTGATCTTGCTAGCAACATCCAGCGCTAAATTGATATTATCGCTCCAGACGCTGGCAGCCAAACCGTAACGGGTATTATTTGCCAGGGCAACAGCTTCTGCCGGGGAGCGGAAGGTCATGGAAACCAGTACGGGACCGAATATCTCTTCTTGTACGATCTCAGCCGCCGGGTCAAGTCCGGTTACGAGTGTTGGGGGGTAGAAACAGCCCTGGATGGGCATCTCAATATCCGCATGATAAACCTCGCCGCCTTCGGCTTCCCCGATCTTAACCCACTCATCGACCGTATCCCATTGAGATTGATGCACGATCGCGCCCATATCAATGGATTTATCCAGCGGATCACCCACGCGGAGTTTATTCATGCGTGCCTTGAGTTTGATGATGAATTTCTCGGCGATATTTTCCTGCAAAAGCAGGCGCGAACCGGCACAGCAGACCTGCCCTTGATTAAACCAGATCGCATCCACGACACCTTCGATGGCACCATCTATATCGGCATCATCAAAAACGACAAAGGGGGATTTACCGCCCAGCTCGAGGGAGATTTTCTTGCCCGTGCCAGCCGTTTGACGGCGCAAAATGCGCCCGACATCGGTTGAGCCGGTGAAGGCGATCTTATCCACATCGGGATGTTGAACGATCATGGAGCCAGCCTTGGAGCTGCCGGTAACGACATTGACCACGCCGGGCGGAAGCCCGGACTCAGCAACGATCTCAGCGAAAAGCAGCGCAGAAAGACGTGTATAGGATGCGGGCTTCAAGACCACGGTGTTGCCCAGCGCGATTGCCGGAGCGATCTTCCATGCCAACATCAGCAAGGGGAAATTCCAGGGGATGATCTGCCCGATCACGCCGACAGATTGATAATCACGCAATTCTTTATCCATCAACTGCGCCCAACCAGCGTGATAGTAGAAATGGCGCGCCAGCATGGGGACATCGATATCGCGCGATTCGCGGATCGGTTTACCGTTATCCATGCTTTCGAGCACAGCCAGCAAACGATGGTGCTTCTGGATATTGCGGGCGATGGCGTACATATAACGCGCACGTTCCACGCCCGGGGTTTTGCTCCATTTTTTATAAGCTTTGCGTGCAGCCGCAATAGCGGCATCCACTTCGGGTTGATCGGCTTGCATGGTTTCTGCCAACTTCTCGCCCGTCGCCGGGTTATGGCTCGGATAATATTCTGCGCCTTCGGATGTCACCCATTCATTATTAATGAACTGACCAAATTTGCGATCATGATCTTCCAGCCATTGGGTGACTGCGGCGGGAGATTCGGGTGCAGGACCGTAAGCCATTGTTTCAAATACCTCTTTGAGTTCCATAAATACGTACTCCTAGCCCATCGGCATGTGATGGCGGGCGGCGTATCGTCCGGTCACATAATGCGAAAGTTGGCGTTCAATATCGGTTAACAGACTGCTTGCGCCAAAGCGGAACAAGTCCGATTTCAGCCAGTCGTTGCCCAATTCTTCTTTCATCAGGAATTGCCAAGCCATCGCGTCTTTGGCGGTTTTGATTCCGCCAGCAGGCTTAAAGCCGACCTTGTGACCCGTCTTTTCAAAATAATCGCGCGCGGCACGCACCATGACAAGGCTATTATTTAGCGTGGCATTGACGCCTTCTTTGCCCGTAGACGTTTTGATGAAGTCAGAGCCTGCCATCATGGCGACCATGCTGGCCTGATAGACCTGTTCTAAATTAGCCAGATCACCAACACCGAGAATGCTTTTCATGTGGGCATCGCCACAAACCGCGCGGAACTCTTTGATCTCGTCGTAGAGTGCCGACCAATTTCCGGTCAGGACGTGATGACGGGTGATGACAATATCAATTTCCTTTGCCCCATCGGCTACCGCTTGTTTGACTTCGTCAATGCGCTGCGGGAAAGGGGTTAATCCAGAGGGGAAACCAGTCGCGACGGATGCAACGGGGATATTTATGCCATCCAAAGCTTCAACCGCATAAGGCACCATCGCTGGATAAACACAGACCGCGCCCGTGGTGATATTCATCTCTTCTGCACCCAAGGCTTTGATCAAGTCTGGACGCAGGGGCTGACGTGCTTTCGCACAAAGGCGGCGTACGCGACCCGGGGAATCATCCCCGGCGAGGGTGGTCAGATCGATGCAGGTGACTGCCCGCAGTAGCCAGGCTGCCTGCCAAACTTTCTTCACGGAGCGACGAGTAGGAAGCGAGGCTGTGCGCCGCTCCACCGCGCTGCGGTTAACTTTTGTCCCGTGTACCCAATCGAGATCGAGTGCCAACCCGGGATTACGTTCGTGTTCTGTTGCCATAAAAATGATCCTTTATTAGGAAGTTTTCTATATTTTGGGCAAAGCCCAGTTGATTAACTTTACCATTAATTTCAAAGATATAGACCTTTGGCAGAGCGACCACGATTAACCCAAATTTATTGGTTCAAGTCCAAGATGAGTGTCTAAGCCCCCCCCCTCTGCGATTGTGTTTTTTACAACTGATGTTACATTGTGATTAATTCCCTTATCCACGGGGGAAGCCAAAAGGGGATGGCAAACAAAACCCTACAAGTTTTAAAAACATGCTCCATCGCAAAGCAGTATAATAAAGTTAATGAGCACACACAACCTTCTCTCTCTTAACCCGCTCGATGGGCGCTACGCTACGGTCACGGCCCCCTTGAGCGCATATTTCTCCGAATTTGCCTATATTCGTGGGCGTGCGCGGGTCGAGATCGCCTACCTGATCGCCCTGTCGCAGGATGCGCAGATCGTCCGCCCGCTCACAGATGACGAGCTGGATTTTCTACAAGATCTCTCCGAGAACTTTTCTGTGGAAGATGCGGATGAAGTGAAAGCGCTCGAAAAAATCACCCGTCACGACGTCAAAGCCATCGAGAACTTTTTACGCGCCCGCCTCGAACGTACATCACTAGTGGATACCCTTTCCTGGCTTCATTTTGGTCTCACAAGTGAAGACGCTAACCTGACATCCCAAGCCATCTCCCTGCACGAAGCACGGGATGCCGTTCTCCTGCCTGCTCTTGATAAGATCATTGAGCAGCTTTCCGATTTCGTACGTGAATACGCATCCACGCCGATGCTTGCCCGCACACACGGGCAGCCCGCTGTCCCGACCACTTTCGGGAAAGAAATGGCCGTCTTTTTGGCACGCCTGAAAGCACAGCGTGAGATCATTGCCGCGCATCTTTTTGATGCAAAATGGTCGGGCGCAATTGGCAATTACAACGCGATGGTCGCCGCCTTCCCCGAAGTGGATTGGCGAAAATTTGGCAATAATTTCTTGGCAGGGCTGGGCGTAAAATCCAACCCCGTCAGCACACAACTCATCCCCTACGATAATTGGCTGCGCTACTTTCAGGCAGTCTCGTTGGCGAACAGCATCCTGCTCGATTTTGCGCAGGATATGTGGCGCTACATCAGCGACGACGTGCTAAAATTGCGCGTCGTAAAAGATGAAGTGGGTTCGTCGACGATGCCGCAAAAGGTGAATCCGATCGACTTTGAGAACGCCGAAGGAAATTTGGGCATCGCGAATGCACTCTTCGCAGAATATTTGCGCAAGTTGCCCGTATCCCGTTTACAGCGCGATCTCTCCGATTCGACCGTGCGGCGCAGCTTCGGCACGGCTTTCGGACATACGCTCGTCGCCTTTGGCAGCATCACGCGCGGGCTGGGCAGATGTCAGGTTAACGAGGCCAAGTTGAAATCCACGCTCGATGCGCATTCGGAAGTCGTATCCGAAGGAGCGCAGACCATCCTGCGCGCGGCGCAGATCTCATCCGCCTATGATGATCTCAAATCCCTGACCCGCGGCAAAAAACTGGACGTGGAAAGTTATCAGGTTTGGGTGAATATGCTGGATGTCGCTGAAGATGTGAAAAACAAATTACGCGCTCTCTCGCCAGCAACCTATATTGGTTTGGCGAAGGAGATCGCGGAGGAAACCTTAATAGACTAACGTCACTGCGAGGAGGGCGATAGCCCGACGTGGCAGTCTCCAAGATAGAGAGGGAGATTGCTTCTTCGGTCGCTACGCTCCCTCGCAATGACGTATATAGAGAGGAGCTATTATGACCGTTCGCGTTGTTTTAGGCACACAATGGGGGGATGAGGGGAAAGGCAAAGCGATTGACGTTTTTGCCAAAGATTACGATTACGTGGCGCGCTATAACGGCGGCAATAACGCTGGGCATACCATTGTCAATGAATTTGGAACCTTCAAGATCCATCTTGTGCCTTCAGGGGTTTTCGCCCCACAAATTACCGCCCTGATCGGCGGCGGCGTGGTGATGGACCCAAGCGTGCTGGTGAAAGAAATTGCATCTCTGCAAGATGCCGGCATTAATTTGGAAGGGCGCCTTTTCATCTCACCGCGCGCCCATCTCATCATGCCCTATCATAAAATCCTGGATGGTCTCTACGAAGCCGCCAAAGGCACGGGAGCAACCGGCACGACCAAACGTGGTATCGGGCCAACCTTTGCCGATAAGGTCAGCTATAACGGCATCCGTTGGAGTGATTTTGCCGATCTGCGCATCTTCGAGAGCAGGCTAACGGTACAGATCGAGATGAAGAATAAGATCATCACGGCTTTAGGTGGCGAAGCCCTGAATTTCGCGCAAGTCCGCGATATTTATCTCGGCTATTACGAAGAGATCAAGCCTTTTATCCGCGAGACATATCCGATGGTGCTTGATGGTTTGCGCGATGGCAAAAACTTCCTGCTCGAACAGGCGAACGGATCATTGCTGGATACGGATTGGGGAACCTACCCCTTTGTGACCGGATCGACAACACTCGCATCAGCCGCGACCGCAGGCTTGGGTGTTCCACCCCGAGCGATCGACTCGGTGATCGGCATCGCCAAGGCCTACACAACCCGAGTTGGGGGTGGACCGCTCCCGACAGAGATCTTCGACGACAAATACGCTATCAGCGTTCTCAGCGAGATCGCCGCCACAACGGGGCGCACCCGTCGCGCAGGCTGGTTCGACAGTGAAGTGACACGCTTCGCTGCCCAAGTCAACGGCGTCACACAGATATTCCTGACAAAACTCGATATCCTGAGCGCTTTCGACGAGGTCAAGGTCTGCACCGGTTACGAATTGGATGGGAAGCCCGTCCACTATTACGATATTGATTCCTATCAACTGGGGCGCGTCGAGCCTGTTTTCCGCAGTATGCCCGGGTGGAAAACCGACATCACCGGCGTGCGTGATTACGCTGATCTACCCCAGGCAACGAAAGATTATGTTGATGTAGTTGAAGAGTTATTAGAAGTCCCCGTGGGCTGGGTTTCGCTGGGCCCAGAACGTGAAGCACTGGTCGAGAAAAAGTAAGCTAGTGCATAAATGAAAAGCCTTCCAAAAAAAATGGAAGGCTTTTTTTTTCTATCAGATCAACCAAGAATTAGTCTTTCTTGGTTTCGCTTTTGCTTTCTTTCTTCGCAGGCTCAGCACTTTTCTTTTCGGTGTCTTTTTTCTCTGTTTTTTCAGTTTTTTCTTCTTTATTGGTATCTGTGCCTTCTTTTTGGTTGCGTTCTTTTAACCCGGAGGGCGAACGATTATCGGTCGCATAGAATCCAGATCCTTTGAAGACAATGCCGACCGGGCGATAAACCCGATGCAAGCTCTTATCATCACATTCAGGGCATACGCTTAGATTCGCGTCGTTAAATTTTTGTTGATAATCAAACTCAATGCCGCAACTTTCACAGCGATAGGTGTAGACAGGCATAACTTATTAATTCCTTAACTATTTTCAAATGCGGCGTGATTATAGTCCGCTTATATAGAGGTGACAAGAGTGGGGAAAGCAATGTTATAATTTTCTAACATTTTTGTGAATCGCCTTGGAGAGAGAAATATGCTCAAAATCAGTATCGTTTACTGCGCAGTTTGACACTATACAGATAGAGCCGTCGGTCTGATGGCTGAACTTACACGAGCATTTGAATATAATATAGAAGCGATAGAACTGATCCCATCGGATGGGGGCAAGTTCGAAGTCACCGTAGGTGATAATTTAGTCTATTCAAAACTACAAACAAAACGCCACGCTGAGCCGGGAGAAGTACTGGGCTTGGTGAAACAGGTTATTAAAGAATAAACGGAGAAGAAAGACATGTTTGCCGATAAAATAGTTCTAACAGGTGTAAAGCCTACCGGAATGCCCCACCTGGGTAACTTGGCAGGGGCAATTAAGCCGGCTATTGATATGAGCAATGAAGCGAATAAAGCATTCATTTTTATTGCAGACCTGCATGCGCTCAACGCTGTTCGTGATAGCAATTTGATAGGAACCTGGACACATGAAGTTGCCGCGACTTATATGGCATTGGGCTTGAATCTGGAAAAAGCGGCTTTATTTCGGCAATCGGATGTGCCCGAGATCTACAAGCTGACCGTTTTCCTGATGAATGTGGCGTCGAAAGGTTTGATGAACCGTTCCCACGCTTATAAAGCCCTCATCGCTGAGAACGAAGCGAATGGAAAAGATACTGATTTCGGCATCAATATGGGTTTGTTCACCTACCCGATCTTGATGGCGGCCGATATTCTTCTGTATAACACCGATCTGGTTCCCGTTGGCAAAGACCAAAAACAGCATGTGGAAATGGCTCGTGACATTGCCGGAAGCCTGAACAATATCTACGGCGAAGAATTGTTGGTCGTCCCCGAACCTGTGATCCAGAAAGTCGCCGCGGCAATTCCCGGCCTGGATGGCCGAAAGATGAGCAAGAGCTATCAGAATTATGTGCCGATCTTTGCCCAGCAAAAAGCACTCAAAAAATCGATCATGAAGATCGTGACCGATTCGAAACGTCCTGAAGATCCGAAGGACCCGGACGAATCAACGATCTACCAACTCTATCAGCATTTTGCTTCCAAAGAAGAAGCGGATGCGATGCGCCAGCAATTCACCGATGGCGGTTTGGGTTATGGCGATGCCAAGAAAATGCTTTTCGAGATGATCGACAAGACAATGGCAGAGCCGCGCGAAAAGTATTATGACTTATTGGCACACCCCGAGAAAATCGAGGATGTCTTAATGGCTGGGGCTGAACGCGCCAGAGTTGTCGCCAAAGAGACTGTAGATCGAGTGTCAAAGGCGATGTTGGGACGGATCGTATAAATTAGTTTCAATCAATTGTAGGGGCGACCGGCCGGTCGCCCCTTTTTTTTTATTATCCCCCTATTTTGCTTGCAAAATGGGGGGATGCCCCCAGCGGAGCGAGGGGCAGAGGGGCTGAACGTCTAGCCTAAAAAAAAGAAAAATCAAGGAATCACCATGAGAGCATTAATTCAACGCGTATCACACGGAAAAGTATCTGTCGCTGGCGAGAGCATTGCCGAAATCAACACAGGGATTGTTATTCTCTTAGGCATCGGCGGCGATGACGGTGAGGAGCAAGCCCAATATCTGGCGAAGAAGATCGCCGAGATGCGCATCTTTGAAGATGAGCAGGGCAAGACCAATCTCTCGCTGCTGGATGTGGGTGGGGAGGCAATTGTCGTTTCGCAGTTCACGCTCTACGCCGATACCCGCAAGGGACGCAGACCTTCTTTCATCAACGCTGCGCATCCCAACATCGCCGCGCCGCTGGTGGAGCGTTTTGTTGAGTTGATGAAAAGCCACGGCGTGCCGACGCAAACAGGGAAATTTGGGGCACATATGCTAGTGGAAATCGACAATGATGGTCCTGTCACGATTTGGCTGGAGAGGGAATAGATTTCGAAAGACCATCATACTGACACAAAGGACACGAAATATTTTTAAGACTAGAACCCCGAATTTTTCAAAAATTCGGGGTTCTGATTCAAGTCCCAACCTAAACGGGCAAGTTCGGGGCGCACATGCTGGTGGAAATTGATAATGATGTCCCCGTCACAATTTGGGTGGAGAAAGAATAACTTTTGCTAAACGCAAAGTCCCTGTCCTTGACAGGGACTTTTTAGTAATTTCCTTGTTTCGGAGCTAAACTAAGAATCTAACGGTTTTTAGTTTAGTTCCTACAGACATACGTTTTTAACTAAAGTTTGGGAACTTATGACCAAGCGTATTCAGGCCCAACTCCAACAGTGTCTATATTTTATTGTGTAGCTGTGGACCCAGCGGTCAAATGCTTTATTCCTACAAGTATTTCTTATCGTTGGCCTAGGATTATGGGGATATGTTTTCGAGTTCTTCAATAATTAGACTAAAATATTCCTGTGTCTCGTTGACAGCAGCAGAGGTTTTATCAGAGTAGGTTGCATCGTTAGGATTTGAAATCATCAAATTCCAGTTTTGTTCTAATGCTTTAGTAGATTCTACAATTCCGAGCAAGTGCTCATTGAGTTTTTTAAGTTCTAATGGAGGCGGTGGGAGTGCTTCCATTTTTTTTGCAGCAGTTGTCATGTTAGCCAAAGCTTTCTTGGTTTCAAGGTGCCAATCTTCATCATTGATAAGCAGAATATCGTTTTGAAAATCGTCCAAAGCCTGCTGGAACTTAGAGTATTCGGCCACCCATTCCACCATTAGAGGTTGAAGTGCAACTAAATACTCCTGTCGGGCGTGTATATCGGGGGTTGGTGTTTTGGCCTTCGTATTTGTCGGAATGGGGGTTTTGGTTACTTCGGCGACTTGGGTTTGGGTGATAGCTGTTTCAATTGCTTCAGGCGATGGGCCACAAGCAGCGAGAAGTATAGAGCTGAGGACAATATAAAAAAGGGTGCGTTCCATATGAGTTTATCTCCAAATACAGCCACTTCTTATGCAACAAGGTTTTGTTTTTGAAATTCTCTATTTAGCATAACTTCTTTATGCACGGTTTGATAGTTGTTCTAAGACTATTTACCTAAATATTAGGGGTATCTTCTCAATAAATAGGGGTAAGCAAAAAGGAGGGGAGGCCTTTTAATTTTTGTAATAAGCAAGTAAACTAAGAACATGATGATGTTAGATGACCTTGAACTGAACGCCATCCAAGACGAAAAC
>Ga0209249_1003766_pt1 | contig 10535 bp, 1 predicted proteins | sample SaaInlV_200m_DNA_4_FD_184653 | JGI IMG/M metagenome (GOLD analysis project Ga0209249, IMG submission 184653) | Marine microbial communities from expanding oxygen minimum zones in the Saanich Inlet - SI037_S3LV_200m_DNA (SPAdes) (version 2) | ecosystem: Environmental > Aquatic > Marine >...
CAAATCGAACACCCTGAAGGCCCAAAACAAAACCTGCGTCGCTACGCTCCGAACAGTGTTCGAATTCATCCGGAATCGCTGTTCGAAATGGACCGGAACAGGTGTTCGAATTCACCGGAATGCGCACCCCGAGGCTAAAATTATCCGTTTTTCTACCTAGAGAGGCCTTGCAACACGGTCAATGTGGAGGATATCTTACACAACACAAGGACAACACAGGATCGGGACCGCAGGGAGCAAGTTGGTCCCGCTTGATTTTGGAAGAAGGAGCTTCGTTCTTCGGAACCACAAGCTCACCCTTGATTCGTGGCACAGTGCGGGGTCTATCCGAGTCCTCTACTTTTGGGGATTCTCTAGTCTCGAACTGACCTGACAAGGCCTTCCCCTCAACCGGAAGAATTCTTCTGATCAAGCCGACCGCTAACACCGGCCGGATCGCCGTGACAGTTTTCTGTGGGCAACTAGCCCTTCTTTTGAAAATTCGCCAAGTGTCCGACAGGGCGTCCTCCCATTTCCCGCTTGAGGGGAAACCTGGGGTAAGGGGCGCTTAACGTCTTGTTCTGTCTAGGAAGGTCACATGGCCTCTCTGGGAGATGAAGGAGGAAACATGTCGACAACATCATACCAAGGTACGCAGCTCTCGACTCCACTGAGAGCTCTCGTCCGCTCGGCTCTGATGTCCCCGCTGGCCGCTTCTGTGGCGGTACTGATGATCCCCTTGTCCGGGGCTCTTGCCGCTGATGCGGCGCCACCGGTCGCGCAGGCCAAGGCTGCGCTTGCCCAGGCAGAGAAGACCGCTGACGATTTGGCGGACCGTATGGCGTTGGCGTCGAAGGCAATACAGAAGGCACATAAGCGTTTTGCCAAGGCGGAAAAGGCCGTTGGGCAGTGGCAGGCCAAGCTTCAAGATGCGCGTGATTCTTTTACGCGCGCGCAGGATTCGGCGGACAAAACTGCTGCGGGGAAAGAACTGAACGAGGTCACGTTGCGCTTGCAACAAGAGGCCCTGGAACGCAGCACGCTGCAGGCTGAGCTGAAACGTGCCGAGGAGCATGCCCGGGGTTTGAGCGGCCAGGTAGCGACTTCTCGTGCGCGCGTGGAAACGCTCGTGAAGCAGCTCGACGCTGCGAGACACGCGGAGAAGCAGGGGCGAGATGCTGCCCGAATAGCAGCCAAGCAGGCCGTAGCAGAACGGAAGCGTCAGGAAGCTGAAGCTCGGAAACAAGCGGACCAGGAGAAGGCTCGCCTGGCGGCAGAGAAGCGCTTGGCCAAGGAGCGGAAGCGCGAGGAAGCCAAACGTCTTGCTGCTCAAAAGGAAGCCGCTGAGGCCGAGACCGATCGTCTGGCCGAAGAGAAGAGAGCGGCTGCTGACGCCGAGAAGCGTCGCCAGCGCGAGCTGGCCAAACAGCAGGCTGAAATGGCGCGGCAGGCCAGAGAGGCCGAGGAACAACGTCAGGCCGAACAAGCGTCTGCTGCGAAGAAGGCCGAGAAGGCGCGCAAGAAACAGGGAGCATTGGCCCGGAAGAAGGCCGAAGAGGAACAGGCACGTTTGGCTGATCAGCAACGCCTCGCCGAGGAGCAGGCTCAGGCTCAGGCGAAACGCCTCGCACGGGAGCAGGAAGCGGCTCAGAAGGCGGAAAGGGAACGCCAGCGCGAACTCGCCGAGCAGCAGGAAGCCGCCGCAGAGAAACTCGCCAAGGAACAGAAAGCTGCCCAGAAGGCCGAGGCAAAACGCAACCGAGAGCTTGCCAAACAGCAGGAAGCGGCCCAGAAGGCTGAAGCAGAACGCCAACGCGAACTCACCGAGCAGCAGGAGGCCGCCGCAGAGAAACTCGCCAAAGCGCAGGCTGCAGCTCAGAAGGCCGAAGCAGAACGGCAGCGCCAACTGGCCGAGCAGCAGGAAGCCGAAGCGAAACGTATCGCCAAAGCGAAGAAGGCCGCGGAAGCGGCCGAGGCAAAGCGCCAACGCGAACTCGCCGAGCAGCAGGAAGCCATGCAACGGCAGGCGCGGGCTGAGGCGAAACGTCGCGATGCCGAGACCAGGGCTGCGGCCGAGAAAGCTGAAGCCGAACGCAAGCGCCTGGCCAAAGCCAAAGCAACGGAAGAAAAGCGACAGGCTCGTCTTCGGGTCGAGCGCGAGAACCAGATACTGGAAGCCGCCGAAACCGCCCGCAAGGCAGCTGATGCTGCAACGCGTGACCTCGCCTCGGCAAGAAACGATGCGTCCCGCTTGGACCAACAGGCCCAGCAGGCCCGGCAGGTAAGTGATCAGGCCCGGCAGTTGATCGTCCAGCGTTCAGGCGAGCTCGCCGCTGTGAAAGAAGACGGGTGGACGAAACGCAGGGCCGCTGCACGACTGGCGAGTGCCCAGAAGGCCGCCGAGAAGGCTGCAGCCAAGCTTCAGGATGTGGTCGCTGACGCAGGAGCCGCCAAGAAGGCTGTGCTCGAACAGGAACAGGCAGCTGCTTCTGCAGCCGCTGCACTGGTCCAGGCAGGGGGAGGCGCCGCGTCGATCATCAGCCAGCGTGAGATGGCCAAGAAGACAGAGCAGGAACGTAAACTCGAGGAAGCCCGGCGGGAAGAGCAGGACCGCCTGGCTCAGATCGCCGCGCGGAAGGCGGAGCAGGAACGGAAGGCCCGAGCACGAGAAGAGAAGCGTTTGACCGAGCTGGCTGCCGAGAAGGCCGCCGCCGAGAGGAAGCGGCTCGAAACAGAGCAACAAGCCGCTGCCGAAGAGGCTGCGCGCGTCGCTCGTGACCAGCAGAAGGCTGAGAAGGCCCGCATGCGGGCGGTGAAGGACGCCGAAGAAAAGAAGCTCGAGCAAGCCCGCAGATTACAGGTTGCCGCGGAGAAAGAGGCCGCTCGCGCGATGCGTCAGTCCAAGGAAGCCGAAGCGAAGCGGCTTGAAGAGGCCCGCAAACTGCAAGAGGCCGTTACTGAGAAGGCTGCCCGTGTTGCCCGCAAAGCGAAAGAGGCCGAGGAAGAGCGCCTCGACGAGGAGCGGAAGCAGCAGGTCGCGATCCAAAAGGCGGCCGCCAAAGAAGCGGCCCGGGTCGCCCGTGAAGCCGAGGCTGCCGAGAAGGAACGTCTGCGCATCGCCAGGGAAGCCGAAGAGAAGAAACTCGACGAGGAGCGTCAGCGTCAGATCGCTGCCCGGAAGGAAGCGGATCGAGTCAAGGCTGAAGCCGAGAAGAAGATCAAAGCCGAGGAACGGGCAGCCAAGCGCCAGGCCCGTGAGGAGCGCGAACGTCTTGCGGCTGAACAGCATCAGCAGGAAGCCGCTGCCAAAGCCGCTGCCGTTCCCCCGCCACTTGAGCCGAAGCACCATGAGCGCGAAGAGAGCGTGACCGGTCCCGTGCCGTGGACCACCAAGCAGGTCCACGAACCCCCCATTCTCCCGGGCGACCAGCGCATCGAGGCACCCCCGGCCAAGACGGCCGACATCGCTGACACTCCCAAGAAGCTCTCGTTTGACCTTCCCATGGTCAGCGGCGACAAAGACATTGTGACCAAGCTGGATGCCTGGCAGGAGTGGGCCGACTACGTCACCTTCAACCCGGTCACGGCGGACGAAATCAACGAGTTCCACGGGAAGCTGGTCCGAGCTCTCCAGGAAGAAGGCTATGCCTTCGCCGACGTGAAGTTCCCCACCCGCATCTGGGCGTACGGCATCTTTCTGGCCAAGGTCGACTGCGGTCCCCTGGGCACCATCACGGTCAAGGGCAACCGCTACTACAGCGCCCAGCAGATCATCCGGGCTCTCGCTCGCCAGGATGCCGATCGCTTCAACCACGCGCGCATATATGGAGATATCTTCGACTTCGACGCCAAGCCCGATGTCCGCATCACAGCCACACGCCTGAAGCCCGAGATTATCAAGGGGCGCCGGGTCATTAATGCCGAGCTGGAAATGGCTGACGATTTGCCGATCCACGCCGCCGTGGAGATGTCGAACACCGGCTCGAAAGGCACCTCGAAATGGCGCATCAAGAGCACCCTGCAGCACGTCAACCTCACTAAGCATGACGATGTCCTGACCTTGAACTGGATCACCAGCAACCACTTGGACGTCGTCAACACCTTTGCTGGCGGGTACTACCTGCCGATCGGGGAGAGGTACAGCCTGAGTCTCTACGGCGGGTACTCCAACTCCGACATCGATGACATCGCTCCGCAGTTGGACATTCGGGGATCAGGGCACTACTTCGGGGGCCAGGTTACTAAGGTTCTCAAGGACACGCCCAAAGCGCAGCTGCAACTGGCCGGTGGCTGGGTCTTCCAGCACACCGAGACCAAGCACTTCGTGTCCGGCCAGGATTCAGAAATCGGTCCGAAGTACGAGCTCAGTACGCCACGCCTCACCTTCGAGTATGCCAGCAAGACCTTCGATAGGCTCGGCGGACGCAACTACTTCACCAACACACTCATTGCGAACTTCGCCGACAAGTTCGGTAGTTCGGAGGCCGACGAATACACCCCGGCCAACCAGGGACAGGCGACACCGGGAGTCGACGGCGACTTCCTCATCAACCGTTTCACATTGGCCCGATACCAGCGCTTCTTCCGTGGCGACGAGACGCCGGGGAAGTGGAGCCTGTTCATGAAGTTGGACGGGCAGCTCGCCTCGGATTCACTGGTCTCGGCTATGCGCAAGTCGGTCGGCGGGGCCCACTCCGTCCGCGGCTACAAGGAGAACGAGCTCAGTGGAGACCAGGCCCTGACCGCGACCCTCGAGCTGCGCACCCCTCTCTTCCACAACTTCATTCCGGGCATGAAGAAGAGCGACGAATACCTGCAGGCCAATCCGGAGGCCTGGCAGCGTCATCGCCTTCAGTTCATCGCCTTTACCGATATGGGAATCACCGACCTGAAAGCGCCGTTGGCCGGCGAACAGGACGGGGATGAGATGATGAGTGCCGGTCTCGGCCTCCGCCTCGGCTTCACCAAGTTCTCGCAGATGAGCGTGGACTACGGGGTCCCGATCAATGATGCCACTGAAGAAACCCCCAGCGGCGGTCGCGCACATCTGTCACTGCAGTTGCAGTTCTAGGAAAGCGTTTTAAGGCCCCCGCCGCTCCAGGACGGCGGGGACCGGAAAAGATACCGAATGCTCAGAACACCAATAAATAACGCCAGCAGCTTCGGTCATGCACTGACCGGTTCGCAAGGAACCGCTCAGTGCTCCGTTGCGTCAGGCTCCTGTCATCATCCGAGCCCCCGCGCGCGTAGTGCGCGCGTCAATACCTCTTATTATGGCCCGGCTGATGACACGAGCTTTGTGACGCTTTACCAGAAATATTCACATATAGACTTCGGTAGAAAGGACAAACCATGAGTACAGAACCAACATCGAGTTCTGCCAATGGCCGTTCCTTGCTTGAACAGCTGTCAACGAGAAATACACATAGAAGACGAAAGGGGAGTCGCATGAAGCAAGTACCCAACCCCCACCACACACCGTTTGCCAAAACGGTGAGCGTGCTGCTCAGTTGCAGCATGTTTATCGGGCCACTTGGCTGGGCCCAAAGCTTGCCCACCGGAGGGCAGGTTGTTCATGGTAATGTGAATATTGCGACGTCCGGCACGTCGATGAATATCGAGCAGGCAACCCAGCAGGCGATCGTCAACTGGGAGTCATTCAATATCGGGGAGGGCTTCGGCGTCTACGTGGACCAACCATCCGTGAACGCGGCAATGTTGAGCCGGGTCATCGGCCAGGATCCATCGCAGATCCTCGGAACACTGCAGGCAAACGGGATTTTCTATCTCGTCAACCCCAACGGCGTTTACTTCGGCGAAGGCGCAATGGTTGATGTTGCGCAACTCATTGCATCCGCACTTAATATCACTGATGAAAATTTCTTAGCAGGAAAGCTGACCTTCGAAGGTGGCCAGGGAGACGTGATCAACCAAGGGACGATCATCGCCAAGGAAATGGCCGCCCTCATTGGTCGAAATGTCAGCAACCTCGGATCCATCACGGCCCGCGAGGCCATCCTTGCAGCGGCGGGCGAAGTTGAGATCGGCCGCATCGGTTCCGGTAAACTGATTCTGGATATGACCGGTCTCATGGGCGATGTCATCAACGAGGGTACCGTTGATGCCTCCGGCCCAACCGGCGGACAGATCATTGCCAAAGGTGACCGCGTCGGACAGTTCGGTGAGATGAATGCAGACGGCATGACCGGCGACGCCGGCAATATCGATCTCTACGCTGAAACAGTCGTTGCCCTTAGCAGCGGAAGTGTCACAAGTGCAAGTGCGTTAACCACCGGCGATGGTGGTGATGTGATGGTCCTGTCCCCGGCCAGTGTCCTTCTCCGGGACGGTGCTCTCATCGAAGCCATGGGCGGGCAGCTTTCTGGTGACGGCGGGTTCGTGGAAACATCGGCAGACTACCTCGAGATTTTGGGTACCGTCGCGGCCGGTGCACCGGCCGGAGAGGCCGGACTATGGCTCTTGGATCCCACCGATGTCGAGATCCGGAATGTGGCGACCTCAAACGGTGCTTTCGGTGGCGGAAACCCCAATGTCTTCAACCCGGATAACGATGCGGACAATCCGGCGATTGCGTCCACGGGAACGATCACGACGGCCCTGAATGCCGGGGCTAACGTGACTATCGAGACCAACGTCGGCACCGGCGGCAACGGGGACATAACGGTGGTCGATGCCATTTCGGCATCGAGTCTGGAGAATGGCGATGTGACACTCACCTTCAACGCCGTTCGCAACTTCCAGAACAACCAGAAAATCCAAGGCGCTGGGAGCGATGGACTGAATATCGTCATCAACGCGGGTGGCGATGTCACAGTCAGTAACCAGTTGGATACCAACACGGGCAGCGTAACCAGTAGTGGTGTCAACTTCTCTTTGGTAAACGGAATCATCGTGACGGATGGTGGCGATGTAGATATCAGTGCACACACCGGAGCCGTATCCATCGGAGGATTCGGGGCTAGTACCGGTGGTGGATCGTTCTCAAGTGCGGGGACAACGTTCACGAATTCGCAGCAGATTTCCTCCGGTGGCGGGCAGATCACTCTCAGCCACACCGGTGCAGCCACAATAAGCCAGCAACTCAACGCCACGGGTGGGGGCTCCACCGGTGGTGTCGATGTGAACGCCGATGGGGGGATCACCCTTGCCGCGAACGTCTTATCAACAAACCAGCTGATTCGTTTTCGCGATAATGTGACGCTCGCCGGAGCTATCCAGGTCGACACTGCTGCCGGAGCCGGGAACATTCAGTTCGATGGCACTCTGAACGAAGATGCGACCGGAAGCCGGCAGCTGACCGCTTCTGCTGGAACCGGCAGTCTCACGTTCGGTAACATCGGCAACAGCGATGCCCCCAGCACGATCAATGCATCCGGTCAGGGATTTACCTTTAATGGAACGACTTACACCGTCACGGGAACGCAGTCTTACACGGTTAGTGGTGGCGATTTTGCCATGGCGGCTGGGGCCCCCACTCAGTTCACCGGTAACCAGGTGAGCTTCTCCGGCGGCGGGGATGTCTCCCTTGCAGACGGGACGAACTTGGGCATCACCTCAACGGGTTCCGGGACGATCACTCTCGGGGCTATCGACGGCGCAAGCGACGAGACGGTGAATATCAACGCCGGCGGCGGATCAGTCACCGTCGGCAATATAGGGACCGGGGTTGCCGGTGGAATCAATGACGTAACAATCAGCGGAACAGGTGGCATCACACTCACAGGCGACGTCGTGACATCTGCCAATGGCGGCACCGGCGATGTGAACCTGTCCGGTAACGTGACCCTTGCCGATGCCGATGGCACAGTGAGCATTACCACCGCCGACGGTGGAAGCGACGGGACCATCACCTTCGGCGGAACGGTGAACGCGAATACGGCTGGCGTTGAGGGCTTGGCGCTGAACACCGGGACAGCGGATATTACCCTCAATTCGAGCATCGGTGGTTCCAAAGCGTTGGGTGATTTCAGCCTCACGGGTAACAATGTCACCACGAATGCCCAGGTCACTACTCAGGGCGACGTAGCCGTTGCCGCCACTGCGGCTGTTGACTTGGATGTCGTGAATGCGGGCGCTGGAACAATCGACATAGATGCGGCTGGAAATGTTACGTTGACAACGCTGCAGACGACAAATGCAACAGCAGCAGCTGTAGATATTTACACCACCGGTGGAGCGATAATTGACGGTGGTGATGCGGGACGGGAAATCATCGCTAATGCCGCGGGTGCAAAAGTGACGCTACGGGCGGAAACTGGCATCGGGAACGGCAATGCACTGGAAGTCCAGATCGCCGGAATTGACGCAACCAACGATACCTCTGGCGGCATTCAGATCGACGAGGCGGATGCTCTGGCCATTACCAAACTCGTTAACACCACGGCGGGAGTCATCGATGTAACGACAGCAGGGCTGACGACAGTTGGGGCCGCCGGCGGCGGCGTTGCCACCGGTGATGCGTCATCAGTCACGATCACTGTCGAGGGCGATGGCGCGTTGGCTGTCAATGATGACGTAGCCTCGGCAGGTGGGGCGGTCACACTTGAGGCCGACGGGAGCGTCACTTTTAGTGCAGCAAGTGACGTTACCTCTGCCAACGGCAATGTGACCATCACCGCGGACAATGATTCCGACAGCTCCGGTAGCGTGACCATGGCCAATGGTACGACCGTGGGCGCGGGCACCGGGACCATCGACATTGATGCCTACGGGGATATCACCCTTGGCGAGATGACCACAACGAATGCCACAACAAGCGCAGTGAACGTCGACTCAGCCAACGGCGATATCGGGACAGCCGACGGTGGCCTCACAAACATCGTTGCGTCAACGGGTTCCGCGCGTGTTACACTGACCGCTGCCGGCGATATTGGGGCGGTAACGAACATCTTCACCGAAGCAGGCTTGGTGCCCATCAAAACGACGGCCAACGAACTGCTGGTGACCAGTGGTGATGCCGGGGCAGCAGGGACCGTGATCGCGATCCAGGACTCAGCTTCCCCAGCCCTCGCATCCGTTGACGCCGGCGTTGGTTCGGCAGGTACAGCTTTCATCGATGCTGTAGGGAACCTCAGCGTCTTGAACGTCGATATGGCAGATGCCGGCGACAAGGCCGCTCTCATATCAGGAGCCACGCTGACCATACCAAACACGACAACGATCGATGGCGACCTCCGTCTTGAGGGTGCGACCAGCATTGTCGACGGCGGCGGCCCGCTTGACATCAACGCAACCAACATCCTCTTCGATTCGGGTGCAGCCGCAACCCTCACCATCACCACCGCCGGCGGTGACTTCGACGGTACGGCTGGAGGAGCATTCAGCATCACCAACGATGGTGGAGCCCTCGACCTCGCCGACCTCAATGCCGATGGCACGGCCGTTACAGCCGCCAGCGGCGCCAACATTACAGTCAACTCGAATGGCTCGATCGACGTCGATGCCGCAGTGACCGCTCTCGGAGCTGGCGCCGTGGACATCAACTCCGGTGCAGCGTTCACGCTGGCTGACGGGATCGTGGTTTCCTCTGGTAGCGGCGGAATCACCATCGACACGACGGGCGCGAACGTCCTTACCGTAAACGGCACAGTTCAGACTGCCGGTGCGGGAACCATCACGCTGACCGGTACCGACGATATCACGATGGACGCCGACTCTCTCGTTCAGGCCGCTGCTGCGGTGGTGTTGTCCGGCGCGGAAACCGTAACGATTGATGCGGTCACCTCCACAGGGAGCACGGTTGGGATCACGTCGACAAACGACTCCATTCTCGAGGCCGATAGCAGCAACCTGGTTACGGGCACAACTGTAACTCTGAACGCAGGTGTAGGTGGTGGGGACTCGGTTGGTACCGATGCCAATCGCATCAACACGACGGCTGGAACTCTCGCCGGTCAAGCAGGCACGGGTGGTTTTTACGTCGACGAAACAGACGCCGTCGTCTTGGGCAACATCACGTCGGCTGCGGCCTTGGGACTCACTGCAGGGGGAGCGATATCGGACAGCGGCGACCTTGATATCGAAGCGACGACGACGATCGATGCGACCGGGTTTGATGTCGTCCTCGACCGCGCCACGCACGACTTCACCGGTGCCGTGTCCGTGACCGGCGCAAACATCACCGTTGTTGACGCGAACGCCTTGATCCTCGGTGCGAACACGGCTACCGGGACGTTTGCCGCGACCGCCACTGCCGGTGATATCACCGATAGCGGAACCCTGACCGTGGCTGCTGCATCGACCTTTGTTACTGGTGCGAACGGTTCAGACATCATCCTTGATGACGCGAGCAACGCGTTCACTGGCGCTGTCACGCTTCGGGCAGACCAGGGCGGCGCCGGTGCCGGGACATTCAATGACATCACGTTCGTTGACAGCGCTGACGTGAAGCTTGACGCGAACGCTGACGCTGCTGGTGACCTGTTTATCAATGCGGGTACTGACGGCGCTGTTGGTGGGGCTCTTTCGGTCACTGCGACGACGGGTAACATCACTCAGGGGATCGCGCTGACGGTGGGCGGGACGTCGTCGTTCAG
>Ga0209249_1003769_pt1 | contig 10530 bp, 7 predicted proteins | sample SaaInlV_200m_DNA_4_FD_184653 | JGI IMG/M metagenome (GOLD analysis project Ga0209249, IMG submission 184653) | Marine microbial communities from expanding oxygen minimum zones in the Saanich Inlet - SI037_S3LV_200m_DNA (SPAdes) (version 2) | ecosystem: Environmental > Aquatic > Marine >...
TGTTGTTGAAAGTGAGCAAGAAGCCCTTTTGCTTGAAAATTCATTAATAAAAAAATACCAACCCAAATACAATGTACTGCTCAAAGATGGAAAAACATTTCCATTTATTGCTATAAAAAAAGAAGCATTTCCACGGGTATTTTCCACTCGAAGCATGATAAAGGATGGGAGTGAGTATTATGGCCCTTTTGTTTCAGGTTTAAACAAAAACATGCTACTAGATTTATTGCAAAAACATTTCTTCCTGCGAACATGCAAGTTCAACCTATCAGAAGAACCAATTAAGGCCAAGAAATATAAAGTTTGCCTAAGCTATCATATTAATTTGTGTAAAGGCCCTTGTGAATCCTTGCAAACAGAGCAAGATTATATGACCAATATTGATCATGTTCGCAAAATACTAAAGGGAAAAACAGCCAGCGTAATCAACTATGTTAAAGCTCAAATGGCAACGGCTGCAACAAATCTTGAATTTGAAAAAGCAAACGAATTAAAGCAAACACTCGATGCACTTCAAACATATGAAGCCAAGTCAACTGTTGTGAATCCCAAATTATCTGATATCGATGTTTTTTCAATTTATTCAACAGATAAAATTGCTATAGTTAATTATCTTAGAATTACCAATGGTGCTATTATTCAGACCGATACGGTTGAGATTAAAAAATCTCTTGATGAAAGCGATTCTGACATTTTGATGTTGGCCATAACCGAGTTTCGCGAACGATTTGGTAGTGGTACGAAACAAATTGTTGTGCCAATAAAGCTTGATTTTACCGATAGCACTGTAAAATATACCATCCCAAAAACAGGAGATAAGAAAAAATTGCTCGAACTATCCTATAAAAATGCATGGTTTTATTTCAAAGATCTGCAAGAAAGAAAAAATCTTCAACAAGATAAGGGTCAGCGCTCATTAAGTTTATTAAAACAGGTTCAAAAAGATCTTGTATTAAAAAAACTACCCATGGTAATTGAGTGTTTCGACAACTCAAACATGCAAGGTTCTTATCCTGTTGCAGCACTTGTTGTTTTTAAAAATGCTAAACCATTTAAACGCGAATACAGGCATTACAATATAAAAAATGTCGAAGGGCCCGATGATTTTGCATCAATGGAGGAGGTTATCTATCGAAGATACAGACGATTGCTGGAAGAAGGGGAAAAGCTTCCTGACTTAATTGTGGTAGACGGTGGCAAGGGTCAGGTAAGTTCGGCTTATAAGAGTTTGTGTTCATTAGGAATTGAAGGACAAGTTGAAATGGTTGGTATTGCCAAGCGCTTTGAAGAGATATATAAGGTTGGCGATACACTTCCTTTGGGTATTGACAAAAAATCTCCGACCAACCGACTTATACAACAATTGAGAAATGAGGCACATCGCTTTGGTATCACCCATCACCGGTCTCGCAGAATACGAGGAAGCCTGGTGACAGAACTGAACGACATTAAGGGAGTTGGAAAGCTTACGGCTGAAAAACTTCTCAGGCATTTCAAATCAATCCAAGGAGTTAAAAATTCCAATTTTGAAGAATTAGTTTCATTGGTGGGAAAACAAAAAACAGAGGTTATACAAGAATATTTCAAGAAAAACCCATAGAAAGCTATTTATTTTAGTTTATTGACGAATTTAGATATATAGAATTTTTGGCATTTTAATTGACTAAAACCAATAAAAAATTTATAATGAAAAGAGTTTTAAGAATTAGTCCCATACTGTTTGCTGCTATATTATTTTTTGCAAGTTGTAAGGACGAACCCATTAATATTTTTACCGTTGAAGACGATAAAGAATTGGGTCTTCAGGTGAAAGATGAAATTGAAAATGATCCGGCAACATATCCCTTGCTTGACGAGGCTCAATATCCCGAAGCATACCAGCATCTTAGAAGAATACGCGATACCATTCTGGCATCCGGACAAGTAGGATATGCCGATGATTTTAGCTGGGAATGCAAACTGGTTGACGAGGATGTGTTAAATGCATTTTGCGCACCCGGTGGTTATATTTATGTTTATACAGGCTTAATTAAATACCTCGACAACGAAGCACAGTTTGCCGGAGTTCTTGGACACGAAATGGCACACGCTGCTCGTAGGCACTCAACGAGTCAGCTTACAAAGGCTTATGGAATTTCGGTGCTACTTTCAGTTATCGTTGGAAATGACCCCGGTGTTTTAGCTCAAATAACCTCCTCATTATTGGTTTTGGCCTTTAGCAGAAGTCATGAAAATGATGCAGATGCTTATTCCGTTGTTTATCTTAACCCTTCTCATTATGATGCTCGTGGAGTTGGAGGATTTTTTGAAAAATTACATGAAGGCGATAGCAGTGGCTTGAGTATTCCTTTTTTAAGCACTCATCCATCAGATGCATCACGCATCGAAAACATTAACAATAAGTGGATGGAACTTGGATCTGTTGCAGGTGACTGGGACTCTTTAAGTTATGACGCCTTTAAACTAAGTTTGCCCTAAAGGTTTTTACAATTATTTGGCCTGCTGTCGTGAAGCAAACCTCGTAGCATATAATGCTTTGCAAGTCACGTCTTGTGGTTAAAAAAATATAATTCATGATCCAATTTGTATTTGATGAGAAAGCGGAAGTAATTCGTATAACCTATACGGGCGAAATTAATATTGAGGATTATTCTCATTTGTTTAAGACTCTTGTCGAGGTTAACTCCACGAAACCATTTCCAAAGAACCTATTAGTATTGTCAGATTATCGTAAAGCGCATGCATCATTTGTACCTAAAGATATGGGTGAGTTATGGAGCCTGATGGAACAACACTTTGTGTTGATTGAATCAATAAAAGAGGCCATGCTTCACAGCTCACCTTATGAAACAGCTCTATCCGAAATTGCAGCCAAGAATATTCCAGACAATAGATATGAGATGAAGATATTCTCTTATGAAACAAATGCCATTAAATGGTTAATATCCTAGACTAAATCGGTTAATTTAGAACCCAAAACAGACCTCGTCATCATAATTACAACTTTTATCTGATCCCATTTTAAAGATGCTGGTTTTCACAAAGCTGATTTTGTATCTTTGCAAAAATTATTATTTTGAGTGAAATTACTTTTACCCCAATCAACGAATTAGGGGAATTTGGCCTGATTGATAGGCTTACAGAACAAATTCAAATCCAGAATGCCTCCAGTATTAAAGCTGGTGGAGACGATTGTGCAGTTATCGATTACAAGAATAAGCAAACGCTTGTTTCAACAGATATGCTGGTAAGCAATGTGCATTTCGACTTACTTTACACTCCTTTGCAACATCTTGGATACAAATCCATCATAGCAGGTATTTCAGATATTTATGCTATGAACGGAATGGCCGAACAAGTTGTTGTATCAATTGCTATTAGCAATCAGTTTTCTATTGAAATGTTGGATTTGCTATTTAGTGGTATGCTAACAGCTTGTGAGCAATATAAGGTCGATTTTGTGGGTGGAGACACTACAACAATTGATACTGGCTTGGTCATAAACGTAACAGCCATGGGGCATGCTGCGAAAAAAGAAATCGTGTATAGAGATGGGGCTAAGAAAAACGACATCCTATGTGTTTCCGGAGATTTAGGAGCATCTTATGTAGGTTTATTAATTCTTGAAAGAGAGAAACAGGTTTTTTTAGCCGATAAGCTAATGCAACCCAAGTTGGAAGGCTACGACTATGTGTTAAAACGACAATTAAGGCCAGAGGCCAGAATAGACGTGGTAAAGGAATTAAAAGCCTTGGGAGTTGTTCCGACATCCATGATAGATATTTCAGATGGATTGAGTTCTGAAATTCTCCATATTTCAAAACAATCAAAATTGGGATGCAAGCTTTTTGAAGAAAAGATCCCTATAGACCCCACTACTTACAATACAGCTCGTGAGCTAAATCTGGACCCCACTACTTGTGCATTAAGTGGAGGCGAAGATTACGAATTGCTTTTTACCGTTTCTGCAGAAGAGTTTGAAAAATTAAAAGACCATCCTGATTTTACACCTATTGGTCATATGACTGACTTGGATTTTGGCTGTAAAATGATTTCCAAATCTGGCTATGAGCACGAACTGAAAGCACAAGGCTGGAAGGTATTTGGGGCAAAAGAAGGTGAGGAATCTGCTTCGTGATAAATTCAATTCAAAAACAAATGCGAAGGCTGACATTTTTATTCGTTCTTCTTTTTCCATTTTATTCTTTTTCTCAAAATCTTAACCACATCGAATCTCGTGGAGATTATTTTCATGTTTACACCCTTTCTGTTGACAAAGGAAGGCTTTCAACAATAAATCTGCCCGTATCCGCTACAGGAGTGTCATTTCAAATTGATCTACACGAGACTTTTGTCGGGAGCTACATAATTTGCGCTGGAGAGAAAATCGATATTATTGCCAACACCCACGATAAAGAAACCGCCTATGAAGGACGTTTTAAGGTGTCTGAACTAATACTCATTGAGCCGAATTGCAAATCCATTCAATTATATTCCAGTCTTCTTTCAGGAAAAATAGTTTTTCATTTATATCATGCTGGAGTCATTGATATATCAAAGTCACATACGAGAGGCGATGCTGATTCATTGGCTTGTTCAAAACCAAAAACAATTGATCAGGCCGTTTGGAGAAATGGTTTGCCTGCTCCCACTGCAAATCCTGCTTTTACCCAAACAGACCATGTTGTTGTTCATCATTCAGCTGGTTCAAACCTAAACACAGATCATTTATCAGCGATCCGAACAATTTATATCTACCATACGCAAACCAATGGATGGGATGATATTGGATACAATTATGTTATTGCACGCGATGGTACAATTTACGATGCAAGGGAGGGGCATAATCTGGTTGAAGAAGACTTTGTGAAAGGAGCCCATTTCTGTGGTAAAAATTCTAACACCATGGGCGTATCAATTCTGGGAACCTATACCAACGAATTACCCCCTGACACAGCAGTCAGCGCGCTTGTTTGGCTTTTATCATGGAAGTTGCACAAGGATCAATTAAATCCATTAGACAGCAGCATTCATCCACGAGGAGGCAACGATTATCTTCCCGTTATTTGTGGCCATCAAGACGGTTGTGCAACCATCTGCCCAGGCGATATCTTTTACAGCCAGTTTAATCAAATACGAAATGAGGTCTGGGAAAAAATAAAGAATTGCCCATCAAATACAGTTCTTGAAAACAAGACTAATATGGAGGCAGTTGTTTACCCACAGCCAGCAAGCTCAAAAATATTTATTCGGATTGCATCGGATTTTCAAAACACAAACACGCTGGTTCAGCTTTTCAGAGCTGATGGTCAAATTATACATCAGGAAATCCAACAAAATTCTTCTTTTTCAGTTGATGTTTCCCAATTCGGAAAGGGTGTTTATTTCCTCAAGATACAAAGCGATAAGCATTATTATCAACAGTTGGTTCTGCTAAACTAAGATCATTTTGGGGGAACAATCATCTTAAGAAGCTCGTCCTCAAGCTGTATAACCCTTTGGGTTTCTGAAATAATATTGTCACAGGTGTTTTTTGCCGCACCAAACTGCATGAGTAAGTCTGCTATCGTAGCTGTTAACAATGCATTATTCAAATACGTGAAAAGGGTATTGGAGTATGTTTGAATTAGCAGACATTTATCTTCCACCTTACCGGACTTGAGTTTAATATCAACACCTCCATTATCGTCATCTATTTTGCTTATTTCTAATAATTCATCCTGCACATAAGTTGTTGATGCTTGCAGGTTTTCTAGCTCATAAACACTTTGCTCGACATAAAACCGTGCCTCTTCGTAATTAACAGCATCTAGGGCATCTTCAATATTTTCGTAGAGATTTTCAGCATAGGTTAGCACATCCTTTGAGTATTTTCCGGCATCTTTAACATGCTTTACCAATACTTTGTTTTGGGCATTTGAGGTGAATACAAATAATGCAATAAAAGCTACTAATAAATATTTCATTTTCCTTTTTTGATAAGTTCATAACCCGACTCTTTTCCTTTTTTTAAAGCAGGAATACCATCTGTCATCCAAACAGGGGCAGGCTTGTCTAGTAAATAATGATCAAAAAACTGACTCATGCGAATACTTAAGTCCATTCTATTGGGCCATTGTTTCAAATTATGTGCCTCTCCATTATAGGTTAGCATCCACACAGGCTTTTCAAGCCTTCGTAATGCCATAAAAAACTCGATTCCCTGATACCAGGGGACAGCTCCATCTTTATCATTGTGCATTAATAAAAGTGGTGTTTTTACCTGATCTGCAAAAAACAAGGGCGAGTTTTCAATGTATAGATCCAGATTTTCCCATAAGGTAGCACCAATTCGACTTTGCCCTGCTTCGTATTGAAACATTCGGCTCATACCAGATTCCCAACGAATGCCTCCAAAAGCACTGGTCATATTGCTAACAACAGCACCCCCCATGGCACATTTAAACATATCGGTTTGTGTAATAATATAAGCGGTTTGGTATCCTCCCCAACTTTGTCCTTGTAAGCCCATTCTCTCCTGATCGACAAATCCTTGTTCAATCAAATAATTAGTACCGCTCACCACCGTGTTTAAAGCCGACTTTCCCGGATGCCCTTTGTCATAATAGATGTCTGGAATAAAAATTAAATAGCCATTGCTCGTAAACAGTGGAAACGAAATAACAGAATGACTTGGTTTGGGCACATAATACTGATGAAGGCCATCAGTATAGCGTTCATAGTAATAAACAATCATTGGATACTTTTTGCTGGGATCGAAATTCTCAGGTTTATACAGCAGTCCTTTGTTTTCTTTTCCATTCTCCATTGTCCAGCTTATTTCTTCCACACTTCCCCATAAATACTCTTTTTGCTGGGGATTAGCATCGCTCAACTTGTTTGATGTTTTAAAATCATCATAGCTTACATAAAGATCAGGGCAATCGGTGAATGAGCTTTTATAATAGCTGTATACTTCTCCATCTTTCGATTTCTTCAAATATTTGATGCTGTAATCATCAAACAAAAGCGCTGTAGGATCCGATTTTTCAACTCCCCTTAAGCGGAAATAGCCCGATTTTTTATTTTCTTCCCCAAAAGCTGACAAAACCAAGTCTTGATTTGGTGAAAGAAATTCTTCTTCAGGATTGAGCCTTACATATTTTAACCGTATTTCATTTTTCCGCCCATATGAGTTAGTCAGGTTTACTGTATTTTGAGGATTAGCAGGATCGATTTTCCACAAATCATAACGATCATAAATTAAAACAAATTCGTCATCGGCTGTCCAGGCAGCAACCCCATATGGACGTGGGTTTGAAGGAACATCGTGCTCTTCCTGATACAAAGGAAAGGGGATAGCTCCAGATATCTTGCGCACCTCTTTTCCTTTGGTGGTTTTAATATACCATGAACTATCCTTTGCTGCGTACCAATAAACATATTTTCCGGCAGGAGAAACAGAAACACTTGATTCTTCTTTTTCCAGAATCATCGACTTTTCACCTGTTTTAAGGTCAATTAAAAAAGCATCAAAAAACCTACTTCCGCTCCAGGAATATGCTTTTTGATATTTTTCCTGTGCAAAACCAAGTGCATAGCGACCATTTCCCCGATTGTAAAAACGAACCCTCGGCATTTCTTCTGTGGCTAACTGTCGCATTTTCTTTTCATCAATCAAATAAACAGCCTTATAATTCTTCTTCAAATCTGCACTCAGGCTTTTGTTTTGTTGAGTTTGCAATCTTGTATCTTGCCAATTCCAAATATCTAGTTTGTATTTCTCTTCATCTAATAAGGTATCTTCTGGTTCTGGCTCTAGAATAGGGGCGTTTCCAAAGAAAATACGGTTTCCGGCCTTTGAAAAACTTATGCTACTATACTCGCTAACACTCCAGCCTTCAAGCATATTCTCACTTGTATTATCAATTATTAATTTGGGTTTCTTTTTTTTCCAAACCAAACCATAGTATAAATCATATAATTTGTGCTTCCCCGTATCTTCAGAAACAACAAAGGCTATCTGTGTTCCAACCTCATCAATTCCAAAATTTTTCATCTCTCCTGTTGTCCGGAAAAGCTCCTTTCTTTCAAGCGTAAGTGGGTTAAACACCCAAATAGATGTTGAATCCAGAGAGTCCTTAATGACTGATTTTATTACAAATAATTCTCCGTTTTTTGATATAGAATATTCAGACACATTTTCAAAAACAACTTCTTCGCCTGAAATAGGATTTAGAATGTGAAGGTGGGTATTTAGCTGTTTTTTAAGTTTCTTGTTTACTTTCTTTAGCGAGTCCTTTTCTTCTTTGCTTACAAGGCTATCTGCCTTTATAGATTTTACTTCTTCAGGAATTTGTTTTTCTAGTAAATATGCAATTCTTGAGGGGCCTTCTTCAGCTATTTTGAATGATTTAACATCGGCAATTTTAATTAAGCTATCTTTTCCAAACAGAAAAATACCTAATGAATCCTTTGGCAACTTTTCCTTTTTCACTTTATCAAATTTCATTTGCCGTAAAGTATCCGTTTGGGGTTTGATGCTGAAGGCAAAAAAATCATTTGCATAGGCAAATTTAGCCGCCTTTCCTCTGGGAAAAACAAGTGTTCTGTCTGTTGAAATGTGATATAAAAACAAGTTTCCATCACCTTTTTGAGGATTCACCTCCCAGGAGACGAAGACTCCGTTATTTGAGATAGTACTCTTGGTAACATTTTCCCAGCTTTTATATACGCTGTGATCAAGTGGTTTTTTGCTTACATTTTGTGCTGATATTGAGTTCGTAATCAATATCAGAAATATAACAGGAAGGAATCTCTTCATGAACAAAGACTTTATTATTTAAAACGAAAATAAGCGTTTTTTAGGAAACCTTTTGTCCGCTTATTTTTTTAGGTATTTTCAGAAAAAACACAAAAGGTATTCCCCCCAATGCTAAATAAGCAGTAAATCGATAGGTGTTTTCAAGGCCAATACTATCTGCTAATAAACCAACAAAAAAGGCTGCTGATGCTGCAATTCCAAAAGAAATGGCCATAAAAATGCTATTCAGGAATGCTGGCCGTTTGCCGGGAATATCTTGCACCATAGCCAATAACACAGGTGTTGTTGCAAAATGAAAGAAGCCAATTAATGTCAATAAGGCAAACATAATTAGCTTGTGTTCAAACCATATAAATAGCCACATCAGCACCGGGCTGATTAGAGCAATGATTAACAAGGTTGTTTTTCTTCCAATTTTATCAGAAAATGTGCCTGAAAAATAAGTTCCAAAAACACTTCCTGCCTGCAATATCATCAGAGCTGCACCGCTTAACCATAAACTACCTCCCTTTACCGTAATAAAGGTTGGTAAAAAGAGCGTAAGTGCCGTTTTCATTGCACCCCGACAGGTCATATAACCTGCTAGCATGATAAAGAATGGAACCAAAGGTCGAAGTGTTTTAAATACACCCGTTTGTTTTTCACGTCCAATGTCCTGAGAGATTTTTATTTTTCCAAGTCTGAAATACAAAAATATTGACGATAGAATTCCAAAAGGTAATAGCCTGTAAGTTCCTTCCAAACCCCATAATGAAACCGCTCCAACAATTACCATTGGGCCTAATGTTCTTGCAAGCTCTCCTCCGATCATATAATAGCTCATGCCTTTTCCTACCCGATCTCCAGAAACTTTTTTCATCATCACAGGGGTAGGAATATGGTAGAATGTTGAGCTCAAACCAGCTGTTAAAATCAAAACAACTAATAAGTTATAAGATGGGGCTAAGCCAATAAGACTCATAGCGCTGGCTGTGATTGCCGGTGTTACAATCACGATATACCTCATTTTAATTTTATCTGCAAAAGACCCAATTATTGGGTTTAATAAGGCGGGAATTGATTGCAACGAGCCCAACAATCCAACCTTTGCATAGCTAAGGTCAAATTTTGTAATAAGCAATGGTACAATGGGCGCTAAAAACGAGTTGAAAATATCATGAAGCAAATGGCTAAAGGCAACCAAAATCACATTAGCTGTCTGGAATTTTGAACTTGCATTTCCTGATTCCTTATTATTTTGAGGGCTACTATTCACTTATGGTTCCCTTAAGGTACTCGTGTAAATTGAAATTCATTATACCCACCATTTCCGGTATAGTACGGCTTCCCAGAAAAAATTCATCCCTTTTTACATAAAACGGAAATGGCCGTTTTAGCTGAACGAATTGATTGTCTAAAATAAGTAAAGACTCAATACCAGTGGAAGTTTTTCCAACATCATCGGCTTGAAGGGAGGCAATTTCTGCGAGATAAATATTCTTGCTCTCGCAACTTATTGATGAGTCGACTTGAAAACTTTCGTTGAGGAAAATATTTTCAAGTAAACCAGCCCGAACCTTTTCAGAATCGTAGCTATAAAAGAAGTATACAGGCGAAAATGTATAGTATTTTTTGAACGAAGCCATTATTTCTCTGTTCTCTTCGTCTCGTTTATATTCCATGCTTTCAGCCTCGCTATGTCTACCGTCCTTTTTCAGACTTTGAATTATTTGCTGATAGGTTTTTAG
>Ga0209249_1003772_pt1 | contig 10521 bp, 9 predicted proteins | sample SaaInlV_200m_DNA_4_FD_184653 | JGI IMG/M metagenome (GOLD analysis project Ga0209249, IMG submission 184653) | Marine microbial communities from expanding oxygen minimum zones in the Saanich Inlet - SI037_S3LV_200m_DNA (SPAdes) (version 2) | ecosystem: Environmental > Aquatic > Marine >...
AAAACGAAAGCTGAATGATAAAACCCGTCTCTACGCATAAGGATTTAAAGATTTACTAAGTTTGCTTCACGAAAAACCGCCAAACTCACTCGTGCCTCGCTCAAACAAGGCTCATTTTCGCTACACTAAACTAAGAAAATCTAAAAAATCCTTATAGGCTCGATCCAGGTTTCATCATTTAGCTTTCTGCAAAAACCTAACCGGACATTGCTGAGTATTTATGGGTCGATACTCTGATTTCAAGTATTTAATTCCCAGGCATTCGTTGAGTACAGTTTGCCTGGTTGTCGATAATTCACCTAGCTCTTCTTCAGCGGTACAATGGCCTTCTCCGGGCAGATCTGGCTGCAGGTTGCACATCCCACACAAACATCCGGATTAATTTGTACCCGTTCCCCATCTAAATAAAAAGCCGGGCAGGCAATTTCATTAATACAGTCCCGGTGGTTTTGACACTTATCGCTGACCATGAACGATCGATCTTTCAACAAATTTAGACTCGCTGCGTGAAGCGTGCAGCGTTTTTTGGAGATGATGACCGACACACCTTTAAATTCTATGGCTTCCTTTATGATAGCGATACTTTTTTTAATATTGTAAGGATTAATGACCGATACGTGAGGCACCCCAAGGGCTCTGACTACCTCTTCAATATTAACCCGTCCGTATCCTTCCAATTTAAAATCCGCCATATCTACGGAAGGGTTGGGTTGATGACCCGTCATGGCGGTGACACTATTATCCAGTATCACCAGTGTGAAGTTGTGCTTGTTGAAAACACCGTTCATTAACCCTGAGATGCCTGAATGTAAAAAGGTGGAGTCACCAATAAACGAAATCACCTTTTGATCCGTGGCGGTTGAAAATCCGCCTGAGGTTCCGGTTGAAGCGCCCATACAGAGAACAAAATCGGCCATGGAAAGCGGCGGTAAGTATCCCAGAGTATAACACCCGATATCTGACGGGTAAATGGTATCCAGCCCTTCGGCCGCCTTTTTTACTTCATAGAATGTTGAGCGGTGTGAGCACCCGGCACAGAGCGTCGGTGGACGAACGGGTATGGCAGGCAGATCCGATAAATCAGGCAGTTCGGGTGGTGTATAAGGGATGTCGAAATATTTTGCAATGCATCCTCTAACCAGGGCAGGATCATATTCAAACAGGCGTGAAAACAGGTCCTCATTTTTACCGTTGATGGGAATAAACAGACCTGCCTCCTGGGCAAATACTTTTACCGCGTCTTCCATATAAGGTTCACCTTCCTCAACAATCAATACTTTTTTACACTTTTGCAGAAACTCTTTAATCAACTTTCCGGGCATAGGGTTGGAAAATCCGATTCTTAAATGACTGCATTTGTCTTCTATATTCAATTCCTTCAAGGCGTCGCTGACATATCCGTAACTGACACCGTTGCTGACAATTCCGAAACTACCGTTTCCCTCAATATAATTATACTGGCTTTCATTGGTCAGTTTCTCGGCTTTTTTAATATTTTCCAGCAGTTTGACATGCAGATTTCTGGACACTGCCGGCACACACACCATATTACTGGGGTCCTTTACGAAATGACCCTCGGTGACAGGTTTTTTAATTTCGCTTAAACTGATGACACCATTTGAATGGTTGATCCTGGTGGTCGTTCTGAAAATGACAGGTTCCTGCAACTCTTCAGACAGATCGAAGGCATATTTAACCATCTCCTTGGCTTCGCTAATTGATGATGGCTCAAGAATGGAAAGTCCTGAAAGCTTGCCGTAATATCGATTGTCCTGCTCATTTTGACTGGAGAACATAAACGGATCATCGGCTGAAACAATGACCAAACCACCTTTTACACCTATATAAGCCAATGTAATCAAGGCATCAGCGGCGACATTCACCCCGACATGTTTCATGGTGCACATACTTCGCAGGCCGCAGTTTGCTGCTGCTGCTGCGACTTCAAGTGCCGTTTTTTCATTGACGCTGTATTCAAAATAAAGATCGGTTTCTCGTGCTATCTGGAAAAAATTGAGTGATATTTCCGAAGAGGGGGTTCCGGGATAGGTTGTGGCGACTGCCACACCTGCTTCAATCGCGCCGCGGGCTATGGCTTCATTTCCCAGCACAATCATTTCTTGATCAGGATTTTCGGTTAATAATTTATGCATGTCTGTTTCCTTCGTTTTGTTTCAATAAACTATCAGTCTGATTTTCATCGTAGCGAATCAAATTCACCAGCCTATAATAAGAAAAAATAAGAAAGAGTGCTATATAAACAAACGCTAAATGGCGTTTTTATTAGTCTTGCCGAGGGGAGAGTTGATTCTTCAGGTTTGGGTAAAGGACCGGAGCCTCGCCTTCAGTAACGGTAGGGTGATGTGCGGACATAACATAACTCCTTTTGCTCAATTTTTACAGATCTCTATGTAGGTCTCGATTTTCTTTCGATATTTGTCCGGTATGGGTATCGGTTTAAAATCCGGTCGCTCAATGAAACAGAAGACCAATAGGACTTTATAGCAAGCCGCTTCATCCGCATTGTAACCTGTAACCAGAATCGTGAGGGAACTTTGACCCAGTTTTTGAACCTCAACCTCCATACTTACTTTCTGATCCACTTTCAGTATAAGCAAAAAATCGCATTCAGCCCGGACGATCGGGCATCCCATCCCCAGGTGCATGTTGAGTTCATACCAACTGACTCCCGGGACCTCTTTAAACCAGTTCTCCATTGCCACCATCGCATATTCCAGGATTCTGGGGGTATAAATGATACCGGCCGGATCACAATCGCCCCATTTAACGGTAACAAACGACTCAAACTGTCTCGATTTTTTCATATCTTCTTTATTAGCGCAATAAACAGTTTCAATGCAACCACAAAGTAGTCATTTTGAAAATAATTTATACACCCAGGTATCGATGGAGTATTTCCGGTTTGGCTCTCAGGTCTGCGGATTCGCCTTCATAAACAAATGTTCCTTTTTCGATGACGATGCTTTTATCGGCCAGTTTTAACAACGCCTTGATATCCTTATCTACTACAATGGCCGCGATGCCTGCCTCTTTAATGGTCCGGATGACTGACCAGATCTCCAGCCTGAAGAGGGGAGCCAGTCCCTCTGTTGCTTCATCCAGCAAGATCAAATCGGGATTGGTCATCAATGCCCGACCAACGGTGAGCATCTGCTGCTCACCTCCGGATAACTGATTTCCCATATTTGAAATTCGCTTCTCCAAGAGAGGGAAAATTCCCAGGACCCTCTCCAGATCCCACTCTTTTTGACCGTCAACGCTTTCCCGCTCTGCCATCGTCAAATTTTCCAGAACGGATAGATTGGGAAAGATGCCTCTGTCTTCCGGTACAAAAGCCAGCCCCTGGCAGATCGTTTTATGAGTCATCATTTTTGTCGTATCTTTGCCGTAAACCGTTACTTTGCCGGATCTGGGAGGCGTCAAGCCGATCAAAGTACGCAGGAGGGTTGTTTTCCCCATGCCATTGCGACCGATCAATGCAATCGTTTCCCCTTTATGAATTTTCAAGCTGATCCCATGCAGGATGTGACTTTCACCATAGTAGGTATGCAGGTCGATCGCTTCCAGGATGCTTTTCAAAATCCCTCCTCACCCAGATACGCTTCCTGGACTGCTTGACTGTTCCGGATCTCATCAACCGTTCCCGTTTCGAGTTCGCTTCCATTGACCATGACGGTTAAGCGATCTGCAACTGCAAAAACAGCGTCCATGTCGTGTTCAATCAGAATCAAGGTCTGGTTTTTGGCAAGTTCCAACAGCAACTCAATCACATTCTGGGCCTCTTCTGCTCCCATCCCGGCCAGAGGTTCGTCCAACAGCAACAACTCAGGCTCCGTAGCCAGCATCGTGGCAATCTCCAGCTGACGTTGTTCCCCATAACTGATGGCCGAGGCAATCGTCCCGCTTTGGTGGGAAAGATTCACCATCTCCAGTGCTTTCTCGGTTCTCTCTTTTACGTCAATGAGTTTTGCAGCAGGCCTGAAAAACCTCATTGAGGTGTTTAAACGGGATTGAGCCCCTATCCAACAGTTCTGATAACAGGTGAATTGAGGAAAAATATTGGTCTTCTGATAGCTTCGCCCAAGGCCCAGTTGTGAGATCGTATCGGGTTGTGCGTGGGTGATATCCCGATATTTGAAGGAAATGGAACCGGAAGTCGGTGCCAGTTCTCCCGCAAGCAGATTCAGCAATGTTGTTTTCCCGGCTCCATTGGGTCCGATAATGGCGTGGACAATCCCCTTGGTGAATTCAATTGAGAAGTTATTCACGGCCATTAAAGCACCGAATGTCTTGGTTAAATTATTGGTTTCCAGAATGATTTGTTTCATGATACCGTCGTTTTTTTCGAGGACCCGGGTTCTGTTATCGGTTTTGGTTTGAGTCGATCTATCAATTTTTTCCCCATACTGGAGATCCCGTTTGGCAGGAATAAGACGACCATGATAATGATAACACCCAACATCAATTTCCAGTTATCCGTTAGTTCCGGTAGCAGATCTTCAAGCAAAACCAGTGCGAAAGCTCCAAATATGGGCCCGTAGAGGGTCCCTATTCCTCCCAGAATGATAATAACCAGAATGAGACCGGACTCATGCCAGCTCAGGAACGACGGCGTGATAAATCCGGTATGAGCTGCCTCCAGGAATCCCGCCAGGCCTGCAATGGCGCCACCGATCACAAAACTGACCAGTTTATAGCGCTGGATGGCATAGCCCAGCGCCCTGACCCTCTGATCATTCGCACAGATACTGGTGATGACTTGTCCAAACGGTGCTTTCAGAATCATGACCAAAAGCAGAAAGACAGCCACCAGCAGTCCCAGAACGAAGTAGAAAAACGAGATCTCATGGTTCAGATCGAGCAGCTGGAATGATCCCAGAAATATCTCCGGTTTGGTGTTCATAAAGACACCATCGTCACCATTAAAATGCTTGGATTCAAAAAAGAAAAAGTAAAACATCTGGGAAAAAGCCAGAGTGATCATTAGAAAATAGACACCCGTGGTCCTGATTGAGATCCAGCCGATTACCAACGCAGCCAAGGCTGCCCCGCCCATACTGACGGGTAAAGCGATCCAGATGGTGTAATGATCCGCCTGTGAAAAGAAACCGGCCAGGCAATAAGCCCCGATACCAAAAAAGGCCGCATGCCCCAGGCTGATCAGTCCTGTAAATCCAACCAAGAGATCCAGGCTCATTGCGAAAATGGCCACAATCATCATTTTGGTCATCAGGCCGATATAAAACCCCGAGGCTATCAGAGGTGAGATCGCAACCAGGAGCAGAAGTATCAATAGAAACAGTTTCAGGGGACGGGTGATGTTTAGCATGGTTTGTCTGGACCGATTAGGTTGCCTGAAAAAGTCCCTTGGGTTTCCAAAGGAGAATGGCGGCCATCATTGCATAAACAACAATACTTGCCATATCGGGAAAAAGGACCTTGCCGTATATACTGGAAACACCAATGATCATTGCCCCTACAAAAGCCCCTTTGACCGATCCGATCCCTCCGATAACGACAACCACCAGAGAGATGATCAGGATGTTTTCCCCCATACCGGGATACAGGGAATCTATGGGGGCCGCAATCATACCTGAAAAAGCTGCCAGGGCCACCCCCAGACTGAAGACAATGGAAAACAGTCTCTGAATGTCAATCCCCAATGCCTGAGCCATCTCTCTATTACTTGCTCCAGCCCTGATTGTCATGCCCAGTTTTGTATTGTTAATGATGAAATACATGCAGAACGCGATCATGATACAAACCAGCGAAACCACCAGGCGATAAACCGGATAGACCTGAATATCTGTTAAGGGAATAGAACCTGAAAGGATTGAGGGAACCTCAACCCCATGGGAATCATTTCCCCATAAAATGATCTGCAGCTCGTCAAAGATCAGGATCAAGCCGTAGGTCAACAAGACCTGATCCAGATGCCCTCTTTTGTAGAGATGGGTGATGGCGACCTTTTCAACAACCCAGCCCAGCATAACTGCCAGCGGAATTGCCAATAGTATCCCCAGAAAAAGACTTCCGAAGACCCCGCTGAGCCAATAAGCCAGATAGGCGCCCAGCATATAAAAAGAACCGTGCGCCAGATTGATGACATCCATGATTCCGAAAACCAGGGTGAGTCCACTGGCCACCAGAAAAAGGAGGAACCCGTATTGAATGCCGTTCAGTAACTGGATAAAATAGAATGATGGTTCCACGGAGCCCTGTTTTTCGAGGTTGGTTCGGAAGAGACATCAGCAAAAAGTTGTTGGTCCGGCGGGAACCGGCCCAACAACAGAGGGGGATTTACGCCTTGCAACCGACTGCTTTATCAGCCAGGGCTTTTTCTGCGATACCGATCACTTCATTTTTCCCTCCCCTTACTTCCCTGAGGTAGATGTTCTGGATCGGGTTATGTGACTTGGAAAAGGACATTTCACCGCGGGGACTATCGATGACACTGTTCTCCATGGCCATAATCAAGTCCTTGTGCGCACCCGTATCACCTCTGACAGCCTGCATCCCCTGAATCAGCAGGGAACCGGCATCGTATCCCTGGATCGCAAAAACGTCCGCATTGTCTCCGGAAGCCTTTTTAAAATCGACCTTGAATTTTTGGTTGGTCGCATTACGCAATTCCGATGAGTAGTGGAGCGTACTGATGATCCCCTCAGAAGCAGATCCTGCCGCCTTTGCAGTCCCTTCAGTCAGGAAGGTTCCCCAGAGCGGGATTTTCCCCTGCAGACCCGCGGCAGCGTAATCCTTCATAAATTTAATGGCGCCGCCACCAGAGTAGAACGTAAAAACAGCGTCAGGTTTCAAGGCAGCCACTTTGGTAAAAAAGGACTGAAACTCGGTTTTGGGAAATGGGGTCGGCATGTCGGCCACAATTTTCCCTCCGCCGGCCAGGAATGACTCCTGAAAAGCGGTTGCCGTCTGTTTCCCAAAGGCATAGTTCCAGTAGAGCAGGACAACTTTTTTGTGTCCCGCTTTTAACATCGCTTTTCCAGCTGGAAAAGCCGTTTGCCAGCTTGTAAAAGAAGTTCGGAAAATGTTCGGTGCGCAGAACTGTCCGGTGATCTGGTTGGCCCCGGCGTTGGGTACAACCAGGATCACTTTTTTATTTTTAACCATGCGCGCCATATTCATGCCGATCCCGGAATGAACCGGACCGATCAGGAAATCTGCCTTTTCCTTCTGCATCAATTTGTTGGTGCGGCTGGTGGACTCCTTCACCTTCATTTCGCTGTCGATCACGACATAATCAACAGAACGCCCCCCCAACTTGCCACCGTTTTGTGCGATGCGCATCTTCATGGCATCCAGAATATGCGACCCCAATTTTGCGTAGGTTCCCGAAAAAGGAAGCAGGACACCCAGTTTGACCTTGGCTTGAGCCCCGATCGCAAAAGTCGGAAAAACAGTAGAAGCTGCAGCAAGCACCAGTGCTGAAGAGGTGCCCTTAACGAATTCTCTCCTGTTTACTCCCGGTTTGGTTTTTTTAAGCATCTGACCTCCTCTAATTAAATTCTCGAAAAAAGGAAAAAAAGGAACAAAAAAAAAGAATGAACGCTTAGCGCAGCCTGAACCGTTGAATCTTTCCGGTCGCTGTTTTTGGCAATTCATCCTGGTACACAAACCAACGAGGATATTTATAAGGCGCAAGCCCTTTTTTGCATAACTGCAGTAACTCTTCACTAATCTCCTCTGTCGCAGAGGTTGCTTCTTTAAGAACAATAAACGCTTTTGGTTTTATCAGCTCCTGATCGTCGGAACATCCCACCACTGCTGCCTCCAGTACTTTTGGATGTTCGATCAATTTAGCTTCGATTTCAAAAGGGGAGCACCAGATACCGCCAACCTTCAGCATATCATCATTCCTGCCGCAGTAATGATAATACCCGTCAGCGTCCTGATAGTAGGTGTCACCTGTATTCAACCAGTTTTCACGCATGGTTTCTGCGCTTTTCTGGGGATTGTTCCAATAGTATTTAGCAGTGGAACCCCCTTTAATCCAGAGATTCCCTGAATCACCCTGTTTTACTTCAGCTCCGTCTTCACCGAGTATCTTTGCCTGATACCCCTTGACCACACGCCCGCTGGATCCCGGCTTCACATCACCTTCCTGGTTGGAAATAAAGATGTGAAGAATTTCCGTTGATCCAATCCCATCCAGGATCGTCAGGCCGGTCTGCGCTTTCCAACGGTTAAACAGATCAGGCGGCAAAGCCTCCCCTGCAGACACACACAAGCGTACCGAAGAAAGATCCGGCTTTTCGGTTTCCATACTCATGAGTTGTGCCCCATATAAGGTAGGCACACCAAAATAAAGGGTCGGCTTGAATTTTTCGATCATCTCAAAGGTGGTCTCCGGTGTGGGTCTGCCATCAAATAGCACAGAGCTGGCTCCCAGCCAGAGAGGGAAATGCATCCCATTGCCATGACCGTAAGCGAAGAAGAGTTTGGCCGCTGAAAAGCAGATGTCGTCCTCTTTCATCCCCAGAGTTTCTACAGCATAGAAATGACTGGTGACGACCATATCCTTATGGCAATGAATAGCACCCTTCGGGCTTCCCGTTGATCCTGAAGAATAGAGCATAAAACAAATATCCTCAGCAGCGGTCTTTACAGCGGATAGTTCTGTCGCCTGCTTCGGAATCATCTGTTTGATCGTTTCCCCCTCGCCATCAACCAGGATAATATGTTCCGGTTTTTCTTTCACTTGGGAAAGGGCTGGCCCTACTTCTTCTTCATACTCAGGTGAATAAACGACCATGGAACAGCCCGAATCATGAATGATAAAGCTATAATCTTTGGCTCTTAATAAAGTGTTAATCGGAATCGGGACAAATCCGGCTTTAATGGCTCCCCAAAAGATGTAAAAAAACTCAGGACAGTCCTTGACAACCATGATGACCCGGGCGCCTTTTTCCATCCCTAGATTTGTAAAAAAATTCCCGCAGCGGTTCACATTTGCAGCCAGTTCCGAATAGCTAACGGCCTCATTATGATTAGTTCTGATCGCAACCTTATCCCCTCGTCCCTCTTCCAGATGACGGTCGACAAAAGGGATAGACACATTAAAAACGGGGGCAAAGATAATATCTTCTTCAGATCCGCCAGGATTTATCTCAACAGTGTGGTCTTTCATTTTATCTCCTGAATCTCATTTGCGATCACTCAAAATGTATTTCCAGCAAGTCCAGCGCGAAAAATAGGGTACCCAATGGTAGGAATTTTATTGATCGAAGTCAATAGTTGTTTACTAATTTTTTCCAAACCGGCCTTTTCATTCTGCCCCCGGCTGGTATCATAAAAGAGTGCAACGACTACATCGTCTCGCTCCTCCTCTCTTCTTCGCTTCTGATTTCACGCCTGAGCAGTTTTCCAACCTTGGATTTTGGTAACATATCTCTGAATTCGATGTGCTGTGGGATTTTGTAAGGAACCAGGGTCTGGCGACACCATTTTAACAATTCGTAACCGGTGATGCCTTTGATATCTTCTTTTAATACGACATAGGCTTTTATTCTCTGCCCGGTTTTTTCGTCGGCCACACCGATCACGCAGGATTCAATAACGGCCGGATGCTCCTGCAGGACGGCCTCAATCTCGGAGGCTGAAACCCGATACCCTTTAACCTTGATAATATCATTGGTTCGGTCGACAAAATAAAAATTTTCATCACTATCCATGGAAAGAATATCGCCGGTTCGATACCATAATTCGCCATCCAAATCGAGAAACGATTTTTCAGTTTCCTGGGGTTTATTGAGGTAGGCGGCGACCATGGGATCAGACTTGACAACCAGCTCACCGGGTTCCCCGGGTTCAACCGGTTTGAGACTGACAACATCGATAATCCTGACTTTTTTGCTGGGCAGGATCTGACCCACACTTTTCGGAGGGTTATCAATCCCAACCGGACACATGGCCACTCCACCGCAGGTTTCTGTGGCCCCGTATCCCTGGTAGATTGTTTTACCAAATTTCTCCAGCCAACGCCTTCCCACTTCCTGCGGCAGCACATCCCCTGCGCAAAACCAGTATTCAACCGAACTCAGATCATACTGATCCAGTCTTTCATGCTCAAGTATCATGCGATAGAGGGTTGGCACCCCGATCATGGTTTTAACCTTGAATTGGGAAATCCCTTGCAGGGCTGCATCGAGATTGACCTTGGGAAGTACCAGCAACGATCCGCCGACCAACAGTATACCTAAGCTGCAGGTTTGCCCCAGAATATGAAAAAGCGGCGCATTTCCCAAGATGACATTTTTTTCAGCAGGAAAAAGAGATTCGCTTATTTTAATCTGTTCCCGGGATGAAACCAGGAATAACTCGTGGGTAATTGGTACGCCCTTGGGGAATTTTGTGGTCCCACCGGTGTAGATGATTTCAGCCACCGCCTGGCCGTCTATTTCCATTTCCGGCAGTTGCGTGGTCGAATCTTTCGCAAGCAGCTTTTTAAAACTGAAGGTGTTTTCATCTAACGCGATTTTGCCC
>Ga0209249_1003774_pt1 | contig 10514 bp, 9 predicted proteins | sample SaaInlV_200m_DNA_4_FD_184653 | JGI IMG/M metagenome (GOLD analysis project Ga0209249, IMG submission 184653) | Marine microbial communities from expanding oxygen minimum zones in the Saanich Inlet - SI037_S3LV_200m_DNA (SPAdes) (version 2) | ecosystem: Environmental > Aquatic > Marine >...
AAGGTCATAAGGTCTAGCATATCGAAAGAAGTATGTATCAGTCTGTCGAGCCCTGACTCTTCGAAGCCAAAACTTTCAAGGAGCTCGTGACGCTCTTCAGAAGAGCATCGTATTATCTCCTCTTCGAGCTTCGCACATATAGCAATGACGCTATTGCCTTCTTGTTCGGCATATTCCCTGACGCTTCTTACATATTCGTTATCCATATCAGGAACGTCTTCGTCGGAAACATTTGCAGCATATAGAACCTTCTTGTCGGTAAGAAACTGGTAGTGATTTATGCTCTCGCGTTCAGCATCGGAAAGCTCCAAAACCTTTACTACTTTATTTTCATTGAGGTGGCTTTGTACTTTTTTGAGCGTTTCTAGCGTAAGGATTAAGTCTTTGTCACCACGGACCTGTTTCTCGACCTTTACAATGGAATTTTCTACCATCTGCATATCAGCAAGGATAAGCTCTAAGGTGATAACCTCGATATCACGTATTGGGTCGATGGCACCATCGACATGGACGACGTTTTCATCATCGAAACACCTGACGACGTGAACGATAGCGTCTGTTTCCCTGATGTTTGCAAGGAACTTATTTCCAAGGCCTTCGCCTTTAGAAGCCCCTTTAACAAGCCCTGCTATGTCAACGAACTCCATAGTAGCATGAACGATTTTTTTGCCGTTGCAGATCTTATCAAGGACGTCTAGGCGCTTATCTTTGACCTCAACGATACCGATATTAGGGTCTATTGTACAGAAAGGATAGTTCGATGCGCTTGCCTCATTGGCGGTAAGAGCATTAAAAAGTGTCGACTTGCCAACATTTGGAAGCCCTACGATGCCACAAGAAAGTCCAGCCATTATTATTCTCCGTCGTTAAAACAAATATTATAACCTCTTAAGCATAAAGATGCAAATATTAAATAGCTCGGAGTTCAGGGTTCGGAGTTCGGAGACAGGAAACAAACTCTGAGCTCTGAACCCTGAACTCTGAACTATGAACTATGCGGCGAAGCCGCATTTCCTTGACTTTTGAGTGTGGCATAAAATATTGTTATCTTTAGTAATATATATTAGTAATAGCAGTTATGGCAGAGAAAACCGACAAGGCTTCACCAAAGAAACTTAGAGATGCGCGGAAGAAGGGGCAGGTTGCTCGTTCTCAGGATGCTCCTGCGGCTTTTACTTTCGTCGTATCTATTGCTACTACTCTTGTCATGTCGAAGTGGATATATACCAATCTCAGCGCTTTCGTTATAACGTTGTTTTCTTCGATAGGCGTAGATGATCGCGCTGGTGCCGTAGCTGCGTTCTTCGGAGAGGCTTATATGCTTATCTTCAGGACGGCGTTGCCTGTAATGGTTGCCACAGCGTTCCTTGGGTCTTTGGTAAACTTTGTCCTTATAGGCCCGACTTTTGCTCCTGAGGCTTTCAAGCCCGACATCAAGAAGTTCAACCCTGTCAGCAACATCAAGGCGAAGTTTAAGTTCAAGACTCTTTTCGAACTTATCAAGCAGCTGTTCAAAATCATCGGTGCTGTCTTTCTTATTTATGGTGTTATGAAGAACTCCGCTGGAGACCTTATACATACGTTAAACATGCCATTACCTGCGGCTTTCTCGATATATATCTCCTTTCTTCTGCAGGTGATCTTACGTGTAGGACTTTTCTTCGTCGCTGTTGCCCTTGCCGACCTGATATATCAGAGAAAAAACTTCGCCAAAGAGATGATGATGGAGAAACACGAGGTCAAGCAGGAGTACAAGAACTCCGAGGGAGACCCGCAGATCAAGGGCAAGAGAAAGCAGCTCGCCCAGGAGATGGCGTATTCCTCTGGCCCTGCCGCCGGCGTCAAAGAAGGCAAGGCTGTAATCACCAACCCCACACACCTCGCCATTGCTATTGCCTACGAGCCCGAAGAATATCCATTGCCATATATATGCGCTCTAGGACAAGATAGTGTAGCACATATGATAGTACTAGAAGCCAAGAAGCATGACATCCCTGTTTTGAGGAATATCGCCTTGGCACATAAATTATACGAAGAAGGTGACGTTTGGGATTTCATCCCCGACGCCTCTTATGAAGCAGTTGCCGAGATATTACGTTGGGTTAAATCTCTCGACCCTGCCAATGAAGATAATAATAATGATGATAAAGAAAAGGAATGAATAGTTCGGAGTTCGGTGTTCGGAGTTCGGAGTAGGAAAAGAAAGGAAAGAAGTTATGAAATTTATCATAAGAGTCCTCGATGGTATCACAGCACGCCTTGGCGGCGAGAAAACATCAGGAAAGATACAGCGAGGTAGTGACGTCGCTCTTGCTGTACTATTGATCTCAATAATAACGATGATCATCATCCCCGTTCCTCCAGCGATTCTTGACTATCTCATCGCCTTAAACCTTGCGATAGGAATTTCTTTGCTGATGGTGGGGATATATATATCTAGCGCCGTAAAGCTTTCGATATTCCCTTCTTTGCTTTTGATAACGACGCTGTTCCGTCTAGGCCTTAACATTTCTACTACGCGACAGATACTCCTCAACGCCTATGCTGGAGAGATCATCAAAGCTTTCGGGGACTTCGTCGTCGGCGGAAGTTATATCGTCGGTGGTGTTATCTTTTTAATCATCACCCTTGTACAGTTTATCGTCATCACCAAAGGTGCGGAACGTGTCGCCGAGGTTGCTGCGCGTTTCACCCTAGACGCCATGCCCGGCAAACAGATGGCCATCGACGCCGACCTCCGTGCCGGCACTCTCGACCAGGCGCAGGCGCGAGCAAAACGCCTAGAGATCCAGAAAGAAAGCCAGCTGTATGGTTCTATGGACGGTGCCATGAAGTTCGTTAAGGGGGACGCCATCGCCGGCATTGTCATCACCCTCATCAACATCATTGCGGGTCTTATCATCGGTGTCGCTGTAAAAAAAATGACTGCTGGTGAAGCGGCAAAGGTATATTCCCTGCTTTCTATCGGTGACGGTCTCGTCGCACAGGTCCCTGCTCTTCTCATCTCGATAACTGCTGGTATCATCACGACACGCGTTTCTAGCGAAGAAGGCTCCAACCTTGGTAAAGACATTTCGTCGCAGGTAATGGCACAGCCTAAGGCTCTGCTTATCGCCTCTGGGGTATTGGTTCTGATGGGTATAATCCCAGGATTCCCGACGATGGCATTCATGGTCCTTGCTGCCATCCTCGGAGTAATATCATATGCTCTATGGTCAGCATCGAAGACGAAAAAACGTCTACATCGTGCCGGAGGTCATGCTTCAGTATCTTCAGCCACCGCCGAAGACCCTACCGTCGACACCGATATCCCCGGACACGCTGTCGTCACTGGCGGAGGCATCGACAACTATGCTTTAACCCTTCCTGTCGTCCTCGAGACCGGACACTTTCTCTCCGAGAAGGTCAAAGAATCTGAGAAGGGTCAGAGCTTCATAGACCTTATGATTCCGAAGATGCGTCAGGCGCTGTATAACGATATGGGGGTACGCTTTCCCGGCGTCCATGTACGTATCGAGTCTCCCGCCCTCGAAGAGCCCGAATATTCCATACACCTCAACGAGGTCCCTATCGTCAAGGGTCGCATCCTTCCTGGCCATGTTCTCACCAATGAGACCGAAGACAATCTCAAGCGTTTTCAGATACCTTTTACGTCGTATAAAAACGTTTTAAACATGCCGACGTTGTGGGTCGAAGACCAATATACCGAGCTTCTTAAAAAGGCAGGGATAAAGTTCTGGGCGCCTCTAGAGGTTGTCGTCTTACACCTATCGTTCTTCTTCAGGAACTATGCCAACGAGTTCGTCGGCATCCAAGAGGTGAAGTCCATGTTAGAATTTATGGAGAAGTCGTTCCCCGACCTCATCAAAGAGGTTACGAGGCTTATCCCTCTGCAGAAGCTTACTGACATCTTCAAGCGTCTCATCCAGGAGCAGATCTCCGTAAAAGACCTGCGTACTGTTATGGAGGCTTTAAGCGAATGGGGGCAGTCGGAGAAAGATACCGTACTTTTGACGGAATATGTACGTTCTTCTTTGAAGAGATATATCAGCTACAAATACTCTCTTGGGCAGTCGGTGTTATCGGTATATATCCTAGACCCAGAGATCGAAGACATGGTTCGTGGCGCGATAAAACAGACGTCAGCAGGGTCGTACCTCGCCCTCGACCCCGACTCCGTACAGCTCATCCTACAGAGCATCAGAAGCACGATAACGCCGCCGCCTCCTGGCGGGCAGCCTTCGGTACTTCTTACTGCCATCGACGTACGTCGTTTTGTCAGGAAACTCATCGAGATGGAGTTCTCCAACGTCTCTGTTGTGTCATATCAAGAGATAATCCCCGAGATAAGCATCCAGCCTCTTGGCAGGATACAGATCTCATAACGAGAAGGAAGTGAATCGCTATGGCAGACGGACCTAAAATAGGGATAGAGGCAAACTCCGTAAAACTTAACGTTGGAAATATCGGGGCTAAAGAGACCGCTGCTAAAGAAATAGCGCAAGTTGACAGCAATGAATCTGCGGCGATGGCAGCCTCCAGCGGCGCCGGAAATCTAGTCCGCAGTTTCATAAGAAAGGCGGTGAGATTCCGTAAGAAAGCTGCTGCTGCTACCGAAGGCGAAAACGACGCAGAAGAAAGCACTGAGGCGAAGAAAGCCGAAGCCAGAAGAGTCCAAGCCGCCGAGAAGTCTAAAGGAACTGGCGAGCGCGGAAAGAGGGGCTATGGCGAGCTGCTTACTCCCGGTGACATTGAAAAATTAAAAGGCATGGTAAAGCTCCTCACAGCAGACCCTTCCAAAGCGAAGAGCGTCCTGTCTATGATCAAAGAGATTCTTCCCAACGACCCAAGCCTTCACATGGCAGCTCTTGAAAAGCTCGCTGACATGCTCCAAGCTCCCGATATCACCGAAGATGTAGGAGCTGAAGTACAGTCTAATATCTCCAAAGATGTCGGAGAGGCTTTAGACTCTTTCGACAACGAATACAACAAAGTTGTTCAGACCGGAGAAAACATCTTCGCAAAAATCTGGGAAAATGAAGGTGGCTCTTCTGCTGAATTACGTGGGGTGTTTTTCAAATACATAACTAATGAACGAGAAGACGTACATTCTCTTTTTAATAAACTAGCACCATCTCTTGATACCGAAGAGGGAAAAGACTTCCATGCCGTGCTCGCCTTCCTTTTTAATGGCATAGGCACTGAGCTTAATGCCGGCGGGGCGGAAATTGAACCTGGGGAACTCCATGATCTGACCACTGCCTCAAAAGACTTACAAGCTCTGTCGAATGTTATGCGCAACACTTTTAGCAACCACGAAAGCGTGAAAGAATATTACAAAGGGCTTTCTAGCACCACACAAGAAGCATAAGGAGAACATACTATGCCGATGCCCGAACAGCTTACTGTTAAAAGCTACGCCAAGATTTTTTTGGAACTAGCAAAGGAACGCTATCCTACTGTAGAGCGTATACTCAAGATCTCCGACGACCTCGGCATCGCCAAAGACGACATACGCACTAAGATCTTCCTATTCACACAGTTTCGTTTGATGATAAAAGACATGGACCCTGAGAGGATCTTCGAGACGCTAGAACATCGCGATGAAATCTACGACGCTATCCTCGACACCTTAGAAGAACTCGAAGACGACCTCGAAGAGCTCGAAGCCGAAGAAGAAGAATACGACTTCCTTGAATTCGACGAAGACGAGGAAGATGAAGAAGAAGATGAGGAAGATGAGAAAGAAGAAGGCTCAGGTTTCTGGGATATCGACACCAGCGAATATGAGTAACAAAAAAAAAGGAAGAAGCGATGGAATCTTTTGAGATGATACTGAAAAATCTTGGGATGGCGCTGAACATCCCTCTATCTCCTGACAAGTTGGGCAACTGTCTTATTGAGTTCCCCGACGACACGCAGGTGCAGATAGAGTTCGACAAAACCAAAGGGCGCCTTCTTGTTTTTACTGTACTTGGAAAATTGTCCCCTGGAGCTTTCAAGACGACGGTCCTTGAGAAAGCCCTTATCGCCAACAATGCCACGCCTCCGTTGTATGGAATCTTCGCATATAGCGATGTCAAGGAAAGCCTTATGTTATTCGAATACATCGAAGCCACGCTCTCCGGCGCTGTTATTAAGGAATACATCGACAGCTTCACAGAAAAATCACGCAAATGGGCCGAAGCTCTTGGGTCGGGGATCATCTCTCCCGACCTTCTTGGCGACAGCAGCAAAGCCTCAGAGAACAAACTCTTCGGGCTATGAAGACGTTCCTCGCCATACTATCGGCATGTATTTTGTCTGCTACGGCCCTCGTCGCTAGCGACGTTGTGACGAAGACACCGCAGCAGCTCGACGCCCTATACCATGGCCTCGACCCGTCTTCGATATCACAACATCTTGCCTTCTACAAGCTATATCCCGACACCCCACAAGGTCGTGATGCCTACGACGACGCCATACACCTCCTCGGCGGCAACAGCTACGACGGCAGCACAACAATAACGACTCCCCTGCCTTCAAACGCTATAAATACTATGGTGTCGCTCATCACCGTCCCTGGAGGCACCACAACGACTACGCCTTTCACCGACGACGAATGTTTGGCGATATCGAATATCGCTTCGCGTCTGAAAAACCGCCATCTTCCCGGATATAATGCCGCCACAGAAGAAGAAGTGCTATCTCTTGATGATACCGACATCGACATTGCCCGCGCCCTTCTTCTTAGCTACTATGGCGATGATGACGTCGAAGAGATCTCCCGCTACGAAGCTCTTCTCGATATTATGTCGTTAGAAATCCTTGCCGGCCTCTCCGACGAAGCACCTCCAGAAGATATTATACGCGCAATTTCACGTTTCGTCTTCGAAACCATGCGCTTCCGCTTCCCTCCGGAGTCTCTATACCGCCAAGATATCGACTACTACACGTTCCTGCCTTCAGTGTTGGATTCCCGTCGTGGTGTATGCCTCGGCGTCAGCACATTATACCTCTGTATAGCACAACGCCTTGGCCTTGACCTTGAAGTCGTGACGCCTCCAGGACATATATTCCTACGATACCGCCATGATGACGGCACCTTCACAAACATCGAGACAACAGCGCGAGGCATCGACATCCCCACAGAATCATACCTAGGCATCAACACTCGCTCTCTGCAGGAGCGTTCATACAAAGAAGTCATCGGCCTTGCACACTACAACCAAGCATCGGTATGGTGGCAGGGTGGCGACTACGACAAGGCCTTGGCGTCGTACCAGAAAGCCGTTCCGTACCTTCCTAACGACACCATAGCGCAAGAATTCCTCGCCTATGCCTTTATCGCTACCGGCGACAAAAACAAAGGCAAGAAGATACTAAAAGCCGTCCATGATGTCACCCCCGACGATCTCGTCTGTCGCGACACCATCGCCGACGAATACCTCGACGGCAACGTTGACATCGACGGCATCGCCATGCTTTTCACCCATACCGACGAGACAAGGGTTTCCATCTTCGAAAAGCAGGAGAAACTACATGATATCCTTGAGCTTTACCCGAAGTTCCGCGCTGGACACCTCGCCCTAGCGATAACATGGCTACAGCTCAGCAGAGAAAAAGAGGCGCTACAATCGCTACAGAAATACCATGCTCTCGATAGTGGCGACCCTACCGTAGAATACTACCTCTCCACGATATACTTCAGCCGCCAAGACTACAAAAACGCTTATATTCATCTCTCCAATGTTCTCGCCCTTACAGCATTGCGTGACCACAAACCCAAAGCCCTTGAGTTTCTGAAAAGAACACTTGAAGTTCGAAGTTCGGAATAGGAGATTTTCACCACAGAGCTATGGAGGGCACAGAGAAAAAACGCTGTTGCATTAAAAATAATGGTAGGTATATTGATTATATCAGCATAACATCTATAAGGAGAGGGATATGGGAGTACATAGTAATATCAAAGAAGTTGTAGGAAGCTTTTCGTCGGAGATAGGAGTAGAAGCTCCGAACTTCAACGACAATGGTATATGCTATATAACCATCGACGACTGTGTTATTACGCTCGAGGCTTCTGAATTAGATAACAAGTTGTACATTTCGGCGGTAGTATGCGAAGGCGATAGCGTCCATAATGAAAGCGTTCTAAAAGCGGCGCTCGCCGGAAACATGTTCTGGATAGAAACCAGAGGCGCCACTCTTATGTACGACGAAGCTACCAACAGAATTTTTATGTGCTATAATGAAAATCCCGAAACCTTGGATTTAGAAAGCTTCAAAAACATCCTTGGAAATTTTGTAGAATGCGCTAAAGAATGGACTGAAAAGTTACAAGAAGCCACAAAGGTGTAAAGGAGTAGCAAGATGCCGGACAATATCATATCAGGCGCTGGGTCTTTCAAGCTGCCAGAAAGCATGAAGGCTACGACAGCGAAGGCGCTGGAAGGAAAAACAGTATCTACGGCGGTCACTGCAAAGCAAAAGGAAAGCACTGCCAGCACGCGTGGCGAAGCTGCGCCGTCGAAAGCTGAGATGCACGATACCCCCAAGACGCCACTACCTTCCGGCGTGGCGGTCCATAGTGGAGAAACGAAAGACCCAAAAATCATCGCCAGCGCCGCGCCAGCGGCTTCTGCAGAAGCCCTAAAAACTTTTGGTAAGACTCTAGTAACCGCCCTCGACAAAATGGAGGGGCTACCGATGATTTTCGGCAAATCAGTAGGAAAAAAATTGTTAAGCATGGCGCAGAGTACGGGCACTTCGGAGAAACCCCAACTTATAGAAGCCATAGAGCAAAGGCGCTCGGAAATAGCCGGAAAAATAGAAGAGTTCCGTCCCAAGATAGAAGAAGCTCGTCATTCTAAAGACAGCATGCACACAGAATTCGAAAGCGTCCTTGCCACTGGAACGCTAGAACGCACAAGAGGCGCTGGAGGAGCATATATCCTTAAAGATGAAGCTGGCGTTCCTCAGTTCATTGTAAAACCTAACGATGAAGATCTTTTTTGTCTAAATAATACTAAAGGCTGTTCTTCTCCTTTTTTAGATACCCAATATCGCGCTCGTAATTCTAAACCTCTTTATACCAGTGTACAAACAGCAGCGTGTTGCTATGATTTTGCCAAGATGGCCGGCGTCGATAGCATAACACCCCGAATCGCTATGATGATCATTAAAAGCGACGCTTTTCATGATGTTTCGGATCCATCTACAACAACCAAATCTGCCGATGGAATACGTGAAAAATTGTGCTCTGTACAAAGGTTTATTCCGAATGCTAGAGACCTCAATGCTATCGACGCCCATTGGGACAAAAAAGGGTTCTCAGAAGATGAACAAGAAGCACTTGTCGACCAAAAACGTTTCGAAGATATCAACATTTTAACATGGATAACAGGTGATAGTGACGGCCACTTTGAAAATATACTAATCGGAGAACAACAAGATGAAAAGGGTGAAACCTCCTATCCTATTAGTAGAGTCGACTTCGATCTTAGTTTCATGGAAAAAAACTTACAATACAGAAACGATCTCTCACTAATTTCTTCTCATTGCGATAAACCTCTATCTTCCTCCGGAAGAGAAAAAATAATGAATCTATCGGCAACAGGTGGAGGGGAGCTTCTCGACTCTTATGGTCTTAGTGGCAGTAAACAAGCTTTCGAAAAAAGAATTAAGGTTTTGCATGATATGATTTCAAATAATCCCAGCATAACCATAACCGCAATTAATGAAAGGATGTACCTTCTTTCAACACAAGATCCTGAAGCACCATTGAAAAGTTATGAAGAAGAACAAATTAAAGCGTCTGGCGCACCAAAAGACGCCGGTAAAGGCCTAGACCCAAAACAACAAATAGAACGAGCACGCATAGAGGCTTCAGAACAAGGCCTTGAAAGTATACGTAAAAAAACATCTCCAGGAGAATAATAATGAAAATAATATCCAGAAGCAATCCGGATCTTTGTCTAGTAGAGATTAGTAATGGCAAAGCAACCTTTCCAAAGAAGATAAGCGGGAAACCAACTTTTTTCGAAACAATCATGCAAAAAAGGGGTGTTGAGATCCCTGCAGGCCGTGTCGAAGATTTTGGAAACAAACACTTTATCAAAGCAGACAACCCTCTATTTCCAAAAGCCATTGAAGAAATATATTGCAACACTATGTTGGATAAAGATCGATACGAAGTGGTCGATTAGCGCTATAAGATAACGATGGCAGCGATGTAGATGATATATGCTGTGAGTAGTGCTATTCCGCAGATACGTGGCAGTGAGCGTTTGCGGTGTAGTAGTATCGCCATTACTATTACAAAGGCAAGCATTACTGTAGCATCGTAGTATGCCAGCTGCATCGAGAATGTTATATCACGTATGCATGCTATGGCACCGGTAGCGAAAAGGATGTTGAAAATTATACTTCCTATGACGTTGCCGATGGAGATGCTATGGTGTCGTCGTGATGCCGCAATCATCGACGTAGCAAGCTCCGGCAATGACGTCCCTAGAGCAACGACCGTCAGTGCGATG
>Ga0209249_1003779_pt1 | contig 10505 bp, 10 predicted proteins | sample SaaInlV_200m_DNA_4_FD_184653 | JGI IMG/M metagenome (GOLD analysis project Ga0209249, IMG submission 184653) | Marine microbial communities from expanding oxygen minimum zones in the Saanich Inlet - SI037_S3LV_200m_DNA (SPAdes) (version 2) | ecosystem: Environmental > Aquatic > Marine >...
GAGGGAAGATGGAGTCAGTGAGGTAACGCTTCTTTGCGAGATGCGGTTCGAGAGGACCGTCTCCGGCATCGTTGAGCCAGCGGTTGAAATAGGACTGCTGTGGCAGCCACCCAGTTTTAGAAGAAATGCTCTCGAGGGTCGCGTCGCGAAATCTTTCCGACCGGGCCGTGCAGAGGATCACGTATTCTGACTTGAGAAGGTCGACTAGCCACTGTCGATATTTCTCAATGTCAGCGACGAACTCGGACATCGACGGATAGAACTTCTTTTCTCGAAAGTTACTGCTTAGGGCCACGTTCAAGTCTTGAAGGATTATGCGACCAGAAGGACCCAACTTGACCTCAGAGAGAATCGGATCGGCCGGCACGGGTTCAATCGTATGTCTCAGCTAAGGAGAGCATCGACTCCGCTAAGTGGCTTAGTCGGTAGGCGGGCCGGATCGCTACGGTGTCGGCGTGGCGACCGTCAAATACTGGGTTATAGACACCGGTGCACTCCACGAAGCCGAAGGAGACGAACCCGGCCAGTACCGCGATCTCGGCAACCTCGCCTACCACCTTGCTGTCGGTGACGGCGTTCTAAGAGCCCGGTACGACACCGTTGTCAAGACAGCCTGTATGAATGCCGTCGGTCGAATCGAGTCCGTAGACCCCGAAGCAGGAGAAGCGACAGTCACGTGGCGACCAGCCGAGTTTGAGATCACCCCGGGGCCAAACGGACGGCGTCACTGGGAGCAAAAGCCCTACTTCATCCTCAACGCAAAACGTGCCCGCACCTATGAACTCCCAGCCAGATTCGCCGCCGCATTCAACGACCCGGACTGGTTGAGCCACAAGATTGCTGAGGCGTACCAGATTCGTAACGCCAAAGACGGACGGCTCCCGTCGCTCGACGTTCAGGCAGGATTTGTCTACCTCATGCAATGGGAAGACGAGTACAAGATCGGTAAAGCCGTCGATGTTGAACGCCGCCAGAAACGGCTCGCCCGCGAACTCGACCGAGACATCACTGTCCTGCATCGGATCTTCTCGACCGACTACACGAGGGCCGAATCGGATCTACACCGCAAGTACGCCGACAAGAGCCTTCATGGTGAATGGTTCGCCCTTGACGACGATGACGTGGCATGGCTCATGTCCATCGACCGGCTCTAGGGCACCGCATTCAGGCCCCTACAACCCACAAGTCACCGCCTGCTTAGAGCGTCTGAGGTCTCTCGGACTTTGACCAGGTTGTGTCACATCCCGTGTCACATTCCGTCCCGGATCGGGCCCACTTGCAGTGCTCCGACAGCGGTATCCGGCATCCGGAATGGTGTCGTGGCGCGGTTTTCGCACGGTGTGCAACAGCTTTGGTTCAGCCCGACCGGTCTGGGGGACCGAAGGTCGGGAGTTCAAATCTCCCCAGCCCGACAACTCGTACGTCGTGTCACTGAACACAGTTATCGGCACCGATCAGCTCCCCTCGTTCGAATGGGCTAATGGTAGGCGGCATGTTCGAAATCGTGCCAGAGGGACACCGGAGTGGTCCTCAAAGCATCCGACTGATCAGCCGCTTTTTCCGGCGATGCTCCTTCGGATCGCTTCGATGACCTGCCGGAACGGCATCAGGAAACGGTCGTACTCCGCACCTGAGAGATAGGCATAGGTGCCATCGAAGCGAGCCTCTCGATACATGAGGAACAGGAGGCCACGTAAGAGGTCGATCCCCATCCAGTCAGGGAAGTCTCCCGAACGTGTCCACTCTGTGCGAATCGGGTCATACATCGCAAGAAGGTGCTCTGGACCCCCACCGATTCGCTCATAGGCGTCATAGGTTTCCGCGAATCGATTGATCGCTTCGAAATCACAATCTGGAGTTGGGATCTGCTCCAGCGTGGGATCCACTGCCATAGGGGGATGGTAAGGCGTCTGTAGCGTTGCTGTGATGGTGGGAGAAGCCGTATGGCAGATCACTCATGGATCACTAGCGGCTCTAGAAGCTTCGGCGGCGTGGGTGGATTGGGCAGCTGGCTTCTCCGATTTCTTTTCGATTACCGCAGAAGACATCTACGGACCTGACGGGAAAATTAGCTACTGGGGCTTGACATGGCCCACGGCAGAGGCAATGACATCGACCTTGTACAACAACATGGGCGGAGGAGTCCCAGCTGCGGTGATCGACGAACTAGTCAGACTCTCATCGCCACAGTAGGTACTACTGCGATCACCCGAACTGCCCCTCCGCTTAGGGCGTCTGTGGTCTTCGTCTCCGCCCCCCTCAGGGGGTTCGTTACAGTCTCGCAACGGAGGCATGAGCAAAGGATTGAATAACCCGTGAAACGCAAGGGCGACAATGCGGTAGTGGCGGTCCTATTGGGCGTCGGCGTGTTAGTAGCGATTCTCTGCTGGGCAGCCTTCCAAAACATGCCTATAGACCAACCCGGAACTCTCGCGGTCATCGCTGGGCTTGTTGCAGGGGTCGGCGCGGGGTACGTCGTTCACAACGTTCAGGAAGAACGGGAGCGTAAGAGGGATCCTGAGCTATTTGCGATCAAGCAAGCAGCGCTGGCTAAGGAGATTGAGCGTCACCAACGCCGACTCGCCGCCGATCAGAAAAAGCGACAGGAAAAGCACACTGGCAAATGGGATTCAGTTTCAAAGGTCAAATGTCCGCACTGTCAAGAAGTGGGCAAGGTGGAGAAGTTCGTCCCACCTGAGCAAGACACCTCCCCGGACGGGTTGCTCAAGGCGGGAATGAAAGGTCACTTACTTAACGCGCTTGGCGACGATCTGTGGCAGTTCACTGAAGAGGCCCAAATAGAGAGCGTCCAGAAGGCCAACCGGAAGCGCGAAATACCCAACATGCGGTGCTCCAACTGCACGGTCGAATGGCGGGTCTGACGCAGACCCCTATAAGTTCACCGCCTGCGTGTATCTACACGTAGGGGGTTGATAGCCACCCCCACCCCCCCTCAGGGGAGGGCTAACTGACCACCCGCTTAGAGCGTCTGTGGTCTCTGGGACTCCGACCAGAGCGAGTCACAGTTCGGGTCACAACAGAGAGGTGACTCAAGAGGTACGAAAGGTCGGATAGTTCTATCCGATGGGTTTGATGGTCGAAATCACGCGCTAGTTGAAACCATCGCGACTGGTGAAACACGGCGAGTGCGTCTGGGGGACCGAAGGTCGGAGGTTCAAATCCTCTCAGCCCGACAACAAGAACCGCAGGTTAGGTGTGGTCCTTGGGCCGATCGGTTGGGGGGACGGGCAGTGGTTCAGTGAACCGGCCTTCGGTGGCCCGGCGGAGCGTTCCCGCTTGCTCGGCGAGCCGGGCTTCTGGGTTGAGACGACGACCGAGGAAGTCGACCCGCAGTCCGGTGGTGTTGATTGTTGGGCTCCCGGCTTCGGCTAGGCCGGCGAAACGCGAGGCTAGGGACTCCTTCTTACGGACCTGGTGGGGTTGGAGATCGTCGAACTCACGGGGGCCTATCGGCTTACCGAGCACCAGGGCTCCAGCTTCCACTGCTGACCGCACTAGGGCCTCGCCAGTAGGTGTGCGGACGATGATCCCGTTGAAACCCTCGTCATCGCCCGTTGGGGCCCCACCGGGCCAGACGTCGGCGGCTGCTATGTCGGCCGCTTCGCCAAGGGCATCGGGGCAGAACTTGCAGCGGGTCTCGACCTTCCAGCCGGCCTCGTCTTCCCACATCTCGCGGTAGGTCCACTCGAATGACCGGCCATCGGTGGTCTCGACCCGGGTGGGTCCGGGGTTTCCGTGGCCGCGGTAGCGGAACAGAGATACCTCGTCTTCGTCCACACCTACTTCGGCGAGCATGTCGACTGATCTCTCGAGGCGGGACTGGCCGCCACATACCATGGCCAGTCGGGCCACGCACAGGTCGTCGACCCGGGGGTCGGAGGCGGCGTAGGCGTGAAGGGCCCCCTGGTCACAGGGTTTGGCGATGACGGCAAACGGCTCTGCCCGGTCGAGGACAGGGCCCAGGCCGGCTAGTGGGGCGGTCGGTCCGTAACGGGACCCGGTATTGGCAAGCACCTCCTCGGCGGTCTGGCTCAGCACCCAGTGGCTTCGCATCGGGTATTTCGGGTCAGCTCCGACGTGAAGCACCGTGTCGACGGTTCCGGCGTCTATGAGGTGCATGCCGAGGGCGGTCAACACGCCTCCGGTGGCGGCCCGGAACCGGACCTTCGAGTCGCCGGCCCATCCGTAGCGCATTGTCGAAAAGGCCCCCCACACCGGGTCGGCTTTCAGGTCGGGCGTCTGGTGTGGGGCGGCCACCACACCCGGGCAGGCGGTCAGCACCGCTGCCTCCTCCTCGGGTGAGAACCGTTCGACCGGGGTGGGCCGCAAGCTTCCCGTTGGGGTCATGACCATGGGAATGCGGCCTTGGGTGACGGTCTCGCAGAGGCCGCAGCCGATGCACAGGCCGCTGGTGACGACCTCGGCGATGCTGTCTGCAGTCCGGTGCATGTCTGGTCAGGCCACCAGATGATGCGCAAAGAGCGCCTCGTAGTGGGGGCGACACGTTGAGTAGGCGTGCCTCAGGAGGTCGTTGTGGTCGATCGACAAGTGGTCACGCTGCTGGACGGTGAGAGAGAGCAACTTCTTCACTGGCGTCCGCCCCTTCCCCGATGTAGCCAGGGCCCAGAGTAACCAGCCGATCCCGAGGGTGTAGACCATAAGAACGCCCTCCAGGAAGTAGGAGCCGAGTCGAATACCCGGGCAGCATCCTCGGCGTCGCTGACAACCGCCTCGGGCACACCGTGGCCCGTGATCACGAGGAACCCGATCTCCTCGCAGGCCCGTCGGATTGTGCCAACCACAGCGCTCCGTTCTGCCCCGGGCTCAGCAGAACCAGCAAGGTCCACGAGGGGTATGCGTGAGGCCGGTGAAGCGACCCGATCGGTTCCTGACCTGCACCATCAGTTGTTCGATAGACCAGGCATGCCTGCGCATCAGGGACGGCTCCTACCTAGAGCGCGGGCGCCACTACTGGCCCGCCGAGTACGTGTGGTCGGTCGCCGACGGCATGCCGCCAGGTGGGGTTCCCGGGACCGGTCCGAAGTTCAGGCCGGTGCGGATCAGCTTCGTGCCGGGCCTGAACGCAGTCGAGTGCGACAGGGCGGTAGTGGGGCTTTGCGACCGTGAGGGTCTCAAGATGGAACAGGCAGTGGACGCAATCGACCAGATGACACGGGCTCTGGACGGGCCGAGTGTTCTCGACGCCTGTACGGCGAAATAGGTCCCGGCCGGCTATCGAATCAGGAGTACCTCAACCGGGCTTGCCCAGTTAACGCTGTCACACCCCGTTCCTATTCTCTGGGTGTGGCATTCATTCGCTTTGAGAACCGACTCGCGATGGTCATCACTGCCGCGATGGTGGTCGGAGCCGGCTACGGATTCTTCGGACCCCACAGAAACCCCACCTGTGGGGGCGAGTTCCGGTCTGACGACTGGATCGCCAACAAGCTCTACTGCCCCGGGCTCTCCGCACTTTCGATGATCTGGTGGGTTCTGCTGGTGGCCGTAGCGGTCATCTGGCTGGTCGACCGACTGGGGGTGGACAGGTGAACTTGCCGCCAACCAGTTCCTGGCAAGGGTCGGCTTACTGCGTCTTGGATGGCCTGGTTATCGGGGGGTTCAGCTTTTTCGCGGGCCCGGCCTTCCACAGTGATGCAGGCCTGCCACCCTTGTCGCCAGAGCGAACAGGGGGGCTCTCAAGCCTTGAGAGGAATCCATCTGCGCTGGTTACCTTGCGTTGGAAGTTCCCGGCGTCGAGTTCGGTGGCCCAAACAGCGTCGTACACATTGCGAAGTTGGCTGACCTTGAAATCGGGTGGGCAGAACAGGGTGGCGACCGTCCTGTCTTCGATGCTCAACCTGGCAGTCTCGAGGGCGTCGGCAAAGATCTGCTCATGGTCAAAGGCCAGCCGCAGTCGGCCGCTCTCCACCTCTGAGACCGATACGAGCTCGGCATGCCTGGCATCGCTTCCCCCGGTGGGGGAGGGCAGGTCGGGAACGATCGCCCAATACGCCACGGTCACGACGCGCATTCGAGGGTCGCGTTCCGGGCTTCCGTATGAGCCGAGTTGTTCTAGGAGCCCGACCTCCTGGTTGATCAAGGTCTCCTCGGCCAGCTCGCGGACAGCGGCATGGTCGAGGTTCTCGTCGGGCTTGACGAATCCGCCCGGGAAGGCCCAGCGCCCGAGGAACGGTGGCTCGCCGCGCTGGATGAGGAGTACCCGCAGGTCGTTGTCGACGATCGTGAACACGACGATGTCAACGGTTACCGCGACACGCGGGTAGTCGTCGGGGTTGTAGCCAACCAGCGAATATTCAGCCGGATCCGGCAGAGCCATGGGCATCTCCTGAAATATTAGTACATAAATGACAAATACTCGTATTATCTGTTATAGTCATTATCACCACAAAGCGAACTCTACTGAGGAGCCGCACAGAATGCAAGCACACCAGGACATCGAAACCCGTTTCGGGAAGGCGGCGGCCACAGCCATCGCCGCTCGCATCGGTAGCCCTGCGATCGGGGACCCCACTCCGAGTCCGGCGGACCCGGACCGATCCCGTGGTGCCCTCGTGGGCTCTGCCATTGGCGATGCCCTCGGCGAGCCCGTCGAGGAGCGCTCGCGTCGCTGGATCGCCGAACACTGTGGTCAGATCAGCGGCTACCTGGTGCCGTCACCAAAGACCAGCTCCGACACGCTGTTGACCCTCATCACGGCCGACAGCGTCCTCGCCGACCCGGGCGACCATCCCGCAAGGCTGGCCGCACGCCTCCTCGGTGCTGACATCCCCACCCGTGGCCGTTCGGTGAAACACGCCCGAGCCCAACTCCTGGCCGGCAGGCCCTGGTGGGAGGCTGCACTACCCAAGTCGGCCGGAACGGCCGGTGCCGCCAGGTGCGCCGCCTTCGGCCTCCTCTGGGCCAACGATCCAGAACGTGCCGCATACGAGGCGGCCCTCTCCACGTCTCTCACCCACGGCCACCCCGTTGCGACCACCTCCGCAGCGGCCTTTGCAGCTGCCGTGGCCCTGGCAGCAACCGGCGACGGACCACTCGATGCTGCCTGGATAACTCAGGTCGCCGACATCGCCTCGAAGTTTGAACAAGGCGCCTCACCCGGCAAGACCATCGTCGATCGCCTCAGGGTCCTGCCTGCGCTCATTGGCCAGCCGGCCGAGTCGGTGCTAGCAATCGTGGGCACCGGTGCCATCGCCAACGAGGCCGTCCCAGCGGCACTCTGGTGTGCCGCATCCCATGCCGATCCTGTCGCCGGTGTCATCGCTGCGGTCAGTGCAGGTGGCGACACCGACACGATCGCAGCTATGGCCGGTGCCTGTCTTGGCGCCCGCAACGGTGAGGCGGCATGGCCGTCGCACCTGACGGGTCTGGCCGGCCTCGACGATGTGAGGGTCGTGGCGGGGAGACTCGCCAACCAGGCCCCGGTTGCCGAATCCACCGACACGACCGATCCGGTCCGCCGCGGTGACCTGCCGGTCCACGTGTCGTTCCTGATTGACCGGTCCGGCTCCATGTCGGGCCTCGAAGACGACGTCGTGGGCGGGTTCAACTCGTTCGTGGACAAACAGCGAACAGAGCCCGGCGTGTGCCGGTTGACTGCGGTTCAGTTCGACGGCGACGACCCATTCGAGGTGCTGCGTGATGCGGTCGACATCAACTCCGTCAAGGGCATGAAAGTCGCCGAGTACCGACCTCGCGGAATGACGCCGTTGTTCGACGCCCTCGGCAACATGATCCGATCGGCCGAGAAGCGCCTGTCCAGCCTCGGCACCGCCGAGGACCAGATAGTTGTCGTGTTCACCGATGGTCACGAGAACGCCAGCCAGACCTGGACCAGAGACGCCCTGTTCGCCCTCATCGAGGAGAAGAAGGAGGCGGGCGGCTGGACGTTTGTGTTCATGGGCGCCAACCAGGATGCCTACACCACCGGCGGCAGCCTCGGCTTCGACCCGGGCAGCACCCAGAGATACCGGAGTGACCACATCGGCACCAGGGCCAGTTGGAACAGCCTCAACACCGCCGTCAGCGGGTACCGCAGCTCGGACCACGCAGAGAAGGCGCGTCGCCGGGGCGACTTCTTTGCAGGTCAGAAAGAGGCCGAGGAGGACGACCTGAACCGCTGAACCTCGCCGACCACCTCGGCCGGGATCTCTCTCCCCTGAAGGGGGAGAAGAGAGATCCCGGCCGGATGCGGTCTGGAACCGGGCACAAGACGACAGCCGGGAGGCACGCAGCATGGATACCTACAAAGCAGGCATGATCAGACGGATGGACGACTGGCCGAACCTTGCAACCCCCGGGCTTCCCGGGCCCACCGACAGGTCCTACTGGGTGGTCGAGGGCCGACTCCTGGCCGGTGCCTACCCGGGAAAGAAGATGTCCGGGGAGACCGGCGGGCGCCCAGAGGTGACCCAGCAACTTCTGGATGCCGGTGTCGACATGTTCGTGAACCTCACCGAGGACCTGCCCGGCGGAGGTGACAGGCTCAGCAGGTACGACAGCCATGTAGCGGGTCGAGCCGACATTGTGCGTCTCTCGATCAGAGACTTGGGTCTTCCCACGCTCGATCACATGGTTGACATCCTCGACACCGTTGACGAGCACCTCGCCGATGGTCGGGTGGTGTACGTGCACTGCTGGGGTGGTTTCGGCCGGACCGGGATGGTGGTCGGTTGCTGGCTGCGTCGCCACGGCTACGCCACGGCTGAGAGCGTCCAGGACGTAGTCGACCGCCTGCGCCTCGGTGCTGTCGAGGGCCAACACAGGTCCTCCCCGGAGATGCCGGACCAGCGGCAACTGATTGTCGACTGGCACGAGGGTGCCGTGGATGTTGATGGCTCACTCGAATACGGGAATGAGGTTGAGTGGGTCGACGACGTTCCCGTGGCGCCAGTCATGGTCATGGCAGACGTAGCCGACCGGGAGCAGCGGGTGGGACAGGCAGACCGGATCGTCGGAGCGGTGCTCGGCTCTGCCGCAGGCGATGCCCTCGGTGCCGGCTACGAGTTCACCGATCCCGGCCTGGACACCCCTATCTACATGAAGGGTGGCGGGATCTTTGGATGGGCGCCGGGGGAGTGGACCGACGACACCCAGATGGCGGTGGCAGTTCTGGATGCCGCAGCAGGCGGCGAACTTGACATGGAGGGGGTGGCGGCCAACTTCCTGGCCTGGTTCGACAGCATGCCGACAGATGTGGGAAACCAGACCGCCTCGGTACTCAGTTCGGCAACAGGCCCGACAGATCTGTCTGCCTGTGCCGCCGCCTATCTGGACACGCATCCCGGTGGTGCCGGCAACGGAGGCCTGATGCGTAACACCCCGGTTGCCCTAACGGCCCTCGGCGACCGTGACCTGGTGGCCGAGAGGGCCAAGGCCGTGGCCTCGCTCACCCACGCACACCCCAACTCGGTCGCCGCCTGTGTCATCTGGTCGCTCGCCATCGAAGAGGCGGTCACATCCTCAGATCCAGATGAGCAGTTCGACTGGGAGGCCGCCGTGCGCCGCGGGCTCGAGTACCTGCCAGAGGACCGGTGCAAGAGGTGGACCGAGATCATTGACGAGGCTGTGGAGGGTCCTCCCGGCAGGTTCAACCCGAACGGCTGGGTGGTGACGGCCTTCCAGGCGGCCCTGGCGGCGATCATCCACACCCCGGTTCCCGATGACAACCCTCAGGGACACCTCAGCGCCGCTCTCGTTGCGGCGGTTCGCATCGGCCATGACACCGACACCGTGGCGGCAATCGCCGGTGGCCTGCTGGGCGCCCGCTGGGGTGCCTCGGCGGTGCCCGACGAGTGGTGGCAGCTGATCCACGGCAGCCGCCAGAACGGTTCGTCGATGGTGGGGGTCGCTGAGCTCGAGGATCTGGCGGTGCGGGCCGGCGGCCATTCTGGATAGCGGTCCGACCACCGCCTCCCTTGCCCCCGTCGGGGGTTGATTCCCTTTGTTTGCAGGCCTCTTGGGCCCTCTGTCACACCCCGTCCTTATTGTGATGTGTGTACTAACCAACCGGTCTGAAAGCCGAGAAAGAGAAGCAATGAACGAGATTTCCCATCCCGAGATTCAGCCAGCCACCTGGTGGCGGCGCCTGTGCGAGGTGACAGACAGGCTGTTCGTCTCTGGTGACCTGCCGTACCAGCCCATGGACCCTGAAGGGTTCCAGCGCGTGCTCGATGAGTGGCTTGATGCCGGCATCACCCACATCGTGGACCTGCGTGGCGAGGCCAACGATGCCGTCAACGTCGCCCGGGTAGCGCCCCACGTGAGCTACACGTGGCTGGGTACACACGACGCCGGCGGTGACCAGGAGTTCTCCTGGTACGACCGGGGGGTAGAGGCCATCACCGAGGCGTTGGATGACCCCGACGCCAGGGTCGTGGTGCACTGCCACATGGGCGTCAACAGGGCACCGTCGATGGCATACGCGGCGCTGCTTCAACTCGGCCACGACGTCGAGGAGGGCCTCG
>Ga0209249_1003783_pt1 | contig 10498 bp, 9 predicted proteins | sample SaaInlV_200m_DNA_4_FD_184653 | JGI IMG/M metagenome (GOLD analysis project Ga0209249, IMG submission 184653) | Marine microbial communities from expanding oxygen minimum zones in the Saanich Inlet - SI037_S3LV_200m_DNA (SPAdes) (version 2) | ecosystem: Environmental > Aquatic > Marine >...
TATCACAAACTAAATCAAGCCAAAAAATTTGGTATTGATGGAATTGATTTGCAAGAAGTAAGTTTTAATTGGGAAAATGCCAAGAAACGAGCAAATACTATCATTAAGAAACTAACAGGTGGCGTTGAGTATTTGCTCAAGAAAAATGGAATTGAAATCATTATTGGAGAAGCAAAAATTACATCCAATAATTCTGTTAGTGTTAACAATAGGACAATTGAAGCAAAAAACATCATTATTGCCACTGGTTCCTATCCTAAGCCAATTAATGCTAATATTCCTGATGATATTCAGGTTCAAATGGACAGATTATTTGAGCTGAAGGAGATCCCTCAAAATATTGTCCTTACAGGTTATGGGCCCACAGTAGCTGAAATGGCACAGTTCTTTAAATTCATTGGAAAGGATGTAACAATACTTGTAAATGAAGAATTCATTATTCATGATGCCGATCAATATTTATCAAAGTATCTGGAGAGAAAACTAAAAGAGGACAAAATAAAGATTATTCATGTAGATGAAATTGGTGGTTACAAAAATGGACAATTACTAGTTGGAGAGAATAAAATAAATTGCGATAAAGTAGTCAATTGCAACTATCGGAATGGTATTACTCCGGTTACAGATATCAAATTAGAGATCAATGAAGATGGTTTTTTACAGACTGATGACAATCTTCAAACAAATGCAGCCAGAATTTATGCCATAGGTGATGTTAATGGTAAAAGCTATTTAGCGCATGCTGCATCTGCCCAAGGCATTTGGTTAATCAATCATCTTAAAGGGATAAAGAATACCTTAAACATGAAGCTTTATCCTTTGAATATTTATACATCTCCTGAAATTGCTCAAATTGGCATGAGTGAAGCCGAGATTAAGGAAGAGGGATACGAATATAAGATTAATGAATTTCCTCTTACAGCAAATGGCAAATCGCTTACTGAAGGCAATTCAGATGGTCTTTTACGCTTATTATCAGAAACGAAATATGGTCAGGTATTAGGTGTTCAAATTATTGCAGAGCATGCAACAGATATGATTGCTGAAGCTTCTGCTTATATGCAACTTGAAGGGACAGTATATGATATTGCGCAAACCATACATGCACATCCTACCGTTTCAGAAATATTTATGGAAGCAGGATTTGATGCAGTTGATCAGGCAATTCATAAGTAGATAATTAGTATTTGATTAAAAATCAACCACCTAACTTCATGCAAATTCAGGTTAATGAATATGATCTTCCGGATATTTCCATACTAGATGATGAAAATTGGCCTGATTATAAATTCTTCACATGGTCACCAGAAAGAATTTATTTGATTCTTGGTCAAAGTAATAAAACTGAAAAATCCTTAATTATTGAAAATGTAATTAAGGACTCAATTAAAGTTTATAAGCGCCCTTCGGGTGGAGAATCAGTGATCCTCACTCCAAACACTCTAGTTATTTCAACATTAATAAAATCTGAAAAACTTGAGAATCCTGCCAAATACTTTGAAACTGCTAACAAAAAAATAATTGAAATACTTTCCTCACTAGGGATCAATAATCTTAAGCAAAAAGGAATTTCTGATATTGCAATTGGTGAAAAGAAAATTCTGGGATCTTCCATTTATCGCAAAACAAACAATGTATTTTATCATGCCGTACTAAATATCTCCGAGGAAACAGATTTAATGGAAAAATATTTAGCCCATCCAGGTAAAGAACCTGACTATAGATTGGGGAGGAAACATGAAGATTTTGTCACCTCAATTCATGCTGAAAATCATAAAATAGAATCAACTAGTATTGCGGCCAGCTTTTAGTCAAAAAAAAGGCTCATCATTTCTGACAAGCCTTTATAACATGAAAGTTGAACTTATTCCATCTCGATAAGCACTGTCAATTTCGGGACAATAGCACCTTCCTTAACTAATACACTTTTGATGATTCCATCCATAGGTGCAAGAATTTGATTATACATTTTCATTGCCTCCAAAATAAGCAGGGTATCACCTAATTTCACTTCATCTCCCTTTTTAACATTAATTTTTCCGACATTTCCAGGAATTAAAGCTTTAATTAGTTTATCATTTGCCGGCACCCATTTCTTCCTCTCTGTAAAAGACTTTGTCAATAAAGTTTTATACTTAGCAGTATGTATGACAAAGGTTGAATATTTGGGTTCTTTGTTAGGCTCAACTTTTTTGATTTCTACTTTCTTAGCCATCAGTCGTAAATTTTAAAATGGTGGTATACCATGTTTTTTCTTAGGTCCTTCTTCTGATTTGTGTTGAGAAATCTCTAGAGCATGAATCAGAAAACTTCTTGTTTCTGTTGGCTCTATAACAGCATCAACATAACCATAAGCCGCAGCAACATAAGGATTTGCAAATTTTTTCTTGTATTCCTTAATTTTCAACTGACGTACTTTATCAGGATCTTCCGCATTTTTAATTTCATTTCTAAAAATGATATTAGCAGCACCCTCAGGACCCATAACAGCAATTTCAGCAGTTGGCCAGGCAAATACAAAATCAGCTTTTAAATGTCGAGAACACATTGCAATATATCCTCCTCCATAAGCTTTTCTGACAATAACAGTGATTTTTGGAACCGTAGCTTCTGAATATGCATACAGAACTTTTGCACCATGACGAATTACACCAGCATGTTCTTGATCTACTCCTGGTAAATAGCCAGGGAGGTCAACTAATGTTACCAAAGGAATACTAAAAGCATCGCAATAACGAATAAAACGAGCTGCTTTATCAGAAGAATCAACATCCAAAACACCCGCCAAAAAGAGAGGCTGATTTGCGACAAATCCAACAGTTTCTCCATTCAATCGACTAAAGCCTACCACAATATTAGGAGCAAACATGGCTTGCACCTCCAAAAAAACAGAATCATCTCCAATGGATCTGATAATGTCTCTTACATCATAGGGTTGCTTGGCATCGCTTGGGAAAATCTTATCAATATTATATTCAGCTGTTTTAGGTTCTTTCTTCAAATAAGGAAGAGCTTTCCGCATATTATTCCAAGGAATAAAGCTTACTAATTGTTTTATTTGCTCAAAACATTCTTGCTCACTTTCAGCAAAAAAATGTGCATTTCCAGTTTTCTCGGCATGTACACGTGCTCCGCCTAATTCTTCCATGCTTATTTCCTCTCCCAACACAGTTTTGATAACTTCCGGTCCGGTAATAAACATTTTAGAAATATTTTCTACTACAAAAACAAAATCGGTTAAGGCTGGTGAATAAACTGCTCCCCCAGCACATGGACCTAAAATCACTGAAATTTGAGGAATTACACCAGATGCTTGGGTATTGCGATAAAATATTTCACCATAACCTGCTAATGAATTAACTCCTTCTTGAATACGGGCTCCACCTGAATCATTAATTCCAATCAACGGAACTTTCAACTTCATGGCATGATCCATAATTTTGGTGATCTTTTTAGCATGCATATACCCTAAAGATCCACCTGCAACTGTAAAGTCTTGTGCATATATGCAAATAGGATATCCATAAATAGTTCCGGTACCAGTAATTACCCCATCTCCGGGTAAATACTTTTTATCCATATCAAAATCTTTCGCAGCATGCTCAACAAACAAATCATACTCATGAAATGATTTAGGATCTAATAATGCGATAATCCTCTCACGTGCAGTCATCTTTCCAACAGACTTCTGTTTCTCAATGGCTCTTTCGCCACCCCCCTCAAGAGCACCTTTCATTCGCTTCTTCAGATCGTGTGTTTTCTGTTTAATTGACATAAAAATGTTTTTAGTTTAGAAATATTTATTACTCAAAGCAACAGATTACTCCAAGCTCGGCAAAAATAAACCTTATTTTTCAACTTAGTTGCATAAGTCTATTGATATAACTCACCTTATGAATACATCTTATTGTTTATCTGCCATTTACACAATAGCATTCCAAACCATAATCTGACTAGAAAAAAGAATATTTTCAATTTTTTTTCGTTATTAAATAATGAAAATCATGACAATACTTCAAATATTTATCCTATTGCTACTGATAATTTCTTGCTCATCTTCAAATAAAACAGATCATAATCAAATCAAAGCTGATGAGATTGTTGATGCACAAATTAATGAAGTAGATCCTCGTGAAATCATCAATCAGGTAAAATTAATTCCTGCACCAGAATCATACTCTCGAGTTTTAGTCAAGGAAAATTCCTTCGCTGAATATTTGAGAAATCTATACTTAAAAACTGAAAATAATGCTGTCGTATTATTTGATGGAAATTTAAAAGAAAATCAAACCGCACAATATAGGGTTCTTAAAATGGATGTTGGTGATAAAGACTTGCAACAATGTGCTGATGCTGTAATGAGACTATGGGCTGAATACTTGTTTGAACAAAAATTATTTGAGGAAATTCATTTTAACTTTACCAGTGGTGATGTAGCCAAATGGAATGAATATGCTGAAGGCTACAGACCAACAATTTCAGGAAATTCAGTAAGCTGGAATAAAACAAAGGATGAAGATTATTCATACCCAAACTTTAGAGAATATTTGAATCTGGTTTTTAATTATGCTGGTTCTTACTCATTAAGTAAGGAGTTAAAAACATGTCCAAAATCCATCTGATATAAAGGCAGGAGATGTTTTTATATATGGAGGATTTCCCGGACATGCAGTTATTGTTTTGGATGTTGCCTTAAATAAAACAAGCAGCGAAAAAGTTTTCTTACTTGCTCAAAGCTATATGCCAGCTCAGGAAATACATATTTTAATAAACCCTGTAAATGACACCATATCTCCTTGGTATCAATTACCCGCTGATGGAATATTGTACACACCTGAATGGACCTTTGAACTAGAAGAGCTAAAAAGCTTTTAAGAATTTTAATTCTCTTATCATTATTCGATTAAATTTGTATTCATAATTATTATGAAGAAAAGCGATTTATCGGTGTTCAAGACTATATTATTCATGGCTGTTTCCATGATTTTAATGCTGTTTATTGGATGGTTAATTATTCCACGCTTAGCCGCTATTTCAATCAGTTCCAAAGCCGACCTCGCTCCTATCAATAAAATGATTGAAAAATCTGATCTGGAAAGGGAGGAATCTATTGAGTTGATTGAAAATATCACCTATAGAGATCTTGAAAATGCTTTGTTACTGGCAAATGATACAATGATAACAACATCAGAAAGGAAATCAGTTTTCATTAATAGTTTAATTCAAAATCAGGATATTGCCATTCAGTTTAACACGCATCTTTCTGATAAACAGTTTATGGAAATGCTTGATAAAATAAACACAAATAAAAAGCTGATCCCTTTATTAATTCCATCATTTAAAAATCTTCTTATCAAACAAGTCGAAAATTACTATGATCATGAAAATCAGAATAATTAATATAGTATCCATTTCAATTTTGATTGGATTAGTAGCCTGTACATCAAGCGAAGTTGCTGATTCAAAAGATGTTAGTCAGTCACAGATTTATCAAAAGTACTATGCTTCATGGGATGCAGAAAATGAAAGCACTTATGTAGAAGCTGTGTATCGTTTTGGTGGTTCGAAAGGAACTTCATTGGTTTTGTCGCAACCAAGTACGATTACAGTGAATGATAAAGAATTAAATGGAACGAAAAAACTATTGAGAGGCTATGTATATGGTAATAAGTCGATCAAGTTTAACACTGAAGAAATTGAATTCTCGTTCACAAATACTGAAAACATTCGTTATAAAAACGCCTATCCTATTATTCCCATTGCTCTTCAATCGCTCCCTGATAGTTTCTACAGAACCAATGGATTACGCTTAACAATATCCGGTAGGCCATTAAATGCAAGTGAAGAATTTCATGTTAAAATAAAAGACTCAAAAGGCCTTGATTTTACCTTCAAAACTGACTTAAAAGGAAGTAGTACCATTTATATCGAGCCATCCGAACTAACCGAATTAAATGCTGGACTTATCAATATTCAGATAACCAGGGTATTTCAAGAAGAATTAAAAGATTGTGCTGAAATAGGTGGTTTTTCAGAAATAGAATATCATTCAAAAATATATACAAGTAGAATTTCCTATAATCAAATTTCAAATAGTTAAAAAGATGAAAAAAAGTATTTTATTGCTAATATCAGGCTTCGCATTTGTGCTTATGTCTTGTACGGATATGTCTAAAACAGCAATTGTCAATGGAATAATTGACAATCAGGTAAACGAAGTAGTCAGTCTGACAAACCTTTCAGACGAATTATCAAAAGCAGATACAGCTATCCTGAATAAAAAAGGAAAGTTCCAGTTTAAAATTGATATTGATGAAGAGGGATTTTACATGTTACGTCATGGTCGTGAAAGAAACATCATTTATTTAGCACCAGGATATAAGCTGAAATTTGAAGTTGAAGCAGAAAAATTAGCTGGAAAACTAGATATAAGTGGAAACGGAAAAGATATTAATCTGTATTTAATGGAAGAGAAGTTATTTCTGGCAGAATTAAAACCCCAGAACCCAATGCTCTATGGTCTGGATGAAGAAATGTTCATTCAAAAGGCAAACGATGTTTTAAAATCATGGCAGGGCTATATTACTGAACAGGAGAATTTGAGTCCAGAATTTAAAAAGAAAGAACTTTATGTGGCTTTATACGATTGGGCATTAACCAGACTTTATTATCAGCAAGCACATCGCTATTTTAGAGAAAACGATAGCTTTATTGTGAGTTCAACCTATTACAATTTCTTGGATACATTGGAAACAAACAATCCCGAATTTCTGGAACTACAAAATTATCGCAGCTTTATTCAGATGAATTTTTCACGAGTTGCAGAGAATATTCTCAAGGAAAATCCAGAAATAAGTGAACGACCTGCAGGAAAAATTTGGGCAAATTATGAAGCTGCACTCTCCTTGTATCCACATCATCAAATTAAATCATATGCATTGTTTCGTGTATTGAAGGAACAATTAGATTATTATGGAATTGATGAAATTGATGAAATATATCAGAATTTTATGATTGAAACAACTGTTGAAAAATATAAAAAATATGTAAAAAAAAGCTATAATAAATGGAAATCTATTGAAGCTGGTAATCAAGCTGATGAATTTAGTTATCCCGATATAAATGGGAAAGAATACGCATTAAATAATTTTAAGGGCAAATACCTTTACATTGATGTATGGGCAACCTGGTGTGGTCCTTGTAAAGTTGAAATTCCCTATTTAGATACACTCGTTAATGAATTAAAAGGAAATAATATTGAGATAATTTCAATCTCCATTGATGAAAAAAAGGCAGATTGGGAAGAAATGATTAATGCTGATAAACCTGACTGGCTACAACTTTATGCAGGTAGCTGGAATACAGAAATCACTAATTTTTTCCTGATTCGATCAATCCCTCGTTTTATACTTCTTGATCGTGAAGGTAAAATTATTGATGCAAATGCAGCCCGTCCTTCAGAAAACATCAAGGAGCAAATTTTGGCATTGGAAGGAATTTAAACAAATAAGGATTGAGGATTGAGGATTTCAGATTAGATAGAAATACCTCTCAAATTTTCATTATTATCTATGATCCTTTGCACGAAACAGACGAGTAACGAGTAACGAGCACATGAAAGCCCTAATCTTAACTGAATACCAGTCCAACCTATCGGCTATGCTAAAAGGTTTGAAGGTAGAGGAAATTGAAACGCCTAAACCAACAGGCAACCAGATTCTGGTAAAAATAGATGGGAGTCCTTGTAATCCTTCTGACATTGCATTTATGCGGGGCATGTATAACATTAAGAAATCACTCCCAAAAGTTGCAGGTTTTGAAGGAACAGGAATTGTTGTTGAAACAGGTGATAATCCTGAAGCCAAGCACTTGCTGGGTAAGCGGGTCAGTACGTTTAGTCAGCAAAATGAAAATGGAACATGGTCTGAATACTTTCTGACTAAAGCTAATAATTGTATTCTATTAAAAGATGAAATGCCAGCTGAACAAGCAGCTTGTTTTTTTGTCAACCCTTTTACAGCTTATGGATTATTTGAAAGAGCACAAAAAAGAGGTGATAAAGCTATCATTCAAAATGCTGCAGCTGGAGTAGTAGGTGCATTTGTTCACAAATTGGCAGAAAAAGAAAGAATTCCTTTAATTAACATTGTCAGAAGACCAGCTCATGTTGACTTATTAAAATCGCAAGGAGCTGAATTTGTTCTCAATTTAAGAGATAAAGAATTTGAAAATGAATTCAACAAATTAGCTCACAAACTAAAAGCGACTATTGCTTTTGATGCTGTTGGAGGAGAACATAGCGGCCAATTGCTAAACAATATGCCATCAAATTCTAAAGTCCTGCTTTACGGTGGTTTAAGCGGCCAAAATGCCTCCAATTTTGATATTCTAGGTACCATATTTCATAAAAAGAGTTTTGAAGGTTTCAATCTGGGTGACTGGATGAGAGAAACTAAACCCGAGCATTTCAATGAAGTTTCCAATTTCTTACAGGATTTGATCATCAACAAAGAAGTCGAAACAAAAATCCAGAGAGTCATTAAATTGGAAGATGCATTTGATGGCCTTTATCAATACGTAACTAAAATGTCGGATGGAAAGGTGATTTTTAATCCCACAATCATTTAGGCAATTAAGAAGTTTGCACCAATATCTCTATCATATTGTCAGGATACAATTCCTATTCTTAAGTATAAAAACATTTATTTACATTTGACGAATAAATATTTTTATGATTATTGACAACAAAACAGGAAGAGCATTTGGCCCTGCAGCAATTTTTGCAGGCTATATTGTATTTATTGCAGGTTTCTTTTTTTCATGGTTCGCCCCTATTGTCGTTTTAATTGGAGCATCTATGGCATTTTCTTTTAAAGGCACGAGGATAGATACAGAAAATAAGCGATACAAATCCTACACAAAAATTGCAGGACTATTCAGGCATGGCAAGTGGGCCGACCTGAGCGTCATGGATGAAATTCTCATTAACACCACTGTTGAGCAATATGGTGCATGGAGCCAGACCATGCGATCGACAACATTTACTGAAAAAAATGTTAAGGTAGTGATGCAAGGAGAAACAACTGATTACAGTGTTCCTGTGAAACAATGCAAAACAAAAGAATTAGCCATTCAGGACGCAAGCAAATTAAGTAAACTACTCCATTTCAGATTTGAGACTGAATAACAACAATAATAAAGATGCTATAGCTACAGCGGCATAAACAAAAAACTCATTCCATTCCCTAAAAATCAATTTACCAGATGCAAACAATACGGAGTAAGTCATTATAACTGCACTACCCCAACTAAGAAACAGCATTCCTAACTTGCTTTTGTGAATGTGAGTGGATTGATGTCCAGTAAATATCCCACTCCAAAATCCTTCAGGTTTAACTCTTTTGTAAAAATCGTGTAAAGTTTTACTTTTCTCAGCAGGAGTTAAATAGGTCACAATTATCCATGATACTGTCGTGAATAAAACGGTAAAGAAAAAACTATTTGGAAACTCAATCCCCATTCTAATCTTGAAAATATAATAGAATAAAAAGGGAGCTACAGTAGCAGTAATTTCGCTCCAAACATTAATTCGCCACCAATACCATCGTAAAATCAATACCAATCCTAATCCAGCACCACACTCGATAATAAACTCCCATGTTCCTTTAATAGTTTCCATTTGTGAGGTAGCATAAATAGCAACAAGACTTAACACCACAGTAATGATTCGTGAAACTAAAACCAATTTTGTTTCTTTTCGTTTATCAATAAATCGTTTGTATAAATCGTTCACCAAATAACTACTTCCCCAATTCAATTGAGTCGAAATAGTACTCATATAAGCAGAAACAAAAGCTATTAACATCAATCCTCGCCAACCATTTGGAAGATAATCTCTCATGGCCATCACATAACCCAGTTTTTTGTCATCTACCCCCAATTCGGGATAAAGAACCATGGCGCCTAAGGCCACAATAATCCAGGGCCAGGGACGAATACAGTAATGAGCAATCTGGAAAAACAAAGTAGCAAACAAAGAATGTCTTTCGTTTTTTGCACTCATCATTCGCTGAGCAATATAGCCTCCCCCACCCGGTTCTGCTCCCGGATACCAACTGGCCCACCATTGCACACTGATATAGGCCAAAAAGGTTCCGATTCCAATACCTACAAATTGGCCAGTTCCTTTAATATTTGAAATATGGGGCAGAAACTTCAAGGCATTTGGATCCAATTGTTCTTTTAAACCAGTAATTCCTCCAATTTCGGGTGAACGAAGCATAAAAATGGCCAATACAATACTCCCTGTCATAGCAATAACAAATTGCACCATATCATTAATGGCTACGCCCCACAAACCAGCCAATGAACTGTAAAAAGCTACAAACAACATGGCAATAGCTGCATAATACTCTATTCTGAAATTGAAGACATATTCATTCCCAAGAAGTGAATAGGCTAAGGGAGTTACATCGGGTAAATTGAAAAATATTTTTAA
>Ga0209249_1003786_pt1 | contig 10489 bp, 14 predicted proteins | sample SaaInlV_200m_DNA_4_FD_184653 | JGI IMG/M metagenome (GOLD analysis project Ga0209249, IMG submission 184653) | Marine microbial communities from expanding oxygen minimum zones in the Saanich Inlet - SI037_S3LV_200m_DNA (SPAdes) (version 2) | ecosystem: Environmental > Aquatic > Marine >...
GTAGAGAATATTGATTTCTTGTTCAGGACTCTGATGGGTTTTTGTTCAGATTCTTTGAAGACTTGGGACATAGAGAGTTGAAAATATTATGGATATGGCGATAACCCTATTGTAGTAAGGATCTGCCCATTCCCCCGCAAATATACTTCGGGTGCTTGTATCAAGGGAAATCATAAAACTCATCGGCGTCGTTTCATAGTATGAAGAAGATCGGTAATCTACGGATCGGCCAGACGCCCCGTCCTGACCTGACAGAGGGATTATTGGACATTCTCGGTCAGGGGTACGAAATAATCGAGGCTGGCGGTCTGGATGACCTCAAAATTGAAGATGTCAACGAGATTGATCTGAACCCGGACCACTACATCCTCGTCACCAAGATGAGGGACGGCACTGATGTCAAGATTACCAAGAAGTACATTATCCCCAAGATGCAAGTTAAGCTGGACAGGCTTGAGGATCAGGGCGTGAGGCTTACCCTCGTCACGTGTACTGGATTGTTCCCCCAGTTCAAGAGCAGGGGCCTGGTAGTCACGCCAAGCGAGGTACTGAAAGGTGTCATAGAGGGCAGCCTAAAGGCCGGCAAGCTGGCGGTTGTCTACCCCGTAGCCGAGCAGATGCCGTACGCTGACAGGGATTTCGGCAGGGAAGGCGTGGAGGTGTACGCCGACTGGGTTAACCCTGACGAACCGAATGATGTGAGGGGCTTACTGGAGAGACTAGTCTCTGAGAACCCAGACCTAATATTCCTCAACTGCTTCGGGTTCCCCATCCGCCTCAAGGAACAGGTGAATGAGGCAACGGGCAAGCCAACCATCCACAGCAGCGCATTGATGGCCAGAGTGGTAAAAGAGTTATCCCGCTAATTCACAATTTTTTTCCTGTTATAGTAGGTAACCTACTATTCGGAAATTATTTCAAAAGAGGAAGGTTGCCTGTGACTTTGTCCACCATGTGTTCTAGATTGGGGCCGATCCCTATGCAGGTAGTAGTACCTGGTGGAACCTCTGTGTGCCCTGCGTCCTGGATCAGCTCGTACGTGAGGTCAAGCTGCTCGGCCTTTATGGCAAGCTCCTCTAACTCATCGTGGCTATCCGCCTCAAGAGCCACCTTTTTTCCGCCCTCGTCCCTCCACCTTCTCCAGTGCTTTGTCTGGTTCCTCTTCGATAACTCACTGCAGGCCACCGCCGCGTGGCACGCCTGGGCAACCATCTTTCCGAGGCTCATATTAAGGTCGGTGCGCATGATGATGACCATTTTGTACTTGAACGATCCGCCTTTTGCCATCTAAGGCACCAACCTGTCCCTATCCCTTGGGAACATACACGCCTCTCGGATGTTATCCAGGCCACAGACGGTCATTGTGATTCTCTCAAGCCCGATGCTCCAGCCAGCGTGTGGTGGCGCCCCGTACAGGAAAGCCTTGGTGTAGTAGTCAAAGTTGTCCGGGTTCAGTCCCTTGTACTTAATCCTCTCCTTGAGCAAGTCCACCTTGTGGATACGCATGGTGCCGCTGCTGATCTCGATGCCAGCGTAGAGGCAATCGAACGCCCTTACTATCTTGTCTCCGATCTCCACGTTTCCGTAGGTCGCTTCAAGGTACTTGGCGTCAACCTCGTTCTCCTTGTTGTATGGCATGGCGTAGAAGGTCTTCTGCTCCCCTGGCCAATCCTTCAGGAAGAAAGCCTCCTGGCCGACCAGCTTGGTCAGCAACTTTTCTTGGGTCTTTGTGAAGTCGTCGCCCCACATGATTGTCTCATCCTCTTTCTGAAGCATCTCTATGGCCTCTGTATAGGTGACTCTCCTCAGTGGCTTATTGGGGATTGTCAGATCCCTGCCAAGGAGTTCAAGCTCATCTCCCGTCTTCTCCTTTGCTTGTTCAAGCATGTGACAGAGAGTGCCCTGAAGCACGTCCATCACGGTCTCGTCGTTGGCGAAAGCCTGCTCTATATCCATCTGCCTGATCTCGTTGAGGTGTACCGGGGTGTTGTATTTCTCGGCCCTCCAGATGGGGGTGATTGTGTAAACCTTCTCAAAACTGATGGCGCACATCTGCTTATACAGCTGTGGGCTCTGGGCCAAGAACGCCTGCTTCTCAAAGTATGGCAGCGTGAACAGGTCAGCGCCTCCCTCGGATGCACTCCCTATTATGCCCGGTGGCTGAAACTCCATGTAACCGTTGCCGCTCAGGTATCCCCTGAACGCCGTGGATAGAGCGTTCTGGACCCTGAAAATGGCGTTGCTGGTCGGACTCCTGAAATCTAGGAACCGGAAATTTAGTCGAGTATCAAGGTCGCTCTTCTTATTCTCCAGGATATCAACGGGGAGGGGCTGGATGCTCTTGTTTATGACATCCAGTGTATCGGGTAGGAACTCCACCCCCGCCTTTGCTACATTGCTGGTCACGGCCTTTCCCGTGACTTTTATTACGTCCTCCCTGCCCAGAGGTAGCTCAAACATCTCATTGTTGTCTAGTTTGACGACTACCTGAATCTCACCTGTCTTGTCCCTGAGCACTATGAAGCGTATCTTCTTGAGGTCTCTTGTGCGCGCCACCCATCCCGCAAGGGTTATGGTCTCGCCCACGTGTTCTATTGCTTCTTCAACGTATTTTCTACTGTCAAACATGCCTTGACACCATTAATTAGCTACGCATCTGAACATGAAAATGGTATAAAAGGTTTGGCGAAACCCTTCGTGGTCAGTTTCTCTCATAACGCCACTCTATCAGCCTGGCACCCGCTGCTAGGACCATGCTAAGACCAAGAATTCCAGTGAACGTTGGCGTTGAAACGGGTCTGAGAAGGCTGATGAGGAAGAAACTCATCAAAATTATGGCTGGACTGTATAGTCTCCTGATGAACCAGCTATATTTCATAATAAAATGCATGTTAAACATTCAGTATAACTGTTTTGTTGATTAAAATACAAAAGAAAATTTGGCGTTTAGTAAGCGTATTCTACGCGGAGATCCATGTTTCTCACGGTTTTCGCCACGTTTACTAGTGCCTGTAGTCGCTTCTTGCTGAGCCGTCTGTTGCCACGTCCCTGAAGTACCACGCGGGTCTCTGTGCTTCCGTCCGGCAGCCAGATGATGTTAATTGTAACGATGTGCTGGGTTGAGAAAAGGTCCTCCAGGAACTGGCGATCCTTTACCCCGCTCTCAATTACGAGAACCCTCTTGTTGAACTGGTCACCAAGATCTCTAGTGAGCTTAGGTTCCGCGTTGAACTTTGCCGAGTCTCCCTTGCCCACAACAAGAACTAGGAATCCCCCTGCCTCCAACACGTTATCGAGCCTAACCTTCTGTAGGAACTGGAACTGGTTTTCCCATCCCAGCAGTGTCTTCGCTATCTCGATATAATCTGTACTGACTTCCCCGGACTCGACCTTGGTCTTACACTTGTTACAGAGCATTCCGCTCTTCAAACAAAATTCACATAATTGTATCTGCACGTCGGTAGGTCCTCCGGCTTGTCGGAGGTGTCAAGATGCCATACGGTTACTTTTAAGCTTTGATGTAGATGTCGATGGTGCTGACGTTTGACGGTCCCCTGTCATCGTTTTCAAGGCTTTCTGTCCCGATTTGGATGTCCGTCACCTCCAAATTGGGCATAAACCTGCTCTTGAGCACTTCCACGGCGTCCACCGCCCTGCTGATGCTTCTTCCCCTGGCCCTCACCGCCACTATCTCGTGGCCACTCTTGAACAGAGTCATGCATGCAAGTACATAGTTGAGAACTGGTTTCCTGCCGATAAACACCGTGTTTGATCGATCCATCTTGACTCCTCTTTTTTCGCTGGTGTTTAGTCTAGCCAAGCTAATGGATAAAAGCGTTTCCCAGATCAATATTTTCTCGGTTGTATCGGTAATGCCAATAATTATTCATGTAATAAATGAAGACATGGAAAAAACTGCCGCAGTTAAGTAGGGACTGTAATCCCCGTGAACTCCTTGAGCTCGGTTGCTATGTTTTTCACCAGCTCCGGTTGCTGCCACCATTCTTGGCCGTCAAGCCCCTCGATATAGGCCATTGCCAGCCTGAATGCCCTGTAGTATTCGAGGTTGGTATAATCAATGGGGCGTACCTTTGAGTACTCTGCGAAGTACTTCTCTATCCCCTGGGCCAGCTCCTCCTTTGGGACCACGTGTCCACTTGTTGAAGTGAACAGGGAGATTGTAAAGCCCAGCCCCATCATGGGGTCACCGATCATGAAGTTGCTCCAGTCCAAGATGCCCATCACCTTCCCGTCCTTGATCATGAAGTTCATCGGGTGGAAGTCCCCGTGGACCACCCTGGTCATTGTACTCTCTGGCATGTTATCGATGAGCCACTTAGTTATCTCCCTTGTCTGGGAGTACGCCTCCGCCCTCCTGATGAGCCAGTCGATGCGTCCCTTTAGGTTGTGGCTGTTCTCGCTGTGCCCCATTGCCCAGATGCTCTTTGAGATCCCTGCGCCCTCTATCTCGTGTATCCCGGCCTGTGTTCGGGCAGCAAGGGATAGAATATTGGAGTCATCTCCCGGGTTTATTGCATTCCCTTCAACAAAGTCCATCATCATGAATGAACCGGTGAGGACCGACATATCGCTGGACATCAGGTGCACTTTTGGGACCATTATCCCCGCTTCTGCGAGGAGGTTGTGGATCATCCCCTCCCATTCAGACCTCTCGCTGCTGTAGTGGCTGGGGAAGAGCCTCAGAATCTGTGTCTTTTCGAGCCCATCGATCCCCGCTACCCTGAACCTATACAGGTACGCCTCGTTCCCTCCCTGAATTTGTGATAATCTCTCTTCGATATTGAATGGTCCGAGCTTTGTCTCGATATAACTGAATAGCCTTGACTCTATCTCATCTAGCGTGTAGTTCGGGTTAATCATGCTTATCTCTAGTTTCATTTGGATTAAAGTTAATAAAGCGGACTCAAGTCCTGTAATCAACTTATGAGGTCACAATATGTTACTACTTTGCCTCGACCTGGATTGCTTTCTCGGCCTCTGCCCTATCTTTGTCCCTGGAGCTCAGGACTTTGAGCCCCTTTTTCAGCTAAAACTAGATTGTCCCCTTGTTTCTTAACTAGCCAGTGTTTATGAGCCTGTTGACTACGAACCAGTAGCTGTATTTGCTGTATCCCCTCCACTATGTCTCCGCGCTGGCTGCTTTCTGCTTCATCTCGATGTCCCTGGTGCAGAAGTAGGTCGTCGTGTAATTCATCTGTCTTTCAAGGGGCATGTCCCGAAACTGCAGCCGTTCTCCGAGGTGATTGACGCGCGCACCAGTTGATAGAGCGTGGGTGGTTATGCCTTCCCCGCGTTACCCAGGACGTTTTTGTTCTTGTGCTTGGTCATCTTGACAAGCTCCTCCCTTGCCGTCCTCAGGTACCCCCTTGGGTCGAAAACCTCCGGGTTCTCGGCAAGGAACTTGCGGACCATGGCCGTCACCGCCAGTCTTCCGTCGCTATCGATATTGATCTTGCACACAGATGACTCGGCTGCCCTCCTGAGCTGGTCCTCCGGGACACCTCTAGCCCCCGACAGGTTACCGCCGTAGTTGTTGATAATATCCACGTACTCAGGGATCACAGATGATGCCCCGTGGAGCACGATGGGGAATGTCGGCAACCGCTTCTCTATCTCGTCCAGTATATCAAACCTGAGCAGTGGCTCCACCCCTGGCGGGAACTTGTACGCGCCGTGGGACGTGCCTATTGATATTGCTAGGCTGTCGACCCCGGTGGCCGCGACGAACTCCTCCACCTCCTCGGGCTTGGTGTAACTGGATTTCTCGGCAATGACATCATCCTCGATGCCCGCAAGCACGCCCAGCTCTCCCTCCACGGATACGCCCCTCTCGTGGGCGCAGTCAACTACCTTCTTGGTGAGCTTGATGTTGTCCTGGAACGACAGGTGGCTCCCGTCGATCATCACCGAGCTGAAGCCCGTGTTAATGCACGACTCGCATATCTCGAAGCTGTCACCGTGGTCAAGGTGCAGGGCAATGGGTATCTCATACCCCATCTCCTTGGCCATCTGGACTGCTCCCTCTGCCATATGTGTCAGCATGGTCTGGTTCGCGTACTTCCGTGCGCCCCTTGATACCTGAAGAATCACGGGAGCCTTCGTCTCCACGCATGCAATGATGATGGCCTGAAGCTGCTCCATGTTGTTGAAGTTGTAACCGGGTATCGCGTAGCTGCCCTTCAGCGCCTTCCTGAACATTTCCTCGGTATTGACGAGGCCGATGGACGAGTAATCTACAACCATAATGGGTACCCTATCCTTTGTTTATTATAAGTATCAGACGGTCAAAACACCGGTTGCTGTCCCGAAACAGGGAGTCTACCACCCATACACTTTATTTCTCAGTCACACCCTTTACGCTAGAGATATACCTTGAGTGCAAAGTATGACGTCATAGTTGTTGGCGCTGGCGTCAGTGGCCTATTATCAGCACTAGCTCTTAGCAAGGAGGGGAAAAGTGTCCTCATTCTTGAGAAGGATAACTTTGTCGGCGGTGTCTGTAGGTCATATAAGGTCCAGGGATACACAGTGGACACGGGGCCGCATATCATCACACGGCTTGACTCTGGGCCCCTCAGGGTGCTCATGGACAGGTACTTCGATCTAATACCAAACTTCGTACCCTTCGGCAAGTACTACCTGAGGATCAACGGCCAGGTCAAGGATTTCCCGTGGAGCCTAAAGGACTGGATGATGTTCGACCTACTCCCAGTGGAGGACAGGTCGCTCCTCATGAAGTCCCTCATAGATATCGCGTACATGGTGAACTCAGGGAGGGATATGACCCGGGTTTCCATCAAGGACATTATGCCTGGGAGCCTCTCACATAACTCCGTCGCATTCCTCGACTACCTCAGCTATTTCATGCTGGGTACCGGCCCTGAGAACGCACCTGTCTCACGTTTCATCGACAGGAAGGACTACAAGACCGAGAAGCAGAAGGACGAAAACGGAATCAGTATTCCCTACGTGGGGAAGCTGTACAACATGCTCATCGGCGGCAAGCCAACCGACCAATACTACCCCAAGGGAGGCATCCAGAAGATAGTTGACTCCCTGATGTACTCGATGCCCCCGAATGTCAAGGTCAACCTAGATGAGGAACTCCTCTCCTTGAACACGGAGAAGGTGAATGGGAGGCAAACCGAGAAAATAACGGGAATATCAACCAACAAGGGAGAGTACCTTGCAGACTCTGTAATCTACTCCGGGTTCGCCACCGATATACCAAAGCTTGTCAGCACTCCTTTACCTCAGCGATACGTCGAGAATCTGAGCATGATCGAGAAAGTCACGAGCCTCAGCGTGTGGCTGGGACTGGACGAGCAGGTCTTCAAGGAGGATGCGAGCGAGATGTGGGTCTCAACAACCAGGGACAAGTTCCACACATGGTTGATCCCGACGTCAAACTATGACCCGCTCCTGGCACCAATGGGCAAGCACCTTGTGGGGTTTGCTTTCGTCAACCCAGACATGACGAGCTCCGAGGAGATGAAGAGGAAGGCCACTCACACCATATTCAGCAACATCCCTGCGCTTGAGGAGCACATGGACATGATCCACTACCAGGAATTAGTTCCCGAGAAGGCCACTTGGAACATGAACGCTGGGTTCGGTGACGTCACAACGCCCATTGATAATCTGTACTGCGTCGGGAGCGACTCGTTCAAGCGAAGTATGGGGCTGACTAGGACCAGCTACTCGGTAATCAAGATGCTTGACACGTTCAAGGCAGACGGGAACCTACCTAGTTAATCCATCCCCTCTATTCTGGGAACCCCTTAAAAGAAACCTCCGAGCCGCTTACTGTTATGGGCAAATGCGATACCATCGAGCTTCTTAGGCTTGAGGGACGGTACCTAAAGTTCATCGTGGAGAACCACACCGAGCTCAACCTACTAGAACACGTTGAGACGTGCGAAACATGCAAAGAGGAGATTCTGAGAGCAGTGGAGAAGGACAAGCCCCTCGCAGATTACGGTAACCTGTTCCAGAAAGAGGTGGAGGATCCCATCGTGCCCCAGTCAAGCGACTACAAGAACTCGGTTAACTTCATCGACTCCCGCATCCAGTGGCGGAAGCGACGCCTCAAGGAGCTAATGGAGAACGCCGAGATGGAGTTGTCGAGCCTTAGGTCCCGCCTAGCTTCTCCCTGAGTTCGTCCAAGCCCTTCATGTAATCGCTCCACATTCTGCCACCTGTGGCGCCGCCATCAACTACAATTGTCTGACCGTTCACGAAGCTGCTGTCTTCACTCGCCAGCCACAATACGGCCTTAGCGATGTCATCAACTGCCCCCGGTCGCTGGATGGGCTGTGCCCCTGTGAACGCATCTTTTATCACGCCCAGTTTGGACTCCGCCTCGTCAACAGGCACTCCTCTAGCCATGGCGATCATTGGGGTGGGTATGAACCCCGGGAGGACGCAGTTTACCCTGATGTTGTCTTCACCAAGCTCCATTGACACGGATTTCGTGAATTGTATGACTCCAGCCTTTGATGCGCTATAGATATGGTTCCCGTACCCAGTCCTGATAGCCGCGACGCTGGCGGTATTGATGATACTACCGCTGCCCTGCTCCCTCATCTGTCGCGCCGCGTACTTTGTGCCCAGGAAAACTCCCCTCAGGTTAACGGCCAACGTCCAGTCAAATGCCTCCACCGTTACCTCATCCAGGCTACCCACCGCACCGGCTATCCCCGCGTTGTTGAACATGCAGTCCAGCTTTCCGTGTTTCTTGGTTGTGAGCTCGATGCCCTTTTTGACATCCTCCTCGCTGCTCACGTCCATGTGAACATAGTTTGCCCCCACCTCATCAGCGAGCGCCAGACCCCGATCGTCCTGAATGTCAGCGATCACCACGCTGTATCCCTCAGACGCAAACAATCTGACAGTTGCCTCGCCGATCCCAGACGAGCCGCCCGTGATCAGCGCAACTTTTCCCTCAAGCCTACTCATGAGTAAGATGACACACATGAATTGAAACAGTTTTCCTCCAAGTTTCACTCGATACATCCCCAATTTCTCCCCTCAGTGTTAAATCGGGTTAGGCGAACCTAGACCCATGCGTGTTTTATATCGAGTAATCGAGGAGCACGAGGCGTCGTTCGATTACTCATTCATAGCAGAAAAAAGGCAGGCCGTCTCAGTAGGCAAGGAGGACCACGAGATGCCCGGGTGGTTCTGGTGTAAGAACGCGACCGGACTTGAGGCATGGATACCGAAGACACATCTTAAAATCACCGGCGAGATAGCGGTCTTCAATCAACCATACAACAGCGTCGAACACAGCGCCAAACCAGGAGAAATTGTTCAGTACCTGGGCGAGTCCCTCGGTTGGGTAGAATGTTTAAATGCGAAATGGGTTTACGGGTGGATACCCGCACCGAAACTTGAAATAATCTAGTCCTCAGGATGGAGCTCGACGACCATCCAAGCCTCGACGCATATCCATCCAGGATTGTAGCACGGGATGGCTGCCCTTGCGGGCTTGCCCTCGGGGTCACCGAATATCTCTACAAGTAGGTCGGTCATGCCATTGAGAACAGCCGGTTGGTCCTGAAAGCCCAGCTTGCCGTTGACGAACCCAACCACCTGCAGCACCTGTTTGATCCTGTCGAGGCTGCCGAGCTGTGCTTTGAGCTGGGCCAGGCAGTTTAGCCCGACCTCTCTTGCTCCAATGTATGCCTCTTCAACAGTGATGCCCTCTCCGACGGGTGCACTTATGGTAGTGCTGAACGGGCCTTGCCCGCAGCTAAAAGCTATATTGTTCGCCCACTTAGCCCCGATATAATTTCCCAAGTACTGGAGGGCGTCTGGTAACTCGATACCAAGTTCCATGATTCTTGCCTCTACACTCATAGCCATTCAACGATGGCTGGGGCTAATAACTTTAACCAGCTACAGGTGGGGGCAGTAGCTGGACTCGCGCTGGTATAGGGTGTCATTCCCCTTGTCAGAGAGTCTGAAACCCTCGGGTACCTCATCAACAAGCCCGTCTAATACGAGGGTCGTCAGGTTGAGTGATACTTCGTCCCTGTTGAACTCAAGGGCGTCAGCCAGCCTGTCCGATGAATAACCTGGTGCCCGACCCCTGTTAACGTATAACGCCTGGAGGAGCCCCATCCGCACCTCGTTTTCCTCATTGCTCACGTGTATCAAGCCCATTCGGGTCAATAAATGGTTTACCGAGGGGAATCAGTGCTCTATCCTTGACACTTTAAACCTTTTTATGTTCCTAGCCTGAAACAGGGCTGAGTGCAGATCATGTCCTGGAGAGGTAAGTATGTTGGGTGGTATAGACTCATGGAGTCTAAATTTGGGAAGCTCCTGCCAGAGTTAACGGATCAGGAGATAATGGAGAGCGTCTCCCCCGAGGACGTATTCATTGCCCCTACAATCGAAGAGGACAAGTCCAAGAACCAGAGGAAGGCCCTCCCCCATATGTCGCTGATACTCAAGGACAATT
>Ga0209249_1003789_pt1 | contig 10481 bp, 14 predicted proteins | sample SaaInlV_200m_DNA_4_FD_184653 | JGI IMG/M metagenome (GOLD analysis project Ga0209249, IMG submission 184653) | Marine microbial communities from expanding oxygen minimum zones in the Saanich Inlet - SI037_S3LV_200m_DNA (SPAdes) (version 2) | ecosystem: Environmental > Aquatic > Marine >...
ATGATACAACTTATATTTTCGAATATTTCAGGAATAGTCAGGGTTATTCAAGGGGTGAAATGAAAGATTACTTTGCCCTTGTTGAAGACGGATACCAAGAATACATCAACAGCCGAAGTATGGCAAAGATTTCTAAAAGCAGGCAATATGGAAGCCAGTTTTATAACAAACAAACCGTAATGAAAGATTATTTTTATCTGAAAGTGTCGAAAAAAGAACCATTTGACATCTTGTATTTTACACCTTCTGTTGTCTGTATATACAATATCAATGATAAAAGTGGTTCAATTACACCCCAGATGACATACACATCCATAACCAATTTTGAATTTGAGCTTAAAACTACATTTCTTTTTGGAAAAGACTATACAGAATACGGAGAAAAATTAAATGATTATAAGATTTATGCGTCAATGAAGTACTACTTCTAAAGAAGTGTGTTAGTCAAATTGGCTGGTGTGAAACTCAACAACCACAATTTGAAGATGGTGGTTGAAATTAAAGACTGAAAGTCCCGGTACTGTTCTAAGACCTGTAATGCATTATGAACGAACTTGGAAAATGTAGGGGCATTAACCAATACAGTAAAAGATATGGTAGGATACTATACAGGTGCCCCGCAGAGAAACAATTTTAACGGTATGGATACTGCCAAAGATCTCCGTATCCATAAAAGTACTTTTTTAGAGAAATTAATAGATTTGGTATATTCTTACCAAAAATTGATGGACGATCAAAAACCATTCCAAAAAACTGTAAGCATGCAATACTGCGACTGTTAGTATTGCATCTATGCACTACTGCATCCCTTTGTTTCATACCTTACTATACATCCATCCGCATTTAAATATCTATAATCATAACTTATTATTATATTGTTATACCCCTTTTCGATGATTGGCATAAGGCTTGCTTTATTACATTTGGTAAAGGGAGATGGTTTTATTATGAAAGTTGCGATTACAGCATGGGAATATAAAATATCGCCTGTGTTTGATTCTGCCCAAAAGCTCCTCATTGCAGAAATTAAAGATAAGGAAATTATATCCAGACGCTACGAGTTTTTTAATCCTCAGATTATTTCTAGTCTGGTGGATGTTTTTGGTAGTATTAAAATAGATGTTTTGATATGCGGAGCGATTTCGGAAACTCCGGCAAGAATAATTGAATCCAGCGGAATAATACTTATTCCTTTTATCGGTGGTAAAATTGAAGAAGTACTTGATTCATATGCAAAAGGCAAAAGGATAAGACCGATGTTTTTGATGCCGGGATGTGGTCGAAGACGGAACAAAGCAAGACAACGTAAAGTTTTTTCAAAACAAGAAAGAGAGGTTGGTGTTATGCCTAAAAGAGATGGAACAGGGCCTCAGGGCCGGGGTAGCAATACAGGAAGAGGCCGTGGAGGATGTAAGGCCGGAAAAGGAAGTAAAGGGTCTGGCAGGAGAGTTGGAGGTCAAACCACCCGGGATAGACGCAACGGTGGTGGCCAGGGTAGCGGGAATAAAAGTTAACAAGTTTTAATAACAGATTGTTTTATTAAGGAGGTATTATTATGCCGGGATTAAATGGAACAGGGCCTATGGGTAGTGGTCCTATGACAGGTGGCGGTCGTGGAAGATGCAATCCTGCTAATCAGGGCTTTGCAGGACAGTCTTCAGTTATATCTGCCGGCTTCAGTAGAGGCTTTGGATCAGGCCGGGGAAGCAGACGTGGTTCGGGCATGGGAATGAGACGGGGTTTTGGTAGAGACAGCTTTAATGAAGATGCTTCTTCTGCCGGGATTACTGAAGATGAATTGAGCATGTTTAAATCTGAAACATCAACTATTAAAGTGATGCTTGAAACTATTAACAGGAAAATTACTGAACTTGAAAAGGCTTTATAATCTGTTTTGCTGCTTTGTCATATGCACTTGGTGTGCATATTTCCTAATCCTTAATCAGCCCCTAATGGAAGCTATTATCATCAGGGGCTGAGGCGGGATTAATTTGAAGCAGGTACTAATTTAAGAATAAGAAAGAGACAGATTGTTTGCCTAAATTTTTGCAACATTAATATTAGTAAGGGGATATAAATGCTTCGCATATTACTTGCAAGTACTGATAAAGATTCATTGTTTGATTTGAAAACAGGGTTTGAAGAAGGTGGTGCTCAAATCGTATGGGCCGTTACCTGCGGCGATATTTTTCTCAGATTAAAAGAAGAAAAATTTGATTTGATTGTTATTGATGAAAAACTTCCTGAAATGAATGGGTTAGAATGCATTGAAAAACTGATATATTTAAATCCCATGCTTAATTGTGCTTCAATAAGCTCACTTTCACCGGATGAATTCCACGAGGCAAGTGAAGGTCTGGGGCTATTGATGCAACTGCCTGAAAAACCTGACAAAGAGGATGCTTTAAAATTACTCGACCATTTAAAAATTATATTGAATTTAACAAAGAAGGTAAGCTGATGATAATAAGCGTTGCAAGCGGAAAAGGCGGTACCGGGAAAACAACTGTTGCCACAAATCTGGCTGTTTCCCTTAGATCTGAGGTTCAGCTTCTTGACTGTGATGTTGAAGAACCTAACGCTCATCTTTTTTTGAATCCAAAAATGGAAGAAAAAGAAGCTGTTATGATGTTTGTACCGGCAATTGATGAAGATAAGTGTAATTATTGTAAAAAATGTGCTGAAATATGCAGGTTTAAAGCGATTGCGGTAATCAGTAAAACTGTTCTTACTTTTCCTGAGCTATGCCACAGTTGCGGCGGATGTATGGAAGTATGCCCCGAACAGGCTGTTTATAGAACCGGCAGAAAGGTTGGTGATGTTGAAAAAGGCCTGGCAGATGATATCTTTTTTATTCATGGCCGTATGAGAGTTGGTGAGGCCATGTCGCCTCCTTTAATTAAAAAGGTTCGATCCTATATTAAGCCGGATATTATAAATATTATAGACGCACCTCCGGGAACTTCATGCCCTGTGATAGCAGCAATGAAGGACACTGACTTTGTAGTTATGGTAACTGAGCCCACCCCGTTCGGACTCCATGATTTAACATTAGGTGTTGAAGCTGTAAAACTACTTAATATTCCATGCGGACTTGTGATTAATCGTTCAGACATTGGCAATAACGATGTCCGTGACTATGCTAAAAAAGAAAACCTTCCGATTCTTCTTGAAATACCTTTTGATCGTAAAATTGCTGAAGCATATTCACGTGGTAAAATGATTGTGGATGAAATGCCGGAGTGGAAAGACAAATTTATTGGATTATACAATCATATTGAAGATCTGGTGAAAAAGGAAAAGAACTAATGAAAGAACTTGTAATATTAAGTGGTAAGGGTGGCACTGGAAAAACCAGCCTGACGGCTGAATTTGCGGCAATATCTAATAGTAGAGTCTTGTGTGATGCAGATGTTGACGCTGCTGATCTCCACCTTCTTATGGCACCTGAAATAAAACTACGAGCTGATTTTAAAGGCGGTGGTTTAGCTTTTATTAATCAGGATAAATGTATTGAATGTCGAGAGTGTATAGAACTATGCAAGTTTGATGCGATAAGTGATGATTTTATTGTTAGTGAAATAGACTGTGAAGGATGCGGTGTTTGTGTTGATTTATGTCCTGAAAAAGCTATCGAATTCCCGATTCAGACTTGTGGAGAATGGTATATTTCGGAAACAAGGTTTGGACCTATGGCTCATGCTATATTGGGCATTGCACAAGAAAATTCCGGGAAGCTTGTGGCCCTTGTAAGGCAGGAGGCAAGAAAACTTGCTGAAAAAAAAGGAATGAATTTGATATTAACTGATGGTCCTCCAGGCGTAGGGTGTCCTGTTATAGCTTCAATAGGAGGAGCAACCGCTATTCTGATAGTTACTGAACCAACGGTCTCAGGGATTCATGACATGAAAAGGGCAATTGAATTAGCTGCTCATTTTAAAGTTCCTGCAATGGTTTGTGTTAACAAATATGATTTGAATCCGGATCAGGCTAAGAACATTGAAAATCTGGTTGAAAAGCAGAATTTAACATTTTTAGGAAATATTCCGTTCGATCCTGTTTTTACTAAATCTATGGTTCAGGGCAAAACAATTGTTGAATATGAAAAAGATTCAAGCACCCTTCAAGTTATTAAAAATATATGGGAAAAAATTATGGGATCTCATGAAATGAATTCAATTAATTAGAAGCTATTTAAAAATAATCATAAATGAATAAAGGAGTAGAACTTATGAAAGATGGAAGAATTGCGGTTCCCTCAAATGGAGAAGGCGGTCTGGAAGGAACTCGTGCAGGCCATTTCGGTCATTGTGATGTATTTACTTTTATCGATGTGGAAAATGGAGAAATTAAAGAAGTTACAACACTTAAAAATGACGGTCATGTTCAGGGCGGATGTATGGTGCCGGTAAATCTACTTGCCAGTCACAACGTAAAAGCACTGATTGTAGGGGGCATCGGCACGAGACCGCTTATGGGATTCAGACAGGTAGGTATTGATGTATATCATGATGATCAAAGAAATGTGATTGGACCGGTGGTTGAGGATCTTATCGCTGGGAAATTAAATGAAATTAGAAATGACCAGGTATGCGGCGGCGGTGGTGGTAGTATGTAAATCAGTTATAAAGGGGGTACTATAAATGAAAATAGCAATTACTTCCAAAGGTATAGATCTTGATTCTGAAGTTGACCCGAGATTTGGCAGGGCGGCTTATATACTTGTTGTTGACACGTTCAGTCTTGGAATTGAAGTGCTTGATAATTCAGAAAATGTAAATGCATTTAAAGGTGCGGGGATTCAAGCAGCTACCATGGTGAGTGAAAAAGAACCCGAGGCATTATTAACCGGGTTTTGCGGGCCAAATGCATATAAAACACTTAATGCAGCAAATATTAAAGTTGCTAATGATATTACGGGAACTGTCAGAGAAGCAGTAAATGCTTTTAATGAAGGAAAAATTTCTTTCGCTGATGAGTCTAACGTTGAGGGACATTGGTAATAATATAGGAGAATAATATGGGAACTACTCAGAAAGGAATAGGAATTATTGACAAACCGCCGGAACCGGATCCAGATGAACTGGCAAGACAGTCCCTGTCAAAAATTAAAAACAAATTTATGATAATGAGTGGGAAAGGGGGCGTTGGGAAAACCAGTGTTTCTGTAAATATAGCAATTGCCTTAGCAAATAAAGGATATAATGTTGGGCTTATGGATGTTGATATTCATGGCCCGGATGTACCGAGAATGCTTGGTTTAAGTGGTATGCTGAATGTCAGCGAAAACGGTAAAATTCAACCCATGAGTTTTTCTAAAAAGCTTGTGGCGGTTTCAATGGAATCTCTATTGTCGAATAAAGATGATGCGGTTATATGGCGCGGGCCTATGAAACACACTGCTATCAGGCAGTTTATAGGGGATGTTGACTGGGGGGATCTGGATTTTCTGATTATTGATTCACCACCGGGTACAGGTGATGAACCATTAACTATAGCACAGTTGATAAATGATGCTAAAGCAGTAATTGTAACAACACCTCAGGAGGTCGCGCTTGCAGATGTTCGCAAATCGATCAATTTTTGTAAAACCGTTAAAATGAAAATTTTTGGTCTTATTGAAAACATGAGTGGATATACTTGTCCTCATTGTAAGGAAGAGATCGACATATTCGGAACAGGTGGTGGTGAAAAAACCGCATGTTCATCTGAAATTACTTTTCTCGGCAAAATTCCACTTGATCCCAATATGGTCAAATGCGGGGATAATGGTGTTTCATACCAGAGTAAGTTTGAAGATTCAATCGTAACAAAAGCCTTTATAGATATTGCTGATAAAATATCAAAATCAAAATGGAATGCTCAGCAGGCATTTCGGCTGTAACAACCGGAAATTATTTTTAAAAAGATAATGAATGGAGTGAGTTAAATTTTTAAGGTTTAAAAAAATCTGTTTGTAACTAAACAATCAAATTGCCCTGATTATGGATTTCAAAAAACAAAAAGAGGGCCATAAATGGAAGAAATAAACAAAAAGACACTTAAAGTAATTTCTAAAGATAAAAGCAAACAAAAAGAGAAGAAACTGGCAGATCCGGTAAAAGTTACCATAGATGAAGCAACCCGGCAAATGATCATACGTGCACAGGAGCTGGACATTGAAACTGTTTTTGACAGAGCAGAAAACATGAAGCCCTGTAATATCGGTGTTCAGGGAACATGCTGTAAAAACTGTGCAATGGGACCATGTAGGCTTCCACTCCCAAAAGGTGGTGTTGAAGGAGAAGATAACAGGAAAGGGTTATGCGGTGCTACTCCGAATACCATTGCCGCACGTAATTTTATCCGGATGATAGCAGGGGGTGCAGCTGCTCACTCAGACCATGGCAGGGGCGTAGCAGAGATATTCATGACTGCTGCAAGAAAAGAGACAGAAGCGTATAAAATAAAAGATACGAAGAAACTTTTATCAATAGCACCTTATTTTAATGTTGACACAACCGTTGAAATTGATGGTGAAGAGAGGGATCGCGATATTGATGAAATTGCAATTGAAGTTGGAGAAAAAGCATTAAATGAGTGGGGCAAGCCCGAAGGTGAGCTGAACTATTTAAAACGGGCGCCGGAACCACTTTACGCAAAATGGGAAAAAAACGGAGTTCTACCTAGAAATATTGACAGAGAAATAGTAGAAATTATGCATAGGACCCATATCGGTGTTGATCAGGATTTCAGGAACTTGATTAAACAGGGAACTCGGACTGCTATCGCTGACGGCTGGGGAGGGTCGATGATGGCTACCGATCTTCAGGATGTTCTTTTCGGCACACCTTATCCCCTGCTATCCGAAGCAAACCTCGGTGTCATGAAAGAAGATCATGTAAATATAGTCATTCATGGACATGAACCTATTCTTTCAGAGATGATTGTTGCAGTTACCCAGACTAAAGAGATTAAAGATTATGCAAAATCAAAAGGCGCCAAAGGTATCCAGCTATCCGGTATCTGCTGCACTGCAAATGAAATCCTTCAGCGTCACGGTGTACCTTTATGCGGTACTTTTTTGCAGCAGGAACTTGCCATCATAACCGGTGCATGCGATGCGATGGTTGTTGATATACAATGTATTTTTCAAAACGTTGCAAATGTGGCCGCCTGTTTCCACACAAAGCTTATTACAACGCACCCTATCGCCAAAATGGAGCAGGATAATGTGATTCACATAGAATTTGACGAGCATTACGCTATAGAAGATGCCAAAAAAATAGTGAAAATGGCTATAGATAATTTTCAGAACAGAAAAGTTGATGTAATGATTCCAAAACATAAGGCAAGCCAGATAGCCGGCTTTGGAGTGGAAGCAATTGAATATCACCTGGGCGGTACTTTCCGAGGTTCTTATTACACATTGAATGATAATATTATAAACGGACGCATCCGTGGCATAGCAGGTGTGGTTGGCTGTAACAATGCCAGAACTCGTCACAATGAAGGCCATATCGCTGTTGTAAAAGAACTTATTAAAAATGATGTTATTGTTCTTACTACCGGATGCAATGGTATTGCCTGTGCTATGGAAGGCCTGTTAAGACCTGATTCTGCAAGTGTTTTTTGCGGTCCTGGCTTGGCTGAGGTATGTGAAACTGTTGGAGTTCCACCGGTGCTTCATATGGGTTCATGTGTAGATAATAGTCGAATACTTCTGGCAGCAACGGAAGTGGTTAAAGCAGGGGGCCTTGGAAATGACATTAGCGATCTTCCGGTTGCTGGAAGTGCCCCGGAATGGATGAGTGAAAAAGCAATCAGTATAGGTCATTATTTTGTGACAGCAGGTGTTTACACTGTTTTTGGTGTTACCTTGCCGACATCCGGTGCCCCAGTATTTGAGAAATATCTTTTTGAAGACCTGGAAAAAATATATGGCGGTATGTGGGATATTGAAATTGATCCGATCAAACATGCAAGAAAGATGATCGCACATATCGATAAGAAGCGTGAGGCCCTTGGCATAAATAAAACCAGAGAACGGGTTATGGTGGACATGAGTTTAAGGAGAGAAATGGCTTAATTATAATTTATACGACATAGCCACTCCATGAAAGAAAAAAATCTGTTGATACGGGCTAAGGAAGGAGGGCCATCGTGAAATATAAAAATGATAGAAATTTAAAAAATATTGATTTGCAAATGTTAAGGCGGAAAGGTCTTTCAATAAAAAAAATAAGTAAAATGCTCGGTGTTTCAACTAAGAAAGTAGAGCGACATTTAAAATATCAAAATAGAATCCGTGAATATTCAGGAGTATTTTAAAGGTTTTTTAGGACAATTTTAAAGTTTGAGCAACCTTGTCGATATTTCAAATGATACTTTAAGCACCTAAAATAATACATAAAAAAGGCTATGCTGTTTTGTTATCATTGAAACATTATGCTTATTTATAGTGGGCATTGATGAATGAAAATAGAAATAAAGTTAAAACATCATTGTATAAAAACTGGTGCTGAAAAGAAATACAATAAACTGATAAAGCAATATTTCATCAGCACCTTATCAGAACTAAAAAAAGTGGATATTGAAGCACAGATAGAAGCATTGAAGTTTTTTCTTGAGAATGCAGATTTTAACCGGATACGCGCTGCTTACCCTGAACTAAGCGGCTTTGATGAATTGTCCATTACGCTGATGATACCAGAAAATCATCATGAAATAAAAATTGCATATAAAGATATAATAATTAACCCCGAATGGAGAATATCTCATGAATAATATTAAAATAACAACACTTGTGGAAAATACCGTTACAATGGGCATTATGCCATTGACAGCAGAGCACGGCCTTTCTTTTCTAATTGAAAGCGGAGACAGGAAAATTTTGTTTGATACGGGCCAGGGACTTACCATTATTGGAAATACAAAAGCTTTAGGCATTGATTTAAGTAAAATTGACACAGTTGTATTAAGCCATGCTCACTTTGATCATACAGGTGGTGTAAAAAATATAATTGAATCTAATAATCACTTTACACTTGTAGCTCATCCTGAAGTTTTTTTCGGGAAGTTTGCAGGTCTGGGTGGTGATTTTACTCCTATCGGTATCGGTACTAAGGGAGAGATGGAGATTATAACAAAAAGCGGGATTAAACTGGAAATCGGGGAGGAGCCTTTTGAAATTGCTCCGGGTATTATGACAACCGGAATCATTCCAATGGAAACCGATTTTGAAGAAGTTGAAGCCATGTTTTTTAAAGGGGAAGAAGGAAGCGAATTAACTGATTTAATAGAAGATGATAAAGCCCTGATTCTTGACACAGAAAAAGGGACAGTTGTCATACTTGGTTGTGCGCACAGAGGCATTATCAATACGTTAAATCATGTGGTAAAACTTACAGGTAAGAATAAAATTTATGCCATAATGGGAGGGCTCCACCTGATATATGCTGATAAGGAGAAATTAAATAAAATATCTAATTGCATTCGTGACTTCGGGATTGAAAAAATGATCGTAGGTCATTGTACCGGTTTTTCGGCAACGAATGCTCTTGTTAATGAATTTGGCGATAGGGTAACACCTAATACAGTAGGACATGTGATAGAATTCTGATTTTAGGAGTAAAATATTATATTTGAGTAAAGGAGATAAAATGAAAAAAATTGCGATTGTAGGTTGTGGTGCATATATGGATAGTGGTTATGGATGTCCGGGAGAGTGGCGATGCCTCAAAGCAGCAGCTCTTGGAGATGGTAAAATTGAAGAACAGTCTTCGGTAGTGTCTTTTATTAAATGTGAATGTCCTGGACGAACCTTAGTCCCAAATATTGGTATGGCGATGAAATTATCAGAAATTAAACCCGAAGAGATTTATTTAAGCTCTTGTCTTGTAAATGCAAAACCTGATTGTCCTTATTCAAGTTCTGAAGAAATGAAAAAAATGATTGAAGGGAAAACAGGTATTAAAGTGATTTTCGGTACTCACGATTATCATTAAATAACGAAAAGGATTAAGCAATGCCGATTTTTGATTTTATTTGTGAAGATTGCGGTAAAACCAGTGAAATTATTATTTCAGCTTCATATGGCGATCCTGAATGTTGTAATTGTGGAAGTAAAAAGATTAAAAAATTAATTTCAGCACACTCCTCAATGTCAGGACCGGTTAAAAAAAGTACTCCAGGCTCAGGAGATACATCCTGCTGCGGTTCAACTCCTGGTGAAGCTACTGGCTGCTCAGGACCGGGCAGTTGTTGTGGTAAAAATTTTGTATAATGTAAAGTTTATTCCAAAAGTATTTCTTCATAAGGAGGTCAGGAAATGAAAGTAGCAATAAGTTCTACGGGAATGGATTTGGATTCCCCGGTTGACCCGCGTTTTGGTAGATGTGCATTTTTTATTATTGTTGAAACAGAGGATATGAGTTTTGAAGCGTTTAGTAATGAAAATATCAACCTGAGCGGTGGTGCCGGGATTCAATCCGGAACTTTTG